>Ga0209541_10005806_pt1 | contig 21385 bp, 25 predicted proteins | sample RifCSPlowO2_01_FD_184027 | JGI IMG/M metagenome (GOLD analysis project Ga0209541, IMG submission 184027) | Groundwater microbial communities from Rifle, Colorado - Rifle CSP2_plank lowO2_0.1 (SPAdes) (version 2) | ecosystem: Environmental > Aquatic > Deep subsurface > Groundwater | place...
TGCATCGTTTTTCGGCAGGAGAGGGCCCGGAAAACCACAAAGTTTTTGGGCTTCGGCTGAGTGGATCGTCATTGCCTCTCTTCTTTTCGTCGTCATCGGTTTTCCGATACTTTTCTTTTTCAAAACAGTTTCAGAATTTGGACCGTTTCAAGGGGAACGCGTAGGCGGTGGTTATGGCAGCGGCGGACCAATCATTAACTGCTCGCAAACACCCGAGGATCCCCGCTGTACGCTTACCCCGTGCTCAACAGGAGACTGTCTCTGGCCTACAAACGGCTACATTACACAAGGACCGTACGCAACGTGTAGATCTTCCCATGCAAGTATGAATGCCGTTGACATTGGGGCTAATTATGGCACAGAAGTTTACAGCATAACGGATGGAACAATTTCAGACGTACGAGGTAGATGCGCTGACACTGCGGTAGGACCATCCAGAACATCCCGCTGTAATCAGGGGTGGGGAAATTATGTTGACATTGAAACGCCGAACGGAGCAATTATACGCTACGCACATCTTTCTTTAACAACCATTAATTTGGTTTCCAAAGGACAATCTGTAACAAAGGGGGTAACCCAAATTGGAAAAGTTGATAATAACGGCTCATCAACCAGCAACCACCTTCACGTTGGCATTCAAAGTGGTCCAGGAAACATTCTTGATCTTTTACCGTTGACACCATCGCAAGCGCAGGAGGTACTAGGGTGTTCAAATAACACGCGCGGGTGTCTCGATTGTCCCGTTATTCAAACAGGATCATAATAAAAACAATGAAACTACGTTACCTATTCATCTTTTTCTTAATAATCATCACCGTGGCTGTTGGTGCGTGGTTTGAAAGCAGAACGAGAGAAAAACCGTCTTTTTCTCAAAAGCTTCCGCTGCCTACTGTGTATGTCGAGCCCCCGCCGCGGTCTATAGACTTTCCAATAACCCCTTCTGGGACAATCTTTGAATACGTCGGGTCAGAAATTCAAATACCAACAACCCTTCCCCTCTATGCCGTAACTCAAGATGTTTCTATCAATGCTCTCATGTCTCTTGCAGAAAGCTTGTCAACACGGCTTGGTTTTGCCGCTTCTCCCTCGGCAGTAATTAGTGGAGACACTTTTTCATATCTTCGCAACGAGAAAGAAAAAAGTTTTGTCCTCTCAAAAACAAAAAACATTATTGCGTTCTCTTACCAACAACTTCGCGCTCCTGCGGGCATATCGCTCTCTCCTCCAGAGCTGTCCGCAAACGCCTTCGTGCACTCTGTGTTTTCTTTGCCTCAAGAAATTTCTCTAAAAAACCTGGGGGCTTTCGATGACGGCTTTGATGGCTTGGTTGTTCTTGAGCGGCCGGTTCCGGGCCTGTTTGGATACACATGGGGTTTCTCTGTTGGTGGATACGGTTTGCTAACCCAGGAATATTCACCCGATTGGATACAGTCCGTCGTTGATGAACGAGGGGTAATTCGCTCTATGTCGTACGTCATTCCTCCAACGAAACTTGCCCTGCAGGGCACAACCGCAGTTATTTCTCTTACGGACGCTGTGGCAAACCTAAATGCAGGTCGTGGTGCACTGGTCGGAGTTACGCAAGGAGAGGCGCTCGGCTACGGAACAACTCCTGCCTTTGTCAATGCAAAAATCTTGAACGCCGCCTTATACTACCTTGTTTTAGGGAGTGCGCTTCATCCGGCATATTTCTTTGAGGGGGCGGGAACTACGGCTTCTGGAGCGACTCAACAATTTATTGCGGTTGTTATGGCGTCTGCTCACCCTTGAACCCGAACCGGTTTACCCTGAGGTGGTCCGAACGGGCATGATGATGTGGAGAAACGAGTCGTCCTTGACCTGGCGAAAAACGCCGGGGTTGAGACTTCCGGTCATTTCAAAGAGAACCTCTGGTTCGGGGAAATTTGCTAAAAACTCTAAAAGGAACCTGCTATTAAAGGCAATCTCCCCGCCGTCTCCATCAATTTTACTCGAAACCTCAACCTCATTCTTCCCAACCTGAGCAGATTCTGCTGAGATTGTCACCGCTTGGTTTTCAAGGGTGAATCGGATAATGTTTGCGTTGTCGCGCGCAAACACGGCCGCAGACTTAACCGCGCGGGAAAGTTGTTCCTTGTCAAAGAGGGCTCTTGTCGTAAAGCTTGTCGGAACTATTTTTGCAATGTTCGGATATTCGCCGTCAATAATTCTGGTAATAATGTCCGTGTCCCCAACGGAAAACGCAAGCTGGCTTCCGTCGGTTTTCGAAAAGAAAATTTCCTGTGCCTCTTTTTCTTCGGAGCTTGACTTCACAACCTCGAGGAGCGCTCTTGCAGGAACAACCATGTCAAGATCCTCTCGACTCATCGCAGGAATCTTTTTGAGTGACAATCTGTACCCATCGGTTGCTGCAATTGTTGTCGTTTTCCCTTCTGTTAAAAACCGCGCGCCGGTTAACATCGGCCTTCCTTCGTCGGTTGCTGCTGCAAACAGAACAAGAGACAGAGCGGAAGCGAACGTGTCTTTGTTTGTTTTTTCTCTGTCTTTTTCCTTAATCTCCGGGGTTGGAGGAAACTCTTGTGTGGGAACCCCGGGAAGGCTCGCTTTAAATCCTGCACAGGAAACGGAGAGCCCTCCGTCAACCCCCTGCAGCCGGGCGGTTTCTGTTGGTAGCGTCAAAACAAGCTCGGTTAGAAGACGCGAGGAAACACACGCTCCCCCTTCTTTTTCTACTTTTGCTCCAACCCACACGCGCTCTGTTGTTTCAAGGTTGGTAGTAACCGCACACAGGCGCCCCTCTTTGGTTGTTAATAAAACGCTTTGCGTTATGGGAAGCTGCGGTTTTGACGAGAGTATTCTCCCCGTTCTTGTAAGAGCCTTAAGCAGGTTTTCTTGCAGGATACTAATAATCATAAATTAAATAGTAGTAGTTAGTAATAATACGTGTGGAAAAGTGTATGCTTTTTTGCTTTGGGTGTCAACGGCCGGAAAAAATCAACACAAACAAGGGGGTTTACCCCGAGCGGAGCGAGGGGAAATTTATGTGGATAAATTCTACGACTTTGTGGATAAGTGGAAAAGATTGTTTTTTATCCCCTCAACCCCCTGTCGAAGCGCAACGTTTGTGGAAAGTTCTTGCGTTATTGTGGAAACGCCGTGCATAACAGTTGTGTGATCCCGGCCGCCCAAAAGTCCACCGATGTCATCGTGTGTAAGACCCAACTCAACCCTGGCAAGGTACATAAACACCTGGCGCGGACGGGCAATGGGCCGGTCCCGTTTGGGCCCCTTGAGCGTTGTTTGTTTAATGCCGAAGTGGTTTGCTACGGCCTCCAGAAGCTCTTGGGGAGAAACGCGGTGAGACCCTTCACCCGCACCACCCTCATCTTTAATGCGAAGCAGAGAAGAAACTAGCTCAATTGAGGGAGGCGTTCCGCGCGTTGCTGCCTCGGTTGCTAGTCTTCTCAAAAACCCCTCGATTGCACGCGTATCAGTGATATTTGCAGCAATCAACTGGCCTACGTCAGCAGGAACGACCACTCCTAAAGAGACTGCTTTAATGTTGACAATTGCGGCGCGAAGTTCAAAGTCCGGCGGAGAAATATCCACAGCAAGTCCCCCCTCAAAACGACTACGGAGCCTATCTTCAAGCCGCGCAATTTCTCCCGGTGGCCGGTCGCTGGTAAGAATAAGCTGCCCCCCCTCCCGCACAACCGCATTGAACGTGTGAAAAAACTCTTCCTGGGCCGTGACTTTTCCTGCGATAAACTGTACGTCGTCGATAAGGAGGAGTTGCGCGCTCCGATAGCGCCTCTTAAACGCTTGTGTGGACTTCGTTTGAATGGCGGCAATAATTTCATTAAGGAATTCTTCACCCATAGAACACACGACGCGCGTCCCCGGCTTTTTATTTATGAGCCGGTTGGCAACCGCATGCATGAGATGCGTTTTTCCGACCCCCACCCCGCCATAAATAATCAGAGGATTGTACGCATCTCCGGGGGTTTTGGCCACCGCGGTTGCGGCAGCGTAAGCGAGCTGGTTGGTCGTAGATACGGCAAAATTTTCAAACGTATAGCTTGGATTAATACGAAGATTTTTAGCAAGCGCAATAAAGTCGGTTGAAGGAGACGATAAGGCCTGAGCAAAAAGTGGTCCTGCCTCTTTTTCTGTGAGTTGTTTTGGCAGCACTACAAAAACCAGGCTGGTATTTAATTTTGTATGTGCATCAAGGAGGCTTTTTACTAAGCTGTAATACTTTGTCTCAATAAGAGTCCGCATGAGCGGACTTGTGCAACCAATAGTAGCGACTCCGTCTTTGAGATTGACAAGTTTCGTTTGCGCAAAGTGCGTGTGGAAGGTTGGCTTACTTACAGAAAGCTCTATTTCGGCAAGGATTGTTTTCCAAAGTTTTTCGATATCCATAAGAAGGGGGGCGAGGTGGACAAGTTGTCCACATACTAGAAAAGTTATCCACCGTTGTCAAGGGCTTGTTAAAAAATCCTTGTGGTATAGTATGAAATTAAGATGGCCAAAAAAATAATTTCGCTTTTTTTTGTTTTGTTGGGGATAGGAATCCTTTTGGGAGATGGAAAACAACCAGTCGTTGAAATATATGGGGCAATATTGGTCATCCTCTTGTGGGTTTTGCACCGCTGGTTAGGATTTGTGGCTCGCCCGCTACCTCACCCTTTTCTTTTTCCATGGATAGCAATTGGTGTTGTTGCAATAGTATCAACCGTTTTTTCTGACAGCATTGGTTATTCGGTGTCCTGGATCGTTCGTCTTGCGAGTGGATATCTCGTGTTTCGGCTATTTTATACTATCGCCTCAGACAACTCAGCGAAAGTTTTTTCATTTGGTCTCCTTTTTTTACGGTGTGGGCTGCACTTATCTCTTTAGCATCATTTGCGTTTCCGTAGTTTAGATCAATGTTGCCGTCGATGAACCTTTTGGCAAAGTACGGTGGTTACAATCACCTAGCTAATATTCTCGTTTTTATCACCCCGCTCGTCACTGTCTTGCTTCAGAAAGTTCGTCGACCCATAAATATTTTAGTTGCCTTGTGCTTTTTGCTATTGCTAATTTTTACTGGTGCACGGGGAGCATGGATAGTGGTGGGAGCATATATTGCGATTTTCTCTCTTATTCAAAACAACACGAAATTAACAAAAGTTTTATACATGGCTACATCTGTCAGTCTTTTTGTTGTTGCGCTGGCGCCATTTTTTATAAATAAAGGATCGCTTTTTCGTCCCTATTCTACTGAGAGCAGACTTGAATACTGGCGACAGGCGCTTGAGGCTGTTAAGGAAAAACCGATGTTTGGGAGTGGTCCGGGAACATTTTCTCTCGTTTCAAAACGCCTTCAAATATCTTCTCAATTTTCCTCCTGGTTTGCGCACAGCCAGCCCCTTGAGATTGCAGTAGAGATGGGTATCCTTGGACTTTTGGCATTTGGGTGGTTAGCGGTATGTTACGTTAGAATTATGTTGAGAGCACTACACAAAAAACATTTTTCTTCGGACCAGTGGACAACGCCGTTGTTTTGGGGACTTGTTCTCATTTTTATTTATTCCTTTTTTGAATTTGTTCTTTCCTATTTTGTTATATGGTTGTTGTTTTGGGCAGCACTTGGGGTCTGTCTTTCCCGTTTCGTTCCAGAATTAAAGAAAAAAAGCACAGAGTATTCTCTTGGTATATCAATTGGTATTATTTGTCTTTTTTATCTTCTCTGGACAAGTAGCAACGTCGTCGCGTTGCTTACCGATCGCCACGACCTGCCTCTTCTTATAGCGCCGTTTGATATCGTCCGCGCCAAGGCATATCTTGTTATTACCCCACCCTCGTTACAGGACGAGCGAATTAAACGGGCGATACTGTATTTTAATAAAAGAGATCCAGATGTGTTATATGAGCTTGCAAAAAATTACGCAGGAATAGACCAATTGCAAAACGCAGCACGTCTCTATGAAAAAGCTGTCCAATCGGACCCAAAGAATAAAGATATAAAAAACACGTTTTTTGAATTTCTTTTGACACACCAAATGATAAACGAGATAAGGGACGAATTAGTCTTGCTGGGTAGCAGCGGATTAAATGAAGAGTGGACTCCAAAGTTTTACATAATTGGACTTGAGTATATTAATAAGGGAAACTTGGAGAAAGCAGTTCCGTTTTGGCAGGCAGCTGCGTCCCTATCACCTTCTTGGGGACATATGTGGATAGAATATGCAAGCTTACTTCTTGCTGTTGGTCAGAGACAAGAAGCGCGCCAGTTGCTACAAATCTGTCAGAAAGACACATATGCAGGATCTCATTGTCGTGAAGCGCTGTATTATTTTGATAAAGACGAATTCCCGCCTATAGGATTTTATAAAAACGTGATCCGCGGTTTACACCGGTTGGGGAATTCTTAAGTCATACTGGCTTAGATGAGCTTCCGCAGCTGTGGAATGTCCTCCGGGGCGAGATGGCACTCATTGGTCCGCGACCGCTCCCGGTTGCAGAGGCAAAAAAACTCAAACCATGGATGCAAAAGCGTCACGCGGTGCTCCCCGGCATTATCTCCCCCGCAATTCTTACAGGAAGCTATCACAGTGATTTTGATGCGTGGATGAAAAGTGACGTGGCTTACCTCAAAGAGAAAAGCGTGGGGTATGATTTGTACATAGTTGGCAGGACTCTACTATTTCTGCTTCGCTTATTAGCGCGGGAGATCGGGGTAATGGTATAATAGAATGTGTATGCAGGCAGTTCCCCAGTTTCTCAAATCGATCCTCTGGTCGACTGATGTCAACCGATTAGATCTTGCCCGCGATAAACAGTATATCATCCACCAAGTATTGCGCTTAGGAGACTTCTCTGCTCTTCGGTGGTTATTTCGCACTTACGGAAAACAGGACATTATCCATACATTTATCCACAAACCGGCAAAAGAATATCCGAGAAGGGACTACTATTTTGTCAAAAACATGCTCCTGTCGCTTAACGACCGGAGTCTCGATGAGGAAGCGTATGTCACAACTTTTTTTGGACCGATTCGACAACGCGCGCAAAACAGTTTGGTCTAAACTGTCCGCTCTCCACCCGCCGTTTGTCTTGGCGGGTGGCACCGCTATCATGCTTCAGATCGGCCATCGTGAGTCCTACGACTTCGACTGCTTTACCCAAAGGGAGCTTCCTGCGTCGCTTTACAGGACTGCGGCCCGTATATTCGGCCGGAATACCCAAAAAAAGATGGAGACACCTGACATGCTTACCGTCGTCACGCCCCAGTCTGTGGAGATAACGTTCATCGCCTATCCCTACGTGCCGCTTCGCCCTCCAATTGCAACCGGTAGCCTTCCTCTTTTTCATCTTGATGACCTTGCGGCAAACAAGGCGCATACTCTGGGTCGGCGAAACGTATGGCGGGATTATGTGGATCTCTTTTTTCTCATGAAATGGGGCTATTATGATTTGCGGGCGATCATAACGCTCGCAGAAAAAAAATACGGCAGCGAGTTTAATAGCAGACTTTTTACGGGGCAATTGGTTTATTTTGACGATGTTTCCATTGTGCCGACAGTATTTTTGAAGGAGTCGTATATCCCCGAAGAAATCAAATCATATTTGGAAAAACAAGTCACCGCATATTTGAAAACAGTCCTCCCAATCTAACGCGTGTTCAATTACGTATGCGCAGACAAAAAAAGTTATCGGTGATATCCAGTTGTTTTTCCAAGCAATCGCATTGCTTTTCCGTTTGTTCACCCGCGAGTTTCGTCACGCATCGAACAAAGTGATTATTTGACAAACCATTATCAAACCATTATTATCATAATATGTCTAAGACAATACTCCAGGTTCCTATTGACAAAACTCTCCGCAATCGAGCTGCTGCCATGGCGGTAAAACTTGGCTTTTCGTCGCTTCAAGAACCGATTCGTCTTTTTCTTCATAAGTTTGCCGCAAGCAAGCTTAACATTACATTTGAAGAACCCCCCACCCAACTCTCCCCTCGCGCCGCGCGTAGGTATGAGAAGATGATTCAAGACATAAAATCAGGACGTGTTAAAACAAAATCTTTTACTTCGATCGATGCGCTCATGAAAGATCTCCATTCATGATTATTGACCGTCATCCGATATTTAAGAATCATTTCAAAAAACGCATCGCAGACGACCCCAAGCTCGTTGTCAAAGTAAAAAATCGTATGAAAATAGAATAAGCCCATGTAGACCCATTGTGGTATACTATGAGCACATGAAACTCTATAAGTTTACTACAGTGTTTATTCCAGAAGGTGATGAGCCGGATGCTTATTATGTTGATGTACCGGCACTTCCGGAGGTGGCGACTGGCGGCGATTCTCTTGCTGAAGCCCGATTTATGGCCCAGGACGCTCTCGAGCTCGTTGTACTTTCCCGATTGGAAGAAGGGGAATCTATTCCTTCGGATAAAAAACCTCGTCGAGTGCCGAAGGGCGCTGTTGTTGAAGAAATTCTCATAACCGTCGCCCATGAAGTAAAATCTTCTCCCCTTACTCCAGATGTCAAAGCTACCTTCGCTTAGATCACATGAGGTTTTGACCATTCTTTTTGCTCATGGATTTGAGAAAATTCGTACTTCAGGAAGTCATATTCGGTTACGAAAAGGAACCAGATACGTGACCGTACCATACCACGCAGGGAAAACAATAACTCGAGGAACGCTCCGTTCAATCATCAAGCAGTCAGCCTTAACTCCAAAATCGTTTTTATCAAAACGATAAATATAGCTTCAGGATACGCTCTTCTGCTACAATAGACCTATGACTTTCACAGAGCTGCGAAGGAAGCACCCCCGCTTTATCTACGAATCGTTTGAGGTCAAAGAGGAGGGTGGTAAGCTGAGCATTCAGTTTTCGCTGACGCTTGAACCAGATATCATATTTCACCCGACACTCACAATTCCGATTGAAACAAAAATAGACAAGTCAATTATTGATTTGTTTGCGTTCCACCTGGGGATGGTTGAATGCATTAGCTACTGGAAAGCAGCGTGCCCGGTTGAGCTTGTTGTCAGGGCTGGTAGTCTGAATCAAGAACAAATAACCTTTTGGCACGATTTATTTTTAAACGGGCTAGGCGAATTTTTTTACAAAAATAACATTGATTTTACGCAAAAAGATTTCCTTCGTATTTCTTCGTCTTTAAACCCTAATACGAAATACGTAATACCAGCTCCTTTATCCCGTGATCTCGTCCTCGTCGGCGGGGGAAAAGATTCGGCTCTTACACTGGAGCTCCTCAAAAAATCGGGTCACCCCACCCGCCCACTTGTCCTCAATCCAACACGAGCGGCGTTGGATGCTATAAAAATTGCGGGTCTCACCAATCCAATCATTGTTAAGCGCACCATCGACCCGAAACTTTTGGAGCTTAATAACATGGGGTACCTCAACGGCCACACGCCATTCTCAGCTTACTTAGCTTTTCTTGGATTGTTCGTCGCGGTTCTTCACGGATATGAAAACGTGATCGTAAGTAATGAAGCGAGCGCTAGTGAGGGAAACGTGATGTTTCATGGCGTTGAAGTTAACCACCAATATTCAAAAAGTTATCGCTTTGAAAAAATGTTTCGCGAGTACGCGCAAAAATATTTAACAGATAAATACCAGTATTTTAGCTTGCTTCGCCCACTCAACGAATTGCAGATTAGTAAAATGTTTTCTGAGTTTCCACAGTATTTTTCTTCTTTTCGAAGTTGTAACGTAGGATCAAAAACCGACAGCTGGTGCGGTAAGTGCGCAAAGTGTGCTTCTACCTTTCTCATGCTCTTTCCTTTTGTTGCGTATGAGCAGGTGATTTCAATTTTTGGTGGAGACCTTTTCACAAAGCCGGAAATTATTGGGTTCGTGAGAGAACTTGTCGGATTAGGTTCACATAAGCCATTTGAATGTGTCGTGACGACTGATGAAGCAAAGCTTGCTGTTACGCTTAGTATCAAGCGTTACCAAAGTTTGGGGAAAGAACCGCCGAGAGATCTCCTTAATATCGAAAAAGAAATAGGGGTGGTTGATGAGAGGGTTCTTTCTGCCCGAAACAACAACCATTTCGTCCCGGAAGCATATCTAAAAATTTTATGAACGAAATTCGAGGCAAAAAGATTCTTATTCTTGGATTTGGACGCGAAGGCCAGAGCGTGAAGAGATTTCTCGCTGCGCACTATCCAAATATTATAATCAACACCGCTGATCAAAAAGACGGAAAAGATTACCTTAAACATCTCAATGAGTATGACACCGTTATCCGCTCTCCGGGGATTCCTAGTAGACTACAGGAGCTTGTAGACTATAAAAAAAACAGTGGGTGGATAACCACAGCGACGAATATATTTTTCTCACAGCGTAAAGGAATAACGATGGGAGTTACAGGAACAAAAGGTAAAAGCACGACTGCAAGCCTGACTGCTCACATACTGAAACAAAAATTTTCTGATGTTCGGCTTGTAGGTAATATTGGCAGCCCAATGTTGGATCACCTTGATGGAGTAACAAACAAAACAATATTTGTTATTGAACTTTCTAGTCATCAACTTGAAGACATTCGCTATAGCCCGCACATCGCCATTCTTCTCCCGATTGTTCCCGAACACCTCGATTATTACGCAAGTTACGACGCATACGTACGGGCTAAAACCAACATCATTCGTTTTCAGACAAAAAAAGATGTTGTTATTTTTCACTCCACTGTTAAAAAAATCGCAGAAACCAGCCTTGGTAAAGAAATTCCTATTGTTGATTCAAAATTTTCCGCGCCAACGCTTCGTGGAAACACCACAAATATTCAGGCGGCAGTTACGGTTGCGAAATATTTTGATATTTCTGGTGATACCATCAAAAAATCTCTTGGTACATTTCATCCACTTCCTCACCGATTAGAATTTGTGGGCGAATATAAAAAAATTCGTTTTTTTAATGATTCTTTGGCAACTATTCCAGAAGCAACAATTCATGCACTTCGTGCATTAGGAAGCGATGTCGAGACATTGATTGCCGGTGGTTTTGACCGGGGATTGGATTACACAATACTAAGAGATTATCTCAATAAACATCCAGTCAAAACACTTATTTTATTTCCGGATACCGGTGAAAAAATTGGCAGAGATGTGTCTATACAAAAATTTTTCGTTCGGAGTATGGAAGAAGCAGTGAAATTAGCATACAAGCATACGCCGAAGAATAAAATTTGTCTCCTCTCCCCTGCTTCAGCAAGTTTCAATCTTTTTAAAGACTACGAAGATAGAGGGAATCAGTTTAAAGACTGGGTGAGGAAACTGGCAAGATGAAAAAGTTACTCGTTCTTTTCGATATTGACGGTACGCTTACAAACAGAGTTGGGAATCTCAAAGAGTCTCTCTGGCGTTTTCCGTATGCAGTAAAAAAGCTTTTCAACGTTGACCTCAACCTTACGGTTGACGATTATATGAGTTTCAACGGTTGGATAGATAAAGCCCAGGTGTGGGAGATGGTCAAGACTAAAGGAGTCAGTAGAGACGAATATGAGAAAAAATTTCCAAAATTCGGAGAGATAGTTTTAGAGTATTTCAAGTTTCACAAACCTACGTATACGACTGCGCCGGGCGCAAAAGAACTTCTCCAAAACCTTTACGAGCGGGGTGTTAATCTTGGCGTTATTACGGGAAATGTTGAAGAAGGAGCATGGTGGAAGCTTGATAATGTAGGAATCAGAAATTATTTTTCTTTCGGTCTTTTTGGAGGGGAAGCAAACGATCGAGTGGAGTTAGCCAGTTATGTATTTGAGAAAGCGAAACGCCATTTTGGTACAGCATTTTTGCCCGATAACATCGTTATCATCGGCGATACGGTCCACGATGTGCGCAGCGCCAAGGAAAACGGCCTCAAAAGCATCCTCATTTTAACCGGAGGGCAAAACAGCGAAGTCCCTAAAGACGTCACACCAAATCTGATAGTTTCATCTCTGGAGGATAAAAAAGTTCTGGAGTTTTTAATGTAAGAAATATCTCGCTACTTTTTTCGTGTGTTTGAGGATGTGCGGGAGGACGCTGGGGGTGCAGGCAATGTGGCCGGCTTCGGTAAACAGCGGATAGTCGCGGCCCAGGAAGTCTGTGACCACCCCTCCGGCTTCACGAACAAGGTGAACTCCCGCAGCAAAGTCCCAGACGGACGGAAAGACAGAGAGCATTCCCTGGAAATTTCCCTTCGCCACCTGGCCGGTCATATATGCTTGACCGGCGCTCATGTGGAGAAACCGAACCTCGAGGGAGAGCGGCGGAGCAAGCTTCTCCATGGCAATTTTTCGCTTCCGTATGCTTTGGTCAAATCCGACGACAGACTTTTCCCACGGAAGGTCTTTGACGTGAATCGGTTTTTTATTAGCGTATGCACCCTCCCCCTTCTGGGCCCACAGCACTTCGTTCGTATCTGCCATAAATAAAGCGCTTGAGACGACTTCTCCGTCGTGAGCGTACGCGATCGACACTGTGTAAAACGGTAGACCAGCAGCGAATGAAATCGTGCCGTCGATTGGGTCAACAATCCAGAGATGTCCATGTTTTTTGGGATCAATTGTAGGACTTGACTCTTCAGATAAAATCGTGTGATTCGGAAACGAACGGTGAATGATATGAGCAATGAGGTTGTTTGAGGCTATGTCAGCTTCGGTTACGATATCATGCGCGTGTCCTTTAGTTTTTTCTTGATGAGATTGTTTAACTAATCGACGAAGAAGTTTCCCCGCTTGGGTTGCTGCTTCAATGGCAACTCTCGTTGTTTTGTCCATACGGTCGGTATTATATGATATACTTACCCATATGCCAAAGCGAACATATCAACCTAAAAAGAAAAAGCGAATACGGACACACGGTTTCCGCAGGCGAATGAAATCTCATGATGGACGAAAAGTTTTGAAAAATAGACGGTTTATTGGCCGCCGAAAACTCGCGATTTAATCATGCTCCCCCGACCACATCGTTTACCCACTCAGGCGTTCAAAGAAGTGTTTAAAAAAGGAAAAAGATTACATACACAGGAGTTGCAAATCATAACTCTGGAAAATAATATGAACGTATCGCGTTTTGGATTTATCGTCTCAACAAAAATCGACAAACGTGCAACAGTGCGAAATAGAATAAAAAGAATCTTACGCGAAAAGGTAAGAAATTTATTGCCTCAACTGCAATCGGGAAAAGACATTATTATTGTCGCTCGAAAAAAAGATGAAAAATTTTATTCTCAAAACAATACGCTTCTATCAGCGTTATCTGACACCTAGCACCGGTATTCTCAAAACACTGTGGCTTGTTGATAGTGCGTGTCGGTTTAAGCCCACGTGCAGCGAATATTCGTACCAAGCGATTGAGCGCTATGGTATAATCAGAGGATCAATTTTGGGGTTGAGGCGAATTCTCCGTTGTCACCCCTTAAGTAAAGGCGGTTTTGACCCAGTGCCAAATTTATGACGAATCCGACATTTTGGAACCAGTTTCTTGTCTGGCCGATTGTTAACCTTCTCCTTGTCTTTTATAAGGCATTTGAAGCATTGCACGTGCCGGGGCCATTGGGTTTTGCCGTGATTGCATTGACCATTAGCATTCGTCTTCTTCTCTCCCCTCTCATGCGCGCCCAACTTCGGTCAGCCAAAAAAATGCAAAACCTCAAACCTCACCTCGACGCCCTTTCAGTTAAACACAAAAACGACAAAACAACTCTTCAGAAAGCTCAACTTGAGCTTTACAAACAACACGGCGTCAATCCTGCGGCGGGGTGCCTTCCGCTCCTTGTTCAATTTCCGTTTCTCATTGCGCTCTATAACGTTTTTTACCAGGTACTCCAAAACGGAGATCTCCAAAAACTTCTTGCTGATATCAATACAATCGTTTACCACCCGGTTCTCAAACTTCAAACCCTCGACCTCACATTTTTCGGAATCAATTTAGGTATCCGCCCCAGCCAATGGACCACGCATGGTTGGTGGCTGCTTTCTATCCCTCTTCTCACCGGGCTTTTGCAGTGGTATCAGACCAAGCTCATGATGCCGACTTCGCCAACTCACAACAAACAACCTGCCTCGCCGGCAGGCAGGCTCACAACAAACAACAAAGAAGAAAAAAAGACGGATACAGCAGCGGAGATGCAAAAACAGATGGCGATTATGACACCTATTATGTTTGGATTTTTTGCGTATCAATTTCCATTAGGGTTGGCTCTCTACTGGAATATCTTTGGTATCATGGGAATGCTACAGCAACTCTCAATAAATAGAGAGAAATAATATGGAAAAAACTGATCAAGTGAAACAAATTACAGAAGAATTGCTTTCGAAACTGGAAATTTCTGGATCACTAAGCGTTGATATCGACGAGACTGGCGCTTACCGCGTACATATCGAAACGGAAGAAACGGGACTCCTCATTGGATTTCACGGAAAAACGCTCGAAAGCTTTCAAATAATCTTAAGCATTATGGTTTCAAAAAAACTTGAGGAGTGGGTGAAAGTTTATGTTAACGTTGGTGACTATCGTGAAAAACGAGAAGAAGCTTTGATGTATATGGCCCAGCGGGCAGCGGAGCGAGCGCTTGCTTCCGGCCGACCAGTCGAGCTCACTCGCCTCTCTGCAGCGGAGCGCCGGGTTATCCATCTTACGCTATCCGGTGACGATCGTGTTGCAACAGAATCTATCGGTGAAGGCGACAGTCGCGTACTTGTGGTAAAACCAAAGTAATGGCGTTTCATCAAAAGTTATTCTTCTTAGTTTTAACACTTCTGCCCACACAGCTCGGCTTCCACTTTTGGCCTGAATGGTCGATAGTTTTAGGAAGAAGAGTTGATTACCTCTCCCCTACTATTTTTTTGACAGATATTTTGGTTTTTCTTGTTTTATTCTTTTGGTTTATTGAGACAAAACAAAAAAAAATGAAAATCAATAAAATTTTTATTGTTTTCATTTTGTTTAGTATCGTAAATATTTATTTTGCACAAAGTAAGCCGGTTGCGATTTACAAATGGATTAAGGTTTTGGAATTTGTTGGCTTGGGATGGTACGTCATAAAAACAAAACCAAAGTTGCCATCGATTATCTACCCTCTTTCGATCGGTGTTTTGTATAGTTCGACAATTGCAATTTTTCAATTTATTTTTCAGCACTCCATTGGACTGTGGATTTTGGGTGAACGAACGTTTGCCGCCGATACACCCGGAATTGCAAGATTTAGTTGGGGACGGGAATTTCTTCGACCTTATGCTACATTCCCCCATCCGAATGTTCTGGGAGGATTTTTGGCAGCATCTCTCCTTTTCATTTTTTTCAAACTTCGATCTTCAACATTTAAAAATATAACGTTAATTCTCGGTATAGCAGCCCTTTTTTTATCGTTTAGTCGGAGTGCATGGATAGCCGCATTCGTCGGTTTTGGCATAATGAAACGAAAGTTTTTATTTCCCATACTCATCTTTATTTTTTTTCTGTCTTTTAAGTTTAATGTGCATGAAGAATCGGTCGTAATTCGGCAACAACTCAATACAAGTGCAATCTCCATGTGGAAAACGTCACCAATTTTTGGTGTAGGACTCGGAAATTTTTTAGTGGAACTGCCGAAATTTTTAGTATCCCGCGAGGTTTATTTTCTCCAACCCGTGCACAATATTTACCTCCTTATTCTTACCGAGACAGGTATTATTGGTTTGAGTTTATTTATTTGGATAATCTATTCTTTTGTTAAAAAGAAAAACTCATTCATTATCCGTATCTCATTATTCATGATTTTGTTATTGGGTTTCGTTGACCACTACCCTATTACACTTGAGCAAGGGCAACTCCTTTTAACGATTCTCCTTGTGCTACAATAATTCCCATGTCGACGCGTAGTGTCATCGTGTGGAATACGGGAAGCCAAATCGTAGGAAAAATTGCAACAACGGGAAGTATATTTCTGGTAAACATCTTTGTTGCACGGTTGTATGGCGTAGCAGCATATGGTGAATTTACAAAAATTCTAACGTACATTGCGCCGTTTTACTTACTTTCTGATTTTGGCCTGAATGCAGTTTTTCTTCAAAAGAAATATCCGTGGGAATCGCTCGTATTTTTACGACTTTTTTTGAGTCTACTCATTACCTTTTTTGCACTCGCGCTTCTTAATTTTCTCCCACAGGGAACAATGTCTGGCTACACACAGTTTGTACGCTTCGGCATTGTTATATTTCTTCCGGCAATTATTTTTCAGGGACTTCTGACATCAGCCAATGCGTTCTTCCAACAAAAGTTACGCTATGATCTTTCAACTGTCGCACTTATTGCCGGATCTACGGTTTTTCTTTTATTAAGTCTTATTGCTCTTCGACAGACAAGTTATACGGTCGGCATAACCGGGATTGTTAGTGCTCTCCTTATCGGAACGATTATTACGGGTATATCTGCTATCGTCGCAGCAAAAAAATTAAAAGGAACCTTCGTTATATTCCTTAACGCAAAAGAAATGCTGACACTCTTGTCTCAAAGTATTCCGTTGGCTTTGACTCTTATTTTTAACCTCATTTACTTTCGGATAGATAATTTTATTCTCATTCTGACCCGGCCAACGAGTGAAGTTGGCATCTATGGATTGGCGTACAAAATTTTTGAAACAGTGTTGGTCGCGCCAACATTTTTTATGAACGCTACGTACCCATTGCTTGTGCAAAAAGTGGGAACGCCCGCGTTTATAAATTTTTTGAGAAAAACAGGCAGTGTACTTTTTTTAGCATCGCTTGCAAGCGTCCTTGTTTTTTGGTTTGCTGCTCCTCTTCTCGCCCTCATACGATCTGATTTTGCGGGGAGTGTTGCCGCTCTTCGCGTTTTGATTCTGGGTTTTCCTTTCTTTTTCCTTTCATCAGGAGCAATGTGGGCATTGATCGCCCAGAGAAAACAAGGAGTGCTTGTTGCTATCTACGGATTCTCTATGCTTCTCAATATTGCGCTTAACCTGTGGTTTATTCCTAACTATGGCTACATGGCCGCAGCATGGATTACCATAATTTCGGAAGGATTAGTTTTACTTTTGTCCGGATTTGTTTTGAGGAAAGAATTGTTTTCAAAAAAATTGTCATGAACATTACTATTCATACCGATGGGGGAGCGAGGGGTAATCCAGGTCCTGCTGCCATTGGTATTGTCATTGATGCAGACGGAAAAAAAACCGCGGAATTTGGTAAAAAGATAGGGGAGGCGACGAATAATGTGGCAGAATATACTGCGGTGTTGGAAGCGTTGCGATATTTGAAAAATTCAGATAAGAAAAATAACGAAATACAATTTTTCATTGATTCCACTTTGGTTGTTAATCAGCTTAATGGCAAATTTAAAGTGAAAGAACCGACGCTGCGGGAGTTGCTTACAAAAATTCGAATACTTGAGGTTGAAGTTGGCGGAAAGATTTTCTACCATCACATTCCCCGAGAACAAAATACCCGTGCTGATCACCTCGTTAATCAAACCCTCGATGCTCTCATGTTACAGTGAGAAAGTATCGTAAGAGTGCACTATGAAAATTTCTGTTGTTTTCGGTCGGTCTCTTTGTCATAATACGGGCATAAATTTTACGAACATCTATGACACCTGCCAAATCACACACTGAGGGCGATCAATCGGAGAACGAGCAAATTGTCCGTATTGACGCTCAGGAGAAAAGCTTCATAGAACCGTTGCGGGATTTTTTTCTCTCATTTGGGTATCACGTTGTCGTCAATCAACATTCTAAAATTCTCCCTCAGTACCATATCATCTGCGGTCATTCATCCTTCGTGCAACAAATTCTTTCTTCATCCGGCGATGATGTGGGAAAGCGCCTGGCAATCTTATCGGACGGAGATGATGAAAATGTCGACAAATTTGAGCGTAAGGCAAAAGTAGTCATTATGGATGAACCCGTACTAACAAGAGAATTAGTATCCGACATGCTTGGATTTTTCTTCACTTCCCGTAAAAAACTACTTGATTTGAGAAAAAATCCCAAAAATCACCGAGAAGCGTACGTACCTTCAACCAGTGAGCAAGCGGCTCACGTTATGGAGATTGGTGATGAAAGCGATACGGAGAGAATAAATCGTATAGTGCAATCAATCTTTACCAAAGACGGAAACAGTAAGCATTCTCGAAAAAAAGTAAAACGTACTATCCATTGGAAGATAGTCATCCCACTTCTTATTCTCCTTCCATTTTTGTGGTATTGGATAGCACTTTCGTTTGCAACCCTTACTGTTGTTGTAAGCGGGCTTTGGCTTCGGTCTGGCAAAGTGACTTTTATATCTCAACTTACACCAATGAGCAGATTCTGGATCCGTCAAAGTGCCGGAATACTCGACATTGTGAAAGTCCCGGTTTCATTAATAAATGAGGATATCGTCTATGGGCAAGAGCGGTTTCTTTCATTGATTGACAGCATGGCCCTCACCATTGGGGGTGCAAATGACGTATTTACCAGAGGAAGATTTTTAGCAACGACCCTTTTTTCTCTTGCTTCCGATACAAATAAAGCAGGTTCACCAGCGCATGAAGTAGAAAAATTACGAACAGAACTCTTTTCAGTTCATAGCGGACTCGGCCTTGCAGAGTCACAACTCAACGCACTTCTTTCTGAATCGTCATTCCCGTTTGTAACCTCAGCTCTTAAAAAAATCGGAAATAGAGGAGCGGGTGAGCTTTCCCACTACCGCCAAACCATTTCTTCACTCGATGCTCTTCTCCTGCTTTACCCATCGGTTGCCGGATTCCGACAGCAACAACACTTTTTAGTACTTCTCCAAAACAGCTTAGAGATTCGTCCTACCGGCGGTTTCATTGGGAGTGTTGCTCTTCTGACAACCGAGGATGGGAGGATAACAAATATTGAGGTTCGCGATGTATATGAACTCGACGGACAACTCAAGGGGCACATCGATCCGCCCGACCCAATACGAGATATCCTTGGTGAAATTCACTGGTATCTCCGTGACAGCAACTGGGACCCGGACTTTCGAAACACTGGTAGTCAAGCTTTATGGTTTTACGAAAAGGAAACCGGTGTTACCGTTGATGGAGTGGTAGCAATAAGTACGCCATTTATCGTTGACCTCCTTTCTGCTTTGGGACCGCTGACGTTGGTCGATTATAATGACAGAATTACAGCCCAGAATTTCTATGGGAAGACGCTTTTTTACACCCAATCCGATTTCTTTCCCGGATCAACTCAGAAAAAAGATTTTTTGGGAAGTTTGACCCGTACACTCATTAATGAACTCACTGTTTCACGTAACATTAATCCTGCCGGGGTGTTTCGGGCAATGACGAACGGACTGACTCGACGGGATCTTTTAGTATACTTCCCAGATCCGGAACTTGAGAGTGTAGTTACTGGGCTTGGGTGGTCGGGGGAAGTATTTGCAAGGCTAGGATGTGAGGGAGTCTCAGGCGGGTGTACGTTCGATCCGTTGATGACGGTTGAGGCAAATCTTGGTGTTAACAAAGCTAACTACTTTGTCACGCGCCAGATTTCTCGAGGGGTTTCCATTGCTTCAAATGGAGTAGTTTCAGAGAAAGTGACCGTGAGTTTTGAAAATAAATCTTCCGGTAAACCAGAAGACAGCGGTGGCATATATCGACTCTACATCCGAAACATGGTCCCAGATAAGAGTGAAATAGAAGACGTTCTTTTTAACGGGGTACCTGTGGAGTTTGATCAGGCATCAGGTGTGGTTGGAGTTGCGGTTGATATTATGCCCGGATCCACCGGACAGTTAGCTATTTCGTATAAGCCCGGATTAAACCTTCAGTTCCAAGACGGCAAAGCAGATTACGAAATGTTTTTTCAGAAGCAACCGGGAATAAGTGACGTTTCTATGGTGGTTACTCTCGAATATCCGCCATTTTGGGAAATTAAAGGGGAGCAAGAATTTCTTGCAAAAGGAGGGCATCTCGAGTACAATACCACGGTGACGCAGGATTCACTCCTGCGGTTTACGTTTATAAAATGATGAAAAAGTATACGCTTAAAGCTCAGCCGCGAACCGCTCTTGGCCGTAAAGTAAAAAATCTACGCACACAAGGACTGTTGCCTGCAACTATTTATGGGAAGAAAGTAAAAAGCTCTTCAGTGCAGGTTGTGGCAGACGAATTTTTCAAGGTTTATAACGAAGCAGGGGAGACCGGGCTCGTGGAGCTCGTTTTTGAAAAGAAATCGACCGGCCTGCCTGCCGGCAGGCAGGTGCTTATCCACAACGTGCAACTCGATCCGGTTTCAGATACCCCTGTCCACGTTGAATTTTTCCAAGTAGATCTTAAAGAAAAGGTTAAAGCGAAAGTGCCCGTCGTATTTATCGGCGAATCACCAGCAGTTTCGCAAAAACAGGGAGTACTCCTTACCTTGCTTGACGAAATTGAAGTTGAAGCACTTCCTACAGATCTCCCTGAAAAAATCTCAGTTGATGTTTCGGGGCTATCTGCAGTTGACCAGGAATTCAAAGTGAGCGACCTAAAGGTTCCCGGTGAGGTGACTGTGTTAACAGATGCAGCTATTGGTATTGTTAAAGTCGGCTCATTGGTTACGAAAGAAGCGGAAGCTGAAGCCAAAGCCGCCGAGGAGGCGGCTGCAGCAGCAGCAGCAGAGGCAGCTCCGGCTGAGGGAGCACCGGCTGAAGGTGCAGAAACAAAACCAGAAGAAGCAAAGAAAGAAGAATTGCAGCCACCTACGGAAAAACCTCAAGAAGAGAAGAAATAAAAGGATTATTTGGATCGAGTGTTTCTACTTCGGTAAGATAATTTTTCCCTTCTTCTAATTTTGACAGTTGATAGGAAAGAGCCGCGAGCTGAATGTATGCATCGCGATAGTCAGGTTTATTCTTCACGACATTTTGCCAAAAAGCATACTTAACCTCTGTATTTTCTTTCTCCTCCTCAAGTTCCGCAACTGCTCCCAAGACATTTGTGGGGATTATCGGCGAATTGATTAGATTGACGGAAATGAGGAGAATTAAGCCTAGCCAAAAGATGGCTGCGGAGAATATTCGGCTAAAATGCGGGAAAAAATTAAGCTTGCTCATACGATTAGTGTGGCAGTATAGTTACTGTAGACACATATGACAACCAATACAAGAGGGATAATTGAGCTTCTTAAAAAAACCTACCCTAACGCTAAAATAATTCTCAAATACAAAACACCGTGGGAGCTTCTCGTATCAGTTGTTTTGTCAGCTCAGTGTACAGACGTATTGGTCAATAAGGTCACAGAGAAGCTCTTTGCGAAGTATAAAACTTTCGATGATTACGTGAAGGCAGACAGAAGTGAATTTGAAAAAGATATTAAGTCTACCGGTTTCTTTCGCAATAAAGCGAAAAATATTCTTGCCACGGCTCGCCTTGTAAAAGATAAATACGGCGGGAAAGTTCC
>Ga0209541_10005807_pt1 | contig 21385 bp, 25 predicted proteins | sample RifCSPlowO2_01_FD_184027 | JGI IMG/M metagenome (GOLD analysis project Ga0209541, IMG submission 184027) | Groundwater microbial communities from Rifle, Colorado - Rifle CSP2_plank lowO2_0.1 (SPAdes) (version 2) | ecosystem: Environmental > Aquatic > Deep subsurface > Groundwater | place...
TATTCTCACATGATCTTTTTTGTTTTCCATCTACGCATATACTCCAGGGAGTACAATCCCAATTAATAGTACATTTTTCAATTACTTTTGTTGTTCCTTCTCCACTAGAGCCTGAATTTTGAACAGAAGATGGTACTTCTAATATCTCAAAATAATCAATAACACTTATTAAGGATCCAGAGGAGCTATTCGCATAAAAAACTATATTATACCTACCTTTTAATCCAGCAGTATAATAAGTGTAGTCTTTATTTGATAAGGTTATAGTATTCACAACTGAGTCAGGCCTTGTTATTTCTGCCCAGATAGATTCATGATTATTAGCAGAAATATATAATCTTATTATTGAAACTCCAGTATTTGACTTTGGATAAATAGAATAGGAATTTATGCTGACACTTGAGTAATAAGAAGTATTCTTAAAAAAACCAATATTTGCAGAAAATGAGTCAGTCTTAGCAACTCTAGAGCCAGAACCTTCCTGTGATAAAAATTTTGCCTCTAAATTGGAATTTTTCAGTTCAGATGATTGTATACCATAACCAAACATTTCAATAGAATAGATTGTAGAATTAGCAATAATTGCAGAGATGTTAGGAATTATCAAAGCTAATAAAATTATTAAGTAAATTAATTTTTTCTTAGATCTCATTTTAGTCTATTGTATAGGTCAATGTACAAAAAGCACTTCCAGTAGTTGAACCAGCAACCTCCTCAAAGTCTATTTGCAATATACTATTTTGTCCAATAGAAGCACTACCAGCTGATGAACAATTTGTTCCTGCAACTTCAGTCACACAAGCAATTGATGTATCTACTCCATCATCTTCTAAAGTAAAGCCAGCTTGATCTCCTATCCCATTTTCATCAATTCTGCATCTAATTTCTATAGCTGTTATTGCAGCTGGAATTAAAAATCCAACTTTGTTGTTTAAAGTGCTTGATTCTCCTTGACCTATCCAAAAGTTATCAGTAGTTAATGAATTACTTGGGCCACTCGAGAAAAACAAATATTCATTTCCCCCACCACTGCCAGTTTGGTCATTTGCACAACTAAGGACTGTTCCATTAAAAGTTAGTTTTTGCGTTCCAGTACATGTTGGAATATTAGAAATATTTTGATATTTTATTATTACTGAATAATTTTCAACACTAGTTAAAAATCCTTGAGAGTCTACATAATTAATTGCAGGAGTTGTTTGATTATATGTCCAGATGTTATATGTTGAATTATAGGTTGAACTCCAAGAGCTATTATATAAAGAAAAATTTCCACTCCATAATGGATCAGTTTCTAAGGAAGAATTAAGATATCCATAAGGATTGTTTAAAGGATAATAATTTGATAAAGAATAGTTGTAAGCTAATGTTCCATTATATGCCTTTGAATCAATTTCTGTTTGTGGATTTGTTGAATTAAAAAATCCAAAAGGATTATTTTTCAAATAATAATTACTTATATTAAAATCTGATAGGTTATAATAATCAAAAAGATCTATATTTGTTTTTGTATAATAATTCTGTTTATCTAATGTCCAATTGCCAACTAGACTAACAATATCCGCAGCTAGAACATAATTTGAAAAATCAACTACTCCAGTAGATGATGTTACAACATGACCAAAAGTATCAAAAGTTAAATCTTGTATAAATGTATTTCCTGAATTGTCCAAGTTGCTAACAGAAGAAGTATCGCTATGATTTATTTTTGTTCCCTCTAAAGAAATTCCAGAACCATTGGTATAAGTAGCTCCACTGTCTGTTGCACATAAAATTGTTCCATTATTTTGCACTCCTATAACAAGAGCTCCAGCAGTACAATCTGTTCCAACGAGATTTGTATAATTTTCAGACCACTTAGGATCTGTTTCAGCTTTTATAAAAGTTCCATTATCAACTACATTCCATATTTCCTGAGAGGTATTCCAAGTATCGGTATCAACTAAGTTAATAAATTGAGACCAATTAATAATTAACCCAGTAGAGTTATAAGAATTATAAGTTGAGTTATAGGTACTTAACCAAGAATTCTCATTTAAATTGATATAATTCCATAGGGAAAAATTAATATTGGTTATTAAAGATGTTTCATTAAATATCTCTCCAGTTGTTCCATTTAAAAGATTAAATGGATTACTAATTGGATAATAAAGAATATCAGTTAGTGTTTGATTAAATGAAGAGTTTCCACCATCAACTTCAGAGATTAAATTATCTACTTCAGTTTTATTGTAAAAACCAAGGCTTATAATGTTTGAAGTGGTGTTTAAAGAGATTATTAGTGAAGTCTCATTATATCTTTGATCATCAATTATTAATTTTGAGTTAATTTCACTCCAAATACTAGAGTTATCAATTAAAAAAATTGGGTCAAATTCATTTCCTGCAGGGAGATTTGTTAACCTGCTTCCATCTCCAAATAGATAATTCGCACTAAGATTTCCTATTGTATTTATATTTCCTGTCGCATTTATTTCATCAACAAATAATTTTGTAATTCTAGAAGTTAAGCTCCCAAGAAAACTAAAAAATCCACTATGATTAGTTGTAATATTTCCTAAAAAATCCACTGATTCGTTTGTTAATGCATAATTACTTAAGTTTATATTGCTCGATCCAGAATCATCTCCTTCACAAATAATACTTCCATTTTCATATATCAATCTAATTGAGCTTCCAACTGGACAGGATTCTATTAATGAAAAATTAATAAAGGTTAAGTTATTTATTTTTCCAACAAATGACTGAAACTCAAGCCTTTCATTATTATCAAAATCAACATCTTCTAAGTTTATTTTATAGTCTTTCCAGTAGATTTTTCCATATTCTAAATCTGGATTTATCATTAGATTCCATGATCCATTTAAAATTGCGTCGCTGAAGTTTTGCTGAAAAATTAAGTTTCCACTAGTCTCATTATCATAAATATTAATCGATAGGTTCGCAATAATGATTGTTTCTCCACTTGATATATTTTTAACATCAGTTCCTTGATCGGATATTAATACTGCTGAAGCAAGGCTAGAAAAAAAGACTAAACATAAAATAGAAATAATAAATTTAGATTTCATTTTTTACTCTCCTCATTTAATAATCCAATAAGAGCTTTATTTAGAGAAATAGATCTAGGTATAGTAGCTTTCCACTTTTCCCAGATATCTTCAGGGATTTCTAATAAAAATTTCTTTATTTTTTCCTCTTTTTTTGGCATATTACTTAGTAATAATTAGATAATATAATAATAGGTTAATATCTATTAATAAAGATAAGAATTACTTAGTATTTAAAACTATCGATTTTTATGTTAAAAAATTACGAATTAGAACAATATTTATTTAATTAAACTAAAGAAATGCTTCCGTCGGATTTTTATGCTTATGTTTAATTTTGTTCACTAAGCGTGATGAGTTGTTGAGGATAAAAATAAATTTCTCTTTTTATTAAAATTTTTATATCTTATTGATCCAATTTTAAAATTTCTTATTTCAATTGGAACTCTAAATATTTGATGTAGAGATTTTTTTCTGTTATGTTCGTCATATTCTGGTTTTGTCATTAATCTTTCGTAAGTAGGTTTCATTAGTTCAAATAAAGTCTTTGTGGAGATAGGTTCTCCGTCCAAAACCCTCTCAAACCTAAGATTTCTGCAAAATCTCTATCAGAAACAGTTCCATTATCATAATTAGTGCATGTGTCGTTTGAATATTGTGAATAATTATCCCCATGCTTATTTCTTGGACACATTCTACATGTTTCATCATAAGTATCAACAATCTGAACAAGTGCATCTGGATTTTGAATTACATCATTAATTGCTTTAACACCATTCTTTCTCATGTGTTCATTATCATACCAACTAACAGCTTTCTCTGGAGATACTCTCAAATAAAATACTTCAAAAAAATGCTTTGCATGATGAGGTAAAATCTTTATTGGTTCCATTTTTATGTCAACCATCTAATCTTTATAAATCTTTCTATTATTACTACTTTATAGTTACATTAATATTGGTTAGTTCTGCATACAATGTAAGAATCTTTATCCAAAGGTTTAGCTTAATTATAAGAGCACCAAACTTATTCTAAATGCTCCCGCCGGGGGTGGAAATTCCCCTGATTTTATTCAAATCCCATATTGGGCATGGATTTGTGTTCGATGCCCCAGGAGGGAGTTGTGCATTGAACTATTCTTCAAGCTTATTCTTGTTTTTCCTCTTTTTTTGTTTGTTAATGAATTTAAATCGTCGGAGTTTAATTAATTTGCTATTTTTAATAGATATCTATAAAAGTTTGATTTTCTTAATGGATTAATGAAAATAAAAGATCTCCCAGAACAAAACAGACCAAGAGAAAGATTTCTCAAACATGGTCCAGAAGCCCTCAGTGATTCTGAACTCTTTGCCATAATCTTAAGAACAGGTTCTCCGAGTGAAAATGTTATTGATATGTCTAATAGGCTCATAAAAAAATATGGGTTAAATAACCTATTTGATTGTTCTCTAACAGAACTACAAAAAATAAAAGGTATTGGTCCATCAAAAGCAATGCAACTTCTTGCAATGGCAGAACTAGGAAAAAGATATTCTCAGTCTAAGAATCCGATTAATAAAATATCATGTGCGCAAGATGTTTTTGATTTATTTCATGAAAGATTAAGAGATAAAAAACAAGAAGAGTTTTATGTTTTAATGTTAAATAGTAAAAATAATATAATTAAAGAACAATTCATCTATAAAGGAACATTAAATGCAGCAATTATTGAACCTAGAGAAATTTTCAAAGAGGCATTAAAAAATTCTGCAGCAAAAATAATTCTTATTCATAATCATCCATCAGGAGATCCTTCTCCGAGTAAGGAAGATGTTGATATAACTAAAAAGATAAAAGAAGCTGGTCAAATAGTAGATATCAAAGTTTTAGATCACATAATAATTGGAAATGGGAGTTGGTGGAGTTGGATTGAAAAGAGTTAAATTATCTTTTCGAGATCTTCAAATCCTCCTAATAATTCCTTAACCTCTTTTTTGGCTTCTTCAATAATAACTTTACTCTGTCTGTGATTAACCTCTTTCTCTTTTTCTTTTTTGTATCTGTTAATTGAAAGGTCCCAATCTTTCTCTTTAATTTCTTCAATTGGGACGAAAAAGTGTTTTTTGAATCTGCTTTTATTATCTTCTTTGGATCTTTTTTCAAAGCTTTCTAAAATGTTAGGAATATCATTTTTATCTGGCTGAGGATTTCTTTTATCATCTAAACTAAATCCATCTGCTTCCATATTATAAAACCAAACTTTTTCTGTTGGCTCTCCTTTTGTAAAATAAAGAACTGCTGTGGAAACTCCTGCATAAGGTTTGAATATTCCTGAAGGCATGGAGATAACAGCATCAAGACGGCACTTTTCTAATAATAGTTTTTTAATTGATTTGTGTGCATTAGAGTTACCGAATAAAACACCTTCTGGAACGATTACAGCACACCTTCCACCTACTGAAAGAGAATTATACATAAGTTCTAAGAAAAGTAATTCTGTTTTACTTGTGCTTATTGTAAGTTCATCAGATTTCTCGCTTTCATTTATAGAACCTTTAAATGGAGGATTCGCTAAAATTAAATCATAAACTCCATTTTCATTATATCTTTTTGATAAAGTATCCTCTCCTACAATTTTAGGATTAGTTATTCCATGCATCATCAAGTTCATGACTGCAATTCTAACCATAGTCCTATCAATATCATATCCGTATAGAGATTCTTCATCAAGAATTTTCTTTTTTTGAGGAGTTAAGGTACTTACTCCGTTTTTTTGGTTTGTTCTTAAAATATATTCATAAATATTAACCAAGAAACCAGCAGTCCCACATGCAGGATCTAAAACTCTATCTCCAAATTCTGGTCTTGCTAAATCAACCATCATTCTGATTATATGTCTTGGTGTTCTGAACTGCCCGTTTTTTCCTGCTGTTTGCAATTCTGACAAAAGATATTCGTATATATCTCCCTGAGTGTCCTGATTTTGTTCTTTAATATGTAAATCGTTAATTATGTTAACTGCTTCAATCAAAAGAGACGCTGTTGGAAGAGAAAAACTTGCATCCTTCATATATTTAGCGTAAGAAGAATTTGTTTCTCCCAAATCTCTCATAAAAGGAAAGACAACATCTCGGACATGAGCTAAAATTTTATCAGAAGAATATTCACTCCAAACAGACCACTTACAATTTTCATGTCCTGTAAAGACAGATTTATATTTGACTCTCCTAAGAACTGCGTTTTGTTCGTCTAAGATATCTTTGTCTTCAAGCTTCTTCATAAAAATTAGATAAGATATTTGCTCAATTGCCTGAAGCGGATTGCTAATTCCTCCACTCCAAAATTTATCCCACAATTTTCTTATTTTTGATTTAAGTTCTGCGTGTAACATTTTATTTCTTTAGTCTTTCCTCCGTTTAATCTTATGCTCTAAATATTTCTTCAATCTTAACTTATCAGTTTTACAACTTTTTAGTACTTCCCATAATTTTTTATTTACTCTTTTATAACCTACAAATATCCTTCCTTCATTAAATTTACAATAACAATAAGGCATTCCTCCGTTACTACATGCTTCTAATTGCTCACTGAATGTAGACAATTCTCCACAATTCGGACAAATATGATAATGCTCTTTGAAATTCTTTAGTTTTTTCTTTGAGAGATTTTCAATTTTTTTGTCCATCTTTCTCATTTCAAAATAAACTTTATTTTTTATCATTTTTCGCTAAACCAGTAAATTTATATAGTCCATCACGTTATATATTTTATCTGGGTAAGTCCTAGGGAGGTTTGTGTACCGGAATGGTGCACCTTTCTTAATCTCTAGGGTCCGGATAACTTTTCAAATACCTCCTTCTTTATTACTATTCTGTCTTTTATGATATCAAAAAATCGAGAATCCTTATGTTCATAATTCCTAAAGATTGCCCAAGAAATAAAATCTAAAACCTGCAAACATCCCTCATTTTGAGAATTTTCATGTTTTATGATTAGTTTATTCAAATTATTTTTTTCCTTCAGTTTCATTCTTATATAATTATCAAAATCCTCTCTTAACGAACGATTTGTTTTTGATTTGTCCACTATTAAACAAACAGAAGGGTTATCAAAGGAGCACTCATTCAAAATTAAATTAGATATATAATTATAGAGTTTGTTCTTTTTACCTTTTAAGTATTCATAAACTTTTGACTTTTCCAAGATGATTACAAAAATTTCCGCTTTTGTTTTCATAAATCTTTGCAAGATTTCTGTTCTTATTTTATCATTACTATTATTCCCTTTTAATTCGGGGAATTTCTTAATCTTTTTCTTAATAATCTTTCCTCTAACTTTTTTTACTATTCTTCTTAAAATGTAAATCTCTCCTTCATCGCAGGAAAGAAGAGTTATAACAAAGTATTTGCTTGAAGACTCTTTAAAACCCAATTCTCCGCTTTCATCAAGAAAGATGTATTTCATTTCATAACTCTCCTCTAAAAGCTTTCTGCATTAAAGAATTAAACAATTCTTCAGAGTTACCTTTAGTTTTGTTAACGTTCTCTTTCATTTTTTCAACTTGTTCAACTATTGAAGCAAATTTTTGTTGGAGGGGGAGAGGGGGGATGGGAATCTCAAAAGATTTTACGCTTCTCGCAGACAAATTTGGTTGTGATGAACTACTATCATATTTTATAACTAATTGATTGCATAACGAACTATTAAAATAAGAAATTAAATATTCTGGTGCAATCTCTTTATTTGGTCTTATTATAACCAATGAAGAAGCAATCGCTCCTTTAGGCATATATTTATTAAATGCAAATTTCCCAACCGATCCACGAAGGCAGAAGATAAAATCTCCTGGTTTAAATTTTCCACCACTTAATTTATCGTATTGTTCAGGAGTAATGTAATCTAATTCAATTTTTTTTATTTTTCCATTAGATAAACTTCCTGCATTTATGAAGGGAATTCCTTCTTGATTTTTTGAATGGTCTGAAGGATAATTTTTCCCCCTATCTCCATTCTCAAAATAACATATATCTCCCAAGGTTTTTATATCCCACTTTTTGGTATTTGTGATTAAATCTCCAAACATCTCATAAAAAACTCCTTTCAAATATTCATCAAGTAATCTTTCTACATTCTTACTTTTCCCATTTAGTTTTTCTGACTCTTCTAAAATCCCAACAATCCTCTCTTGTTCCTTTAGATTAGGTTTTCCATCAGAAAAAGGCACAAGAATTTTTCTTTTTTGGTATACAGAAAGATAATACCTTTTATGTGTTGAAAAATTCAATTGTATACCTTTCATCATTAAAAAAACAAATTTTAAATTTATGTCTTCAGATTTTGGTGTTAATAATTTCATAGCACTTGATTTTACTTTAAATTTGAAATCAACAAATTTGGTATCTGTAGTAAAATCATCAAAAATTATTACGGGAGGGTTATTATAAATTCCCTCTTTCTCTTCAGTATATCCCAAGATAAAAGATTTATTAGCTGTTAAAACTGGAACTGAACTTTTTGTTTTTTCTTTAAGTATCTCGCTCTGGACAATATAGTTTCCTGGTTGTTCATAATCCAAAAGTTCTCCTATTTCAACTTCTTTCCATTCAATTTGATTAGTTTGTGTTTGTTGTTTCATTTCTGTTTTATTTCTAAGGGATTTAACACAGTTATTCCTTTTATTCCTTTGAATCCTTCAACATCTGTTGTTAAAATATATTTTATTTTGTTATTTCTCATAATAAAGCTATGAATAGCGTCTGGAAAACCATTATTATACTCCAAAATTATCTTTTGTATATGAAAAAAGAATTCTCCAAAATCGTATTTTTCTGTTTTACTTACTTCTACAAAAGAGAATTTTGTTCCAAAAACTCTTTTTTCTCTTTGCAATTCTTGAATAAATTCTACAACTTTTTTTGGTTTTTCTTTATATTCATTCCTTAATACTTTTACTATCTCAGTTAAAGTCCAATCAGAAGTAATAAATTGAACTTCAAGATTTTGGTTATTAGTAAAAAAATCTTTAATTTTATCAAACCCTTCTCTTTTTAGATAATAGGTTATGAAGATATTGGTATCCAAATATATCAAATCTTTTTTTTTCATCTTCTTCTCCTTCTTGTAGAATAAAAAGTAACTTTCACTGGTTTCTTTACTATTTTTGTGGCTCTAAATTTTGCAATTGTACCATCTGACCTTCTAAAATGAACTATTGTTGGTTTCCTTATCTTTTTTGTTGCCCAAAAACTAATCCTTCTTGCCATTTTAATCTTCAACCTCCAAAATCCTAATTAATTCAGGATCAAGAGATTTTATTTTGTTGACACTACGAACGAGAACATCCACATTTAATCCAGGAGATGGCCGGGTTATCACATTAATCTTTTCTTTCTTGCCAGTAAATTCATCAGTAAATAACTCCTTTTCTAACCAAATCGCACCCTTTTCAATAATAATAATCCTATTTTTTAGAACTTTTTCCGGTACAGAGATAACTGGATAGCGATGATAAATTATAGGATGTCTACTGCCATATTCTATATAATCCATTAATTCAGTGAAAAATTCTACATAAAATTTAGTGGATAAAAGAACAATAGCCACATCAAAATCAAGATGGTCTATGAATTTTGTTGGGCCCCCAATTAACTTGATTGGGATAACCTCCTTATTCTCAAATATCTGTTTTAATAAAAAGTCTCTCTCACCAATAGCAACTTCCCTCCCAAATGATTGAAATAAAGAATCAAAGACTTCTTCATCAATGGACATTCTCCTTCCAATTTGTATGGATGAGCTGTCTACCTTTTCTGTCGTTCTTACTAGAGCAATATCTTCAACGATGAGACTTCTGTTATAATCTTCGATAACTGATTCATGGAATTCTTTCAACTTTTGTTTATTTAGCATTTTTTATTACCCTCATTTTAATCTCAACACCATATGGTTTTTCTTCAAGCCATAAAGTGTCATTAGCTCTTTCAATCCCTTCTTTTTCTTTTTCTAACATAGTTTTGCTGAACTTTTTTGGGTCTTTCTTAATTTCCCCTTTTATCATCTCCCTAAGCTTCGTATTTACGCTTTTACCTTCCTGGTCACAAAGTTTTTTGAAAAAAAGAAATTCACTTGCATACAGTCTCGTAGAAACAATTTTCCTCTCTTCCCCGCTTAATTCATGATCTTTTAAAACCATAGAAAACAAAAATATCCAAACTATTTAAATCTTTGCTAAAAAGGTGTATACATCTTTTTACTAATTTATCTTATGTTTTTGCTTAAATGTTACATCGCATTACATGTTTTTTTCATCTTTTAGCTGTTTACAGCCTTTTTTGGAGCATTTTCCTTGTTTTTGGTATATTGAGGTACATCGCGGTACATCAATTTTATGCCCAAACAGGAATATATCTTTTTGATTCATCCTGTTTAATATATCCTTTTTCAATACATACCCTTATGATTTTTGAAACCTGAACATAATCGTTCTTTCCTTTTAAGTTAAATCTTTCTCGCAAAGTAGTGTTAGTCATAAATTGTTTTGAAACATATTTTAAAACGCAATGTTGCCAACAGGCCCTTATTTTATCTTCTCGAGTCATGTCTTTAAATTCCCTATGCCCATATAAGATAACCTTAACAAATTTTTTGTCTCTAATAAACTCTGGAGCAGGAAGTTGGAAAATTTCAACCGATTCAATAACCTTGTCAATTCCTGTTCCTGCTTCTTCACAAATCTTAACTCTTCTCATAAATCCTGCCAATTTATCATTTCTTGAAATGGGTGCATGATCAATAAACCTATTTGTATCAATCAATGGTTCCCCTGGATTTGTAAATTCCACACGGTCATCAAAAAATTCCACCATTGGGCTTGTTCCTTCTTCAAAAAAATCTTGATGAATCAAAACATTTGCTAACAACTCTCTAATCGCAATTGAAGGATACATAAACACTTCTTCCCTTAAGGCAGTTTTTATAATTTCATTTGCAGGTAGCTGGTCTAAGATATATTGAATCAAACTCTTAAACAAAATAGCATATCCCTCTTTATGTTCTCTTTCTCTCATTACACCGGTTCTAGAATTTCCCCCATAAAAAATAACTCTTACTTTTTTCCGTGAAAGTTTTGGAAATTTATTTAGGTCATTTGCAAATAAAATTGCTCCCAGATTGGTAACAGAATATTTCTTCCCTCTTTTTATAATTAAACTTTCTTCTTCTAATTTTTCAAGAATAGCTTCTTTATTTTTTGGAAGTTTTAATTTCATAAGATCAAAATATCCAGGGTAATTTAATAAATTCAAAACTTCATCACTATCACACTTATCTAAAACTACCCCCTCTTCAAAAACTATTTCGTTTAATATTCTCCAAAGATTTCTTTCTTTTTCAGGAAAATTTCTAAGAGGATGCTTATATTCCCCTACCCTAATATAATCAATACTATCAAACTTAACGGGACTTTTTTTAGCAGAGTCTATTCTAAAAATTACAACTTCTTTATCTTTGTAAATTCCTTCAATGATTTCAAAATCAATTCTTGGACTAAGTAGCCTCAATAACCAATTCTCTAAATTTTCATTTCCCTTTCCTTTCTCTTTTCTTGGTTTAAAATTTGTCCCAGAAATTTGGCATTTATTATTTATTCCAAAAACTAAATACCCATGTTTAGTTTTATGCAAACAAGCAGAATTTGAGAGAGCAGAGATATATTCTCCAATTAAATGAGGTTCGAAATTATTTTCCTTAAACTCAATCCATTCATTCTCACAGCTATACCTAATTAATTCTTCAACTAATTCTTGAAATTCTTTATTTTCCATCTTATTTCCACTTTAACTTATTGCATTTTTGAACTATCATTTCTAATTGTTCCTTAGTAAAAGCGTCTAACGGTCTTCCTTCTGCCAAAGGATGCTCTGCGAAATTTTTTAATTCAACATGCTTCGCCCTAACAAAAACCTGCTCTAACAATCTTAAAAATTTTAATTGCTGTGAATTGTAATGTTCATTTTTATCCATAACAAATTTATCAAATTCCCATTTAATCATCTCTTGAGGGTCAGGCAACCCCTTTACCTCCAATAATTCTCTCAAAAACAAAACAAAGTCTTTAGTCTGTTGTATATTGTCAATAGTCCATCTAGGATTTAATTCTCTTAATTTTTTTTCAATTTCCAATAATTCTTTAGATGTAACTCCTTCCCCGTTTTTAATCTTCTCTATTAATTTATCGCTGTTAACAAAATATGAGTAATCTTCATCTTCTTTAATTTTCATTATCTCTTTCTCAACTTTCATAATCACATCAGGAGCATTAACAATTATCATCCCTTTCCTATCTTCTTCATAAAAAATTATGAGAGGAGCAATTTCTCTAACTAAAAAATCAACATTTTCAAAAGTAATGTCCTCCCAGAAAGGTTCTTTTTGTATCATAATAAGCTCATCTCTTTTTTGTTTTATTGCATCTAAGTTTTTATCCCAAATTGCTTCAGCCCTTTTAACAACAAATTCTTCAATCTTAGCAATTTTATTTTTATTACCTGTTTTTATACAATCAAAAAGTTTAACACACTGGGAGATAAAACCATAAACCTTTGCATTTTCAGAAGGAGTATAAATTAAAAGAGGGGCTATTTCATTTCTTAATTCTTTAACATGCCCTTTTAAATCAAATTTAGAAGAAACTATTTTCTTTATAATATTCTTTTTTTCAATAACTAATGGAGATTCAATATCAATTTCCTTAATTGTGTCACGAATTTGTTTTTCAACAATTTTTCTTTCATTTTCATTCAGATTTTTTTCTAATGCATCAATTTGTTCTAAGAATATTCTTGTTTTAGCGTCGGTTCCAGAAGATTTTTGTTTTAAGATATTCAATTTATGAACTAAAATATTTGAATAATCCCCAAACTTAAAATCCATGATTAAAAAATCTTCTTTTATATGTTGCCCATCCTTATTTGTTGGCAACCATTCTTTATTTTCACAAGCGGATAAACTTCTTGTTCCTCTTCCTAACATCTGCCAAAATCTAATAGAAGACATTACAGGTTTAACAAAAACTAAATTCATTACTTCAGGGACATCCACCCCAGTATCTAAGACTCCAACAGATAAAGCAATTCTGGGACTATCTCTTTTCTCAAATCTTTTAACTTCATCCATATAACGAGATTTATCTGAAGTAATAACTTTTACATCTTTTGCTAGATATGGATAAAGTCTCTGAAATAATATTTCTAGAGATTCTGCATGCTTTACACTTGCACAAAAAAAGATACTTTTGCAAGGCCGATTATCGTCAGATTTATAACATCTATCCACAAACTCCCGAATAATTAGTTCATTTGTTTTCCCATCTGTAAAAAATCTTTCAAATTTAGAGCCGGGCGTTTGAAATTTTTCTGGGTCTTCTTCTTGTTGCTTTAAAGCTTGTTGCAGCTCTTTATTCAATTTTTTCCCTTCAATTCCCAATGAAAGAACGCTTGTTTCAATAATCTCTGCTACATAAGGGGCTAAAATCTTGTCTCTTACTGCAGAATCATAATCATATCTAAACGTGGGTTTTCCATTATTACAATTAAATAAATCAAAAGTATTTCTTGTTTCTTCTGAAGAAGGTGTTGCAGTTAATCCGACTTTTAATGCATCAAAATATTTGAAGATATCATTATTTTTATCATAATAAGAACGATGTGCTTCATCAAAAATAATTAAATCAAATGCTCCTGGACCAAATTGTTCATAAAATTTTCCTCTTGGTTTTTGAGGAGACATTAAAGTTTGTATTGTAGAAACATAAAATCTCGCACTGCCTGAATAACCTTCCTCATTCAGTTCACAAACCGGAGATTCAGGAAAAAATTTCTTAAATCCTTTTTCTTTCGCTTGATTTCCTAAAGATATTCTATCCACAACAAATAAAACTTTTTGTACATATTCTGCTTTAATTAAACAATCTATCAAGGCCATTGCTACTCTTGTTTTTCCAGTTCCTGTAGCCATGTTAATTAATGCTTCTCTATGCCCTTTTGCAAAATGTTCTAATATAGTCTTAACTGCTTCAACACACATTTTTCTGTTCAAAATAGTAGAACTCACCTTAACATTTGTAGGATCTTTTCTTTGTTTCATCAAGCTAATTATTCTATGCAAATCTTGTTGAGAAAAAGGCAAGAGAACTTTTCTTCTTCTATCTAAATCATCAACATAATACCAATTTGTTCCATTAGTCAAGAATATCGGAATTTTAATCTTAATTTGTTTTTCAATATCTTCCCTATAGGTTCTTGCTTGAATTTCTCCTTTTTCAACACTAACAGAAGTTTTTTTTGCTTCTATGATTGCAAGAGGGCTTCTATCTTCATCTAATAATAAATAATCTATAAATCTGTCAACATTTTTTTCTATTCCTACCTCAAGACCAACATATTCTTTAGTTAAAAAATTAGACTTAACTGGATTAATTTCTTCTTTAACATAATGCCCCTTAACTTTCCATCCTGTTCTTTCTAAAAGAGGGTCAATTAAGTTCTCTCTTGTTTCTTTCTCAGATAAATTAATCATAAATAATTAAGAAATTGTGCGTATAAAAAATTATGCTATCCAACCCTTCGGATGGGATGTGAACATTCCCCAATTCACTGCCCCACCCACGATTAGAACTTTACTTCGTTTATGCTCCAATGGGGCATAACACATTTTACGCATAAATGCTCCCGCCGGGATTTGAACCCGGGTCACAGCCGTGAAAGGGCTGTATCCTTGGCCACTAGACTACAAGAGCTTTTAAAAGCTCTCGAAAATCTATTAACTTTTAATAGTCAACTGGACATAAGAGCTTTAGAATTAATCATTAAAATCAATTTTTAAAACTTCCTAATACATTTAGACAGTAAAATATGTATCCACTGATACTTCCTAAAAACAAATGCAAACGCATAAAAAGGCAAAAATCTCTTGAAATATATGAAAGTATCTAAGGAAGATCCAGTCATAAATGACTTAATTTTTAAAGAATTAATAAAAAGAGGATACTCTCTTAAAGGAAATACAAGAATATGGAATATCTCTGATTCCAAACTTTGGTATCTAAAACCTGATCAAGCACAAGCTTACCTTGATTTAGAAAGATCAAAAGTTTATCAGGAAAAGGTAATTCAAGAAGAGATTAACTTAATTGAGAAAAATATGGGAGAGTTCTTATCTAAATTTGAGAATGACTCCTTAAATATTATAGATTTGGGATGCGGTGACGGAAAAAAAGCAGCAATACTAATTGAGAAGATGAAAGGAAAAGTAAAGATGAGGTACTGTCCAATTGATATTAGTTCTTATATGGTTGGAAAAGCAATTAAAGAAATAAGTAGAATAAAAGCAGGAAAAGTAATTGATTTCCAGTGGAATATATCTGATTTTGAGAATATAGAAAATATTTCAATTTTACTTAGGCAGGGAGAATATAAGAAAAATTTATTCTTGCTTCTTGGAAATACTCTGGGAAATTTTGAGATAAATGAATTATTATATGAAGTTAGAAGCTCTATGAAATCAGGAGACTTCTTGTTGATTGGAAATGGTCTGGATAATAGGCATCCAGAAGAAATCTTAAAATCATACGATACTGAAGAAGTTAATAATTTTTTAATTCATATACCTCTTCAATTAGGATTAAAAAGAGAAGATGTAACCATTGGGACAAGATTTGCAAATGGAAGAGTTGAGCTTTATTATACTATAAACAATGATAAAAAAATAAATTTTCAGAATAGATCTGTAGAGCTTTATTCAGGAGATCAAATACTCGTATCTATTTCTTATAAATATATAAAATCAGAGTTCATTAGCTTTCTTAAATTATATTTTGATGAAGTAATTGTGAAGATCTCAAAAGACGGCTCTTATGCATTAGCTTTATGTAAAAAGTAGTTTTCAATAACTTTTTAATACACTTATTCTATTAAATTAATAAGAGAGCCTATAGCTCAGCCAGGTTAGAGCACCGCTCTTATATGAGTGGGATTCATTAGAATCTTATCGTTTCTTCACTCGAAGAAAGGCGGGGGTCCTGAGTTCAAATCTCAGTAGGCTCATTTGAACGAAGGACCTAGGTTCTGACGAAAATTTCGCTTTGAACAAAACAATTTTAATCATAAATTTGCGAAATGCAAAATTTGAGCTGTCAAATCTCAGTAGGCTCATTTTATCTCTATAAAGTAATAACAAAATAGTAAGATTTATAAACCATTTTATTTATGAAATAATATGGAAGAACAATTAGCAAAATTAATCAAAGTTGTTGAAGAATATAAAGGTGTAAGTCATGAAAGTGGTTTGGATAGAGGTACTTATAAGATTACTTTTTTCGATCCAGAGACAAAGAAAGGAATCTGTTTATATGGAGAAAAAGAAGTTTACCCAAGGGCAGAAATGTTTAGGGTTTCTTCTATGAAATTAAAAAAACTTAGTCAAATAGAGATTGAAGCATTAGAAAGAATTGAGAGGAGATTTGATTCAAGAAGAGTCAGTAATGATACCTCTTATTATGAATCTGATGAGGTAGGTGAAATCTTATTAGAACCTACACATTATCAGGAATTTAATCAAAGATTTAGTAGAGACAACAACCCTTTATTGTATGAAATTAAGGTCAAAAAAGTAGCCGAAGCAATGGAAGTTTCAACTAATGGTGGAATATTAGAAATTCTTTTGATGTAATAAATCAACACTCAAATTGTCCCACTGAGTCAAATAGGTCTAGTGTTCAAATCCCAAATTAAATTCATTTATTAGTTTGAAATTCCAAAAGTATCAAGTTCTATAGATTTCAATTCTTTTAATTTAAGTTCTAGATATCCTATTCTTTTGGGATAATTCCTTACAGTATCTTGATAATCTTTAAGAGCAGCCTCATAATTGCTTGGACCATTAAAGTATGGGGAACCAATAAGGCCAATAAAAGAAGCAGCAATCATACTACTCATAATAATTTTGAATCTTTTTCTAAATATATTTGTTTGCTTCAAATAATCTTTAATAGAAACTCCTTCCTTAATATTTTCTATAGCTGTTTCTAAAGGAATTTTGTGTAGTTTAAGCTTTCTTCTATAATCTCTATAGGTCAATCCTTCTTTAATAGCTTCAAATCTAATAAGTTGATGATCCTTTATATTATCTACTTTGTAATTCATATTAAACTAGAAATTTTACTATATATAAATCTTATAGTAGGTGTATTAATATTTAGATTAGTTAATCAAGAAAAGAAAATGGGATATTGTTCATATCCCAAGATATATATTTATTTTAATTGATTGTGATTATTTTTTCTTCTTTGCAGCTTTTTTCTTTGCCATGGCACTGCTCCCCCTTACAAAGAAAATAAACAAATGAAATATTTAAACTTATCTAAACAATAAATCTAAAAACTCTTTTCCTTTGTTAAAAATTATGATAATAGGATTAACTGGAAGAATTGCAGCAGGAAAAGGTTTAGTTGCAGAATGTCTAATGGAAAACTATGGGTTTGGATATGAAACAGTTTCTATGGAAGTCAGAAGGGAAGTAAAATCAAGAGGATATAATGAAGAAGAGATTAAAAGAAGCCTTTTACAAGATATTGGAAATGAAATTCGTCAAAGAGAGGGCTCTGGTGCTTGGATGAATAGAATTTTGAAAAGAGTTGATTTGTCAAAAAACATTACAATTGATGGAATTAGAAATCCTGGAGAAATATCTGTTTTGAGAATGCAAGATAATTTTTATCTGTTTTCAGTTGATGCACTGAAAATAAAGAGATATAATAGAATTATTAGTAGAGGAAAGCAAAGTGATCCAAAGACTTGGGAAGAATTCTTAGAAATGGATAGAAGAGACTATAGAGAAGATGATCCTTTAGGACAACAGGTTGGAAAATGTATGGAGCAAGCTGATTATCCTTTAATTAATAATTCAACTGTTGAAGAGTTTAATTATAAAATAAGAAAATTATTTTCTAATTTAATAGATAAGAATTAAAATGTTACTTGGACTTGTAGGAAAACCTTCATGTGGAAAAAGCACTTTTTTTAAAGCTGTAACTATGGCAGATGTTTTGATTGCATCATATCCATTCGCGACGATAAAACCAAATCATGGAATAGGTTATGTTAGGGTGAAGGCCCTATGTAAAGAGCTTGGAGTAAAATGTAATCCTAGAACTGGGTTTTGTACAGGAGAAATAAGGTTTGTTCCTGTAGAATTAATGGATGTTGCAGGTTTAATAGAAGGAGCAAGCGAAGGAAGAGGTCTTGGAAATCAGTTTTTAGATGACCTTCGTCAAGCAGATGCTTTTATTCAGATAGTTGATGCTTCAGGAACAACAGATTGGCAGGGACATGAAGGAAAAGGAAATCCTGTTGAAGATATAAAAATGTTAGAAAACGAGCTAGATAAATGGTACAGAGGAATTTTTCAAAAAGTCTGGGGTAAATTATCTAAAACAATTCAAAGTGCACATCAAGATTTTTCTTATGCTGTTGCAAAGCAGTTTTCAGGATTAAAAGTAACCGAAGATGATGTAAAAGAGGTTTTATCCAAAACAAAACTTGATCCAACAAAGCCAGCTTCGTGGAGCGAAAGCGATTTGACTCTTTTTTCAAATAGTCTTAGACATTTAACAAAACCAATGATTATTGTTGCAAATAAGATTGACAAGCTTAGAGCTTCTGAAAATCTGGAAAAAATAAAAAAAGAATTTCCAAACATAAAAATTATTCCAGCTTCAGCTGATGCAGAGCTTTCTCTTAGACAAGCAGCAAATCATGACTTAATAGAGTATATTCAAGGAAGTTCAAGTTTTAAAATAAACGAAGGTAAGATAAATGAAAATCAAAAAAATGCATTAGATTTGATTCAAAAAAATATTTTAGATAAATATGGTTCAACTGGTGTTCAAGAAGTTTTAGATATTGCTGTTTTTGATTTGCTTGAATATATAGCAGTATTTCCTGCCGGTTCAAAACTTTCAGATTCAAAAGGAAATGTACTTCCAGATTGCTTTTTACTTCCAAAAAATTCAACAGCTCTTGATTTTGCTTACTTTTTGCACACAGATATCGGCAAGAATTTTGTTAAAGCAATTGATGTCAGAACAAAACAACCAGTTGGAAAAGACCACCCACTAAAACATAGAGACGGCATAGAAATAATAACTCGCTGAAATTAGTTTTATCAAAACCTTTTTATAACTGTATTATCCTTTAATATTATGAAGAAAAATAAACATAAAATAAAACACGGAATTCTTGCAATAATATTTATAATTTCTATTATATTTTCAGGAATTTTAGCCTTTTTTCCAATTGGGAAAATCTGTGATGCTGCAAGCGGTTGTGCTGTTGTTTACAAGTCGGAATATAGTTACTTCCTTGGAATAAATAATGCTCGTCTTGGCTTTGTAGCATTTTTAGCTCTTCTTGGAATAACCGTTTCTCATTTAGTATGGCCAAAAAAAGAAAAAGAGCTATTAATTATTGCCGGAACAGCTTTAGCTTCTCTTCTTGCATTATTTTTTATTTACTTGCAGGTATTTAGCATAAAAGCTTTCTGCAAATATTGCATGATTGTTGATATAGCAAGCTTAATAGCTCTTGGTGTGTTGATTTTTTATTGGGGAGATTAAATTAGATTAAATCTAAACAACTTTTTCCAATACTCGTAATATAAATAATTTCTTTAATTGGTATATCTTCTAGCTCTTTTGCACACCCATTTTTATCAAGAGAATTAGCAATCACTATAAAAGGAGGTTCTGGATGGTCAATTGAGTTATGCTTTATTTTCATTCTTTTAAACTCGTTAATATCCATAAATTTTTTCGTATTGATTTATATATAAATCTAACCACTCTTCAATAATCAAACAAGTTTATAATGTCTATATCTTTTTAAGCTTATGAAATTAGAGGTAAAAGTATATCCTAGCTCTGGAAAACAAGAAATAAAAGAGATATCAAGAGATAAATATTCAATCTATCTAAAAAAGCCACCAGAAAATAACAAGGCAAATATAGAATTGTTGAAATTACTTAAAAAATATTTTAAAAAAGATTTAAGAATAGTCAAGGGAAAAAGTTCAAAAAATAAAATAATTGAACTTATTAATTAGATGGTAATAAAATATTATGATGCACCAGATGTCCAGGAAATCGCAGAGGAATTAATTAAAGAACTTGGATGGGATCATATATCTTTAGATAATATTTCTTTTATTAGAAGCAGAGGTTCTTCTTCTAGATATACTATGGCAAGATGTCATGCTCTTGGAAAGGCAATGCAGATTGGAATGAAGAGAAAAAAAGGATTTTATCTAGTGGAGGTTATCTCAGAAAAGTATGATAAACTTCCAGAGATAGACAAAATAAAAACTATAATTCATGAGCTAATGCATATACCAAAGAGTTTTGGAGGCGGATTCATACATCATAATCACGTTCACGAGAAAAATGTAGAAAATGTCTACAATCATTTCTGCAGTTTAAAAGAACGAAAGCTAAATCATTCAAAAGAAAAGAATGTATGGTTTTAGAGGAAATTATCTATTTTATGGAAGGTAAAAAAAGGAATATTAAAGTAAAAATATGTAAGACTCCAATGGAAAAATTTATTGGACTTATGTTTAAAAAAAGTTCACCTCCATTATTATTTGTATTTAATAAAGAGAAAAATCTAAAGATTCATTCCTTTTTTTGCAGACCTTTTAGAGCGGTATGGCTTGATAGTAAAATGAAATCAACAAAAGTTATTGATATAAAAAAGTGGAAAATAAACTTTTCAGGTAGAGGAAAATATCTCTTGGAAATACCAAAGACTACTATTGAATAACAAATCTCCGTCGAGAGAACTATAGAAACATTTAAATACAAAATTAAGTTAACAAAAGAGTAAAATAAAAAAGAGGAAAAAGGAGGTTGAACATGGGAACGGTTATTGCAAAGAATGTTGTAAACAGAAAACCTGGATATCTATACTACGTAGACGGAAAAGGAAATGTTTGCGAAGCTAAGATGGCTAGAGGCGGTAAGAAGAAAAAAGCTGCTAAGAAGAAAAAGAGATAATTACTCCCTTTTTATTATTTAATCATATTCAATGAACCTCTTCCAATATAGGGAGCATGGGAGAGGTTCATTATGACTTTTATTTTTATTATTAATATTATAATAAATCTTAAATAGTTTCTTTAAAATTACATATCATGAACAAAAAAGGGATTGATAATATTGTAGCTGTTGTTTTAATTATACTAATCTCAATAGCATCTATTATTATTCTCTGGTCATCAATACTTCCTTTAATAAGGGAGAACTTAGT
>Ga0209541_10005809_pt1 | contig 21381 bp, 30 predicted proteins | sample RifCSPlowO2_01_FD_184027 | JGI IMG/M metagenome (GOLD analysis project Ga0209541, IMG submission 184027) | Groundwater microbial communities from Rifle, Colorado - Rifle CSP2_plank lowO2_0.1 (SPAdes) (version 2) | ecosystem: Environmental > Aquatic > Deep subsurface > Groundwater | place...
TCCCTGCAATTCCCCAGAAGCAACTAATTCCCGTACAATATCGCAACCACCAATAAACTTGCCATTAATATATAGTTGAGGGATAGTCGGCCAATTGGCATATTCTTTGATCGCCTGCCGGATGTTTTCATCGGAAAGTACATCGAATGATGCGAATTCTATTCCCAGATCATTAAGGATACTTACTACTTGGGCTGAAAAACCGCACTGCGGGTCTTCAGGCGTGCCTTTCATAAATAAAAATAATTTGCTGGAGTTGATCCTTTCTTCAATTATTTGTTTAATTTCTGGGTTCATATTATTGTGTCCTGGTCTTGATCTTCAAGGCATGCACTTGCTCTTTCATTTCTTCTTTCAACACGGCATAGACCATCTGATGCTGTTCGAGCAAACTTTTCCCGGCAAAGCCTTTGTACGTAATTGATACTGCGAGATGCGCTCCGGAAGAGTTGTGCGTTTCATGTCCGGCGCTGGTGTCGGCAATCTGAACCTTTGCGCCAGGGAAGGCTGCTTCAAGCTTTTGTCTGATGCGGTTTAACATTGGTTGGATTATGGCTGATTCTTTATATTATTTCTCTGTTAAATTTGAAGAAAGATTTTGTGTAAATTAATCCTCAAAAAATTGTCGTAATTTTGAAAGTAAACCTTCACCTTTAGTTTTAACTGGTTTAAGATAATCGTGATGAGCATCGCGCCATAAGTCTATTGTACCTCTTCCTAAATAGATAGTGTGTCGTGCTTCTTCAAGGAATTCATCAATTTGCTCTAATTTAGGAAAATTGTCTTGATAGATATTACACAAGTTCTCTAACGCGATCGCTTTTTCATATCCTTGTTGCAGTCGATCAAATGCTTTTATTGTTGAAGCTCTGGTAACCTCTCTACCTTGTCCCGGAGAAAACATATTTCCACTGGTCTCATCGCGTTGTCCGGAAAGAATGCTAAAATCGTATACTCCTTCTGACATTTCAGTATAAGTTTCTTCAATAATTTTGTATAAGCTTAACGCATCCATGGTTTGGCTAAAAATCCCTCCTTTAAAAATTATTCTTAATATTTTTCCAAAACGTTCTTAGAAACTTTTATAAACAAACCACAGTTTTAACGAACATACCAATGAGTTGTGGTAGAAGACAACGAGGTAACAAGCTTTCTTGTTATTCTCGGTTATATTAAATAAAAACAGTCGAGGTCTACAAAAATGACTAATGAAGCAAAGGTATTGGAAGCGGTGGAAGTTGCCCGAACTACGGGAAAGATAAGAAAGGGAGCGAATGAAGCTACCAAGGCATTAGAAAAAGGAAATGCTAAACTCGTTGTCTATGCATTGGACGTAACTCCTAAAGAAATTATTATGCACTTGCCATTGTTAGCAAAGGAAAAAAATGTTCCCTGCTTTGGCGTTTCTAAGAAAGATGATCTTGGAGCAGCTGCAGGTTTAGCTGTTTCTACTGCTGCCGTTGCAGTAGTGAAAGAAGGAGAAGCAAAAGCAGCTATCGAAGCTCTGGCAAAATCTCAATAAGGTGACAAATCATGGCTAAAGAAGGCGTAAAAGAAGTCAAGGAACGGTTTGTCAAGAAAGCTGAAACTGAAGAAAGAATAGAAGGTGAGATAAGATTCCCTGAAGGATATGCCGCTGAAGTTAAAGAATTAGTAGCTCGTGGTGGAAGCCGAGGGGAATTGACGCAAGTGATGTGTCAAATTCTTGATGGGCCAGATCGAAATAAAGCAATCCGGCGCAATGTCAAAGGCCCAGTCAGAGTTGGCGATGTTTTGATGCTCTTAGAAACAGAAATTGAAGCGCAGCGCATTGGCGGACCACGCCGCGGCGCGCGGAAGTAGGTGAATACTCATGGCTAAATGTACCTTTTGCGGTGAACAAATTGGACAGGGAACCGGTAAGATGCTAGTTTATGTTAGCGGCAAGATTGATTACTTCTGCTCTACTAAGTGTGAGAAGAATCTTTTAAAGTTAGGAAGAAGACCAGTTGATGCTCGCTGGACTGCCACTGCCAGAGCAGAACGGAAGAAAGGGAAAGGAGCGTAAGCATGTCGCTGGATTCTCAACTTCGGCCTGATGACTTTTATGCAAGAGTGTATAAAGCTCCGAAGAGCGAGCTAAAAATTAAAGAAGAGCAGGTGAGTTTACCAGAGACTATTTTTTGCTCCGTCGGGGGAAGTTTCTATTCACTTCTGGGGGGTTTTTTAACTTACGCTCTAGTTGAGGAGACAATTGAGAGAACAGAATCTCAACAGATAGCGTTAGGTCTATTCGCTTCTGTTTTCGTCCTAGGTGGAGCTTATTTCTTAAAACATGCATACGTGGGCTTTCAAGGCATCATAAGCCAAAGCTGGGGAGTTTCACCATGATTGAACGCACATTGGTCTTACTGAAACCAGATGCAGTGAAGCGCGGATTGATGGGCAGAGTAATTTCACGTTTTGAAGATGCTGGTCTGAAAGTTGTCGGTTCCAAGATGGTGCTGATCAATGAAGAGTTTGGCAAGAAGCATTATTATGACATTGCAGCTCGTCGAGGAGAAAAAGTATTGCAGGTTTTACTGAAGTTCATGACTACCGGTCCAGTAATGGCTTTATGCTTGGAAGGAATCAATGCAGTCGAGAATGTCCGTAAATTAGTGGGCGGTACAGAACCGAAGAGTGCTTTGCCGGGAACTATCCGCGGAGATTTCGCTCATGTAAGTTTCGCCTATGCAGATAATCAAGGAAAAGCGATCGAGAACTTAATCCATGCTTCTGGTAATGCAGAAGAAGCAAAGCAAGAAATCTCGCTGTGGTTTAAAGCAGAGGAATTACATTCATACAAAACCGCACATGAAACGCATGTGTTTTGAGGAAAAATGAAAGAAAAAGTATTAGATATTGATTACTATATGAATGACGGTTATGTTCTAAATGTAGGTGGAAGATTCGTGACCGCTGGTGAAAAATTTAATGATCTATTTGCTATTCTTGCCGGCGAATGTAAATTTGGAACATCTATTGAAAAAAAAGAGCCTGTATACCGTCTTATATTAGGTCGAGAAGCAAAAATTTTATTGGAAGATGCGGAATCTAAACTGCTTGAGGCACTTGTTAATTATCACAATAATCTAGTAGGTAAAGCTCAGAAAACGGAGGATAATTCATAATGGCAGGAGAAAAATTCGCTGAAAAAGTAATGAAGATCGCCCAGACGCCGAAGCAGATTCGGAACATCGCTACTAGTGCGCACATTCACCACGGTAAAACCGCGATGACTGATAATCTTATGGCTGCAGCAGGGATGATGTCTTCAAAATTTGCTGGTCAATTAGAGGGTGGTATGGCTACCTGGCAGCACGCCGATGAGCAGGAACGATTGATGACTGTTGATGCGGCTAACGTTTCTATGGTTCACGAATATAACGATAAAGAATATCTCATCAACCTTATCGATACTCCTGGGCACGTCGATTTCGGTGGTAACGTCACTAGGGCGATGAGAGCTATCGATGGAACTGTTGTTTTAATCTGCGCGGTAGAAGGTATCATGCCGCAGACAGAGACGGTAGTGCGTCAAGCCTTGCGAGAGAGAGTAAAACCAGTCCTTTTCATCAATAAAGTAGATCGCTTAGTAAAAGAATTAAAACTGAGCCCGGAAAAGATTGCCGAAAGGATCATGGCCTTAGTAGTTGAATTTAACAATATGGTTGGAAGAATTGCAGAAGCGCAATACAAAGAGCAATGGAAAGTCAATGTTCAGGACGGCGGCGTCGCTTTCGGTAGCGCGCGAGAAAACTGGGCCTTGTCATTCCCTTACATGCACAAGAAAAATGTAAAATTTTCTGATATTCTTAGGATTTATGAGATGGAGGAAGCAGAACGTAAAGAATGGGTCTGGAATAATGCTCCTTTGCACGAAGTAATTTTAGATATGGTCATCAAACACCTTCCTGATCCAGTCGATGCTCAGATCTACAGGATTCCTAAAATTTGGCATGGCGATCCAGAATCACAATTTGGAAAGGACCTGTTAACTTGTAACCCTGATGGGAAAGTGGCGTTTGTCATCACCCGTATCGTGATCGATCCTCGTTCAGGAAAAGATATCTCTGCAGGAAGACTGTTTAGCGGCACTTTACGCAGCGGTATGGAAGTGTACTTAAACAACGCCAAGCAGAAACAGCGTATCCAGAACGTCTATATCTATAATGGTATTAAACCAGAAATTATGGAATCACTTCCGGCTGGAAACGTACTGGCAATTTCAGGAGTATTAGGATTTGCCGGGGAAACTATAACTTTGGAGCCGGAACAGACTTTCGAAGAATTGAAGCACATCTTTGAACCAGTCATCACCAAAGCGATTGAACCTAAAAAATCAGCAGATTTGCCGAAACTGATCGAAGTTTTAAGGAAAGTAAGCAGGGAAGATCCTTCGGTCAAGATCGAGATTAACGAAGAGACCGGCCAGAACTTAATGCATGGGATGGGAGAGCTGCACCTGGAAATCATTGAAAATAGGATTATCACTGAGAAGGGAGTGGAAATAAAAACTTCAGCGCCTATCGTCGTATATAGAGAGACAATCTCCAAACCAAGTCCGGAAGTAGAAGGTAAATCACCTAACAAGCACAACAAATTATACTTCAAAGTTGAACCACTTGAACCGCAGATTGCGGCAGGAATTAAAGAGAGTAAAGTTCAGCAAGGGCGATTCAAGAAGAAGAATGAAGAATTAGTGGCTTTCCTTCGCGATGAATGCGGTTGGGATGCCAAGACGGCAGGAATGGTCAAAGCTATCTATGGTGGAAATATGTTCATGGATCAGACCAGGGGTATTGTCTACATTCACGAAATCTTAGAATTAGTCTTGGATATGTTTGATGATGTCATGAAACAAGGCCCGCTAGCCCGCGAACCTTGTACGAATGTTAAGGTAATTCTTACGGATTGTACCTTGCACGAGGACGCTATTCATCGCGGTCCGGCGCAGATGTATCCTGCGGTCAGGGAAGGTATCCGGGAAGCGATGATGCAAGCAGGCCCAGTATTATTTGAGCCATTGCAGATCATGAGAATTGAAGCGCCTACAGAATATACTGGTGAAATTTCCAAGTTAGTTTCTTCCAAGAGGGGACAATTGTTGGAGATGAACCAGGAAGAAGATCAGGTTGTAGTGATTGCCAAACTTCCCGTTGGAGAATTGATCGGCTGGAGCAGCGACTTACGTTCAGGAACAGAAGGTCGAGGAAGTTCATCTTTGGTAGACCAGATGTTTGAGAAACTGCCTTTGGAATTGCAGGAAAAGATCAGAGCTCAGATTGTCCAGAGGAAAGGATTGAGTTCTGGAGAATTGGGAGCTTAGGAGTGGACAAAAAAGTTAAGTACGAAAGGCGAAACTATCGTCACGACTGTAGTCCTCCAGATAATGTAGAAGCAGCATTTCTTGCTTTAAATCCGTTGGAACAAATCTGTTCAGATTTAGGAGGGATACGTGTTGATCAAACTGTTGAAGAGAATGATGAACTTGGCAATACTGGGAGTTTGACTTATATTGTTGCAAAAAGGAATGGTGTTGCAGCATTTGTGAAAATTGAGATTGTGGATGCTAGTAATGGGGATGTGGAGGATTGTATCCGTCAAACCACAGTCTTTAATGTTGAAAAACACGAACACCAAGGATTACTTGCGGCCTTGCATACTTTCTATGATGGGACGCCTGGATATAATGGTATGGATGGCCCTAACATTATTGAACGCAAAATTAAACCCTAATAATTTTTTCTTTATTTCCAAACAAAAGATTTAAATAGGATTAAATAATCTTATTTAATATTAAATAACGGTGAAAAACATGGTACTAAAAACATTCAATGTGCAGGAAGCAGTGTATAAAAAATTTTCTGGTTTTTGTAAAGAGCACGGTATCAGCATGAGCAGACAAGTTGAGCTATTTATGGAATCTATGCTTGAGGATGACCCTGAAGCTAAAAAAGAATATGTAGAAAAGCTCAACAGGATCAGAAAAGGAAATTTTGTTAGCATAGGCAATTTTGCAGAAAGATATAAGCTGTAAGATGGAATATCGACTCCAGATTTCTGAAGAGTTGGATAAAGTTTTTAGCAAACTTGCCAAGAAAAATAAGAAACAGCTTCAGATCATAAATAAGAAGATTGGCCAGATTTTGCAAAATCCTTATCATTTTAAGCCCTTACGAGGCGATATGCATGGAGCAAGACGAGTGCATATTGATACTTCATTTGTTCTGACGTACGAGATTGATGAAGAGAAAAAGCTGATACGCCTTTTAGATTTTGATCATCATGATCATGTTTATTGATGCTTTTATTGAGTTTCATTTAGGCGACCATAAGTATTATGATAAAGTCCGTAAGGATTTAGATTTGAAGAAGAACAGTTGAGTTTTGGCTTTTCAGCGTCTAAAAACATATATTGTATTTATTTCCGAAATCTTTATAAATAACCCTAAAAACGAAGTTGTACGTTTATTTTAATCGAGATACTCGAGAAAAAACGGAGGAAATCACACTATGGCAAGAACAAAAGAACATATCAACCTTGTATTCATCGGTCACGTAGACCACGGTAAATCTACCACTGTCGGACGATTGCTTTTCGACTCTGGTAACGTCGACGAACAGGCTATGCGAAAGCTGAAAGAAAAGGCTGAGCAATTAGGTAAGAAAGGGTTTGAATTCGCCTTCGTTATGGATACCCTGAAGGAAGAGCAGGAAAGAGGGGTAACTATCGACTTGTCTCACAAGAAATTTGAAACTCCAAAATATTCTTTTACCATTATCGATGCTCCTGGGCACCGAGACTTTATCAAGAATATGATCACTGGTGCTTCTCAAGCTGACTGTGCAGTTTTAGTAGTAGCTGCTAACGACGGAGTTAACGCGCAAACTATCGAACACTTGAGATTAAGTAAGATCTTCGGGGTTGGACAATTAGTTGTTGCGGTCAACAAAATGGATATCTCTGGAGTAGATCATAAAGAATCACGATACAAGGAAGTAGTAGAAGAAGTTAAGAAACATGCTACGCAAGCAGGATGGAAAGTTGATATGGTTAGATTCTTACCTATCGCTTCATTGCCAGGAGAAAATATCACTAAGAAGTCTGATAAGTTAGCTTGGTGGGCTGGCGATACTTTGTTAGAAGCTATCAACAAGTTTGATGTTCCTCAAAAACCAACTAACTTGCCTTTACGATTGCCTATCCAGGACGTTTACAACATTACCGGTATCGGCGTCGTTCCTGTTGGAAGAGTAGAGACAGGAGTTATGAAGATCGGTGACAAAGTCATGGTTGTACCTGGAAGAGAAGGTAAGGGTATCGGTGGAGAAGTCAAGACCATCGAGATGCACCACGAGGTTGTTCCTGAAGCTGTGCCTGGTGATAACATTGGATTCAACGTACGCGGTATTGCAAAGAAGGATATTGCACGCGGAGACGTTTTAGGTCACGCTGACAATGTTCCTACTGTGGCAACCGAATTTACTGCACAAATTGTAATCATGCAGCACCCAAGCGTTGTAACTGTTGGATACACACCGGTGTTCCACATCCATACTGCACAGGTTGCTTGCCAGTTTGTAGAAATCATAAAGAAGATTAATCCTGCAACTGGTGAAGAAGTTACCGAGAACAAGGATATTCTGCGAAACGGAGATGCAGCTGTCGTTAGGCTGAAACCAATGCAGCCACTTGTTATCGAGAAAAACAATGTCATTCCACAAATGTCTAGATTTGCTATCCGTGACTCAGGGGTCACCGTAGCAGCTGGTATGTGTATGGATGTTGTTAAGAAACAGATGTAGATTTGTTTTTTATTTATTACTTTCATAATGACGCATAATAAACGGAAAAGTTTATTGTGTGAAGGTATCAAAAATCATGGCCCAACGAGCACGTATAAAATTAGCCAGTACCGATATTGACAAGATCAATAAAGTATGCGCCGATATTAAAGATATTTCTGATAAGACTGGCGTTAAGTTACATGGTCCAGTTCCTCTTCCAACGAAGAAATTGAAGGTAACTACTCGTAAGTCCCCTTCTGGAGAGGGGAAAGCATCCTGGGAACGATATGAGATGCGAGTTCACAAGCGCATGATCGATCTAAGTGCAGATGAAAGGACTTTACGTTTAGTAATGAGAGTTCCTATTCCAGAAGGTTTGAATATTGAGATCGAAATGGTAGATCTGTAAGTGTTGTTACTTCTAAGTGGGTATAGGGAGTAAAGTTTATAAAGTTCAGGCTATCACCTCCTCTATGAACACAGCAAAGGGGTCTATTGACGATATCGTTTCTTTACTAGACCCAAAATCGTTAGTTCGTTCTGCTTTTAAAGGAAGAATCAATTTAGGAGATAATCCTCTCCCTACTTTTTCTCCAGATGGAAGTTATACTACTTTGGAAATAAACATCGCTAAGAAAGAAGACACGTTGAATTATGCAGGAAAGATTGCTAAAATTTGTGAAGAAGGAAGACATACCGGAAAACAGGAACGTTTCCATGCTGGAGTAAATGAAGCTTTCCGTAATGCCTATCAGCACGGTAATAAAAAGGATCCCTATAAAAAGGTAACGATTTCATACCGAGCAACAGAAGAAAATTTCGAGGTAGTAGTAAGTGATCAAGGCGGGGAAATCAATGCTGATTTTATACCATTTATTCTTTTACATAGATATAAGCAATTAGGACAACCCCTAGATTTTTACCAATTTTCTGGAACTAAAAAACCATCTGAAAACTCAGGAGTTGGCACTTTTGTTATTCACGTGGTTTCTGATGAAGTTAATTATTTTAGAAATTCTGATGGTGGATTAAGCGTGCAGATGATTATTAAGAAAGGAAAATAAAAATTTACTCTTCCTTATCTTCGCTGCCCTCTTCACGCCTGATAACTTTAACTGCATCCATCTTTACGGTGATAGGGATAGGAACTGCGGCTTCCAATAATTCAACCACAATTTCTTCTTTCTGCTTGTTGATCCTGACAACTTTAGCGTTTTCTCGCTTGAATGGACCAGAGATAATTTCGACAATGTCGTTCTTATGGATGTTCATTTCCACTTTAACCTGCTCTAACATGTGTTCAATTTCAGTGTAAGGGATCTCATTGGCTAACAAACCACGAGCATAGGGAACTCCCTGCAAGGTTGCTTCTGCTTCTCCTTTAGAAGTAGCTTCCACGAAAATGTATCCTCTCATTCCATGAGGCCTGATGACTGCTAAAATCCCCGCATTAGGGTTCTTCTGTAATTTAGAAATAAGATAGTCTACTACCTGATCTTCTCGATTGGCAGCTGTCCGTAAACCGTAGATTTGTGTTGACATGGTTAAAATAAGAGTTGTTTTCCCAGGAAGATGATGAAGCCAATAACTCCTATTACCGCAATTCCTAAAGCAGTAATCTTGACGATGCTTAAGTATTCTTCTTTATTCGGCTTTTTGGTAATTCGCAGTACGCGAAGGGCTTCTTTTATAAACCTTTTTACTTTGTGCTCTTTACCTTCCTGAACTTCCATTAGGGTGGTAAAACAGGGCTTCTATTTATAAAGATTTTGGGGTGATTTAAATATGGATGGAAACATGAGACCTTCTCTTGGGAAATTGAACAACTGTAGAGTATGGAATGCTGCTTGCTCTCCTTTTATAACAAAAACTCCACCCATTCCATCGTGAGTTTCGCTGTTAAGATATTTCCAGGTTTCCAAGCTTCCAAAATTAGCTGTGAACTGTTTTGCCCATTCTCCTTGTTTTACTTCTTTTCCTTCATGGGTTGCGGCTAGTCCGCCAGCTTCATGGATATGCCCGACCACAGCAAAAGGGATATTATTCTGTTTCATCATTTCTGTGGTTGTTGTATCTCCGACATCTTTTCCGGAGTAAATGGTGGCGGGACCATTTTTTCCGTCAGTATTCGTTTTCCCCGCTCCATGGGCAATTAACACCACTGCATCATCTAGGCCTTCACGCAGTTTTCCTGTTGCTCTGATGAAATCTGGTTTTGCCCAATAACCATCATCAGGGATGAATTGTCTTCCTGGAATCTTAAAAGTTTGATACCCTGGTAAACTTACAAAATCAGCATCATCACCGTCGAAAATTCTGAACACAGTCATATCGATAAGGTTGGAATATTTAGCTGTCATTTCTGATAAAACTGCTTCGTAGTCTGGCTTTCGTTCATGATTGCCTGGAATAACGAATATCGGTAAGTTGGTCTGTGCAAGTACTTCTAATACTGCTTTTATTTCAGCTTTGTCGTCTTTTGTGTCCTTACGACCATAACGTAGAGGTTCGTTACTGGCCATGTCTCCTAAAGAAATAATACCTTCAACTCCTAGCTCTTTAAAGTACTCTGCAAATAGTGTGGCTCTTTCAACTTCTCCATGAGCATCAGAGATCACACCGTAAAGGGCCCGGTTATCTGGATCGGAACTTACCTGGGTAACTTTATTTCCTTCGAATCGGTATTCTTGTCCATTTATTGTTTTTATTTCCGAGACAATTTCCTGTTTAGGTAATAATTCTTTTTTTTCTTCCGATTTAGTGCAAGCTGTTACACCTAACAGTAGAGGAGGTATTAGCTTTAAGAGTAATTTATTTTGTTTCATAAGAGGTGGGAAAGAAGCTGATTTATAAAATTTGCCTCTGGAAAATGACAACAAGTTTTATCCCATGAAATCTATCCCTAATTCTGACTTCATTTCTTCTTTCTTCTTCCCGAAATAGGTGTTTTCTTCGCCGAAGATCTGTTCGGAACTGACTCCAGTAATGATGACCATGGTGCGGACAGTCCTGTCTAAATCTTTGTAGATCTGCGCTCCCCAGATGATTTTTGCTTTGGGGTCAAGACTGCGGGAAACAGTTTCCACAATACGTCTGGCTTCGTCCAGAGTTAAATTCTCGCCTCCAGAAATATTGATCAACGCTCCAGTAGCATTAGAAATATCAACTTCGATTAAAGGGTTGTCTAAGGCTTTCTGGACAGATTCATCAGCTCTATTTTCCGCATCAGATTCGCCTACTCCGATAAGAGCTACCCCTCCTTGGCTCATGATGGTTTTGACATCTGCAAAATCTAAATTGACTAAACCAGTTCTGGTAACGAGTTCTGCAATACCCTTTACGGCATTGGTGAGAATTTCATCGGCTACCTTAAATGCGGTTTGTAATGGCAAGTGGGGAGCAATTTCCAATAATTTTTCGTTAGGAATAACTATGAGTGTGTTCACGCTTTGTTCCATTTTTTCTAATCCGATCATGGCATTCTCAAAACGATGCGATCCTTCCATGGAGAAAGGGATAGTTACAATGCCTACACTCATTATTCCCATTTTTTTAGCTACCTGAGCAACAAATGGAGCACTCCCAGTACCAGTTCCTCCACCTAAGCCGCAGGTAATGAAAACCATGTCTGAACCTTCAATGAGCTTCTTAATATCGTGTTCACTTTCTTTGGCTGCTTCTTCTCCTATCTTAGGATTGGAACCAGCGCCTAATCCTTGCGTTAATTCTTTTCCGATCAGTAATTTTTTGTCTGAGCTGGTGTAGAGTAAATCTTGAGCATCAGTATTAAAGGCAATAGTTTCTACTCCTTTTATACCGGTTTCAGAAATACGATTGATGGTATTATTCCCTGCTCCGCCGCAGCCGATAACTTTGATCCTGGTTTTATGGCCAGCAATCAGGCGTTGCAATTCTTCATCTACTTCAGCATTTGCTTTTTTATGAGAAATCTGTTCAGCATGAAAATCTTCTTGATAATGTCCCATAGTTCCACCCTTTTTATAGAGAACTTTGCAAAATAGTGATTTTGACAAATTAATTATCCAAAAATGCCAAAATCACGGCTATTGCAAAGTCTCTTAGATAAGTTTGCCAAAAAAGATGAATTATGCAAACTTCTCTATAATTATTTCCAATAGTTGGAATTTATAAAGATTATTGCACTGAAAACATATTTATGGGTTCTGTGATCCTTTTTCGGTTTCTTTCTTAAAGAGAATATCCTTCAATCCGGTCAACTGCACTAACTTTTGGGCAAGAATGGTGCTTATCTGTGCTGGCAATTCGCCGGGAAGAGTTACAGTTGCTGCATTTTCTTTTACTTCTATTTTCATTGCTTCGGAAGGCAAACGCAATAAGGCTGAGAGAAAGGCGCTCACTTTTTCGGTTTGGTCAGTAACTTTTCTGCGTACAACAAAAGTATAGGTAACTTCTTTTCCCGCTAATGGGTGATTGAAATTTACAATAACTCGGCCACCGGAAACGCTGGTAACCAGGCCCATTTCGCCATCAATGTCTACTTGAAGGCCAGGATGCGGCTGAACATTATGTTGTTGAAAGGTATTCATAGGAATGATCTTGACTTTTTTCACGTCTCTTTTTCCAAATGCTTTTTCCGGCGCTAAAGAAATGGTATACTCTTTTCCCAACTCTTTGTCAGGAAGTTGTGCATCCAAGCCGGGAAGAAGCTGCCGTTCGCCCACGCAGACAACAGCAGATTTATATTTTCTGTCTTGAGTATGCAGCTTATTTTCTTTAGCTACTTTTTCACTGGTAGTATCAAAAACAGTGCCATCAACCAGTTTTCCGGTATAATCGATTTCTACAAAGTCGTGAGGCTGGATTTTTTCACTCATAGTGATGCTGGTTTGAAGGGTTATTTATAAGTTTTTTTGATTTTTAGTTGAGGACAATAGCCCTGCATATAATCCCCACTTAAATTTTGTAGAAAGTATTTTATTTGATATCCGGCACTACCTGCCTAAAAAATATCACTGGCGGCGGACTTTCTTTCATCCCGCTATCTATTCTTTCTTTCCGTATATCGGTCCGGTCATTAAGGTTCTCTTCTGAAGCATGATAGGTAAAGGTTAAGGATTCTTTGCCTCTGGAATCAAGCGGCAATATACAATCTTGATATCCTTCTCCTCCTGGCCGTTGTTCTTTTCGGTAACGAGTAAAAGTGAGATGTAAGGTGATACCCTCATTCTCTTCCACCGCATCATACCATTCGGTGTCATCAAAGTCGACTTCCTCTGGAAATTGTAGAGATAATTTTAAGTCCATGTGCGTGGTATATCCAGGGTAAGTATTTTTTAACACTTCTAAGGGAGGAACTGATTCTAATTGTAAGAAGTATAGATATTTACGATTACACCAAGTTCCAGGCCCATACACTTTTGGCTCTTCATGTATTTGTGAACCGTCATACCAATTGTTAGGCCAGGCACCATCATCAATCCTGGTTAGGCTATTCAAATCCTGAGTAAATATTCCAGCAGCCTGCTCTTCTGAAGCAGGGATAAACTCTAGTTGTAAGAGATGATTCCAATTAAGTCCTATGTACTCCATCCGATCAACTACATTCAAGGACGAGGGCATTTGTTTTTCTCCCATAAAGGAGGGATCGGTATACGAGATCTTTAGTAATTCATAGCTGCCAGAATATTGAGGAAATTCGGTATATCCACAGCCCAACAATGATTCAAGGGTTACCGTTCCGATAAATGCTAACACGGATTGTTTCATTTCTTCCTCTGTTTTAGAAATTTCATAATTCTCTCTGCTGCTTCTGAAGCAGTTATAGCTGTAGTATCTATAACCAAATCGTATTGTGATTCATCACGATGATCGATGCCGTATAGTTTTTTGTATCGTTTGGCATCTTCTGTTTCTCTCTTGACAATTTTTTGTTGTACTCTCTTAATAGAATTAACTACTTTTTCATTGCGAGCCCCGCTTTTTTCTCTATCTTGTAAATCTTTCCAAATTCTCTTGGCAGCTGCTTCAGGGTTAACTTTCATGAAGATCTTTACTGATTCAGGGAGAAAAAAAAATTGAACTCTTCCTTCAACCAAAACATCCTGGCTTTGTTGCGCTAATTTTCGTGCTTCATCGCGGGTATTTTCATCAACTTCCTGATCAATTTCGGGATGACTTTGAGCGTATTCAGTAAGTTGTTCGATAGTCATTCCTTTCTGTTTGGCCAGAGTACGTAAGATGCCGCCGATGTAAATTCTTTCTAATCCTAGCTTTTTAACTAAAATCTGGGCAACGGTGCTTTTACCGCTACCGGGAGTCCCAGAAATAGTAATAATCATATTTTTTTTAAAAATTGATTCAAATTAATAAACTATTCTTTTAGTAAATCGTAAACTTTAAATAGGGATTAATTATTCTAGCCTTTGATGTTTGAAAAAAAAGAGGAACATAAGCCTGCGCAAAAGAGTAATATGTGGTTGATGCTAGTGCTTCTGGTGTTTGGAATTTTCTTAGCTGTTTTTGTTATCCGGCCAGGTGTAGTCGGCTATGGGGTTTATCAACAAGTAGAAGGTTCTAATCTAACTGTCGAAGAGTATGCTCAAAATGTTCAACAATTAGCACGCGATCTAGAAGTTACCAAAACTAATCTTTCATCTTATAGTGCTTTTACTGGAGCATTGATAGCTGAAGTTGGAGACACTACTGATCAATTGACTGAATGTAAAGTAGAATTAGAGCGGGGTAAGTCTGATTTAGAAGACGCTCAGGAAACTATAACTGAGAAGGAAACAGAAATCTCTACTCTCAAAAGCGATATGGATAATAAGATAACAGAACAGGTTGCCCAAAAAACTGCTGTTTTGGAAGACGACAAAAGTGTTTGTCAAAATGCTTTAGAGGCGAAAGAAACGGAAGTAACCAATGTACAGGGAAAATATGACTTGTTAGTCAAGAATACTGCCAAAAGCGTCTGCTGTAAAGCAAAAGTCGACAATCCGCAAATTAACTTCTATGATATAGCGGATAACAAGATAATCTGCTTAACCGAAGGAAAGAATGAGTTAACTTGTTAGATTAATTATTTTAGTTAAGAATTAACTTCTGATACTTTTAGAAAAACATTTTTTGTAAATTTGCTGGAAACAAGACGTTTCTTTCTTCAACAGTTATCCTTTTAAAGTAGGTTGCTCCATCATTCATACCATCATTGTACTCTAAAGTAATATCGACCCATCCTTCACTGATATGGGATAATCTTCCTTCTCTACTATGCTTTCGTAGCTCATCCTCAAGAAGTCCTACAAAATTACCTGCCCGTCTTGCAACTCCAGCAAAATATCGTAGAACTTCTTCCACTTCAGTTTTTCCGAGGGAACAACTGCCAGTTGCTCTTACTAAATCCCGAGCAATTTCGCTCTCTCTTGGAACTGGCTCGCCGGTCAATCCGAACATGGTGTCCAGAGCTTTTGTGTCCCTATTCTGATAGGCAGCCGTATACAAACTGGTCGGATGATTCATAGCGTAAATGGTAATCTGATCATCACCAACGTGGATGATTCTGCCTTGTAGTTGTTCGCTCATATGGTCAGAAAATAGATGATTTCTTTATAAGAATTTTGTTTTATTTAGCAAACTTGACCATTTCCTTAGCGGATAGTTTCATAACTGCTTTCTTTTAAGGTTCCTTTTTTGTCTTTAATCCACTGCCTGGTCCAGAAGGTTAATGCTTTAAGTAAACCCCATTCTTGATAGCGGCGCATTGAAGTGATTACTGCGGTATTTATGTATGTATATTCTCCCAGTTGGCGTAATTGTAGAGTTAATTTTCTATGTTCTCGGAGAGTTATTTCCGGATTATATCCTTTAACTTGATGAAATTCTTTTTTTCTGCAAATGAGTGCTCCACTGCAACCTTGGTAAATTTTCAGCGAATTGTATAAATTCTTAAATCCTAAAGCAAGGCGGTACGAAAGCAGAGGCAGATCTGGTTTTGCTTTGGTGGTAGCTACGGCATACTGTCCAGTGAATTTCTCTTTGATCTTTTCTAAACTAGTAGAAGAAAGCTGCGTATCAGCATCTAAGAAAACAAGGATATCTCCTTGAGCATTGAGTGCGCCGGCATTCCTGGCGACTGAAACATTTGGTTTCGGTAAAGAAAGAAGGCGAATTTTGCTGCTACTATTTTTCTTTGCTATCTCTTCAGTCTTATCTGTGCACCCATTGGTAACGATGATAGTCTCGTAGTCTTGCAAGCTCTGTGCTTTGATGCTGTCAATGGTTTTTTGCAGATATTTTTCTTCGTTATGAGCAGGAATGATAATGGAAAAATATGGAACCATTATAGATTCCCGAGAATACGTATTTTAAAGAATTGTTGGGCTGGGAAATATATGATGAAAGAGAATGAAACTTATTTTGTTAATTCTATTAAGCTTCCTATTCAGGTGTCTTTAGCCAATCTTTTCTGGTTGGTGCTTTTGTTGATGGGTTTCTTGGTTCGCTTAATGCTGTTCTTGCTAATTCTAATCTGTGCCGTTCGTTTCTAGCTAATTCAATTGCTCTTGCTTTTACTGCTGGTCTTCCAATGAGATACCCATTTTGTATGGTTACAGATCCATGCCCAATTGCAGCGGAACCATCTTTAATCCTGCCAAGAGCGAGATGTCTCAATATTGGGTTTTCGTATTTACCAATAATGTCAAGATTAACGCTCATTATTTGTTGCGGGAATTCCGTGTTCTCAAGGTCGGCATAGATTCGAGCTAACTCTCCGACCATCGCAACATACTGTTCAACATTAATGTGTCCGCGTCCTACAAAATTCCAGAATTCTTCTACCGCACTATTTTCCGGAAGGTAGCGGTTTGAACTCTCGTCATAAACATATCCCTTTCCATGCAATCTTGCTACTTCTCGGGGAGAGAATTCTTTTACTTTTGGGCCGCGTAGCTCTTCCCATTCTTCATAAGAAAGTTTTAGTCCGCCTTTAGAAACTTCTTTTTCTAAACTCACCATAGTGCGATCTGTGATGATCAAGCCGTCTCCCCATCTAAGAATAGATCTTTTTCTTCGTTCAAATACTTCTTTGCTTAGTACTTCAGTTTTGAGTTGCCGAAGAGCTTCAGAGTCTAAGATTACTTTGATCGTTCTTTGGCCTTCATCTCTGCCATTGTGAGCAAGAGCATCACCGGTATGAGTATAGATGGCGCATTGGTCTGGCTTAGGCTCTGGGAAATATAATTCCATACAATCAGCTGCAGAAAGTGGAATATATCCCCCAAGAATTAGTTCTGGTATTTGTCTGGTGATTGAGCTTGGTTCTTTTCCCGTTGGGAAATAGCAATCTGGTAGCATTGGAATAGTCATAGAAATGATACTTTTGGATCCTTTTATAAACCTTACTACTTTTTGGTGGCGAAAACTTTACAAAGTCAAATAATTAGCAGCCCAGAGCATGCCCGAATCGCAATAATAAAACGGTGTACTAAATGGTTTTCCTTTTTGGTCAAATACTTCTAGAAAATTTTTATGCTGTTCAATCAACCGTTTATATTTTTCTTTGTACTGCTTAGCACGCTCTTTATCTACTTGTTGAAGTGTTTTAACATACAATGGACCCATGTGCATCCAGATGGCGTTACTTTCATAATTGCGTAAAAATATTTCCTGCCAGATGAAGTTAGCTTCTTTTCTGCCTGAAGTATATTTTAATGGAAACGGTTCATCTAAATTAACTTGATGTATTTTTCGCAAGGCGGACTGCAACATCTCTTTATCAGTAATGATTCCTACGGCAAAAGGGAAAAGGTTAGCATCAGCGGCAACATATTTTTGATGACTAAGGTCGTCATAGAAATAATCGCCGTTCCAAAAATGCCGTTTGATTAATTCCGGATAGGAAAATTTTGCAAAAGGATTATCCAGTTTTAGGTCTTTGAGATCCTTTGCCAGGAGCGCGACCATACAATTGTCGTAGCAGGAACTTTTACGCACTGCAAAATCCTTGATGGAAGAAAAATGGACTTCCGGCTTGACCAATCCGGTGTGCGGGTTGATGACTTTGTCGTAGAATTTTTGAATCTCTTTGTTAAGGAAATCTTTGAAGGAGTAGTAAGGGAATTTCGAGACTTTGATACTATGGATGAGCCAAGGCAAGGAGTCAACGGCGTAGGTAGGAAAATCAAATGGTTTTCCGCGAGGAGTAAGGGTAGTGGTAATTTTATGGTGCTCTTTAAAATGATTTAAAGCATAACGTAAAGTGTGATGAACTTCTTTTTGATGATGAAGATCCAAAAGAGATTTAGTGCAGAGACCAAAGTCTCGAGTCCAGAACTGGGCAAAATTTTCGGTTGAAGTTCTGAGATAACGGCCGTTCCAGCAGTCTTTGATGATCTGCTCGCAGATTTCCTCTGCATCGCCGTCATATTTTTTTGGTAAAATACGGCTTTTCCAACTGGTTGCAAATATTCTTGATCCCTGCGTGAAATAATCAAGTATGGAGGCCATATTTTTATTAGGAGCAGAATGAGTTTAAAAATGTTGTTGGGGAGGAATGGTGGTTACTTTCGAATAAACCTATAAACATGCCACAATAAGCGTAATTGATGTCGTTTCTTAGTAAAACGATGATCTGCCCCTTTTATAATTGCTAATTTTTTTAGTTTGTTAGCAAAGTGATAAAGTTGGTGAGCTTCTTTGACCGGAACAGCTTCATCTTCACTTCCATGCACAATAAGTAAAGGATGATGATATTTCTTCATCGCTTTAGGAATATCTAAGGTGAAGAATTCATCATAAAATGCTTTCTTTAATCTTTTTTTATGATACCAATTACCAACCCTATCGTAAACAATGTGACTTTTAGTCCAAAAATCATGCACTTGTTGATCAGTAAAATCGTATTGTACTGCTTGCTTCAAGTCACTCACTCCACCGATTAGGATTAGTTTGTTTATCCGCTTATCTTTATGCGCGTAGAGGGCTGCATCAATTGCTCCAGTAGAATGGCCGATCAATATCAGCTTTTTGAAAGGAAAATGTTTCTCCAAAAAATCTATGGCAGACTTAACTTCTTTTACTTCTTGGCTCATAAGCTTATCTTCGAATTTTCCTTCTGAAGTATTTGTTCCTGAGAATTCAAAACGAAAACAGAGATAGTTTAATTTTGAAAAAAGATGCAACACTCGCGCAGCAGTTCCAAACATACTGCCGGGAAAACCATGTAAGAAAACAATTGCAGTATCGTATTTTTTAGGTTTGTGTACAAATCCCTGTAAGATTAAACCTTGGTTGTTTTTGAATTTGACTGGGATTTGCATCTCTTCCTCTTTATTTTTTTAATACGAATGAGATAATTTTTTCATGGATGTTCTTTTTTGAGTCAGCTCCACTAATATGTAAGATATTTTTTAATCCTTTTTTATATTCTAAATAAGCTTCTCCAAGCGCTTTTGGATAAGGGCCCACAATGAAATCTTCAAATCGGTCATCCATTTGTTCTCTTATTTTTTCCTGTCGCTCTGCTGCTTTTTGAGGAGTTACATCTAAGAAAATTACTTTGTCAACCGCTTTTGTGTATTCCAGAAATGTATTCCTCAATTCGTTGGCTCGGATCGGCTGAATGTGGCTTAATCTTTTCTCGGCATCGAACCAAACTGCTATGTCATGGAAACCTCTTTCAACGATAATGAAATCATTTTTGTCTTTGTATGAGAAATATTGGTCTAAAGCTTTAGCGGCAAATACTATCTTGTATCCAATATATTCAGTTACAGGAACATGAATTGTAGATGCTCTTTGTCGATCAGTAATCACTTTTACAGAATGTCCTTTTTTTATCAGTGCATTCTTAAGAAGCCTAACTTGGGTTGATTTCCCAGCTCTGCCAATTCCTATAAATTCTATAACCTGGCTCATGCAACAATTAACAATTAAAATTATATAAATCTATCCAAGGATGAAAAAACGGACCCGAGGGGACTTTCACCAGTTATCACGATTATTCTAGGTGACTAAGCGAATGCAATGAGCACAGTCGCCCCGCCTCCCAAGTGGCGTGACACTTGTTTTGAAACCCCGATCTGCAGCTTACTCATCTTCAGTTAACTCTCTTCATCCTATAGAAGGATTACTCAGGAGCTCATCATAAGATCTTGAGGCTGGATTATGAAGCGGACCCGATGAGATTTGAACTCACAACCTACAGCTTAGGAGGCTTTGGCGAGACCATAGTCCTGTCGCCCTATCCAGGTTAGGCTACGGGTCCGTAAAGAACGTAATTTAAGTATTGATTTAATAAACTTTTTATGATTTTGGTTAAGAATTTCAATACATTAAAGGGGCGATAGCTCCGCACTTTCATGACTTAATAAGAAATTACTTCTAACCCATCAATTTTCGTAAAATGGTTCTTGTTCTTAGTGGCGATTTTGTTTATTCCATTTGCCAAGGCAACGCCGGCAATTAAACAATCAGCCTCTCCAATTTTTTTTCCTTCTTTTGTAAGCATTCCCGAGATCATGCCTGCTTTCAGCGCCGCTTTGCGGTCAAATGGAAGGACCGTCATTTTAGTCAACATGGCAAGTACCTTCTCTAAATGAGGTTGAATTTCCCAGCTTGCAGCATATACTCCATCTATCAATTCAAATACGTTGATTTCTGAAGTAAATAATGGCGCAGAAACCGCCTTGTGGATAATGTTTATAGCCTTTTGATCCCCTCGCAAAAAGTCTATTAAAAGAGTGGTGTCCGCAAACATGCTTTCACCTGATAGGTAGCTCATCAAGTCTGTGTCTGTCCTTTCGTCGTTCTCTTATTCTTTCTTCAATTTTTTTGGCATCTTTCTCGGATAGATCGTTCCAAACACCGGCAAATTCCATAATGCTGCCTTTTGTTAGAGTCAATCTTCTAATTTCGTCAGAGAAACTTTCCCCTGGAGCTTTCAGCGCCTTCAAGGTCCCATAGACATCATCCATTATAGAGATTGTTTTAGTCGCCATATAGTCTGTGTATGTGTACACATATTTATATCTTTCGGCTGCAACTCAATCCATCCTTGATCGGAATCAATTTCGTTTGTAATTGCGGATGGTTCAGCACCGCTTCCTGATAGTCTTGACAGCCGTCCATGGTGATGTTGTCTGCGATAATCAAGCCGCCTTTTTTGACTAAGGTAATGCAATTTTCTAAAACAGTACGGTATTGTTTCTTGGCAAAGTCGATGAAAATCAGATCATAATAATCCTGTTTCTCTTTGACTAAGCGCTTGACAACCTCTACACCATCGCCAACGAAAACTTGAGCTTTAATTCCATACTTTTTGAAATTCTCTCTGGCTTCTTCAGCGATAATCGCATTTACTTCTATGCTGGTTAGTTCTGCACCTTGAGATCCTAAAATACAGCCGCTGTAGCCATTGGCAGTTCCTAATTCCAGAATTTGTTTTGGTTGAGTTTCTTTTATTTTTTCTAGAAGCCAGGCTCCTTTCTTACTGCCTAAAATAGGAATGCCTCTGGCGATGCTTTCTTTTTCGAGAGGCTGGAGTCGATCAATTGTTGGATTCATTCTTCTTCGAAATAATCAGCAAGT
>Ga0209541_10005810_pt1 | contig 21375 bp, 21 predicted proteins | sample RifCSPlowO2_01_FD_184027 | JGI IMG/M metagenome (GOLD analysis project Ga0209541, IMG submission 184027) | Groundwater microbial communities from Rifle, Colorado - Rifle CSP2_plank lowO2_0.1 (SPAdes) (version 2) | ecosystem: Environmental > Aquatic > Deep subsurface > Groundwater | place...
TGTAATAAATCGCGCGGTTTTCATACGTCCAATCGTGAATCAACGTTTCGCCCTGTGCCTGTGTGGCAATCGGGGCAAAAAGGGGCAGGTTATCGATATTGATGCCAGGATAGGGAAGACTATGAATCTTGTCTTTAAGGGCCGTAAGCTTCGAAGGAAAGGTTTGAATATCTGCAAGGTTTGTAAACCCATTCTTCGCTTTGTAACGTTTCAAAACTTTATACCTGAATCCCATCACTTTGAGCTTTAAAAGCTCAAGTTCAAGAAAATCAATCGGACATCGTTCAATCGTAATTGAAGAATTAGTCGTCGCCGCAATCGAGAGAAAAAACATTGATTCAATCGGATCTTCACTTGGTGAATAAGCGAGCGCTTTGCTCAAGCTAGAAACTCCATGTACCACAAGCGTTGAAGTGCCAATACCTTCAATCTGTACGCCAAGCTCCCGCAGAAAGAAGCACGTCTCTTGCACCTGATAATTAGCAGAAGCAAACTTGATAATAGTTGTACCCGGAATTCGCGCCGCCGCCATAAGCACGCATTCTGTCGCGGTATCACCGGCTTCATACATCACAATTTCACCGGGCTTTAATTTCTTAACAGTAAACTCATAACCACGCTCAGTATTTTTCACCTGCACGCCTAATTCTCGAAACGCGTGAATATATGGTTCAATCGTTCGCGCCCCAAGTTCGCACCCGCCCGGGCGGGGGAGAATGAAGTGAGAAAACATATGAACAAAAGGTCCAAGGAGCATAAAGGCACTCCGTGTTTTTCGAAACGCGACTTCATTAAGCCCACTGAGGTTTACTTTTTTAGGGGGTACGATCTCAAGCGTCGTATCCTCAATCCATCGCACCTTGATGCCAATGCTCGTAAAAACCTCAATAAGTCGGTTAATCTCTTCAATCCGAGGAACGTCTTTTAAAAACGTTCGTTGACTATTTAAAAGCGCCGCGCTCATAAGCGCCACCGTCGCGTTTTTTGAAACATTTGTTCGAACCGTACCCGAAAGACGAACGCCACCCTCAATCTGAAAGTTAAGCGCTCCGCTTGCAAGCGTAATAACTTCACGATGCAACGCGTCGCTGATCTTAAGGAGCATTTCGGTCGAAAAATTCTGTTCACCGCGTTCCATCCGAGCGACGGCGCTCTGGCTTGTCTGAAGAGTATGAGCAAGTTCGCCTTGCGTCATATGCCGTTGTTCTCGAAGATGCGTAATAAGTTTTCCTATCTTTAGTTGTTCGTTCATAGAGGGGGTTGGTTAATGATAATAAAGGAAGAGGAACGGTTAATGAAGTATATCATATATGATATAACATCAAGCACCAACTTATCCCCAGAAATTAAATAACTGAATCATTGAAAATTAACTGAAAATTGATGCTTGAAAATTTAAAATTATGATATTCTTCCTTTTTGACATCGTCCCCCAAAGCCCCCTACAATAACACGTACGAATGTTTATACGACGCATTGGAATCGATCTTGGAACAACGAATACAGTCGTCTTTCTCCCTGGGAAAGGCTTTATTATTAACGAGCCTACAATCGTAGCGCTGAGCCTGCCTGATAATAACGTACTGGCTGTAGGAAAAGACGCGAAAGAAATGATAGGCCGAACCCCCGGCGACATTGCCGCCTACCGTCCGTTAAAAGACGGTGTTATCGCCGATTACTATATTACAAAGGCGATGCTCCGCTATTTTATCCAAAAAGCGGTCGGCTCAATGAATATAGTCCGTCCCGACGTCGTAATTTCGGTTCCGGCAGGCATTACTCCCACCGAACGTCGCGCCGTCTTAAACGCGGCAAAAGAAGCCGGCGCGAAAAACGCCTACGTTGTCCGTGAGCCAATCCTTGCCGCTTTAGGAGCCGGAATTCCAATCAATGCCTATTCCGGCAATATGGTTGTAAATATCGGCGGCGGTACGGTTGAGGTTGCTGTAATCTCCTTGGGCGGTATTGTCTGCTGGTCAAGTCTCCGCGTCGCCGGCAATAAGTTCGATCAGGCGATCATAGAGTACATAAAGAAAAAATATTCTCTTTCAATCGGTGAACAAACAGCTGAGGCCGCGAAAATCAGTGCCGGCTCCGCGCTTCCGCTCAAGGAAAAGATAGAATTCCAAATTCGCGGCCGGGACTATGTAAGCGGCTTGCCAAAGGACATTATTATAAACTCGAATGAAATCGCCGAAGCGCTCAATCCGCATCTTATGGAAATGGTTTCCTCAGTTCAGACTGTTTTCAATGAAACGCCCCCCGAATTGGTCGCCGACATTATGGAAAAAGGAATTATCTTAAGCGGCGGCGGAGCAAATCTAAGAAATATTGACGAGTTTCTAAAACGTATCCTGGGAGTTGCGACCTATGTTGCCGAGGATCCAATCCTATGCGTGGCAAAAGGCTCAGGCATCATTCTTGATCACCTCGATGTATATAAACGAACATTGTTAAACAAACGCGAATAATGAACGTCATTGGTAATGAAAAAGTATTTGAAGATCTGAAAAAGCTGGGGGAAAAGAAAAAACTCGGGAACGCGTATATATTTTTTGGTGAGCCATCAGTAGGAAAGCGCCAAGTCGCCGAAGCTCTTGCGCATCACTTTGAATCGGGTCACAACGAAGGAGACGGGGAATATCTCGAAGAAACACGGATAATCGAGGCGCGAGAAGGAGAAAGTATCGGTATTGATGCCATACGGGATATTCGAAATTTTCTCTGGCAGAAACCCATTAAATCAAATTACCGAACAGTCATCATCGACGAAGCTAATCTTTTAACCAGTCAAGCGCAAAACGCAATTCTGAAAATTGCTGAAGAGCCACCCGCGTACGCGCTTATCATTCTTATTCTCGCAAATCCTGAGGCCTTGCTTCCTACGGTAGTATCCCGTTTCCAAAAAATTTATTTCAGCCGCCTGACAGATGAAGCAATCGAAACATTTCTTATAGATCAAATGAAAATGACGAAAGAAAAAGCAAAGGAAATCGCCTCAAAAAGTTTCGGACGACCCGGACGCGCCGTTCGTCTCATAAAGGATAAGGCAACGATAAAATACGAAAAAACCGCGGCAATCATCCTCAAAACTCAAAAACCGGAAGTGCCGAAAGCCTTGTTTGATGGTCAAAAAAATCTCGGACTGCTCGCTGAATCCTTACTAAGCGAGCTCAGAAAAGATACAATCAAGAATGCGGATAAGATAAAATCATTACTCGAGCGCTTCCGCGTGGTATACCAATACAACACAAATAAAAGGTTACAATTAGAAACCGCCCTATGGACTACTTCAAAGAAATAGAAAATAAAGTAAAACCGCTTGTTGAGTGGTTGAAAAACGAGTTTACAGGAATCAGAACAAACCGTCCCTCGCCGAAACTCCTTGAGAATATCAAGGTTAATTACCTCGGTCAGGAATTGTTAGTAAAGCAACTCGCCTCAATTACAATCGAACCGCCAAAAACACTCCTTGTAACAAGCTGGGACAAGACCGCTGTAAACGCCATAAGCAAAGCAATCGAATCCGCTAATCTTGGCGTAAGTACTGCCGTAACTGACCACACAATCAGGGTAAGCCTTCCTGATCTGACTGAAGAGCGCAAAAAGGAATTGATAAAGTTGGTGAAATCAATGGCTGAAGAAACGCGTATCAAAATACGCGCCGCCCGAGATTCGGTTAATAAGAAAGTAAAAGAACTCGAAGATGAGGATATGGAGTTCAAGGCAAAAGAACAGATTCAAAAAGGAACCGACGCCGCGAATAACGAAATCGAAAGAATCCTCGAAGAGAAAACAAAAGAAATCAACGAATAAATGACTCTGCTTTCAGTTATAATTTTCATCGCCGCTATTTCGATTCTGATCATCGTCCACGAGCTTGGGCATTTTGGCGCCGCTCGTTTTTTTAAACTCAAAGTTGAAGAATTCGGCATTGGTTTTCCACCGAGGCTTTTTAAAAAGAAAGGAAAGGAAACGATATATAGTATCAACGCGATTCCTCTAGGAGGATTTGTCCGTTTGTACGGCGAAGGAGGTCTTGAGAAAGAAGAAATCACAGAACCCGAACGAAGCTTCCGCCACCAAAAAGCCTGGAAACGAGCGATTATTTTGGCGGCTGGTGTTGTGATGAACTTTATAGTTGGATGGCTACTATTGAGTACTATTTTTATGGTTGGTCTCCCGCAAGCAATGTTTGTGGGTGATGTGAGTCCCCAAAGTCCGGCCGCCGAAGCGGGTATTAAAAAAGGTGATTTAATCGTTGGCGAGTATAAAAATGCCGAAGCGTTTATTGAATATATCAAGGCAAACGAAGGAAAAGAACTGACGCTCACAATAAACCGTCATGGCGACACGTTTGAGGTGAAAGCAATTCCGCGCGTGAATCCTCCGGAAGGCGAAGGAAGGCTTGGGCTTATCCCAATACCAATCGGCGTTGAAAAAGAAGGATCAATTTTCAAAGGTCTTGCCGAAGGAGGAAAAACAGCCATCGGAATGTCGTTTGAGATCGTCAACATCTTGGGGGATATTGCGAAGGGTCTTTTCATGGGAAATGTAAAACCGCTCTTCGAAGTTTCCGGTCCCGTCGGCATTATTGGTCTTTTGGGTACGGCAGGAAGCCTAGGAGGGTTGTACTTACTCCAATTCCTCGCGGTAATCTCTTTAAATCTCGCCGTTTTTAACATTCTTCCTCTCCCGGCGCTCGACGGCGGGCGTTTACTATTTATTATTATTGAAAAAATAAAAGGCAGTCCGGTTAAACACGTCGTTGAAAATATGGCGAACGCGATCGGGTTTGCCGTGTTGATACTCTTTATGCTCGTGATTACTATTAAAGATATAACGAACCTCTTTTAACGCACTATGATTCAAGAGAAAAAACATCTTCCCAAGCGTTCTGAGGATTTCTCAGAATGGTACAATCGCGTCGTCTTATTCTCAGAACTCGCTGATTACGGCCCAGCCAAAGGTACAATGATTTTCCGTCCCTACGGCTATGGTATCTGGGAAGAAATTCAAAAGGCGATGGATAAAGAAATCAAAGCCCGTGGCGTTCAAAATGCCTACTTTCCGCTCTTTATTCCGGAGTCGCTCTTAAAAAAAGAAAAAGAACACGTTGAAGGGTTTTCTCCGGAACTTGCGGTTGTAACAATCGGCGGCGGTGAAGAGCTTAAAGAAAAACTCATTGTTCGCCCGACAAGCGAAACGATTATGTACGAAGCCTACGCTCGCTGGGTACAATCCTGGCGCGATTTGCCTCTCCTTATTAATCAATGGAACAATGTTGTTCGTTGGGAAAAGCGCACCTACCTGTTTTTACGGACAAGTGAATTTTTGTGGCAAGAAGGACATACGGCGCACGCGACCCACGAAGAAGCATGGGAAATGGTTGAATGGGCAATTCAGATGTACGCGAAGATCTACCGTGACTATTTTGCGATGCCCGGATATATAGGTAGGAAATCAGAATCGGAAAAATTCGCGGGTGCCGATACGACATTAACCTATGAAGCATTGATGCCGGAGGGAAAAGCTCTCCAAAGTTGTACCTCGCACGACCTGGGGCAAAATTTCGCAAGGGCGTTTGGTATAAAATTTCTCGACAAAGAAGGCAAGTCGCAATACGTTTTTCAGACAAGTTGGGGATTCTCAACTCGTTCAATCGGAGGTCTTGTAATGCTTCATGGAGATGACGGTGGATTGCGTCTGCCCCCACGCTTGGCGCCGATTCAAGTCGTTATTATTCCGGTGAAAGTCGAGCCCGCTCTTATAAAAGAAGCAAAAAGATTCGAGAAAGAACTTATAGAAGAAGGCGTACGCGTGAAGTGTGACGATCGCGAAGGCGAATCACTCGGTTTCAGAATTAATAAATGGGAATTAAAAGGCGTACCGATTCGCGTTGAAATCGGAGGCGAGGAAATCAAAAAGAAAGAGTTGACGTTTGTCCGAAGAGACACGGGAGAAAAGCAAAAAGTGAAAGCAAAAGAGGGGGCAAAGAGTATCGTGAAACTTCTTGACCAAATTCAGAAAAAGATGCTTACTGAAGCGGAAGCAGCGCTCAAAAAAAACACGCAAAACGCCGCTTCATACGAGGAGTTTAAGACCATAATGGAGAAAGAAAAGGGCTTTATCCGAGCCTTCTGGTGTGAAGACAAAGCCTGTGAAGCCAAGATAAAAGAAGAAACAAAGGCGACAACTCGGTGTCTCCCACTCGATGCGAAAAAAGAAAAGGGAAAATGCGTGTACTGCGGTAAAACCGCTTCATACCAATGGCTCTTTGCGCAAGCATACTGATAAATATCGATGAATTTTCTAACTGGATTCTCAAAATCAATTGGGATAGATCTCGGCACGGCAAATTCCCTTTTCTATCTTAAGGGTAAAGGTATTGTCGTAAACGAACCGACCTTTGTGGCGATTAATAACCGCACCGGCCAGATTCTTGCCATTGGTTCCGAGGCAAAGAAAATGATGGATCGGACGCCATCGCACATAAACGTTGTCCGTCCTCTGACCTACGGCGTTATTTCAGATTTCGAAACAGCCGAAGAGATCTTGAAGCACTACTTCAGAAAAGTGAACGACAATGGGATTTTTTCGCGATACAAACTCGCCGCGATTAGCGTCCCGAGCGACCTGACTGAAGTTGAACGAAAGTCCGTGGAAGATGCGGTGCTCGAAGCCGGTGCCGCCAAGGCGTACCTCATCGAAGAGCCAATCGCCGCGGCGCTTGGCGCCGGTCTTCCGATTGATGAAGCGGCCGCCAATATGATTATCGATATCGGCGGCGGCACGACTGAAATCGCTATTATTTCAATCGGTGGCATTGTTATATCAAAAAGCTTAAAGATAGCCGGCGACAAACTGAATGAAGATATCGTTAAATTCGTGCGTGAAGAGTTCAAGCTCGCGATCGGTGAGTCAACCGCTGAAAATTTGAAAATCTCAATCGGAAGTGCTCTTCCGAATGATGAAAAACTTGAAATGGCAATCCGTGGCAAAGACCTTGTATCCGGTCTGCCAAAAGAAGTGGTTGTAAAAAATAATCAAATTCGCCTCGCGACCGCGAAATCACTCCACATAATAACGCAAGCAATTCGGGATCTTGTGGAAGAGGCTCCAGCTGAACTCGTTGGCGATATCTCTCGTCGCGGTGTGTATCTCTGTGGTGGTGGAAGTTTGCTTCGCGGCCTCGATAAATATATAGAAAAAGAAATTGGCTCCGAGACATTTCTCGTTGATGATCCGTTAACCTGCGTTGTTCGCGGTCTTGGAAAAATTGTCGAAGATTTCCCAAAGTATGCGCACATCCTCGCGAACCAAGAAAAACCCCGCCAAATAAACGCGTAAACGAATGAACAAAGCTCCCTATCTTATTGTTATCACACTCCTTATTGTACTTGTCACAAACAATAACTTTGTTCTTGATATAAGAAACTTGTTTGCCGCGGGATTATCGAATGTTGTGAGTTACGTGGGAAGCGGCTCCGAGCTCAAGGAAGAAATCGTGAAACTCAAAATCGAAAAAGAAAATCTACAAGCTCGGATTTTCGAAATAACAGTAAATCCAAACGCAAGTCAAAGTAAACGCCGTCTTCTGGAGGCAAAAGTATATTCGTCCTATCCCTTAAACACAAAATCCGAAATAACAATCGCGGGAGGTGAAGACAAAGGGTTGAAAGTAGATATGCCGGTTGTGCTCGAGAGCAACATCTTGATAGGCAAGATAAAACAAGTGTTTCCGGACACAAGCGTTGTAACGACTATCTTTGATCCAAAGTTTGAAATTTCAGCTCGAATAGGAGTGAAAGAAATCGACGCGCTTTTTAAAGGAGGCGTTGAGCCGAAGGTAGAGCTTATTGCCCGCGATGCACTCGTAAACTCTGGAGAAATCGTAGCCGTCGCCTCAAGTGATTTTCCCTATGCTTTAAAAATCGGAGAAGTAGAAATCATTGAAGAAAGCGGAGGTCCTTTTCGGTCAGGTCTCGTAAAACCCTCGTACACCATAGGCGACTTAAGAGAAGTAATGGTGATAACGGATTTCGAGACTGAATAGTATGTTTCTTCTTAGAGTAATTATTGTGATAGCCGCGTCGCTTGTTCAAATAAGCCCGTGGTTTGAAGTTGGCGGTATAAAACCAAACCTTATTCTTGTAGTTGCGGTAAGTCTTGTTGTTTTTGAACAGGAACTTTGGAAAAAAATAACCGTAGTCCTTGTGGCCGCCATAATTCTCAAGGCCGGCCCTACGTTCGAAATCACAACGATTATTTTTGTACTCGGCGTATTAACAAGTATTCTGCTCAGCGATTATTTCCGCTTCGAACGGGAAGCGGCAATCGGAGGAGCGGTTCTTATAACAATGCTCGCTCTAAACCTTACAAACGGCTTTTCATTTATAATCGCCGAAAGAACCGTTGTCCTGATCGAACTAGTGTATACAACTGCGCTCGGATTCGTTATTGTTCCTCTGAGCAAGTTGTTATATGAAAAAGGTAAGTCATCAAAATCTTGAATTTGAAGAGGCGATTGCTGATAGTTTTTCTGAAGAAGAATTTACAACAATCGAATCGCCCCTTCCGCGGCGCGTATTCAGGCTGACGGTCGTTGCCGCGTGCCTGTTTGCGGTCGTGTTTTTCGTACGCCTTGCCACGATTGGGTTTAGTAAAGGCGATTTTTACAAAGATCGTGCCCTCGCAAACGTCAATAAAGAAATCTATGATATCGCGCCACGCGGTATTGTGCTTGATCGTTATGGAAAGCCGCTTGTTGAAAATATTCCTATTTTCAGCGTATTTATAAAAACTTCGGAACTCTTTCGCGAAAAGGAAGAAGAAAAAGTGGCAAACACGTTGTACGAAGTTCTTGATATTGAACCGGGTGCGTTCTATGCCTTGCTTCGTGAGAGTAATCTTGAAATTATAAATGAACTGCTCGTCGCGCAGGACATTACGCTCGAAGAAGCAATTGCGCTTCGTGGGATGAGCCTCGAATCTCTAAAAGTAAAAGACGATTACAAACGAAAATACGCAAGTCCTGCCTTCTCGCATATAACAGGATACGTTGGCCTAGCGGATAAAGAAGACTTAAAGCTGAATCAAAACCTCCAATTCAAAGACATTGTCGGCAAAACCGGACTTGAAGATTTTTATGACGATATACTGCGTGGTCAAAACGGAGTGACAATAATGTACCGCGACGCGCACGGCACAATGCTCGAAGAAAGAAAAGTTGAGGAGGCGGCAATTGGCGAAGATATAAAAACGACAATCGACGGAGAGTTTCAGGAGTACTTATATAGAGAATTAAGTGAAAGCCTTGCGGATCTTGGCCGTGTCGCCGGTGTTGGCCTCGCCCTTGATCCGAAAAACGGAGAAGTGCTCGCTATGGTAAGCCTTCCGAGTTTTGACGCGAATGTTTTTACGTCCACAGGAACAGGAGAAAAAAGGCTTGAACTTTTAACAGACGAGAGGAAACCACTCTTCAATCGCGCCCTAGGAGGAGCATACAACCCGGGCTCAACAATCAAACCCTTCGTTGCGTTCGGCGCCTTGAATGAGAAAGTAATCACGCCGGAGAAGGAAATATTTTCAGCAGGGTACATTGAAATTCCAAACCCTTACAATCCAGATCTTCCAAGTCGGTTTGTTGATTGGAGAGCACATGGGTGGGTAGACGTGCATTCAGCGCTCGCCCGTTCTTCAAACGTTTATTTCTACGAAGTCGGCGCCGGTTTTGAGAGTCAAAAAGGGCTTGGTATCGAACGTCTAAGACGTTATTGGCAAGTATTCGGTTTCGGCGAAAAAACGGGTATAGATTTCCCAGGAGAAGCAAAAGGATTTTTACCAAGTCCTGAGGAAAAAGAAGAGCGCACGGGAAGCATTTGGCGGATCGGTGACACCTACAACGTTGCAATCGGTCAGGGAGACTTACTCCTCTCCCCACTCCAACTCGTACGCGCGGTTGCCTCGCTTGTAAACGGAGGAAACCTTGTTAAGCCGAAAATCCTTATGAATACGGAGGAAAGCGTAAAAGAACTGCTTCCGGAATCAAACGACGAAGAAAAGATTCTTGAAGATATTAAAGAAGGAATGGAAGACGCTGTGGAAAAATCCTACGGCACCGCTCATCTCTTAGCAACACTGCCGTTTTCAGTTGGCGCGAAAACCGGAAGCGCGCAGATTTCGAATAATACAAAAACAAATGCCTTTATTACGGCGTATACTCCGGCAGAAAATCCAGAAATCGTACTACTCATCCTTGTTGAGGACGCGAAAGAGGGAAGCCTGAACGCCGTCCCAATCGCGAATAGAGTACTCTGGTGGTACTACACGCATAGGATGTTAAACTAAAGACTGTCTGAAAAGTCCGTTTCGTTACGAAATTGAATCATTTCGAGTGAGCCAAGGAGCAACGAGGAAAACGTATAAATATACGATAAGGAGAAGCGACAGAGGCGTGGCCGAAATGGTACAATTGCAGTAGAATAAAGGCTATTCCGACAGTCTATCGCTATGTTAAATCTACTCGAAATCTTGTCCGAGTTTGTTTTAAGCGTCATTAAAGATTGGGGATATGGCGGTATATTTGCTCTTATGGCGCTTGAAAGCGCGAATATTCCCATACCCTCAGAAGTTATTATGACATTCTCCGGATTTCTTGTGAGTGAGAAAGTTTTTTCATTCTGGAGCGTCGTAATGTGGGGGACATTGGGAAATCTCGCGGGGAGTCTCATCTCGTACGGTATTGCCTACAAATGGCGGGAAGAAGCAATAAAGATCCTTACAAAAACAGTTATTATAAGCCGAAAGGATTTCGAAAGCGCCGAACGGTGGTTCAAACGCTTCGGAACCCACTCTGCTTTTATTGGCAGATTCATTCCGGTTATCAGAACCTTCATATCGTTTCCGGCGGGAATGTTTCGCGTGAATCTTCTGAAATTTTCAATATTAACATTCATCGGCTCATTTGTATGGTCACTTTTCTTAACAGCGATCGGAAGAATGTTGGGCGAAAAATGGGATGTATTCGGAAAATATTTTGAACAGTTTGAATACGCGATTGCCGCTTTAATCATCATTGTTGTAGCCTGGTGGATATGGAAACGATACAAAGAAGCGAAAGAGAGCAAGGCGTCGTCCGATACTGTGTGATATACTGTAAGATAAGTAAAATGAAACTCATTGTTGCGAATTGGAAAAGCAACCCGTTAAGTGAAGATGAAGCTGTAAAGCTCGCTACGGCGACCGATGCTCTTGGGGTTGTGCTTGCGCCCCCGTACCCGTTTCTCTCTTCGATTAGTAAAGTCATTAAAAAAGCGGAACTTGGCGCGCAAGATATGTTCTGGGGAGATATCGGCGCCTACACGGGTGAAATATCATGGCACCATCTTCAACATCTCAATGTAAGATATGTAATCGTCGGCCACTCTGAACGGCGAAAGTATCTCGGTGAAACTGATGGTTTGATTAATTTGAAAGTGAAGGCAGCCTTAAAAGCAGGACTGAAAACTATTCTTTGTGTCGGCGAACCATACCGCCTCAAAGAACAAAATGATGCCGAAAAAGATGCCTTCGCGAGAAATTATGTAGAGCACCAACTCGATGAAGGATTAAAGGGTGTAACAGAAACCGCGAATCTTATCATCGCGTACGAACCAATTTGGGCGATTGGCACAGGTGCCGCTGATACGCCGGAGAATACGGTACAAATGGCAGAATTCATAAAAAAGAAAGTGCCAGTTAAAGTCCTCTACGGTGGTTCAGTAACATCTGAAAATAGCGCGAACTTCCTGGAAAAAAAGGAAATCGACGGAGCTCTTGTTGGCGGAGCAAGTTTAAATGCTGAAGATTTCAATAAAATGGTCAAAAAGGCAAATAAATAAGAAAAGGTCTGTAAACACACACAAAACAAAATGCAAGATATATACAATCGCGCGAAAAATACAATATGGATACTTCTTGATATCCTTGTGGCGGTAGCGATTATCGCTGTTGCGGTTTCAGTTCCCGCGATTAAAAGCTGGGCAGATTCGATGATCTCAATTCGTACGGTAAATGTTTCTGCTGAAGGTAAGGCGACAGTCGAACCTGATATTGCGACAATTTCGTTCTCAGTTGTTTCTGAGGGAAGCAATCCCGAAAAACTTGAAACAGACAACAATGAAAAAATGACGAAAGCGATCGATAAAGTGAAAAAAGAAGGGATTGAAGCAAAAGACATTAAGACAACCCAGTATCAATTAAGCCCCCGCTATGAATACAACGAAACGACTCGAAAAACGTACATAAGCGGTTATACATTAACACAGTCAGTACAAGTAAAGATCCGCGATTTAAAGAAAGTAGCGACAATTCTTGGGGGTTTGCCGGGAGTAGGTATCAATCAAATCGGTCAGGTTGAATTTAGCGTTGAAGATCCGGACAAGTACCTCGATAATGCGCGAAACGAAGCATTCGCGAAAGCCCACGCGAAAGCGCAAGCTATGGCTAAGGCAACAGGTGTTGAGCTTGGTGATGTCGTGAACTTCAGCGAATACAGGGGCGGCTATCCTGGGCCGATCTATTACGGAGAAGCAATGGGTAAGGGCGGCGATGTTCAAACGTCATATACAGCGCCTTCAATTGAACCTGGTTCGCAGGAAATTACAGTTAACGTAAATATCACCTACGAAGTAGAAGATTAGTTTGTCCTAAGGGGGTAAGACGAATCAAAGGACTTGTCCTGAGCGAAGCCGAAGGATTGACTTTAATCTGGAAGTACGCTATACTTCTTTTCGTAAGTGAGTGTGAAGACGTTCCTCGGCGATGATATCGACGGAGGAATGCCCTCAACATAAGCTATGTGTTACTAAAACCCCCCGCAAGGGGGATTTTAGTTGGTTCGTTTTTATAGACGAACCAACCAGGGGTAGCCAATTAGCGAATCAAAGGATCACTATTTTCTCATTCCCATTATCCGTATATACTAAATACTGAAATACTAGATATTAAATACCCGGTTTAATGCAGACAATTCTTGTACGAGTAAACCTCGACATTGAAGGCGAAGTCTCCGAAAATGCCTTGCGTTTAAAGGACGCGCTCAAAACGGTAAAATCACTCTCAAAAAGCACCAATAAGATTGTGCTCTTAAGCCATCGTGGCAGACCGAAGGGGTATGATCCAAAACTAAGCCTCGAACCGCTTAAAGAAGTACTAGAAAAACACCTTCGTCGCCGCATCACATTTTTCACCCAATTCGATTTTCCAAAAATCAAAAAAACCATCGAGCAGGCGCCTGCGGGAAGCATCTTTCTTCTAGAAAACCTCCGTTTCCTTCCCGGCGAAACAAAGAATAGTTTGTCGCTCGCGAAAAAACTTGCGAGCCTTGGCGGTTGGTATATTAACGACGATTTCGCGACATCGCATCACGCGAACGCCTCAAATGTCGCTCTCCCAAAGCTCTTGCCGCGTCGCGTTGGTCCAATACTCAAAAAAGAAGTTGATATTCTGAGAAACGTAATGAAAAAGCCGGCACGCCCGCTTGTACTTATCGTGGGAGGTGCGAAAGCAAGCGATAAACTTAAAGTCATCAAGCACCTCTTAAAAAAAGTTGATTATGTTCTTCTTGCCGGCGGCCCGGGTAATACAGCCCTCCGCGCAAAAGGAATGAATGTAAAGAAATCAATTCACGAGCCCAAAATGATAAAGGAGGTAAAAAAACTTCTAAAATCAGATAAAATAATTGCTCCACTCGATTGGCTCGAATATCAGGGAAGCATCGTTGATATCGGCCCAAAAACAATCGAGCGGTATTCTGAAATTGTAAAAAAGGCAAAAACAATAATCTGGGGCGGTCCTCTGGGCGCCTTCGAAGATCCAAAGTTTCGTGCTGGTTCAGAAGCGATCGCCCGCGAGGTCGCGCTCGGCAAAGCATTCACGGTCGTAGGCGGCGGCGAAACAACAGAACTTATACTGCAACTTGGCCTTGAAAACGAGGTTGATTTACTCTCATCAGGCGGCGGCGCGATGCTTGCATTTCTTGCTGGTGAAAAACTTCCTGCGCTTGAAACGCTCGGGCTCCAAAATGAATAAAATAAAAGGCGTAATGAAAAATAGAGACCTTGTGTTTATCGACACCGAAACAACGGGCTTAAATCTTCAAAACGAACTTCTGCAAATCGCGGTTATAAGGGTAAAAAGCGATGATTTTTCTATTCTCGACGAGTGGAGCGTAAAGATAAAGCCCCGTCATATCGAAAACGCTGATCCCGAAGCGCTTAAAGTAAATGGTTATAACGAAGAAGAGTGGCGTAATGCTGTTGATATAGAACAAGCACTTGATATGTTTAATGAGAAAACAAAAGATGCGGTACCAGTTGGGCATAACCTGCCATTTGATCTGTTCTTCTTAAAGAAGGAACTTAATAAGTACGATCGTGATGCGACATTCTTTTATCACGGACTTGATACGGTTTCGCTCGCCTGGCAAGAATTAAAAAACGTACAAGAAGTCGAGCGATTCTCATTAAATGAGCTCGCTCGATATTTCAAGATTGGGCAACCAAATGCCCACGATGCCCTTGCGGACGCGAAAACAACATACCAACTTTTTTTAAAACTCGATGAACAATAAAATAATTATTTACACGGACGGTGGTGCGCGCGGCAACCCCGGTCCCGCCGCGATCGGTGTTGTTGTCCATGGTGAGTTTGTCGAACCCATAGGCACCAAGAAATACGCAGAAACAATCGGCGAAACGACAAATAACGTCGCCGAGTATCAGGCGCTCATTTTCGGACTCAAAAAAGCTCGTCAGTTACTAGGAAAAGAAAAAGCAAAAGAGGCTAATATTGAAGTAAGAACCGACAGCGAGCTTATAGCAAAACAGCTAAAAGGTGAGTACCGTGTAAAGGAGGAAGATCTGAAACCGCTCTTTATAGACGTCTGGAATCTGAAACAAGACTTTAAAACAGTAGAATTTGTGCACATTCCAAGGGAAAAAAATAGGGAAGCGGACGAGCTTGTAAACAAAGCTCTCGACGGCAAGAAAGAGGTAAAAAACGGCCTGTTCTAGGAATAAAACAAGACGTTTATTGAGGTATTGACAAATCACTATAAATGTAGTATAGTCTTTTTAAGGTTAATGGAGTTCTATCCGTGTCGGTTGAGAATAACTCGCCGACAACGATAGAAAACTATTAAACCTATACAAGTTCTTTTCCAATAGAAGTATAGGGTATGAAAATTGGAAAAAAGCCGAAAAATAAAAATTAAGCTCGTTTCGACGAAAATCAATGATTTTCATTAACACGTCGGAGCGGCATAAAGGAGAGTCTTATGTTACTTAAAAGACTCGTTATATCATCAGGTTTTGCCAAGGTCGCGTCAGTTCTCATAATGTTCGTTGTGATGATTGCCGTTGTGAAGACGTTCCCCGAACTTATCTCATTCGTTACAATGACGAATGTGGTGATCGGAAGCGTGTTCCTTGTTATCGGCATCTATCTCGGCGCAAGCATTACGAAAGAAAGTGAATTGAAACGGAATTTTCCGAAAAGGAAAAAAGGTTTCAAATCAAACCCAATCGTAATGCCAAATCGTGAGACACGACCGCAAACCTCAAATCCCAATCAACCCCGCTTTAACCAATAAAGCGAGCGCAAACAAAAACAAAAGCCCCCCACACAGTAAAAACAAAAATAAAATTTGTAAAACTGCTCTGGGGCTTTTTATTTTGTTTGTTTCCTTCCTTATTTTTCTAAGGAAACAAACAACCCCGAGTAAGCTCGAAGGGTAACATTATTATCACTAGACAAAAAAAAGAAAGTTGGTATAATACATTTCGGCAGTTCAGATAGTTACGTTCCGCGTATCTTTGTAGAATCCTTGTACTTTGAATGAAACGCGGGATGAGGAAAGTCCGGACTCTCTCTTTCTATACGAGGCTTTTGCGAGCTCGCTGTATATGAAGATAAAAAAGTAGCGGCTAACAGCCGTCCGCAACAATGCGCGAGGTGCGAACAGTGACGCTGAGCGTCGAAAGACGTGATGCGTCCCGCGAAGCTCCGTAAGGAGCGAAGTGGGATGAACTTCGTATAATCTGCCAATCGGCGGAAAAATCGAAGGGTGAAACGCGCTAAATCCTTACTGAGAGCAAGGCCGTACTCTTAAGTTAAAGTAAAGGGGAGTTTACCTCGCCGGAGCTTTAGCGAAGGAGGGTGCCGCACGATTCCGAGAGTAATCAAGGAACCAGAGAAATTACTATCTCGCCCGCCGTAGCTTTACGCGAAGGTGGGTCAGACAGAATCCGGCTTACGAACTGCCAATAAACTAAAACACCCCGCAAGGGGTGTTTTAGTTTTGTCAGATGAAGTTAAATTCCGAGCCCCGTCTTACTCGTTTTGATTTTCTTACCTACCTTTTTCGGAGTTGAAACTTCTTTTGGTTCATTTTGTTCACGGGCGTAGAAATACGCGCAATAATCACAGTTCGAAGAATCCTTTGGCGGCGTGTTTTCCATAAGGCATTTCTTGATTTCCTTAAGTTTCGGTTCAATCCAAGATGTATCGCCTTTGTAAGGAATAAGCTTCACATCAAATTCAAGCTTGCTATCAAATACCTCAGCATCAAGCTTGCCGTTTACATAAACAAAATATCCTGTGTCTGAAACATCAAAGCCATTTTTTCTGAAAAGCCACTGATATACTTCCATCTGTCGTTTATAGCCATCTTGCCATTCCGCGTCAAGATTAACCTCGGATGCTTTCGCCGTTGCTTTGTAGTCGGCAATAATAAGTTTTTTATCGCTTCCGATCCATACGTCGTCAACGCCCCCGCTAATTTTAAGATTTGTCACGGGATCAATATAAATAATGCCGCGGCGAAGTGAATCGCGCCACGCGTCAATATCGGGATGCGCGAAAGGCACCGCGTCAATGCTGTAATGTTTCATAAAAGGATGAGGAGTCTTGTTCGCGCGATGATAATCAAATTCTTTTTTAAGAAGCATGTCTACCGCCGCGTTTAAAGAAAAGGGGAAACCGGGCGGTCGTCCGATGCCGATCCGCCGATCAAAGTAAAAACATCGCGGGCACTCGACAAAAAGATCTATTTTTGAACGACTCAGTTGAAATGGCTCGTTCGCGTCCGGGTTAAAAAGCCCGCGAGAACTCTTAAATGGATTGTAATATTGGGACATAAATGAAATTAAATATAACAGAATCTAGCATACCACGAATGCTTGAATGGGAAAATTAGGAAAACTAACCCGTAAGAAATCTGAAAGATCAAACAATACAAAAAAATTGCGATAGCAGTAAATTTAGTATAGTTCAGAGTAATTCGAAAGTTGGAAACTAATCCTTCTTTTCAACAATAATCGTACACTTTGCAACAAGCGCGGCAACAGCGCCAACTGCGGCAAGCATCGGTGCTAAAAGTGCGCCAACCGCGCCAATTGTAAGAGGAATCTCGATAATTGTTTCCTCCTTCTCATTTTTGATGATGATCCTTCGGGCGTTTCCTTCAGCGACTAAGCTCTTAATCTTCGCGATGACTTCTTCGCCCGAGACCTTAAACTCTTGTGTGGACATATTTCTATGGTAGAACCTTGTTTCCTACATCTCAAGGTTATTTTTTAGAGCTTACGTATTCATCAAGACTCATGTAGCTTTTGGGGTCGGCCCTATCTGTGAAAACTGTTCCTTCTATATGATCATATTCGTGTTGTATTACTACAGCTAAGAGACCGTCTGTTTTGAATTCGAAAGCTTTTCCTTTTTCATCTTGAGCTTTCACAATGACGCTTTTTGCCCTTTTCACGATTCCGTAAAGATTTGCGAAAGCAACGCTACCGCAACCCTCATAGCCAATTACTTATTTCTCAGAACGCCAGACGATCCTAGGATTTACATAGATCTTTAGGGGATCTTTTTTAATTTCGTTCCCGCTTCTTGATCTCGTTTTTCTAATCTCCGTAATAAAAATTCTCAAATTACTGCCAATTTGCGGCGCAGCCATACCGATGAGTTCGTGATGTCGCATCGAATCAATTAAGTCTTGAATAACCTTCTGCGCCTTTTCTGATTTTACGCCCGTTACTTTCTTTGCTTTTGCTCTGATCACCGAATTTCCGACTTGGGTTACTTGTTCAATTATCATTGATGTTTTTTGAAATCCCTCACGTTCGTTCGGGACGATGAGTTTGTAATCTCACTTACGCTCGAACAAACTCTATCGGCTGCCGGGCAGGGGCTCGAACCCCGATACCATGCTCCAGAGGCATGTGTCCTACCATTAGACGACCCGGCATTAAGGTAAACAAAACTATTTTGTAAAACTTACTCCATCAATAACCGACTGAGACGAAAAGAGCTTGTCCTTCCGTAGTCCGCTTGGGGCGGACGAAGGAGGACGACCCGGCAATAGAGTTAGTAATAAACTCACAAGCTAACTCGTATAATCGTACACTTCGAGTATAATTATATAAAGCGAACGTCATTAAAACACAAGCATCGCGTGGCAGACAATAAAAAACAAAAAACCGAAACGCCGGAAGAAAAAGTGAGAAAATCCGCGGCAGAAAATGTTACGCCGAAAGAAGAGGTAAAGCTGGGAGAACAGAAAGAAGAACAGAAGCCCGAAACGTCAGTAAAGAAGGAAGAAGAATCAACCTACCTCTGGAAAAATACTGAGCTTGAACGCAAACTTGAGGTTTCGCCGAACGAGATTTCCATTATCGAAATCGTTGACGCGATGGTAAACGACGCGTTCCAGCTCCGCACCTCTGATATCCATATTGATCCGGAAGAAACCGAACTCAAAGTTCGTTTCCGCATTGATGGCGTCTTACAAGATTTCATTCCGATCCCAAAAGAACTTCACTCTGAAATTATTACTCGCATCAAGGTGCTTTCCGGTCTTCGTACTGACGAACACCAAGCCGCCCAAGACGGTCGTTTCAAAGCAAACATCCACGATTATGGGCAAATCGATCTTCGTGTTTCAATTGCCCCGACCTATTACGGCGAGAATTGCGTGATGCGTTTGCTTGCCGCGGAAGGGGAAATAATGACGCTCGAAATTTTGGGATACAGCGAAGAACACCTCGAAATTATCAATCGAGCGATCAAAAAGCCATATGGAATGATTCTGGCAACCGGTCCAACCGGTTCCGGTAAAACGACAACACTCTACGCGATTCTGAAAAAATTAAATCGTCGCGAAGTTTCGATCATTACACTCGAAGATCCGGTTGAATATTCAATCGAAGGTATTAACCAGATCCAGGTAAATCCGCGAACTGGAATGACCTTTGCCCAAGGCTTAAGGTTTATTCTACGGCAAGACCCCGACATTATTATGGTCGGTGAAATTCGCGACAACGAAGCCGCGAACATTGCGGTAAATGCCGCGATGACCGGACATTTGTTACTCTCAACCCTCCACACAAACGACGCGACAGTAACAATCCCACGTTTACTCGATATGGGCGTTGAACCATTCTTGATAGCTTCAACGGTAAACATCGCGATGGGTCAGCGTCTTGTGCGTACCTTATGCACCCAATGCCGCGTACCGAAAAAACTGACTAATACCGAAATAGAAAACGTCCGAGGGCTTATGAATCAAAAATTCCTGGCGATTCTGGAAAAAAACGAAGGGTTCTATGGCCCGAAAGGATGCGAAATCTGCGGCGGTAGTGGTTACCGAGGACGCATCGGCATTCACGAAATCTTAGAAATAGACGATGATATAAGAGAACTTGTTATGAAACGGATGAACGCGAAAGAAATTAGAAACTACGCCATTAAAAAGGGAATGACAACAATGTTCGAAGATGGTATTGAAAAGGCCGCGCAAGGGTTAACGACAATCGAAGAAATATTCCGCGTATTTCATGAGTAAAGGAGGCAAAAATTTATTTCTCACGGTTTCACTACAGGAAAAAATTCTGTTCGCGAAACACCTCTCGATGGCTTTAAAAGCCGGAAAGCCGATTATTGACAGCGTTGAATTAATCAGAAGCCAAACAAGCTCTTCATCGATGCGTGCCATTCTCGACGAAGTCATGGACGACCTAAGAAATGGACAGTTTCTTTCATATAGTCTTGAGCGTCATAAACGCATCTTCGGCGATCTTTTTATAAATATTGTCCGTATCGGTGAATCAAGCGGCACGCTTGTTGATAATTTGCTCTATATTGCCGATGAACTGAAGAAAAAACAAGAACTAAGGCGAACTGTCCGCGGCGCCTTGATTTATCCCGCGGTTATTCTTGTGGCAACTCTCGGTATCGCGACCGGTATGATTGTTTTTATTTTTCCTAAAATCTTGCCGGTATTCGCAAGTCTTCGTGTAGAGCTTCCTATAACAACGCGTATCCTCATTGTTATCTCAAACGTGATGAAAGCGCATGGCCTCCTCCTCTTTATAGGGATCGTGGGAGGAATCGTAGGGCTTGTCTTTTTAAGTAGAATGCGGGCGGTAAAATATTGGCTACAATTTATGATCCTGCACCTGCCGATGTTCAAAAGTCTTGCTATAAACTTCAATATCGCGAACATCACGCGTACTTTAGGGTTGCTTCTGAAAACCGGAATGAAAATTGTCGAAGCTATCAATATTACGGCTGATACGATGTCAAACCTTGTCTATCAGAACGAATTAAAGCGGGTCGGTCGCGAAGTCGGAAAAGGGGAATATATCTCAAAATATTTAAGTCATAACCAAAAACTTTTCCCGATCATTGTGACAAATATGATCGAGGTTGGTGAGAATACGGGAAATTTGACTGATAACTTGTTCTATCTCTCAGATTTCTACAAAAGCGAAGTTGATGCCTTCGTAAAAAATCTCTCAAGCATCATTGAGCCGATCTTAATGGTTGTTATGGGTACGATTGTCGGTTTTATCGCGCTCGCGGTCATTACGCCAATCTATCAGATTACGCAAACTCTGACCCGTTAAAATGTTAAAGGGGAAATTGAACGCTATAAAGAAAGAAAAAGGATTTATTCCGAGCAAGCGAAATCACGCCACAGGATTCACGCTTATCGAATCACTCGTCGTCATCGGGATTTTTATGATCTTCGCCGGAGGCATCTATTTCACGTATTCAAACCTACTCGAAATTATTGTCGATGCGAAAATAAAGGCGGCCGCGATCCAGCTTGTTGAAGAAGAAATTGAACTTGTGCGGAATCTGAAATATGAAGATGTTGGTATTATAGGCGGCTATCCGGTAGGAAAATTAAGAGCTGAAAAAACAATTCTCTACGGCCAGCTTCTCTTTACGCTAAAAAGTTTCGTAAAAAGTATTGATGATCCATTCGATGGTACGCTCGGCGGCAATCCGAATGACACTGCCCCGGGAGATTATAAACTGGTAACA
>Ga0209541_10005811_pt1 | contig 21375 bp, 22 predicted proteins | sample RifCSPlowO2_01_FD_184027 | JGI IMG/M metagenome (GOLD analysis project Ga0209541, IMG submission 184027) | Groundwater microbial communities from Rifle, Colorado - Rifle CSP2_plank lowO2_0.1 (SPAdes) (version 2) | ecosystem: Environmental > Aquatic > Deep subsurface > Groundwater | place...
ATTATTTTGACTTCTGATCCAGCTTCTCCTGCTACTGTTAGTCCGTCAATCACAGTTACTTCAAATCCAGTAACTCCTATTATTATTGGACCACCTATTGTGATTAACTCTACACCTGTACCTATAGCTCCTCTTGAGCCTTCTATCAATTTTATACCTGTACCTATAGCTCCTCTTGAGCCTTCTATTGATCCTCCTGGGGGTGGAAGTTCTTCTGGTGGAGGAAGCAATAGAGGGAGAAATAATGATGAGGAAGGTAGTCGTAGAATAGTGCCTTTGAGTAATTTATCATTGGAAAATTTGAGTGCTGGGCCTTTAATACAAGATGCTGAGAGACTAACTTTAGGTTCATTATTTTCTAAAATTACTGGAGCAGTTATTGGAGTATTTGGAAAGAGAGGCACTCTTGGAATCGGAATATTTATAGTTATACTTGGTGTTGCGGGGCTAATAATTTATAACAGAGAACCCCTTGGAATTGTTAAGGAATAATTTTTTAATTTAATTCGAAAAGTTTATATTTTTTATAATCTCATCTGCGTTATTGATAACATGCCTGAGAGCATCATCATGAGACATATTCTTGTTTTTTTGTAACTGTTCTAATGCACTTGTGGCTCCTGCAATTACTGCTAGTCTTAGTTCATTACTTTCTTCAGCCATTATATTTTTGATGATGCGCACTATTTAAGGATTCTTGCATTAAGTGAGATATGTTTGATTGTTTAGGAAAAGTAAAGCCTCTGGGGGGAACAAACGAAAGATGAAAGCCCCACCTTAAGTTTATTCTTTTAAATAATCTAATTTTTTAGTATGTCTTCGGTTTGAAAAACCAATCTGATTTATAAAAGACTTAACATTCTTCTCTCCATTAATCTGAATTTGTTGTGCTGTGTGTTTATGAGACCTATTTGTAGTATGAATTGAGTGTGGGATAGAGCAAGATTTTAATATATTGCTGATTTGGTTTATAAGAATTGGGCTTGCCGATGTGTAATTTATTCTTATATATGGTTTTTTATAAGTCTTTCTTTTGTCAATTCCAATACCACCATCTGTGTTGAACATACCTCGTAAAGTTGCCGAAATCATTTCTTTTGAAGGTTTAATAATTTCTTGAGGAATCTTGACAGTGTAACACTTTATTCCTCTTGGGATTTCAAATCTCTTAGTTAACATTTCAAATAACCTTTTTGAATAAAGATTAATAGATATCCCACTTGGACGAACAATTATTTTGGGATCAATATTAAATAAATTTTTAGAAATTGAGATAAGAATATCTGAAAAATAATCTAAGTCTAATATTTTATCTCCTGAAATGTTTGTTTGATAGGACCTACCATATTTATTTGTACATCCATCTCCTATAATCACTCCCATAAATTCACATAATTGTTCTGATAATAGCATATTTGTATTAAAGTTATATTTAACAAATTTTCTTTTTGCTCTTTCAAGTATTCCTTTTTCTCTCCCTAGATCAAAAAAATTCTTGTTAAATTTGTAGGCTTTTATTCCTCCAATTTTCTGCCTCCAATTAGGTTGTTTTTTTACAGTATTATTAAAAATAATTCTTTTCTATTAGGATGAAATAAGGCCAGCAATTTTTCAAACTTATCATTTGGTAGCAGTATTTTCCCATTTCGCTAATTGTCAAGCATCCCTCTTGAAGTGCCTAAGAAAGAAGCAAAACCAGCCCAACTTTTATCTCCTCTTATGATTTTTGACTCTTCAAAGAATTGACTGAGAACTTTTGAATCTATAAAACTTATTCTTTCCATCGTTTTATTAGCTATGATCTTATTTATATCTTACTACTGAGCTACTGGTTTTTTAATAAGGCAAGCTCCCGGCGGGGATTGAACCCGCGACCTCCGCATTACGAGTGCGGCACTCTTCCAACTGAGCTACGAGAGCAGATATCTTTGAATCTTAACCACAATGCATAAAAACTCCATTGTTTTTTAAACTATATGGTTGCTAAATTGCTTGTTGTTGGGACGTTAGTATTTCTGGCTGTAGTCTTAGGAATGTTTTTGTTTATTGACTCATCTAATAAGGGATTAAGTGAAGCAACAGGACTTGTTGTAAATAGTGAATCATTCCCTACTTATTTAGAAACACATCCTATTATTTCTAATCTTCCTAAAGATGCTTCGATAGGAATTAAGATGGGAAGTGCTTCTTATGAAGTAAGGGGCCATGCAGTTTATTTAAACAATGGACTTGAAGGTAAGGAAGATATCACTTTTTCATTGCCTGAAGGGTATGAGTCTGTTATAGGAGAAATTGGTCTTTGTGGAGCTGTTAGAAAAGCCTATAAAAATGATGAAATAAGTTTTGAAACTCATTCTAGTAAAATTAAATTATTTTTTAAATATAGAAAATTGCTTAAATATAGTGATTGTATAAACTAAAATGGATTCTAGCGTAATCTCTGCATTAAAGATTACAGGCCTTGATGCTAAGACCTTATCTTCTGTTATAGAGGTACCTAAGAATTTGAATAACGGAGATTATGCATTTCCATGTTTTATTTTATCAAAGAAATTAAAAAAAAGTCCTGTTGATATTGCTAAGGATCTCTCTTTTAGAATAAAAGATAAACATTTTGAAAAAGTTGAAGCTGTTGGGCCTTATGTTAATTTCTTTTTGGATTCTAAAAAAAGCGCTATTGAGACTTTGCAAAATATAATTAAGATGAAAGAAAAATATGGAAGTAGTAGTATTGGTAATGGGAAGAAGTTTATGGTGGAGTTCTCGCAGCCTAATACCCATAAAGCATTTCATGTGGGCCATATAAGAGGAACTTCGCTTGGAGAAAGTATAGCGAGACTGCGCGAATTTTGTGGATATAAGGTGATTAGGGCAAATTATTCAGGAGATACTGGAATGCACATAGCGAAATGGTTATGGGCTTATTCTAAGTTTCACAAGGGTGAGAATATACAAGATGAAGAGTCATGGTTTGCTAAAATTTATGTTGAAGCTGTTGGAAAATTAGAGAATAATGAGGAAGGAGAAATAGAAGTTTTTGAGATAAATAAAAAACTAGATGAAAGAAAGGATTCTAAATTAATGAAATTATGGAAATCTACTAGGGCAAAATCAATTTCTGCGTGGAAACCTATCTATAAAGATTTGGACGTAAACTTTGACAAGCATTTTTTTGAGAGTCAAGTTGAATCTGTAGGTAAAAAGATTTCACAAGAGCTTGTTAAGAGCGGACTCGCTGAAATTTCCGATGGTGCAACTATTATGAACTTAGAAAATAAAAATTTGGGCGTGTGGGTACTTCTTCGTAGAGATGGAACTGTTCTTTATTCTGCTAAAGATCTTGCACTTGCTGAAATGAAATTTGATAAATATGATGTGGATGAATCTTTGGTGATTACGAATGCTGAACAGAATTTGCATTTCCAGCAATTAAAGAAAACACTTGAACTTATGAAATTTAAAAATTGGAAGGACTATAATCATATTGGTTATGAATCTGTAAGGCTTCCTGAAGGAAAAATGTCTTCAAGAACAGGTAAAAATATACTTTATGCTGATTTTAAGAAAGATTTAGTAGGTGCAGCTAAAGATGAGATTTCTAAGCGCTCGCCTTTGAGTGAAAAGAAACTTTATGAAAGGGCATTAGCAATAGGAATAGCTGCAATGAAATATTCTATGTTAAAACAGGATATTAACAAAGTAATTATATTCAATAAGAGTGATGCGGTTAAGTTTGAAGGAGATACAGGTCCTTATTTACTATATAGTTATGCTCGGGCAAATAGTATAATCACAAAAGCAAGAGATGTTAAAATTAATTTTAAAGTTTTAGATATAAATCTCATTGAAAGATCATTAATCAATGAACTTGCGCGTTTCCCTGATTTGGTTCTTGATTCATGTAAAACATTTAGTACTAGTAGCCTTGTACATTATGCATATACATTGTCTCAGACCTTTAATGAGTTTTATCATTCTTGCCCTGTAATTGGAAGCAGGGAAGAACAATTTAGAATTAAACTTGTTGGAGCTTTTGTTCAAGTGCTTGGAAATGCTTTGAAATTGCTTGGAATTCCAATTTTGAAAGAAATGTGAATCTTTATATAGACACACTAAATTCTAATATTCTATGTTTACTATTGAATATATGCTTTTGATGAGTACCGGAGTATCTTCTGTAATGCTTATCTTCTTACTTTTTCTATTTGGTAAGAAAAGTAACAAACTTGAAAAGAAGGAATTTCTGAGCAAAGATCTGAGGGCTATAAAAGAGCAGATAGTTGATGAATAAAATTAGAAATAGATAATATTAAAAACCATAAAAATGTTGATTTTCTGTAGGCGAGTTGGCACATTAGCCCTGTGCTGTTACACCTGTGGGCTTTAAGTGAACTTAAAGGAGTGCGTGAAACGGATGAATGCCTGTCTTTTGCCGGACGTTGAGGTGTTGTCCTGTTCGACCGTGCTCCTGTAAAATGGGTCAGGCCTTGATCGGAGCAGCCCTAAGCAGAAGCTTCGGTGCTTGCAGGGGTGCGACGCTGAGGATGGTAGAAGGTCAAACGGAGTATTTGACGTCGAGCAATCTCCCTGCCTACACTATATTCTTTAAACATACATTTTAAAAATTAGAATAACCTGTAAGATATATGCATAGAAAGGGTCAGGTGTTTTTGATGGCTACAATTATTATTGTAGGAATACTGCTGAGTTTAGTGAGTATTAGTAATAAGAGTGTTGTTCGTAAAGAACCAGAAGCATTTTTTGATTTGGCTGATGAGATAGGGTTTGAAACAAAACGTGTTCTTGATTATGGAGTAATTAATCCCGCTCAGGGGTCTGTTGAAAACCTTGCAGGAAGGTTACTTGAAAATTATAGTGAATATATCTCTAATGAAGATGTGGCTTTTGTATATGGAAATAGAGATGAAGTATATGCTATTTCTTATAATCAGGTAAATACTATTGCTGTATCTTTGTTAACTAATTCATTTATTACTTTACCCGTTACTACAAGAAATATTATTGAAGCCAGACGTGAAACTGGCACAAATATTGCTACTGTTCGTATTCGCGATAATGATTTTGATTTTGATTTGAAGCCAGGGCAAAACTTTTATTTTGTGCTAATTAAAGATGAAGATGGAGAACAATTTGTTACGGTCAAATAAAAAGGGAGTTAGTTTAATGATTGGATATGTTCTTCTTATTTCCATTGCTGTTGCACTTTCAGCAGCTGTTTTCTTTTATCTTAAGTTGTATTTACCTAGTGAAAAACCTGAGTGTTATCAAGACATTAATTTGGTTCTCGATAGTGCTAGTTGTGAAATAGTTTCAGATAAATCTATAGTTAGGGTAAACATTACAAACAAGGGATTTTTTAATGTTAGTGGAGTTTATATCAAGATAGGAAATTCAGATAGAATATTTAGAACAATTATTAATGATCCTGAAGACGGGTTTATAAATAGCGAGTGTAGTATTACTTCTGCAAGTCTTGCTCCTGGAGAGAAGTTCTGTAAAAGTCTTTCATATGAATCAATATCCACTGGATTAGGAGAACTTAGTATTGAGCCTTTTGTATTTATTGGAAACGAAGTAGCCTTGTGTACTGAAGCACTTATTACTCGGCCGATTGCGTGTTCTTAATAAGCAAGATATAAAAACAACAATTATCTTTTAAAGAGATGAAGAAACGAGGTGTTAGTCCAGTTGTTGCTACGGTTTTGTTAATTGTCATAGTTGTTGTACTAGCAGGAATCATATTTCTATGGGCAAGAGGATTCTTATCTGAAAGTGCTGTGAAGGGAGATAGAGTTGTTGAAATGTCTTGTTCTGATGTAAAATTTGAGGCCCAAATAGTTTCTGACGCGCAAGAATGTCTTAACTCTGATGGTAGCGAATACCTTGCAGCTATAGATATAAACAATATAGGAAATGTTCCTATTTATGGAGTGAAGGTGCTTAGTTATGATTCATCAAGAGGTTCTATTGATGATATTGCCCTTGTAAATCAACAATTTGAAGGAGGCACAGTTACTATCGGCAAATCAGCTTATTTATGCCTTGAGGGTGTTGACCTTAATCCCCAAGATACATTTAGAGTTATACCAAAATTGCTTGCACAACGGGGAGATTCAAAAATTGTATATACTTGTCCAGAAAAGGATGGAATTACTGTTGCGTATATTTGAATTGTAAAGGATGAAAAATTTATTTTAACAAAGATTAAAATCTAGGATTTATAAGAGACATGTCAACATATAAAAACTATTTTTTACTTGACTTGATATGTTTAAGAGAGGTGTTAGTCCAGTTGTCGCTACGGTTTTGTTACTTGTTTTAACAGTTGCAATTGCAGGTGTTATTTTTTCCGTAGTACTTCCCTTTGTTAGTAAATCTCTGGGAAACAGCAAGGCGTGTCTTGATGTTTTAGATGGTGCGGAATTTCCTGAAAGTAGATTTAATTGTTATACTGTTGTAACATCCACTAATCCATCAGAGACGGGTTTTTCTATAAAATTAAATAAAGATGAAATTTCTGGTTTTCGTGTTTCACTACTAGATTCTAATGGAAACTCTGATGTATATGATATTAAAGAGGGGGTAGTGAATCCGAAGTTAAAAATGGTTGCAGGTACTTATGGGAATCTTCTTGAGTTTCCTAGTGTTGGAGGACAACGCACTTATGTTTCTAATAAGAATTATATAAATGCGGAAATTTCCCCAATTGCTAAAACTGGAGAAATATGTGCGGTATCTGATGTCTTAGAATTTGCACCTTGCGCAGGTGATGTGGTATTCTAAAAATGAATATGTCAAATTCAAGAAGAGGGCAAGTATGGGTAGAGACTGTTATTTATACGTTAATAGGCATTGCACTTATTGGATTAGTTCTTGCGATATTAACTCCTAAAATAAAAGAATTTAGAGACCGCTCAGTTATTGAACAGACAATTGAATCATTAAATGTGTTTGATTCTAAAGTTGTTGAAGTGCTTGATGCACCTGCAAATAAAAGGAAGGTAACCTTGGGACTTGATAGAGGAATTATATTTATTGATACTCTAAATGATTCTATACTTTATGTTCTTGATGAATCTAATGTCCGTTATTCTGAGCCAGGGGTTTCTTTAGACATAGGACGCCTAAATGTTTCGACTACTGCGCTCACTGAGAGTTATAAAATAACTCTTTCCCTGCACTACCCATATAATATTACTTTTAATGGAGAGGATTCTATCGAGCCTAAACAATTCACTCCTGTAAGTGTGCCTTATGAATTCTTTATTGAAAATAGAGGGTTAATTGGTGATGTTGGTAATAGAGTGCTTTGGATTGATATTACTGAGGGTAATTAGGATAGATTTAAATGTCTGGAAGGTTTTTATTTAGGGAGGTGAATGAATGGTAAATGTTATTATAAATCCGAATCCTTTTATTCCTGCCTTGCCCCGTGTTACTGATAAAACAAAGGTAGATGTTAGATATTCCTTGATACAACCTTTCGCAAACACCCATATTTATTGGGATTCTGAATTAGGAGAACTTATTTATGATATTGAAGAGCCCATTCTTAAAGATAATGAAAAAGATGCCATAAAGAGACTTGAAGATGCAATGACTGAACTGATTAATGTAAATGTTGTTACAGAAAAAACTCCTGAGAAAATAATGGAATATATTGATAAAACTGCTAAATTTTTGATAAGCGAACTTAATCTTAAAATAGATGATGAAAGTTATCAAAAAATATTCTATTATTTGTATAGAGATTTTGTTGGGCTCAATGAAGTAGAACCATTGTTAAGAGATTATTTTATTGAAGATATTGAATGTAATGGGCTAAATACTCCTATTTATATTGTGCATAGAAATTATCACAATATAAGAACAACTTTAAGATTTAAAGAACTGAGCCATTTGTCTAGTTTTGTTGAAAAATTGGCGCAGCGTTCAGGGAAGTATGTTTCATATTCAGAACCATTGCTTGATGGAACTCTTCCCGATGGAAGTATAGATTATAATGAACCGTTAATATATAGAGAGAATGGTTTTGTTAAAACTGTAAGAATAGGAGAATTTGTAGATAGATTCTACAAAGAAAATGAAACTAATAAACCTATTCCTATTGAAGGAATTGATGTTGTTGCATTTGATAAGAATTTTAAGATAAACTGGAAAAAAGCACAGTATGTTTATAGGCATAAAATTGATGAGGATTTATATAATCTAGAATTGGAATTTGGAAGAAAGGTTAAGTTGACTGGCAATCATAGTATATTTGTTTTAAGAGATGATGGTGTAAAGTCTGAAAAAACAGAAAAATTAGAAGAGGGAGATTATGTAGTTCTTCCATCTAAAATTCCTGAAAATGATATATTAAAAGAGATAAATCTTGCAAAAGAACTTTCTAAATCTTCTTATAGTGAGAAACTAGTGTTGAGAGAAGTTCCAAACAATATTTATGAAGATAAAAAAGGAGAAATTTATTTATATTATAAAAATAATTATAAAAAACCAAATCAGGCTTATTATGAACATAGAAATAAAAATATTTTGCCAATTAAATGTTATAATCTATTAAGTGAGGCGCAATTAAAAAACTGTTTTATTGGAACAACATCTACCTATTATGTTCCTTCTTTTTTAAAAATAGATGAAAATCTTATGTGGTTTTTAGGACTTTATATTGCAGAAGGATGGTTGTATGATTATAATTCTTATGGAGTAACTTTCAGCTTGAATAAAAATGAAAAAGATTTGATTGGAAGAATAGAGAAAAGTTCAAGGAAATGCTTTAACTTGAATACTTATGTTGAAAAACCTCAAGGAAATGCAGTTAAAGTCAAAGTCGATGGAATTATATTATTTCTCATCATGAAAGATGTACTCAAGGTGAGCGAGGGAGCACATAAAAAGAGAGTTCCAGAATTAATCTGGAATGTTTCTAAAGAGTTGCAACAAGAATTTATACAAGCATGGCATGCTGGAGATTATAGCACTACTGTAAGTGAACAACTTGCTAATGATATCTCCTATTTGTCACTTTTTAACGAAGATATTGTAGCATTCTACAAATCAAAACCAAAAAAGACATTTATTAAAGGAAGAGAGATTAATTCTAATGGTGCTTATTATTATAATTATTATTCTAGAAGTGTAAATCAAAAAATCGATGCACCACCACGACTTAAAAGTCATGGTTTGAAAAGGTGCTCGATTTTTGGATGCTCGAAGTGTCGACCACATTCTAAAGAATGTGGTTTTAGGGAGACACTTCGACATAATTCCTATCCCTCTATGATTCCTGTTGAGCTATTTAACCCATTAAATGGAACCCATATGAGATTAAAAAATAAAAGGGTATCTAGAAAAAGACTGGTTAATATTTTAAAAGAGGTCAGATATAAAAAATTTGAAAATCTTGACTTGGCCTCTAAAAAATTCTTGTTAGAATGGGAAAAAAGAGGTTTTATTGAAGAGAAAAACCTTACCAAAAACGGGGAAAAGTTATTGGAAGAAATAAAAGTTGTTCAGAAATTGATAGAATCTGACTTTTGCTTTTCTAAAATAAAAAAGATTTCTCGCGTTCAGTCTAATTCTCCTTATGTTTATGACTTCTCTGTAAAAGGTGATGAAAATTTTGTGGCAGGGGTAGGGGGTATTTGTTGCCATAATAGCCGTGTTAATGCAACTTACACTCAAGATGTAACTTCAAGGGGACCTACTTTTTGCTTTAAAGATGGATATATACAGTTAAGTGATGGCAGAATAAAAAATATTAAAGAATTGTTTAATGAGGCAAAAAATGATTTTGGCTCTAAAATGGATGGAAAAAATGAAGTTGTAGAAACTTCAAATATATACTGCACTGGTGTAGAGGAGAAAGATCTAAAACAGAAGAACTCTAAAATAAAATCTATAATAAAACTTTCTCCCCCTGAAAAAATTGCTAAGATTAATTTTGAGGATGGTGGAGATATTGAAGTAACTCTTAACCATAAATTCCATGTTATGGATAATTCTCTGCATCTCGTAGAGGCTAAAGATTTACAAGTAGGAATGTATGTGCCTATGCCTAAGAAGATTGACGTTGTGGGTTATAGACAGAAGATTGATGTTTATTCAGTACTCAAAGACTTTTCATATATTAAAAAAATATGTATCGCAATTAACCCTCTGATAAGAACACTCGTATCTAAAGAAATCGAAAATACTAGTAACAATGGAAGATACAGGCAAGTGCTATCTGAACAATATGGGGTTGCTAAAGCTTACTTTTATGAGATTGTATCTAGGGGTAACTCTATTTCTTTCCAAGTTGCAGATGAGCTATGCCAAAATAACAAAGTTGATTTTTCTAATTTGGGGGATATAGAGATTGTAGTCTATGGCGGCGGAACTAAAAATAGAAGCAAATCAATTAAAGTACCTAAGGAAATAAATGAAGACCTTGCTTATCTTGCAGGAATTTTAATAAGTGATGGGCATGTTTCTAAAAATTATATAGACTTCTGTGCTTTTGAGGAAGGTGTTAGAGACTCAGTTAAAGAAAAATTACTAAAAATATTTGGGAAATTTGATTCTTATTATCAAAAAATCGATGCACCACCACGACTTAAAAGTCATGGTTTGAAAAGGTGCTCGATTTTTGGATGCTCGAAGTGTCGACCACATTCTAAAGAATGTGGTTTTAGGGAGACACTTCGACATAATAATACCAGAGTATATTTATGTAACTCATTTGTCCCTTTCTTCTTCAATAAAATATTTGGAGTTCCGTTTGGTAAAAAATCTAGTATAGTTAAAATACCAGAAGTTATACTAAAATCAGATAATGTTATTATTGCCTCCTTTGTAAAAGGATTGTTTGATGGAGATGGTACTGTTAATTCAGGGTTAAGTTATAGAACTTACTCTAAGAGTCTTGTCGAAGGACTTACATATCTTCTTGCAAGAATAGGAATTTACTCTTATATAAGAAGTGAATATGGAAATGGATATAGGCTGAATATACCTTCTCCCTATTATAGTCAATTTATGGAACTTGTAGGATTTGATGAACTAAAAAAGAAGGAAAAATTAAAGTTACTTGTTAAAAACCAGATAGATTATAAGACATTTACGCGCCATGAAAGAATCCCTGCAAATCCTTTTCTTTCTATTATAAATAAATTAGACATTCCCAAAACAAAGTTAGCAAAACAATGCAATGTGACCTTTAACAGATTTTCTTACCCTACTTTTTCAAAAAGTTTTGCGAATAGTCTATTAAAAGAGATTAAAAAAAATAAAAATTTAGATATTGTAAAAGATGAGATAAATAGTATAGAATGGATGCTTAAATCTTCTCAGGAATTTGTAAGGGTAAAAAGTATAGAATTTCTTGAAAATATAGATCATGTTTATGATATTGAGCTGGAACCGTGCACTTTTTTTGTTGCAGGAAATAAACCAATGAATGTTTTTGATACCATTCGTAAATTTACCAAGGTACCTTGGACACCTGTTCAGCTAATTGAGTTTAATACATTGAGTCCTGAAATGCTTGCTTATTTCTGGATACTTGTGCAATATAAATCTAATATATTCATTGCAGGAGGTACTTCATCTGGAAAAACTACTTTGTTAAATGCCATTGCTTTCTTTATCCCTCCTGAAGCTCATGTAGTAAGCATTGAGGATACTAGGGAATTAAACTTGCCTCATGAAAATTGGATTCCTGCTGTTGCCAGGGTTGCAATTGGTACTGGAGGCGTTGGTGAAATTGATTTATTTGACTTATTGAAGAACTCATTTCGTCAAAACCCTAATTATGTTATAGTTGGAGAAGTTAGAGGTAAGGAAGCTTTCGTCTTGTTCCAAGGAATGGCGTCTGGACATCCTTCTATAAGCACAATGCATGCAGATTCTGTAGATACTTTGATAAAACGTCTTGAAACACCACCTATTGAATTGTCCCCTACACTTGTTAATTCATTAGACTGTGTAGCTATAATGACCCACGCCATTATTAAAAAAAATGAGACAAGGAGATTAAGAGAAATTGTTGAAATAATAAATGTAAAGAGCGATGGAGTAGTTCTTGTAAATACTCCTTTTACATGGAATGCATCTCAAGATATATTTTATTTTAAAAAGGAAAGTAAGGTGTTTGAAAAGATAGCTGTTCGTTATGGATTAAGTGTGAAAGAGTTAGAACATGAATTTTCCCAGAGGTCTAAGTTATTATATGCCCTTTACCAAAAGAAGATTTTTGGATTTGAAGATGTTCGAAAAATAATTACTGATTATTATCAAAATCCTAAGAAAGTTCTGCAGAAATTTGGTATTGAAGAGGCATAGAAGAACTAACGGGAATATCTATAAACTAATTCCCCTTTCTGAATTTAATGAGAAAAGAGGATATTGGTTTGCTTAATCAGCTGTTAATTGATATGCATAAATTAGCTGATGAACTTGAGAAATCTTTGACTAATAAAGATTTTGAGAGTGTTTTGGGAATTAAACGTCAGATAACAATTTTACAAAAAAGGATTAGGGGAATAGTATGATTGAGCAACTTAAAAAAAATATAGAGGCGGAGATTGTGATGGTTGGCGAACTTGACCAAGTTTATTCAAAATATTCTGATTTTGACGATGCTGAATCTAAATATTATAATAAAGTTATAGACTCTCTGATTAGAAGAATAAAAATTTTAAACGATAGTATTCCTCAAATAATTAATAATATTACTCTTGCTAAGAAACTTGAACCTTCTTCTAAAAAAGGAGTTCTTCTTGAGAAGGTCTCTCTTAAAAAAGAAGTCGAAGTCTTTGTTTCGGAAAGAGGAAAAGCTGAATTTCTTAAAGAACTTAATATTGATACGAAATTACTTAAAAAAATAAAAAAACGACAAAAAACTGTTTCTAAAGATGTAGATAAATTTCAAACTTCTAATGCATATGGAAGAACATCTAATAAGCTATTCCTTGAATGGTCTCAAAAACTTGTAGATAAAGGTGATTTTAAATCTCTTAGAATAGATGTTCGCAAGAGCAACCTAAACATCCTTTCAACAACTTATATATCTATGATGTTCTTTTCAACAGTACTTGCGTTTTTGTTAGGTCTGCTTGTAACTATTTTCTTTCTTTTTTTCAGTTTAAATTTCCTTGATTTTTCTATAAATTTGTACTCAGGGAATTATTTCTTGCGTTTTATTAAGTTACTCTGGATACCATTCTTGTTTCCACTATTGGCTTTTGTGTTATTTTATTCATATCCAAGTGCTGAAAAAAAATCCGTGGCTAGTAGGATAAATCAGGAAATACCTTTTGTGGTAATCCATATGGCTTCTATTGCGGGAAGTGGTATTGAACCAATAGAAATTTTTAGAATTATTGCGATTAGTAAGGAATATGAATTTGCAGGGCGTGAATTTAGAAAAATATTAAATCAAACTAATCTTTATGGTTATGACCTTTCTACTGCCTTGCGAAATGTTTCTATGTCTTCTCCAAGCCTTAAATTTTCAGAATTGCTCAATGGAATGAGTGTAACTATAAACTCTGGAGGAGATATGCGTACATTCTTTGAAAAGCGTGCTGAGAGTCTCCTTCTTGAGTACCGTCTTGAAAGAGAAAAAGCAACTAAAACTGCTGAAACTTTTATGGACTTATATATTAGTATAGTTATTGCTACTCCTATGATTATGATGATGTTATTAGTTATAATCTCAATTTCTAAAATAAGCACAGGATTTAATACCGCTCAAATGACTACTGCAATTATAGGGATTGTAGCAATAGTTAATGTTTTATTCATTTTATTCTTACATATGAAACAACCAACTTACTAAAATGATATTAAAAAAACCACACTGGATAGGCATAATCTTTGGAGTATTGATACTTGGTGTGGACCTCTCCATGTTTTTGGGAGAGAATTTGTTTTATTTCCTAGTGGGTATTGCTACAACTGTGATTTTGCTTCCTTTTGTTGCAACAACTATAGTTGAAACAAATAGAGAGAAAGATAAAAATGGACAATTCCTTGAATTTGCAAGAGCTCTTGCTGAAAATGTAAAGGGTGGAACTCCTATAGGTCAAAGCATAAGAAATATGGGAAATAAAAACTTTGGTTCTTTGACATGGCATATCTCTAAACTTTCAAACCAAATCTCTCTGGGCATTCCGATGAGCAAAGCATTAGATACATTTGCAGATGATGTAGGTAGTTTGACTGTAAAAAGGGCAATAGACCTTATCAAAGAAGCTGAAATGGCAGGTGGAAAAATTGACAATATATTAGATTCTGTTGCCTCATCTATTTACCAAATAGAGAAACTCAAGAAAGAAAGAGCTGCGACAATAGCTAATCTTGTTGTTCAAGGATATATTATCTTCTTTATTTTTATAGGGATTATGCTTGTTATGCAATTTAAAATTATTCCCTTAACTGAGGATGTGAATAACGTTGGAGGATTTAATTTGGGAGATTCAGGAGCTGTAGGTTCAATTGGAACAAATTCTGGAGGGGCATCTACAGATGAACTTTCAAGACCTTTATTGTATATGCTTTTGCTTCAAGGGATATTTAGTGGACTTGCCATAGGCAAATTATCTGAAGGTTCGATTAAGGCCGGTATAAAACATTCTTTTGCCATGACAATTGCCGCATTTCTAATTTCAACAGGGGCTAAACTGTTTTTGTAAGATTATTATTTGATTTAGGAGGTTCTTGGTAATTATGTTTATATATTCATTAAAGATGATTCAGATCTCAAGAATAGAATACCTAGAACCAATGAAAGAGTGGGAAGTTAAGATGGATAAAGTGAGATATCAATATATTTTAAAGAAAAAAACAAAAAAGGATTAAGGTAACATTATTAAACTTATTTGAATCTAAAAATGGATGAAAAAAGTCTTTTTTAATAGCACTATTCTTATGATGATTATTGCTCTTATTGGTACTATTGTGTTAGCAATCAATTCACCTTTATTTTTTTCACCCGTAGTTGCACCTTGTAGAGATACGGATGGAGGGATTAACTTAACTTTAGCAGGAACAGCCTGCGATACTGCTGGTTGTGCTCAAGATTACTGTGCATCAACATCAAAGCTAGCAGAATATTCTTGTTCTGGAAATAGAAAAGTCTTAAACACGCATATTTGTGCTTTAGGTTGCTTAAATGCTAGATGCAGATATGAAGGAACTAGATACAACTTGTACACTGCATCAACCAAACTTTATCTAAATGATAGTATCAATAAAGTTCGCTCATCCGTAACTCGTACGATACTCCCTAATTTGTTTTCCAGAAATTCTTTTAATAACGGGACAGTATATTACATATCTTATATCTCATTTGGTAAAATTCCAATAACCTTTTCTAAATTATTAAATAATGATCCAAAAGTGGGAGTGTACCCTTCAAAGAGTTATCTTTACAATGTAAGCATTATCTTCTCAAATAATGTTAACTTTAGCGACCCAACCTTAATTAACACAAACTTTACATTATTAAGAAGAGATTTTGTAATAGACAATGAGACTAATTTTACCCGGTTAGTTCTTAGAGATGATAAAAAATATATTCTTGAAGATAAAAAACCTATTAGATTTAAACAAATTTCTCCAGTAAATTCTAGTGAAGTTACTCTTAAGGAGACATTAGTTAGTTTCTCTGGAGACCTACAAAATACTAACAAGATAATTGTGCAAGTCTTTGATTCTAACGAACAAGTTCTTACTGAAGGCAGTTATTTAGTAGATCCATTTTTTGGTACATTTAAACTAGACTTCAATACTGTTTCTATTCCTGAAAATTCATTACAAAGAGAGAGTTTAGCAATAAATCCTTTAGGAAATGATAAGATTACTTTGACTATGAAAGACCATCGAGGTTTAGAACAGACTTTTAACTGGTTAAAGAGCGATGGATTTGGAAGTTCAATTCTTGCTGATGCTAATGGAAACAGAATAAATGTTATTGAAATGAATCCTGTAGGTATTTTACAGTATTCTGTAATCTCAAATGGAGTTAAGGGTTATATTCTAAAAGTTCTGAATATTACAAATACAACTACTGGATATATTAATGATATTGTATTGCTTGAAGACTTATTTTCTGGCCAGATTTATAACTTAAATATTAGCTCAGAGGGAAATGGTATATTAATTATAGAAAATTCAACTTATTCTGTAACTTACTCAAATTCAGATATAAAAATAAGGCAATCTGGTATTTCTGTTGGAAATGTTGCTATTTATCCACCTATTGAGAGTTCTAAAGGAGCCAAGATAATTCTTTACGAGCCAATAATTTCATCCATTAATAACACCTCTTCATTTAGAATATTTAATGGAGATAATTATATTTCTGTTCCAGTTATTATAAGTGGAAATAGTTTTAGTATTGGTGGACAAACAGTAACTCCAAATTCTAGTGTGATTATTAGTTCTGGAAAAGTAAGTTATGAATTTACTTATGATTCACCATTTACAACTAAAGTATTCTTGAGAGATGTATCTGGCAATAAGATAACAAAACCTGGAATAATAATATTTGAAAAAAATGGTTATCTTTCCAATTATGAAGGTTTAATTGTAAAGACTGAGGGAATAGGCAATAGTGCTGATGGGGTTGGAGTTGATGATGTAGAAATGACTTGGGGGAGTAACCTTATTTTCAAAAATTTACAGTTAAACACTAATCCTTCAATATACAAAAGTATGGATATTTGGGGAAGTATAATTTCATTAAATAAGTCAAATGTTGACCAGTATAGCTCTAATATAAAGTATAACGTTGAACAGTTATGGAATTCAATTTATGTTAGCGAGATTGTATGAAATAAGACATAATATTTTCTTAGTTGTAAAAATAAAACTGTAAAATGTTATAATCTAGAATTTATGCAATCAAAATCCTTATAAATGTGAAAGATATCTTAGCCTATGCGAAAGAGGGTGATTCTCATAGGGTTATCACTTCTTTTTTTGTTTGTTTTTATATTAACTTTTGTTATCGCAGAAGGTGATCCGGTAGAAGATGCTCTTAATGGTACGGGAACAGCAACAACATTTAATCAAAGTTCTTGGAATTTAACTGAAAGAGGAATAGACTTTGATTTGTTTCTCCTAAATTTTCGCGCGCGCTGGACGTACCCCGAGCCCGGCAATGCGAACAGCAGGACCCTCAATGCAATTCAAGTTAGCCCTGTCTGAATTCGCATTGAACCTCGCGACAGTTGTAGCAAGTTCATTTAGCCTCAAGAACATTCGTTCTTGATGGTACAGAAATTTTCAAATTTCCGTATATCACTGCATCTTTAGTTTTTACTCCGAACCCTCCCAAGGTTTTTTCATCATTACTAACTATTAACACTGTATTTTATGATTCCTTTCGGAATACTATGAACTTGCGTGTAGCCCTTTGTTTGCTTATCTGGGCACTCTATATATCAGTATTAATCGATAAGCCCTCTAGGGCAAGTGATTAAAAATAAATCTCTTTAAAGATAAGATTATAATGGAAAATAGTCAATGCATTATGCATATATAGAGAACTGACTTAATTTTGTGATATTATATTTTCAGTTCTCTATCTGTATAACTGACCCATACCTAATTCTGATGATTAGATCATTTATTTGTTCAGAATTAGCTAATAAGACAATTCTGAAAACTATGATCCAATTAACAGAATTGTCTATAAAAGATAACTTGATCAAGTCAGTTATCCATAAGCAATTAGGTTAATTTAATTACATAATTTTCCTAATTATATAAAATATTTCTTGTTTTGTTCTCTTAATTTCATAAGGATAATTTAAATCTTTGAGAATTTTCTCAAACCAGTTTCTATATGGGCTGTTCATTGGTTTACCTGAAAGAGTGCGTGTTGCAAAACTAACTATGAAAAAATTTGAATCGATAATTGTTAGGAGCTTTCTTGCTATTTTGTTTCTATCTTCTCCTAAAATATCTAATACTTTGAATATAATACAAAGGTCAACTTTAGGAAATTTGTCTAACTCCCTTATATCTTTGTTATGTATTTCTCCAGATATGCCTTTTCTTTTGAAAAATTCTCTTACTATATTTAGGTCTTCTTCTTTGATATCATAAGCATGATATTCTATACTTGGAATTGCAATTGCTAAAGGATTTAGACCGCATCCTAAATCAAGAATACTTTTGGGGTTTAAGTCATAAATTATTTTCTTGATACCATCATAATCAATTGTCCTCTCTCTTGTTGATGTGTGCTCACTTAAAAGTTCGCTAATTTTATCTTGGGATATTAAAGCCATTCTTTTTTTAGCATTTTGTTTTGACACGTATTGGCCAGCATATCTTCTAAGTTCTGCTCTTACTTCCTTTATTATTATTTTACGCTCTTTTGTAGAATTATTGAGAACTATTTTGTTTTTTGAGAGAAATGCTTTTAATGTTTTTTCAACAAGACTATCTGGAAGGTCATTAAGCTCAGGCTTTCTTTTAATTTGAGAGATTATTTTCTCCATATCTTTACTAAGGGCTAACCTATATAAATTAAGTTACTTTTCTTGTAAGATGTATAAAAGAAGAGGTCTGAGCCATATAGAATTTGTAATATCTTTTCTCATTTTTATAGCTTTTATTGTTTTTGCTTTCATGTTTTTTAATCCATTGCAGAGTAATAGGACATTGAGCTCAACACTAGATTATGCATGGATAGAAATCGGAGATGCGACTAAGAGTAATCTTGAGACTTACTCTGTTGTTATTAAAGTAGATCTTGTTAATGTTGCGATAAATATACTTGAAATTCCTATTGAATTTAAGCCGAACGTTGAAGATATAAATGGAGATTTAATTCTATCTTATAGAGATGATAGTGGTTATGTTCATTTTAAAAGACCAAGTGATAATTTTGTAAGAATAAAATACTCCCCTATTTTCTTAAATGGGCCTCAAATTACAGGAAATACACTTGGAACCCTAGATTATACTATCTCTTCTTCAGGAAGTGAAAAAGCGTATTTTCAGAAACTGCTACTAGATTTAAACGAAAGTTACTTCTCAGATTATTCTAATTTAAAGAAAGAATTTAATTTACCAAATAGGATTGAGTTTGGATTTAGAGTTGTCTTTAATGATGGCTCAGAAATTACTGCGTTGAATGAGATTCCTAAAGAAGTGGATGTTCTTTCTAAAAATGATCGCGTTGAGATTGTGAATAGCTCTGGAACTAAAGAATATGCAGAAATGAGTGTGATTGTATGGTAAATCGAAGAGGATTTATACGTATCGCCGAACTTTTAATTGCTCTAAGTGTCCTTACGATAGTGCTTATCATTGTGTATAAGCAAGGTGTTTCAAAACAAGAAACTAATGATTTAGGAGAGCTTGGAAGAGATATTCTTGCAGATGTGGGTTTGAGAGAAAACCTTCGTTCTGAAATAGTCTCTGGACAAGATAGGAGAATGACTGAGACTAATGAGTTTATTAATTTAAGATTGCCTGAGTACATTCAGTTTGAACTTAGAGCTTGTAAGATAAGTAGTGCTTGTGGGCAGTCAAATTATAAAGGAAATGTATATTCTGCAGAGAGAATTATAAGTGTGGATAAAAATACATTTAATCCTGTAAAGTTAAGATTATTTTTGTGGGTTGAAGAATGAAATTAATAATAGTTAGACATGGAGAAACATTTGCAAATGAAAGAGGAGTTGCATGTGGTCAAAATAATAATAGTGGTTTGAATGAAGTTGGAAAGCTTCAGGCTAAGAAATTAGCTACAAGACTTTTTAAAGAGAAAATTGATGTTATTTTTTGTTCTGACTTAAAACGCTGCAAGCAAACAGTTGAACCATATTTAAAACAAAGGAAGAAGCCTGTGTACTATGAGAAACTTTTGAGAGAGCAAGATTATGGAGTCTTAGACAAAAAACCCGGGGACGTTTTTATGAAATGGTTTAGAGATAATCCTGGAAAAGATCCAGAGGGTTGGGAATCTAAAGAGCACCTCAAGGAAAGAATTGCGCGTTTTATAGCACAAAAACTATCAAACTGCAAGGGTAAGAACGTATTAATTGTAACTCATGGTAGAACAAAAAAAATGTTATTAAGCATTTTATTCGCAAAATCCAAGGAATACCCAGATAGAATTAATGAAGTTGCTCCAAATACAGGCTTAAGTATAATTGATTTTTCAGATACTGAAAACCCAATAATTAAATTATTGAATTGCGGTAAACATCTATCTGATTAAAATTAAACTGCTAATAACACTAAAAATCTTTAATATTTGTAATTTTAGTGCGCATCCTATTGGGTGGGAGAAAAAATATTATTTCCTATTTCTTTACTTGAAGTTTGAGGCGTCTCGAATTACAGATAACGTATGCGATTAAGAGAAGTCGCCGAAGGCGATTTGGGTGGAGAAACCTGCAAGGTTTCGTAGTCGGTTAATGCCTGTTAGTTTCTCCCGATAGGGATTGAGTTTTAGTGCAACGATGCCGAAGTCGAAAAAATCAAAGTCGTTGTGTCTATTGTTTTTTATGGGGGTTTCCGTTTAATGACCAAAAAGTATTTAAACATTAGATAATTCTAATATATTAATATGAAAGAACTATATGAAATCCATGCTGAAATATGTAAAGTATTTTCAAATTCAACAAGGTTAGAAATATTGAATTTATTGAGAGATAAAGAATTATCAGTAACAGAATTGATAGAAAAAACAAAATTAAGTCAAGCCAATATCTCCCAGCACTTATCAATTATGAAATCTAAAGGAATTGTTACATCAAATAGGAAGGGCAAGAATATTTATTACAAACTTACAAATCCCAAAATCATCAAAGCATTTGATATAATAAGAGATGTTTTGGTTGAAAAATTAAAGAAAAATGGAAAAATTGTTAAAAATTATGAGGTGTTAGAATGAAAAAAATATTTACAATCTTGATTTTCGGTATGTTGTTATTAAGTGTAAGTTTAGTTTTTGCGCACGAACATGATTTTAATGAAACAAAACAGCTTATAGATTCAGGAATTAGTTGTGATAAACTTACAGATGAACAACTTGAAGCTATGGGAGACTATTACATGGAACAAATGCACCCTGGCGAAGCCCATGAAATGATGGATCAGATGATGGGTGGCGAAGGTTCTGATACTTTAAAGCAAATGCATATTCAGATGGCTAAACGACTTTATTGTAACGAAGATGTGGGAGGAATGATGGGTGGAGGTATGATGAATATGATGGTGGGTTCTGGAATGATGGGAAACTACCCAACATATTATAGATATAATAATTTCTGGAATATACTCTGGCTGATTTTTTTAATAGGAATAATTGTCTTAATAATTTGGCTTATTTATAACTTTACA
>Ga0209541_10005814_pt1 | contig 21374 bp, 30 predicted proteins | sample RifCSPlowO2_01_FD_184027 | JGI IMG/M metagenome (GOLD analysis project Ga0209541, IMG submission 184027) | Groundwater microbial communities from Rifle, Colorado - Rifle CSP2_plank lowO2_0.1 (SPAdes) (version 2) | ecosystem: Environmental > Aquatic > Deep subsurface > Groundwater | place...
TTCTTTGATTAAACTAATTCCAGAACTAAAGGAAAAAGTATTCTTAACATCAAATGTTAAGGAGGCATTAAATAATTTAAAATGAGAATATTAATAATAAAGAAATATGAAAAATTATACAGGAGTTTAATCAATTAAATTTATATCAAAAGTTATTTAAAACTATTTATCAAGAGGTCTATGGATGACAGTTTACAAATTTGGAGTAATTGGTTGCGGTAATGTTTCCCAGAGACATATTAATGCAATCAGATCTCTTCATAATTCGGAACTTGTAGCAGTTTCAGATAGCGATATAATAAAATTAAATAAAGTTGCTAAAGAAAATAATGTTAAAGCTTATGCAGATTATACAGAACTTCTTAATGATTCTGATATAGATGCTGTTTCTATTTGTACTCCAAATTCCACTCATACTATCATAGGAATTGCTGCCGCTAAAGCTGGTAAACATATTTTGACAGAAAAGCCTATTGGGATAAATCTTGAAGAGGTAGAAGAACTTATTAGGACATGTAAGGAAAATAATGTTAAACTTTCAGTGGTTAAGCAAGTAAGATTAAATCCAGCCGTACAAATCTTAAAAAAATCAATTAATGAAAAAAAGTTAGGGAAGATACTTTCTGCCAATGTTACTGTAAGATGGAATAGAAATGAAGATTATTATGAATCATCTCCATGGCATAAGAAAAAAGACATTGATGGGGGCACATTAATCAATGTAGCAATCCATTATATTGATATTTTACAATGGTTATTGGGAAGCGTTAAAAGCGTTGTCGCTAAGACTAGACCTCACAGTATTCCAAATGTTGAGGTAGAGGGTCTTGGAAGCGCTATTATTGAGTTTAAATCTGGAGCTTTAGCGATATTAGAGTACACTGTTTGCACTTATAAGAAAAACTTAGAAGGTACTTTGACTATTTTAGGTGAAAAAGGAACAGTTAAGTTGGCTGGAAAGGCTTTTGATGAAATAGTAATATGGGATGTTGAAAGTTTTGAAAAACCTGAGATAGAAATTTTAAAAGGAAAATCAGGATCTGTTGGAGGGATTAGTCCTTATCACAAAGCCGTTTATGAAAATTTTTTAGATGCACTTAATAATAAAGCTCCTTTATTCACTGATGGAGAAGAAGCTAAGAAATCACTAGAGATTATTAATGCTATTTACAAGTCCGCAAAAACTGGAAAAGAGGTAGAATTCTTGTAAATTAGTGACAACATAACTTTTATAATTTAATTTTTTGAAATAGTAATATGGCAAAATTTATTCATGAAACAGTTAAGTTAGGAAAAAATGCAAGAGTATTAAACAATGTTTCTATTTGGGAGAATGTAACTATAGGAGATAATGTCTTTATTGGATGTAATGTAGTCATTCATCCAAATACAATTATTGGAAATAATGTCAAAATTGAAGATGGTTCTATTTTAGGTAAGAAGGTAAGTTTAGCAAAAACAACAAAAGAAGACAGAGTTATGGAAGTAAAAGGAGTTTCTGAAAAAAAAGACCCCCTTACCATAGGTAATGGTGTAATAATAAAAGCAAATGTGATTATTCTTGAAGGGACAGTTATAGGGGATGATTCTTTTATAGGAGATGGAGCTTTTATTAGAGAAGATGTTCTTCTTGGTTATAAAGTCTTAATTGGTTCTTGTGTTATTGTTGAACAAAGAACAACGATAGGAGATTACACAAAAATAGAAGCTGGTAGTTACATAACTGCTTATTGTACTTTAGAAGATAAAGTTTTTATTGGTCCTAAGGTGTCTACCTCTAATGATAAATGGATGGGAAGGACTGAAGAAAGATTTAAACATAGAAAAGGAGTCACAATTAAGTCTGGTGCAAGAGTTGGATTAAATTCTATAATTCTACCAGAGATTACAATTGGCAAAGAAGCTGTTGTTGGTGCAGGATCTGTTGTTACTAAAGATGTTCCCCCATTTACAATTGTATTTGGTTCTCCTGCAAAATACTTCAAGACAGTACCAAAAGAAGAAGTTTTATTCGAAAATTTAGCAGAATATCCCTCACAACAAGAACCAAATGAAATCCCTTTTTTAGATTTAAAGAGGCAGTACTTGAGCATTAAACCTCAAATAGATGCTGCAATACAAGAGGTTTTAAATGAAACTCAATTTATTTTAGGGAAAAATGTTCAAGAACTAGAAAAAGAAATAGCATCTTATGTAGGGACAAATCATGCTGTGGGTGTTGCTTGTGGTTCAGATGGTTTAATTCTCTCCTTGATGGCGTTGAATATTGGCGAGGGAGATGAAGTTATTACCACACCGAATACCTTTTTTGCAACTGGAGGAGCAATTGCTAATGTTGGAGCAAAACCAGTTTTTGTTGATATAGATGAAAAAACTCTCAATATCAATCCAAATAAAATAAAAAAAGCAATTACCAAAAAGACTAAAGCAATTATCGCAGTTCATTTGTGCGGTAATCCATGTGATATGGAAAAAATAATGGATGTTGCAGATAAACATAAATTGTATGTTATAGAAGATGCTGCTCAAGCTTTAGGAGCAAAATACAAAGGAAAAATGATTGGTTCTATCGGCCATATAGGGGTTTATTCTTTTTTTCCTTCTAAAAATTTAGGAGGTTATGGTGATGGGGGAATTGTTGTTGCAAATGATGAAAAAATAGCTGATAGAATAAGACAATTGCGTGTACATGGTGCAAAAAAAAGATATCATCATGATGAGATTGGTATGAATAGTCGTTTAGATGAAATACAAGCAGCCGTTCTTAGAGTTAAATTAAAGAAATTAGAAGAATGGACAAAGAGAAAAAGAGAAATAGTAGCATTATACAACAATTTATTAGAAGGCATAGTGGAAACTCCTTTAGAACAAAAAGACGGCAAACATGTTTATCATTTGTATACAATAAAAACTGATAAAAGAGATGCTTTAGCAGAGCATCTTAAATCAAAAGGCATCGCTGTAGGAGTTTACTACCCATTACCTTTACATTTACAAAAATGTTTCAAATACCTAAAATATCGCAAGGGTTCAATGCCTATTACAGAGAAAATTATTCAAGAGGTTTTATCATTACCTTCATTCCCAGAATTAACTGATGAAGAGGTAGCCTTTATCTGTAATGAAATTAAATGTTTCTTTGAAAAATGAAAAAAATTTGGATTGATTGCACTAACTCACCACATGTATTGTTCTTTGAGCCTATTATAAAAGAATTGGCGAAAAAATATAATATTATTGTTACTGCGAGAGATTATCAACAAACTATAGATTTATTAAAAAAGAAAAATATCCCTTTTATAAAATTAGGGAAACACCATGGTAAAAGGATAATTTCTAAATTTTTTGGTTATTTTTATGAGGTTTTTTTAAGAATTAAATTTATTTTAAAGGAAAAACCAGATTTAACAATATGCCATCATGGAATTTATGCTACTGCAGCTGCATTTTTAACAGGTCATAAAAGATTATATATCTTTGATGGTGATGCGACTAGAATTCAAATAATGGATATTATCCTTGCAGATAAATCTTTGTGTCCTGAATCTTTACCTTCAAAGATTTTTGGAAGAAAACTCTACAAATATTCTGGTCTTAAAGAAGAAGTTTATTTAAATTCTTTCAAAAAAGATCAAGATTATCTTAAAAATTTAGGTTTAAATAAGAAGAAAACTATTTTTATTAGACCTGAAGCAACATCAGCATCCTACATCAAAGGAAGATATTCTATGGATAGGTTAATACAGGATCTTGAAAAAGAGGATTACCAAATTATCATAAAAGGAAGAGATAAAGAACAAATTAAGCATTATCAAAGAAACTTTAAAAATTTATTTGTTCCAGATGAAACAATAGATGGACCAAATACTATTGCTAATTGCGATTTAGTTATTTCCGGAGGGGGGACTATGAATAGGGAAGCAGCTGTATTGGGAGTTCCTGTAATATCTACATTTCCAAATTCTCCCTTATCAGTTGATAAATGGTTAGTAAGGCAAGGGTATATGAAAATAATTCCTAAACCAACTTTAGAAGATGTTAAAGAGGTGTTAAAAAATAAAAAACAATATAAAATGTCTGATAAAGGTAAAAAAACTATTTTGGATACTATTGAAAATATGTTAAAATAAAACTTAACTTTTTTATTTATGGAAAAACATATATACATAAAATGCGGACGGAAGTATGGTAAAGATGACCCTAAGAAAATTAGAAGATAATCAGAATGTCAGAGTTATAGAATCACATTATGACAGAATGAGGGAGTGGAAGATAGATCCTGAGGGATTCTTTACCATTAAAATATTTCCAGAGGAAGGCTTAATAAAGGTAAGATATTATAAAACAGTAAGAAGGATAGAGTGTCTAATTGAAGGGAAGGCAGCGATCGATATTTTTAATACTATTATTAGAGAAGGCTTTGTTTCGAGCTTGCAGCATGCTGCTGATTTAGGAGCAGAGCTGCAAAAGGCAGAGATAGCATTGAAATTAGGAAAGGAGTATGTTCAGGACAGTCCTTTAGAACTTTAATAACTTTTATAAAGACAGATATTGCTTAATTAAGGAGGTTGTTAATTATGGATAAAAAATTTAATTTTGGTGTTCAACATGGAAGGGACGCTTTCTATGCCAACGGAATTAGTGTAAATATAAATTCAGAGAAATTTACTTTAGATTTCAGGCAAACTACCCAGAGATTAGATGATTTTGGAGAAAAGGTACAAACTACTCTTTTTACACATCATAATACCTTAATATTAGACCCTTCTATAGCTAAAGGTCTCTTTAATATTCTAAAACAAGGAATCACAAATTATGAAAAGAAGTTTGGTAAGATAAAACCCCCAAAACAGATTAAAGAAAAAGTAAAAGAGAAAGATAGTCTAGTTATGAATCCTGAAACTTATATTGGTTGAGGTGAAATGATTGGCAGATAATGTTATTGATACAGATAAAGACATTGAAAAAAAAGCTTATAAATTTAAAGATTATTTGGTAAAATATAATCTTAAAAATTGGTTTTTTATATCATTCTTGGTATTGCTCCTAATTGTTTTTATAACTAGGATAAAAACGTCCTTTATTGACACTATATGGAATGATGAAGCAGTTTACATGTGGAATGCAGTTAGATTGCTAATGGAACCTTCTTATTTATTCACTACATCTTTTTTAAATGATGCAATTATCCCTCAATTGATAATAGCTTTCTTTAAACTATTCACAACTACATTTAATGCAGGCAGGTTAATGGCTTTATTCTATGGAATTTTTGGGATTGTAGCTGTTTATTTTTTGGGTAAGGAGATTAAGAATGAAGCCACTGGATTAATAGCAGCAATATTATTAAGTTTTAATCATCTTTATTGGTTTATTGGAAGTAAAGCTTTAATTGATGTGCCAATAGCAGCAATCATCGTATTTTCCGCTTATTGTTTACTTAAATTTGAGAAAGAACAAAATAAGAAATGGGCTATTATTGCAGGAATATCATCAATATTGCCCGTAATCACAAAAGGAGTCGGTAGTTTAGTGCTGTTTATATTTCCAATATATTTTTTGATTACAAGGCACAAGAATATTCTCAAAGATAAATTAGGTTTGTTGGTTTTAGTATTCCCAGTTGGAATTTTAACAGTAGGAAACTTAGTTTATTACTTTATTGCAGGAACTTTTTTTACTACAAAAATATTTACTCTGATATTTAATTTTTCGGGAGCTTCAACTCCTTATAATTTCACCTTAAATTTGCTATCTTTTGTTTTGAATTGGTGGATAAGCCCATTTCTTATTTTAGGCATTGTATTATCTTTTATTTATAGAAAAAGAGAGGATATCTTACTATTAGTTTTCTTTTTCGTTTATCTATTATTTACGGAATTTTCTTTAGGAAGAGGAACAGAAGTAATACCTAGATTTTTGTTAACTGTTTTACCAATAGCAGTGGTTTTGGTAGCTAAAACATTTTCAGAGATAATAATTTACTTAAAAATATTAACGAAAATTAAATTAAGTATCTGGATATTTGTGTTACTAACAATATTAATGGTAATCCCAAGTATAAATATTGCAACAAAATCCCATTTTAGTGATCAAAGAAAATTCAGTTTTTCTGGTTATCAAGAAGCAGGTGCATGGTTAAAAGAAAATGCTGCAAGAGAGGCATTAATTTATTCTACTGCTCCAAGGCAAATAAGGACATTTGCAGAAAGAGAGTATAAAAGGGAATTATATAATAAAGATTTGGGAGGAACTACTGTTTATCTATCTCATTTCAAAACCCTTGATGATTTTATGAATGAAACGAAAGATAAGGACAATATTTATTTGCACTTAGATATATTTGAATCAGGTCAACCATCTTGGGCATCTCCTATAACACAAGAAAAAGTGACCCAACTTATGACCTTGGGATTTACCCCTGTTAAAGAAATAGTACTTCCATTTAATTCACAACCAGTCATAGTGGGTTTGATACTTTATAAACAGTAAAAATGAAAAAGCCAAAGATATCCATATTTGTACCCATATATAATGAACAAAAGATATTGGAGTTTCACATAAGGATTCTAAAAAAATATTTAAATCAACTTCCTTATAGTTGGGAGTTAATTATTGTTAATGATGGTTCCGGGGATATGAGCAAAGAGATTATGGAAGATATTGAAAAAAGAGATAAAAAAATAAGACAAATTTATTATAAACATGGAAAAACAAGAAGAGAAAATTTAGCAGATTCTTTCAAATATGCAAAAGGAGATGTCATAATCATGCTGGATATGGATTTGTCTGCTAACTTAAAGTATCTTAAAGATTTAATAGATGAAGTAAAGAAAAACAATTATGATATTGCAATAGGAAGCAGATATATGAAAAATTCTAAAGTTGAAAGAAGTTTCTTTAGATTGTTGGTGAGCAGAAGTTTTATTTTGGGATGTAATATTTTTTATGATTGTAAAATATCTGATTATGAGTGTGGTTTTAAGGCCTTTAAAAAAGAAATAATTTTAGATCTCATTAATGATGCTGGTTATGATAAAACTCTTAGGAGAAGTGTATTTTGGGACGCTGAAATTTTGATAAGAGCTCAAAAGAAAGGGTATTCTATAAAAGAGATTCCTATAGAATGGGCTGCGGGAGCTAAATCCGAACTTAATTTTAAAAGAGAAGTTCAAATGCTTCCGTATATGTTAAAATTTAGGAAGAGGCTGAAAAAGATTTAAAATGGTTTTAGTAAGGTAATAATCATCTGGACCTTTCCATAAAGCTTTATTCTCTGGTTTAGATGAATTATTGCCCTTTTGAAGCTCATAGTCAAAATATATGCATAAAGCTCCCTTGTATTTCTTTGGAAATTTCATAAATTTATTTTAAGAATAAGCTTTATAAATTTAAGGGTAAGTGAAATTATGGGGGAATTATGAAACAATATCTTTTATTTAAGGAACTTGGAGAGTCTTCTGAATTAGCAAGGCCTAAATTTTTAGAATTGCCTTTAGAAGAGAGAATCAAGAAATTAAACGTTGTTGATACTGGTTTAGATCTGCTTGGAAATAGAGTTAAAAAACAGCCTGTTGGTATAAATTATATAGGGCTATGCCCTTTTCATGTTGAGAAAACACCTTCTTTTAATTTAAAGCCAGTAAGAAATTACTTTAAATGTTATGGTTGTGGGAAGGAAGGTGGACCTTTAGCATTGGTTTATCAAATTCATAAAAGCATTACAATGTTTTATGAAATGGGATTTGAGAACAATTCTCCGCATGATAAAGGATATTGGGATAATTGTAGATTGGAAGCACCTATGACTTATTTTTCAAATAAATTTGGTTTTGAGCAAGATGATCCTGAATTTGTTGAAAAAATCACACAAGCAATTGATGATGAACGTTGGTGGCGGGAATTGGAAGTTTTACATCATTGGTACATGAGAAACAAACTTCGTTATTCCAAAATACCAGGAATGAAAATTTGATTTCATTTATTTCTGGGCTTTTAAAACCAATAATCTTCCCAAAATTTTTAAAGGAGTCTTTTCCATTAATTCAGCAAATTTTACATAAGGCTTTCTTATTAATCTAGGAGTATACTTAAGCATAAAAGCAGGAATCAAAACAATAACAGGATTTAATTTTAATACTTTAAATCCCGAATCTTTCGCTATTTTTCCTAATCTTTTTGGCTTTAATGGAACATCATACTGTTCAGCCGTTTTTCTGTGTTTTTTCTTGTAAATTCTGTATAAGGGATATCCTAATTTATGAGTAAAGAATTCATAGAAATTAAATGATATTGCATTAGGCGTTGTTAAGTATAACAATCCATTTGGCTTTAGTACTCTATTCATTTCCTTCATTATAATTTCAGGCTGTTCTATATGCTCAAGAACTTCTGTCTGAATAACAACATCAAAGAAATCAGGCTTAAAGGGCATTTTTAATGCATTTCCACTGATAATCTTAACATTTTTGTATTTTTTTAATCTTTGTTTTGCTTTTTTAATCTGAATTGGTGTGATATCAATTCCATAAATAATATATTTTTCTTTCGGTAATCTTTCTATTATTTCCTTTATCAGTAATCCGTCACCGCACCCAACATCTAAAATCCTGAATCCTTTTTTAATTTTTAAATCAGAAGTTATCCAATCAATTGTTTTTTTGTCAAACAAATCTGAAAAAGGCTTAGGCATTCCCATAAGCCATTTTCTCATTTCATACATAGACTCAAAAGATGGAAGGTCTGAGTAATGTTTGTCAAAATCCTCTTGTTTAACTTTCTTTTTCATCTCAATTAAAGAAAAAAAGCTCTTTATAAATTTTACATTATCACTCTTTTATCTATTAAATATTTAGCTAACTTAAATTCTATTGGAAACTCAAAGAACTTAGTTTTCCATCTTGCCTTTTCCAGTGCGATGTACATTAATTTAGCAATTTTATTTATCTTAACAGAAGAGTTTAATCCTGATTTCACTGAATGTGCTCCAAACCTTACATAAGACTCAAGAGCTTCTATAACATCTTTGTTTTTCATCCATGGCAAGTTCTGGACTGACATGTATCTTATTTCATGCTTCATAACTTCCGACCATTCATCCAGTGATTCTGGCTCTTTCCAGCCTGATTTTATGCAATCATGGTATAGTTTTCCGCCGGGATAAGGTCTGAATGGCTGCGGACCTAAAACTTCAAATTCCGAATTTATTTTAAAAATTTGGTCTATACATGATAAAGTGTCATACATCTCATGCTTTTCTTCTCCAGGAAGGCCAACCATAAAAGAAAACTGCCCTTGAATTTTATGCTTGTTGCATGCTCTGGCAGCATTAAGAATATGCTCTCTTTTTTGATCTTTGTCAATCATCTTCAAAACTCTATCATTTCCAGATTCAGCTCCAAAGCAGCACTTTGTTGCTCCAGACTTTTTCATCTTCACAAGAACTTCATCATTAACATAATTTTGATGGAAATAATTAACTCTGATATTTGCTTCCCATGTAACATCCAATTTTTTTTCAATCATTCCCTCTATAATCCCAACAACTCTTTTTTTGTTCATAAAGAAATTTTCTTCTCTAAACTTGATATGCCTTGCCTTGAAGAACTTTAAATCATGCTCAATATCATCCAAAGCCATCTCAATCGGCCTTGCCCTTCCAGTATTTTGCGTTACAACATCTATGCAAAAAGCACATCTATGAGGGCACCCTCTTGATGTATGAGAAGGAATACAATCGCAGTTTAATGCAGCATCTTTCAACAGCCACCAATTTATCTGGGGCAATTTCTCTATCGGCAAAAATGGCCTTTTTTCTGTTTTATGATAACTATTGTTTTTGTCATAAAAAGCAATTCCTTTTATCTTATCAAAATCGGTATTAGTGTCCTTTATGCCATGAAGCAATTCAGTCATTGTCTGTTCGCCTTCATCTAAAATAGCATAATCAACCAAAGGGTGCTTGACTGTTTGTTCTGAAAAGAAAGTTGGATGAACTCCTCCCCATACGACAGGAATGTCCTTTTCCTTTGCCATTGCAGAAATTCTCAAAGCTTCTGGAATTTGGGCTGTCATCATTGACAATCCAACAGCATCAACATTGTCCAAATTTCTCTTTATCTCATCTATATACTTAAAATTAGTCAGTCCGTCAACACATTTAACATCAAAGCCCTGCTCTTGTAAATATGTTCCCAAACATAACATCGGAACTGGCATGCTATGCCTGTAAGCTGATTCCATATCTGAAGAAAGGTTCATTCCAAATGCTGGATTTATTAACATTACTTTGTCTGCCATTCTTTCACAACTCTTTTGTATAGAGACTCATATTTAGGAAGTATATTCTTCCAGTAATAACGCTTAATATCTAATAGATTATTCTTCTTTATATTACTTTTGCTTTTCATTATTAAATGTATTTTATCAGCTATATCCTTAAAATCTCCCACTTTTACAAGATATCCATTTCTTCCATTTGTTATAATGTCTTTAGGACCTCCGCAATTAGTTGATATTATTGGAAGGCCTTGTTGCATAGCTTCTAAAATAACTCTTCCAAAAGGCTCTGTGTCTGATGGCAAAAGCAACATATCATGGTTTTTCATCTGCTTTATTACTTCTTTGTTTGAAATATTTCCCAGAAACTTGGTATTTTTTGGAGCTTTTGCCCTTAAATCTTCCATTAAAGGACCATCCCCTATGATTGTTAAAGCATAATCTTTTTTTAATAATCTGGCTGCTTTGAAAATGTCCTCTACATGCTTAAAAGGAACTAATCTTCCGACATAAAGAAGTTTATATGCCATGAGGAATAACCTCCACTTTTTTTCCAATGAATTTTTCAATTTCTTTCTGCATATCAGAATTAATCGTGATTATTGCCTGAGAATTTTTTAATATTGGCTTTAAGATTAAGCTTTTGTATAAAGGATTCATCCTCATTTCAAATCCAGTTAATCTTGAAACTACAGGAGTTTTTCTTAGCTTTCCAATTATCGGCGCAACCACTCCTGCGGATGTCATCATATGGGCAACAATTATGTCTTGTTTTTCCAATTTCATTGCTTTGTTAAAGAAAAAAATAATTTGTTGCAATACCCTTAATGGCCAACTCTTTCCATAAGTTCTTAACCTGTAGACTGTCAGATTTTTCCCTACTGTTTTTGTGTTTCTTGGTCCTGTTGTTATAACTGTAACCTTATTTTTCTTTTTAAGCTGATTTGCTAGAGCTTCTGTCAGTAATTCAGTTCCGTTCCTTGAATAAGGAGGATAGTATGGGACTATTATTAATATTCTCATTTTAAATTATTTAATGCCTCCTTAACATTTGATGTTAAGAATACTTTTTCCTTTAGTTCTGGAATTAGTTTAATCAAAGAAGCCAATTCTCCTTTGTCTATTACAGAAACCTTTTTATTATAATCTTTTACAGCGTGAATTATTTCTGTTAAAGTTCCTAAACCTCCATGAAGTGCTATAATGCCCTCGCAATTTTTCACCATGATAATGTTTCTTTCAGGATAATCAACATTTGTCTCTACAATTTTATCAGGTTCTGGTCCTTTTTCTTCTCCAACCTTTTCCATTTCTTCTTTAGAGGGAAAATAAGCAATGTATTTCTTGCCTTTATTTTTCTTATAAGAATTAACAACTAATTCTGAAATTCCAGTACCACCACCAGAAACTAAAATGTGATTATTTTTAGCTAAAAGCTCCCCTAATTTATTTGCTTCTTCCCAACATTCTTTTGCTTTTTCTTTTTTCCAAGTACCGATAACAAGTATTTTCATTTCAAGCTCCTGTATAATTTTTCATACTTCTTTATTATTTTATCCCAGGAAAATTTTTTAATGTGATTATACGCATTATTTCCTAATTTTTTCCTTAATTTTTTATCTTTAATTAATAATTCCAAATTTTTATAAAATTCCTCTTCATTAAAAGGATTACAAAGCAAACCTGTTTTTTTGTCTATGACAATGTCTGGAGTTCCTCCTTCTCTTGCTGCCACAGAGGCCACTTTTGATGCTGAAGCTTCCATTACAACTCCAGGCAATCCTTCTCCAATTCCTGGTGAAAACAGAATGTCAGTTTCCTTTAAGATCCGAGGGATATCATTTCTGCTTCCGACAATAGAGATGTTTTCCATTCCCTTTGACTTTTTCTTTAGACTTTCTTTTAAATAACCATCGCCAACAATTAACATATGAATATTGAATCTTTTTGCTGCTTCTAAAGCCATAAAAGGTCTTTTTCTTTCTGTCATCATTCCAATGAAAGTTACTAATGTTTTTTCATTTCCAATCTTTAATTCTTTCCTGATATTTGATTTTTTTACTTTAAATTTATTTAAATCAATTCCAGTAGGTATGATGGAAATTTTTTTAAGTGGCAATTTTAATTTTTTTGCAATTTCTTTTAATTTACTAAAATAAAATGTGATTTTATCCGGAGTATTGAACAATAAATTCTTTGAAACATTTGTATAAAATTTGAAAGCAGAGCTTAATAAAAATCCTGGCTTGTAAGAGTAGCCAACTAATCCATCTGAAGTCAATATGACCTTAGCTTTGTACTTCCCCATACTCTTTAAAATCAAGGGCATTATAGACAAAGGGTAATAATACTCCCAAATATGCACTATATCATTTGTTTTAAGGGCATTTGAGAGGGTTTTTATTAATGAAGAGGGATTTGGAAAGGAGTATCTTAATGTTTCAATATCAAAGCTTGAAACTGGCTTTAAACTAATGTTCTTGCTGTGTAAAAGAGTAGTAAAATGATATCCTTTTAGGGGTTTTTTTTGATCTTCTGGATATATCAAAGTAATTTTATGGCCTTTTTTAGCCAGTAAGTTAGATAATTCTACTATGGGCCTTCTCAGCACTTTTGTAGGATTAACGAAGCAGATTTTCATAATCTTCTTTATAAAGCAAGGTTTTTAAAGATTTAGAAATATTAATTTTTATGGTTTTTGCTGTAACACATGTAATTTTAACAATAGTTCTGGTTGACATCTTTAGGCATTACCTTTCAAAGCATAAGAAAAAATATTTGTTTCCAAGATGGTACTTAATTATAGCAGGTATTGGCGGATTACTTCCTGACATAGACATTGTTGTTAACTGGTTTTATTCAAATGTGATTCATGGGGATTTTCATTTATTCTGGGTTGGATTGGTATTCTTTGCATTAGCTGCTTTATTCTGGAAAAAGAAAAAGCATCATGTTGACTGGGGATTATTTTTCCTGCTTCTCGGCATAGGATGGATGTTTCATTTATTCTTAGATTGTTTAGGAGGAGGATATAAGTTCTTTCTGCCATTCTCAGATGCTTTATTTTGTAAAGAATGGATTCCTTCATTATACTTTCCTCATCTAGATGCCGTTATTTTATTGCTCTGGCTTATACACGAAGAATGGGCCAAGAAGATTAAGGATTATTTCTAACCGATTAATTTAAGAATATTACTAAGAATATTTCATTATGCTAATTCCGCATCAAAAACTAACTGTAAAGCCAAGAGATATTTTTTCAGGTTTCTTCAGGCACAAGCATGACTTTAGCAAATATATTCCCAGAAAAATGAATTTTGTTGGAAGCGGAAGAGCTGGTTTATGGTTAATCTTAAAAGACATCAAAAGTGTAGGAATTCCAAGCTTCACATGCAAAGTTGTCTTAGATTCAATTTTAACTTCAAAAACAAAGCCTGACTTTATTGACTCTGGAATAATACCAGAAATTGAAGACTATAAAGGAGAGGCTTTAATTCTTCCTTATAATTTTGGTTTTTTGCCGGATATTGATAAAATAAGAAAGATCTGCAAGAAAAATAATGTAATTTTAATAGAGGACTGCGCTCAGGCTTTAGGTGCAAAATATAAAGGTGAATTAGTGGGAAATTTTGGGGATTATTCTGTTTTCAGCTTTGGAATAAGCAAGAACATTGGATTTCTTGGAGGATTAGTAAATAAAGAAGTCAATCTAAGAAAATACCCAAAAGGAAAGGTTATTCATTTAATGCTTAAGGGATTATTTGGAAATTTATTCTTTAATCCAAAATTCTACAGCAGGAAGATGCTAGATTCTGAATTGGTAAAAGACTATGAAATGTTATTATATAGCATGGACAATTACAGCAAGAATGTTGTTATGAATATTTATAAAAGATATAATGAAATTTTAAAGACAAGAAGGGAAAATGCCGAAATATGCATCGAAGAATTGGATGGAGTAATTGATTTTGTAAGACCTTTAAAAAACACAGAGCCTTCATGGCTTTACTTTGTTCTAACTGACAAAAATAGAGATTCAATAATAAAAAAATTATTAAATGAGAAAGTGGATTTAACTCCATTACTATCTTTCAAAGATTTGAGCGGCAGAGGGAAAAAGGCAGGTAAAGCTGAAAAAGAGCATTTTGTCTTTGCCTTATACCGAAACAGGGAAGAAATCGATTTTATAATAAAGAAAATCAAGAAGATAATGAGATAGGAAAGTTTATATATAATTTTATGTCATACTATAAGTATATAATACAAGATGAGAACCCAAAAAATATTACATTATCCAAGATTGGATACTATATTGAAAGTGGAAAAGATAATTAAGAAAGCAAAAGATTCCATATCTAAGAATGAAATAGACAGAAGATTGAATAAGCAAATCATGAGACCCACATTAAATCTTATTTTAAATTATTTAGAAGAATCTGGGAAGATTGCCATATTAAAAGAGGGAATAATTTGGATATATAAAGAAGATATTTCTAGTAAACTTAGGGATAAATTAAAAAAGGCAGTAACAATAATGTAAATATGGGAAAAGAATTATTAATTGAAGGCTATAAAGAAATGGCTGGAGAAAGTTTAAGAGTAAATAAAGAATGGTCTGCTGCAGATATTGATTGGAAACAAGGATAAAAGTAATAGGATTAGAATGTGGCATGGAAAGGTTTATAAGTAAGATATATCTTATTTACAAGATATGTAAAGGAGGGGAAAAATGGGCGAATTAATTGAGATTGGCAAAATAAGCTCTAGAGGGCAGATAGCCATTCCATCTGATATTAGAAAAGAATTAGATTTAAAAGAAGGACAAAGAGTATTATTTTTTTTAGGGGATGATACACTAATTATTAAGAAGATAAACTCTCAAACTTTTGAAGAATTGACTAAACCGCTAAGAGATGCAAAGAAGAAAATAAAAGAGTCTGAAGTAAACGCCTTAATTCATAGGCTAAGAAAGAGATGAAAGTTACTTTAGATACGAATGTATTAATCTCTGGAACTTTTTGGAGCGGTGATTCATTTAGAATTTTAGAGCTTATAGACAAAAAGAAAATCAAATGTGCTTTATCTGAAGAAATAATAAAAGAATATTATAAAATTGCCAATAGTGATGAAATAATAGAAAAGAAGGAAAACAAAAAATTAATAATATCAAAAATTGTAAGCAAGGTTATATCTGATTCAGATATTGTACATCCAAAAAGAAGAATAAATGTGGTGAAAGATGATCCAGATGATAATAAAATATTGGAATGTGCTTATGCCGCCAAAGTTGACTATATAATAACACAGGATAATCATTTATTAAAGCTAAAAGAATTTGAAGGTATAAAAATAATCAATCCGGGAGATTTATTAAAAAAGATAATAAAATGAGAGTAACAGAATTAACAGAAAGCAATGAAAAATGGATAAGATTCCTAAAGGAAAAAAAGCATCTGGTTTTTCACAGGCCTGAATGGAAGCAGTTCATCGAAGACAGCTTTGGAATTTCAATGAAATACTTTGCTGTTGAAGAGGATGACAAGATAAGGATGATTTTTCCAATGGGGATTATTGATAGTTTATTATTCGGAAAAAGACTGATTTCTGTTCCTTATTTAGAGTATGGAGGATTTGCAGGCGAATCGAGATATGTCCAGTTTTTAATAGAACATGTTAAACAATTATATTCAAGCTATGATTATATACAGGTTAGGGAAGGTGTTCCTGAAAATTACTTGGTTAATAATGGATTTAAGAAAGTTGAAGAAGCTAGCAGATTTATCTTAAATTTAGATGCAGAAGAAAAAATCTGGGGTTCTATTGACAAGCAAAAAAGAAAGGCAGTAAGAAAAGCTGAGGAAATGGGTGTTGAGGTAAGAGACATTGGCTATAATGAGGTTTCCAATGTTTACAGATTATATTCTCATGATATGAAAAAGTTTGGCGTCCCTGCTTTTCCGATTAAGTATTTTGACAATTTCTGGGTTTATATGATTCAGAATGGGCTTGGAAAGGCTTTAGGGGCTTATATTGACGGAACTTTAATTGCTGCTTTGTTAGGATTTACTTATAAAGATAGAGCCCATATCACAATTTCAGTCTCCAAAAAAGGCTATTTGGATTACAGGCCAAATGATATTTTACATTGGGAATTTATCAAGTGGGCTATTCAAGAAGGCTATAAAATATTTGACTTTGGCCATGTTAAAAAAGGAACAGGACATTTTGACTTTAAAGAAAAGTGGAATACTGAATTAAAGCCCTTGAACAATTATTATTTATTTCTTAATAAAAAAGAAGTTACTAATCTGGACAAGGACAGTAAGAAGTATAAATTTTTAAGGTCTGTCTGGAGAAAAACCCCTAGTTTTGTTTTAAATAAAATTGGGCCTAAGATTAGGGAAAGAATTGGCTATTAATATGGAAACACAGATAGTTGTTGCTGGTTATGGCATTACAAAAAATAAACTATTGCTTATCAAACATAAGAAGCTGGGATTATGGCTTCCTGTCGGAGGTCATATTGATAAAAATGAAGTTCCAGATGATGCTTTGGTGAGGGAATTTAGAGAAGAAGTAGGATTGGAAATAAGAATATTAAACAGAAATGACCTTCCTGCAGAAGGAAATGTCAAAAGACAGTTAGCAGAGCCATTTCATGTTAATGTACATAACGTCGGTGACCATGACCATTGCTGCCTTTTTTATTTATGCGAAATTATCAATCCTGACAAAATCCAAATAAACAAAGATGAGGTAAGTGGTTATAGGTTTATTGAATATGGATTATTATCTTTGTATAATGATATTCCTCCAGACGTCAGAAATACTGGAAAAAGAGCTTTTGACCTATATTCTCAATTAGACAAATAATCTCTGCAGGAAACAAATTCTGTGTCTAATCTGCTTATAACATTTTCAAATATCTTCCATGCTTTTTCTCCCCTGTTTATCCTGCAAATCTGCCTTACATGGAATGGGATTTCTTTTCCCGGCTTTTTTTCCAAGAATTCATAAGGGTGCAAATAAAAATGTTTGGGGTTTTTGGGAATGAATTTCATAGACAAAGGATAAAATGCCCTTATATAAGAAAGCCCAAAAGGTAATTTAAGCATAAATTTAGAAATTGGAATTTCTTTTATCTCTGCATTTTTGAATTTTCCAATATTAATATACCTTCCTGGAAATATTGAAGGAGAATAAGAAGAATCATACTCATAATTATGCTTTTTCAGCAAAGAAAACATCTTTGGATGTGTGATGTAGTGAGGAGCCCTGAATCCAATGCATTTCTTACCTAATTTTTCAATTTCGTTTTTAGAAATTTTTATTTCTTTTTCAATTTCTTCCAAAGATAAAGAATTAAACCTTCTGTGTGTATGGGAATGGGAGGCTAATTCATGTTTTCTGCCGATTTCTTTGATAGTTTTTTCATTATTTTTAATTAGATTTGTAACAACGAAGAATGTTGCTTTGATGCTATGGTCTTTAAAAAAATCCAATAATCTTGGAAGGACTAATGAAAAGGAATCAGTCTCATCAGAATCCCAGTCGCCTTCCAAATCCACAGAAAATATTGTTTTCATTTAAGCCTATGAATAAAAGGATCCAAAATTCCTTCTACATCTCCGCATTCTCCGCCTACACATCTTACTCCGCTGCTGAAGTTGAATAATTCATTCTTAGTTACATTTATATCTTCTGGTATTATAAATGGCTCTAAAATACCAAACGGAACAAACCATGAAGTAGAGTTAGTTACAGTCTCAAATGTATCAGAGCAAGTTACTGTTAAATTAAAGTCTCCTGAGTCTTGTATTAAGATATCACTATTATCAAATATCCAAGTTGTTCCATTGTTTGAAGTTGAGGCTAAGTTAAAGAATGTGCTGTTATCCTGTATATTATTTAATTCAAAGACCACATCTACAATATTACTGTTTACATCAGTACATACAGCTCTTACTTCTGTTAGAGTAACATTATATTGTATATTGCTACAATCTGTAAATCCAGCACCATCATTATATTCTATTAATCCTAATTCAGGAGGTTTTTCTACTATTACTATATTAAAGAACCAAGTATCTGAAGCTAAATTTCCTAGTTCATCTGCTACCATAACAGAAGCATTATGCAATCCAATACTTAAATTAGCTGATTCGAATAAAACAGCAGTTTCATTTACAACATCTGGTGTTACTTCTATTCCATCTACTTTTAATCTTACAGAACTAATATTAATTTCTGAATTATCTTCTAATTGAACCATTACTATAGTCCATTCTTTTTCTTTAAAATCATCTAGAATTTTAGCTTGATTATCTAAGTATTCTTTATTTTTTCTTTCATCATGTTTGAGTCCAACTACTAAACTACAAATAATAATAAGCAAGAAAATTAATAACATACTAATTAATAAAATCTTTCTATAGTATCTAAAAGATTTTATTCTTTTCATGTTTTATGCTATATGAGTAAGACGTCCAGTCCCAACCGATTCTACTATACTTTCTTTATCCATATTTTTAGTAAACTCACCATATTCCCTTTCATCAATATCTAATGTTATAATAGGTACTAAATTTGATGAAAAATCGCAAGGATAAGAACGCAATTCACCATCATTATATTTTCTTATAGTGGTTATTGCATCTTCTAAAGAAGTATTCATCTTAAACATAACAGTAACCTCTCCTTTTACTACTCCATTAATTACTTCTCTACAGATAAAATATTTAACTCTACTTATACATTCATCTGGTGGGAAGTAAGAATAAGTATTCCAAATCCCCCCACAATTACAAGTTTCTTTGTTAGTATATTCTTTATTGTATTCACATAATTCTTTTGTTTCAATAGTTCTTTCTGCTAATTCATATTTTTCCCCATATCCTTTTAAGCTATAACAGCCACTGATTATTACCAACATTAAAATACTTACTAAAATTATTATTTTCGTTTTCACTCTAAACCTTACATTAATTTTATTTCTAAAAAATAAATTTTTATACAATATTTACACCTCTAACTTTATAGTCTGGTGTAGTATAATTTATTGACGGCTCATCATTCTCAAATTTGCACATCCATTCTAATTCAAAATAATCTGGTACCTTAATATGTGAATAAAAAGAATCTTTAGATTTTGCAAATCTTATATTTTCTAAAACAAGTCCTCTAGATTCTATAACTTGTCTAGCTTCTTCTTCTGTAACCCCTCCATTAAAAAATATATCTATACGTCCTCTTACATAACCTTCTTCATCTCCAAATTTACTTATCTTTTCTTTTATACAAGAATCTAAGTCATAAGATTCTTCTTTCAAATAGTTACATCCACTTAACATTATTAGTGTCAAAATACTCACTAAAATTATTATTTTTGTCTTCATTCTAAACCACCCCTTAATTTTTTATTTTTCAAGCTATACTCACCTCAACAAGGCTTGTACTTTCCCCAATTTAGAGTTATATTTAAAATTTCTCATCAAATGAGGAGTTCCTTTTTGATCATCAAAAGTTATTTCTATTTCTTTATTTTCTTTTAATAAGTTTAAAGCTATTTTATGATTATCATAATTTATTTTGCCGTCATCAGCAAAAATGAATTGGCTTACAATTGATATTATGACAATGATTAATAAGATTGTCCCAAAAATTTTGTAGTTATTTATGTTTCTCATCTTTTCTTCTTATGAAAATAATTTATTAAACATGAAATTAAGTATACTATAAAAAATAAAGTAATAAATCCAAGAAGTCCTCCTTTTAGGAAAGACTCTATAAGTAAACTTTCATTAATCGGTCTTAAAACAGTAACAGAATATCCTAAGTAACTTACTGTTATTAATAAAGAAATAATCAAATCTAAAGTAACTACTCTTTTACTAATTTTAAAAAATTCAAATTTTTTATATAACCATACTAAAGAGCATGCCAATAAATACCAAACCATAAGACTAATAAATACTTCCGCATGAAGTGATAAATTTAAATCTATAGAAAAACCAAGTATATTTAATGAGTAAATCTTACTAAGGGCCATTAAAAAAATTAGAGCTATTATTGATGGAGGATAAAAGAGTTTCATATCATTACTTGTATACATTACAAAAAAACTAAGAGTAGAAATACTTAATAGTGCTATTTTTAGTATAGTTGGCTTAAAGAATTCTTTTTTAATTATTAAAAAACAAGAAATTAGATAAGCAAGTATAAAGTATAAAATTGTGAATATAGATAAATTTAATTTATCATAATTTACTTTTTCAGTAATCAATATATCAATTAAACTAAATCTGTCAATTACTATGTACTTTGAATCGTCAATAGGACTTTCTCTAAAGTTATTTACCTGCGAAATAATATTTATAATTGGGAAAAAGGTTAAAAGTATGAGAAATATAATTATTGCTAAGATTATCTTTTTCTTTGTTGGTTTAAAAAATTCAACTACCTTGTTTTTCTTAACCTTCTTCAAAATACATCACCCACCTTAATATTTTCTAATCTTTTATCGTCTATCTCAGTAGAGGCAGATACTAATGAGGTTAATAGAAGAGTAAACACTATTAGAATGATTACAATTGTTAGTTTTTTATTTAGTTTTATCATTCAATCGTTCTTTTACGAAGTGTGCAGATACTTACAGCATCAGCTGAAATTTTCTGAATTAATTGATGTCTATTTTTTAATTCTCCTGAATAAGTATATCTCTCTTCATCAGCATTGTAAACAAGAAAATATCCCAATTCATTTTTAATATCTGAATTGAAGAAGGATAAAATTCTTTCTTCATAATTATTTTTACATAAACAAGTTATAAATTCAAAATCTGCAGTTACTTTTAGACTGGGATTTAATTTTAAACAAGCAGGAGAATATCCATAACATTGGGCATTGCGCGCTAAATGAGGTTCTACATAGTATTGTTTGTAGCTGGTTTCACAAGCGTTTTCTTTCAATTCTACTTTATTCCAAATACCTGTTAGGCCTAAAATAATAAAAATTATAAATACCAAAAATATTACTAAAAAAACAATATTCTTCTCAAACTTAATTTTTTGTTTTTTGTATATATAATTTATAATTAA
>Ga0209541_10005815_pt1 | contig 21365 bp, 27 predicted proteins | sample RifCSPlowO2_01_FD_184027 | JGI IMG/M metagenome (GOLD analysis project Ga0209541, IMG submission 184027) | Groundwater microbial communities from Rifle, Colorado - Rifle CSP2_plank lowO2_0.1 (SPAdes) (version 2) | ecosystem: Environmental > Aquatic > Deep subsurface > Groundwater | place...
TATCAGATATTTTAATATGGAATTTTTTGGAATAGATCTTATCAGTCTTATTAAAACCGCGGGGTATCTGGGTCTTTTTTTTATAGTTTTTGCGGAGTCCGGCCTGTTCATCGGTTTTTTCCTGCCGGGTGATTCGTTGCTTTTTACGGCCGGTTTTCTCGCTTCGCAGGGGTACCTCAATATTTGGATATTGGCCCCGCTCATGTTCGTTGGCGCCGTTTTGGGGGATAATTTCGGCTACGCGTTCGGAGCGAAAGTGGGTCCGTCGCTTTTCAATAAGGAAGATTCGCTTTTGTTCCACAAGGATCATCTTATTAAAGCGAACAATTTTTACGCGAAACACGGACCAAAAACTATCGTTATGGCGAGATTTTTGCCTATAGTCCGCACTTTCGCGCCCATTCTCGCCGGAGTGGGAAAAATGGAATACAAAACATTCTTTTTTTATAACATTTTGGGCGGGGCGCTTTGGTCGCTCGGCATTACCTGGCTTGGGTATATTTTGGGAAGCATTGTTCCCGACATAGATAAATATTTGCTCCCGATAATAGCGGGAATAATATTCGTTTCGTTCCTGCCTACTGTGTATCATGTTATCAAAAACAGGGAATGTAGCACCAAGCCAATCGGTATTGATGTTGACAAAAAATCAAAATAGGAGTATACTTACAATAAGCTAAAAATATGGGATTTCCTCATGTTTTGAGGCTAATGGATCTTTTACAATGCCGAAAGTATCGGCCCCGGCCTAATAGGCCGCGGAACAAAATCGGCTAGAAGCCGAAGGAGGATTTATGTCAAAATATGGTCATCGTCCGTACAACTGGCACGAAGCCATTGCCAACAAGCTTGGCGGCGAGGAACAAGCCGATCGTTTTCTCCGCGGAGAACTCTCGGTTTCTAAACTGAGACAGCGCTGGTCCGACCATGGCGGTATTATATATCTCCCGCCAGTTACTTCCGACGGCACAACTGGCCCACAGTGGATTGAGCGGCTCGAAAGGAAAGATTTTCGTTTGAACGACTACACCAAGAGAGTGCTTTGTTCGGACGACTTCAAGCCGACCAACGGCGAGACAACCGAAGCCGCTGTCTTCAAAGGAATGCTTTTTACCGACAACGATCGGACCACAAAAAAGGTCCGTGCTTTGGCCGAAGCATTAAAGTTTACCAAGCCAAACGCAGAAGTTGCCTGTTTGATCAGGGAAAACTTCTCGGACGAGGATATCGAAGCTATGGGCCTATGGTGGATCGTTGCAATGCACGAACCCATCATTTCTGACGGTGGCCCTCGCTTGCTCGGCGCTTATCGCGGTGGCGGTGGCCGGTGGTTGGGCGCGTGCGATGGCAATCCTGACGACGGGTGGATTCACTACGATGGTTTTGCTTTTGCCGTCCCGCAAGTTAGTTCTTAGTCCGCCAGCCGGCGGATTTGAACCTTGGATCTACTTAGATTCTTTGAGCTTTGTCCTTTGATTTTCCCCGTGTCGAGTTTGCAAAAAATTGTAAACTTGGCACGGGGATTTTTCTTTGATAGGGTAGAATTGGTATTAGGTGAATATGGAGACGATCAAGGTTTTCTCCTACCGAATCCAGTATCCATACGCCGAGAGTGTCTTCGACTAAGGTTTGGGACAGAGTGGTGTATGCAGACACTTCACAAAAAAATGAAGATACTTGGCGCAAAATATTAAGGCATTTCTATGCCGAATTAGATACAGCTCAGAGAGTACTCGAAGAGCGGTGGCACAGATGATATTTGCGCGTTTTCTGACGGTAACCCTCGCTTGCTCAGCGCTAATCGCAATGACGATGGCCAATGGTTGAACGCGTACTATGACAATCCTGACAACAGGTGGAATCACAACAATGGTTTTGCTTTTGCCGTCCCGCAACTCTTTTCATTTCTCTCCTGCTTTTGCCGGAGAGTTTTGTTTTTGTAATTGTCCTCTCCAACCCCCCAGCATTTTCCCGATTTCTTCTATTTTCATTGAAAGAGCGATATATTTTTTGTTATCAAGCGATTTTGTTTCCCATAAAACCATCAGTAATATTTTCAAAGTATCTACTTTGCGGATTGCGACTTTTACATAAGGCAATTTTTCTTCTTTGGAAAGAAAACTGGCTATAGCTATAAATTCAATTATTTCAATAAATAGATCATCGATTCTTTCACCCAAAGAATGCCTATGGATTTTTGGCAGTATTGTATAATATCCGCACCACAGCAAATACACTTCTTTCAGCCTTTGCAATAAGGGCAAAAGCCGTGGGGGGGGGGTCTGTATAGGCAAATTTTTATGAAAATTCAACTCACTCATACATTTGAAGATATAATATCATTGGAAAACTTGCTAGAGGCGTGGAAAGAGTTTTTGCGCGGCAAAAGGAATAAAAAAGATATTCAAGAATTTGAAAGAAATTTTATGGGAAATATTATTCAACTCCATAGCGAGCTATCTTCCAAAAATTATAAACACGGCGGCTATCAATCTTTTAAGATTAATGATCCAAAACCAAGAAATATCCACAAAGCAAGCGTGCGAGACAGGCTTCTGCACCACGCAATTCATAGAAAACTCTATCCATTTTTTGATAATGTTTTTACAACAGATTCTTGCTCTTGTAGGTTAAACAAAGGAACACACAAGGCTGTTAATCGATTCAGAGAATTTGCTTATAAGGCAAGTAAAAACAATACTAAAACCTGCTGGGTTTTGAAATGCGACATCAGGAAATTCTTTGATAATATTGATCACGAAATCTTAATCAATATCCTAGAAAGTCATATTCCCGACAAAAGTATTATTTTGCTGCTTAAAGAAATCATAAACAGCTTTTCAGCTAAACAAGAAGGTGTCGGTTTACCGCTTGGCAATTTAACATCACAACTATTCGTAAATATTTATATGAACGAGTTCGACCAATTTATGAAACACAAAATTAAAGCAATATATTATATAAGGTATGCAGATGATTTTGTTGTTTTGTCGGATGATAGGGCATATCTCGCGAACTTAATACCGGCGATAAAAGAATTTCTGCAAGAAAGCCTAAAACTAGGGTTACATCCAAAAAAGCTTTCGATAAGCACTATTGCTTCGGGAATAGATTTTCTGGGCTGGGTCAATTTTCCGAATCATAGGATATTGCGTACCAAGACAAAGCAGAGGATGTTTAAAAAGATAAGCGACAAAAACTTTCAATCTTATTTGGGGATTTTGAAGCATGGTAACGGGCGGAAAATCGAAAATGATATTTTAAGCAAATATGCTAGTATTTTAATCAATGGACAAGCGGTTTGAATTGGAAAAATTAAAAAATGAGATCGAGGCGGATAAAAGTTTGCCCACATACGGCGCGGCCAATTTGGTTTTTGGAGAGGGGAATCCGGAGGCGGAGGTGATGTTTATCGGGGAGGCGCCGGGGTTTCATGAAAATAAATTGGGGAGGCCGTTTGTCGGCAGAGCCGGACAGCTTCTAAATAAACTACTTGCTGATATTGGGTGGCCGAGAGAATCGGTCTACATTACAAATATCATAAAACGCCGTCCGCCCAAAAACCGCGACCCTTTGCCTAAAGAAATAAAAGCTTACGAACCATATTTAAAAAAACAAATTAAAATTATCAACCCAAAAATTATCGCGCCGCTGGGCCGCTTCGCTATGAATTATTTTTTGCCATCGGCAAAAATTTCACAGAATCACGGCTTGCCCTCCGAAGTTTTAACGGAGGAGGGGCAAAGGCTTATAATCTGCCCCCTCTACCACCCTGCCGCGGCTCTGCGCTCAACCGCCGTTTTGAATTGTCTTGAACACGACTTCCGCAAACTCCCCAAGTTATTGAAAGCGAATATAAATGCTAAAATAAAGGGGAAATGACTATCCAAAAAATCTATATAGGGGGGTGGTTTCAGAGGACAACGCTCCATTTGTCCGAGATTTATGATTTTTTGAAGGAAGGAAAGTCGGAACTGACGCTGGACCCGGCCAAGCTCAATGATTTGCGGGGAGCGCTCGGAATAGATTCGGTAGAGATGAAAATAGACAGTCTGGACTACATATTGTTCCTGTCTAAATCCGAAATAGAGATAAAAATCTATGAAGACGGGCTTATTGTCCTGTCAAAAAAGCCGGAGGGCGGGGCGGAAGCAAATATTAACGGCCTTACTGATTATTACGAAACAAAGCTCTCGCCCGCCATAAGTTATATTTTCAGCCTTGGCGCCCCTGTCCCAAAAGAGCTGGCGAATATCAAGACAATCTATCCGTATTTTTTGGTTTTGGACAAGGCTTCAAAAAGCGAAGCAGAAGCTTTGTTAAAAGATTTCAGCCAGGAAAAATATTTTGAGATTACAAAACAGGAGTTCGAGGTTTATCGCGGAAATAAGCTCTACATAATAAACAACCGAAAAGAGGACGCGAAGAACATCGAAGATTTCATACACGAACAAATCTTCATGCGCGAATTCAAAGGCCAGCTCCACAGATATTTAAATTTGCACCGCATCATCTGGGAGCGCATTGCGGAAGTTAAAGAAAAAGGGAAGATCAATGGGGGCGAGATAGGATCTTTCAAAGACAAAATAGAAGGCTATGCAAAAACTATAAATCTTATTGAAGCAAGAATAAATCAAATGGGTGCGTATATCCGCACCCGCGCATCAATTGCTAAAAGTAGCGGCGAGCTGAAAAAATTCGCAGATATCCTGGAATTTAAATATGAAACGCTGGTTGATACGCTGGAATATATCAAACATATCTGGGGAATGACGAAAAACTATGTAAATTCGGCGCTGGATTTGTTTTCCGGCCTGCAGGCCAAAAGCACGGAAAGCTCGGTAAAAAACCTGACCGTCATCACTTCAATGGGCGTCGGCGCCACATTAATAAATCTTTTCACGCAGCAGCCTCCGAAACTGAACTTTGCGGGCGCGGTTTATTTCGCGGTGCTCGCGGTCATCGGGTACGCAACGAATTTAATTATGCAAAAAATAGCGATGAAGCGGATGTATAATATTAAAAACATAAAGCTCGCGAAAGATATAAAATAATTTTATGCGCATACATATTAATATCACGGTGAACCGGGCCGTGCAGATACTGCTTCTGTATATGTTCTTTGCTATTTTATCCATTAGCTTTTTTATGCCGCTTTTCGCAGTTTTTGTGACCGGTTTTATAGAAGGCGCAACTTTAAGGACGGTCGGATTCGCTCTGGCAATATACGCCGTTACGAAGTCAGTTTTGCAGATACCCATTGCCCGTTTTTTGGACAGGATCAAGGGCGAAAAAGATGATTTTTATGTTTTAATCGTCGGGGCGGTTGTTGCGGTCATATATCCTTTTGCTCTGCTGGCCGTTTCCAAAATCTGGCACATTTATTTGCTGGAAATGTTCGCGGGCATAGGCGACGCTTTTTTAATGGCCGCTTATTATTCGCTTTTTGCGAGGCATGTTGATAAAGGGTCAGAGGGGTTTGAGTGGAGCCTTTTCAGCGTGGGAGGGATGACCATGTCAGGCGCAATAGGAGCCGCCATAGGCGGTGTTCTGGCGGACATATATGGTTTTCATCTTTTGTTTTTGTCGGCCGGAATTATAAATCTTATCGTTTCGTTCGTGCTGATTTATTTGTACCCGATGTTAGACGGCCAAAGGCCGGTTGCCTTGCCTCCGTTTTCGCCAATACCAAAAAATCCGACTACAAAACCATAAAAAAAGAACACCCGAGGCGCGATGTCCTGGGTGTGGTTTGGGGCAAGCCCCATTGAGAAAAAAAATTGTGGAAAGAACGAAGATTTTGGCACGAGCCGGAAAGTGAGCAATGCGGTAAGACCGCGGTCTGATGTTTTTGCCTGTAAAGGCTACATTAGGGGCGCACTTTTGCCTGTGCCAAGGCTATCCATTTCTGAAAATCGCCAAAAAATTCTCTAATCTCATTATCTCAAAAACAGATAGTCCGCGCAATGGAGGCTGTGGATATCTCCGGCCGTATGTTAAAATATGGGAAAATGACCAATCAGGAAATAGCAAAAAATTTACGCGAGATGGCTATACTCTATGAAATGGAAGGAGTATTTTTCAAACCGCGCGCTTATGAAAAGGCCGCCTCGGGGGTTGAGGTTTCGGGCGAGGAAATGAAAGATTTGTATGAAAAAGGAGGCAAAGAGGCGCTGAAAAAAATTCCCGGCGTCGGCGAAGGCATAGCTTTTCATATTGAAAGCTTGCTCAAAAAAGGTGTTTTTGCGGAACACGAAAGGCTGAAGAAAAAAATTCCGGTGAACGTTTCCGAGCTTTCCGCGGTGGAAGGTGTGGGGCCGAAGATGATTAAAGTTTTGTATAAAAAATTGGGGGTTAAGAATTTAAAAGATCTGGAAAAAGCTGGGCGCTCGGGAAAGATCCGCAAATTGGAGCGTTTTGGCCAAAAGTCGGAAGAGAAAATCTTAAAAGGCATAGAGTTTTTAAAAAATTCCGGAGGCAGGAGAGTACTCGGAATCATTGCCCCGGAATTAAACGCGCTGCTTGCGATGGTAAAGTCTTTTCCCGAGGTTGAGACAGCAATAATCGCGGGCTCCGCAAGAAGAAAAAAAGAAACCATCGGAGACTTGGATATTCTGGCCGTCTCAAAGAAGCCGGAGATTGTTATGGAAAAATTTATTACCCTTCCGCAAATCGCCAATGTCCTCTCAAAAGGAAAAACAAAGACAATGGTAATTTTGAAAAACGGATTGGACGCTGACTTGAGGGTCGTGCCGGCCGGCTCTTACGGCGCGGCACTCAATTATTTTACCGGTTCAAAGGATCACAACGTAAAGCTCCGGGAGCTGGCGCAAAAAAAAGGATTGAAGCTCAATGAATACGGTTTGTGGAATGGAAACAGGCAAATAGCCGGCAAAAGTGAAGAAGAGGTTTATAAAAAATTGGGACTTAGTTATATTGAGCCCGAGCTCCGGGAAAATACGGGAGAGATTGAAGCGTCGCGCGCGGGAAAATTGCCGAAACTTATCAGTTACGGAGATTTGAAAGGCGACCTGCAGGTACAGACGGACTGGACCGACGGGGAAAATTCTATTGAGGCAATGGCCGAGGCCGCAAAAAAAATGGGGCTTGAATACATCGCAATCACCGACCATACAAAAGCATTGGTAATGACGGGCGGGTCGGACGAAAAAAAACTTCTCAAACAAATGGCGGCGATAGATAAATTAAATTCGAAATTCAAGATTCAAAATTCGAAATTTCGGGTGCTGAAGGGCGCGGAAGTAAATATAATGAAAGACGGTTCGCTGGATATAAACGACAAAACTTTGGCAAAGCTGGAAGTTGCGGGAGCCGCGGTGCACAGCCATTTCAATCTGACCAGAGCAGAACAGACAAGAAGAATAGTCTCTGCTATGGAAAATCCGAATGTGGATATTATTTTTCACCTGACTGGAAGAGTTATCAATAAAAGGGAGCCGATTGAACTGGACATTGATGAGATAATTATGACTGCGAAGCGGACAGGTACCGTATTGGAAATAGACGCGTATCCCGACAGGTCCGATATCAGGGAAGAGTATATTAAAAGGTGCGTTGAGGCCGGGATAAAAATGTCTATTGATTCGGACGCGCATTCCGTACAGCATTTTAACTTTCTTGAATACGGAGTTTCCCAAGCCCGCCGCGGCTGGGCGGGAAAAACGGATATAATAAATACGTGTTCTGCGCAAGAAATGCTAAAATTGTTAAAATAAGGTATATTAATCTTATGCACTCCAAGATTAATGCGTTCCAAAAAGAGAAGCTCGCTCTTGTGCTTTTGGAGAAGCTTGAGAGCGAAAAAAGCCTCACCGATAAATTGGCGGATTTGCTGACTTCTTATTTCGGGACTATTTTGTTTCTTGCGGGAAATTTTCTGTTTTTTGCATTTTGGATTTTGGCTAATACCGGCGCGGTGCCAGGGCTCGCGCCGTTTGACCGGTTTCCGTTCGGATTGCTTACAATGATCGTTTCTCTGGAGGCAATTTTTTTAAGTACTGTCGTGCTTATCAGCCAAAATAGGGAGAGTACGTTGGCGAGACTAAGGATGGAGCTCGACTTGATTGTTTCTATAGAGACGGAAGAGGAAATTACAAGAATATTAAAAATGCTTGATGAAATACATGACCACCTCGGCCTAAATCCGCGCGACGATGCGGAGCTTACCGAAATGAAAAAAAATATCGACATAAACAAACTTAGGGAGCTATTAATGAAGAAACATTGATTGTGTCTATATTGGAAATAAAAAATCTGAAAGTCGGGCCGAAAAATGGCAATATTTTGGACGCGGTTTCTTTTTCACTGGAGAAAGGCGACTCGCTTGCGGTAATCGGCCCGAACGGGGCGGGCAAGACCACGCTTTTTCGGGCTATTTTGGGGGCGGTGCCGTATTCGGGAGAGATTATAAAAGATAAAAATGTCAGGATAGGCTATGTTCCCCAAAAAGTGGATTTGGAAAGGGATTTGCCGATTACCGTGGGAGAATTTTTGTCTTTAAGGGAGCACGCGGCCGAGGCCCAAAATTGGAAAGGCGACCATTCATATCTTGGGGCGCTGAAGGCTGTCGGACTGGGAAAAGAGTTTTTAAATACAAAAATAGGAGAGTTGTCTTCAGGAGAATTGCAGAGGTCGCTTATTGCATGGGCGGTAGTGGGGCATCCGGACCTTTTGATGTTTGACGAGCCGACCGCCAGCGTGGACATAGCAGGCCAGGAGACGGTCTATGAGCTCCTGCACAAGCTTCAGGACGAACACGGCCTTACACTTATGCTTATTTCACATGACCTTTCTGTTGTCTATAAATACGCGAACAACGTGTTGTGCCTGAACAAAGCACAGACTTGTTTCGGCCAGCCTTCGGAGGTTTTAAATTCAAAAGAGCTTGAAAAATTATACGGAGGCGGAGGAAAGCTTTATCATCACATGCACTAACATGGAAACTAATTTTTTATACACGCTTTTTGCGGGCGGCGCTATTGCCGCGGCGGGCGGGATGATAGGTTCCTTCGCGCTTCTGCGCCGTATGGCTTTGGTGGGAGACGCGCTTTCACATGTCGCTTTGCCGGGCATAGCCTTGGGTATTATTTTCAATTTCAATCCGTTTTTGGGCGCGTTCGCTTTTCTTGCTCTTGGGACTTTGATAATCTGGGCCGTTGAACACAGGACCAAGCTTCCTGTAGAAACATTGGTCGGCGTTGTCTTTACGCTTGCTTTGGCCGTGGGGGCGCTTCTTTCAACCGAAGAAGAATTGCTCGAGGTTCTTTTTGGGGATATTTCCAAGGTCGGCGGTTTAGATGTTTTTATCGCGGTTTCGGTCTCTCTTTTGATAATGGCACTTCTGCTTCTTTTCTATAAAAAATTCGCACTTACCCTAATGTCGCCCGACCTTTCTTTGTCCGTCGGATATAAGCCGCATCTTTTGGAGCTTTTGTTTCTGACCATTTTTGCGCTGGGAATTGCCGCGGGCATAAAATTTACGGGAGTGCTATTGATAGGCTCCATTATAATAATTCCTGCGGCCACCGCCAGAAACATCGCGTGGAGCATGAAGAGCTATATCTGGCTTTCGTCCGTTCTGGGCGTGTCGTGGGCAGCTCTCGGGATTTTTGCGGCAAAAGCACTCGGACTCGCTCCGGGTCCGCTTTTCGTTATTGTTGCGGGATTCCTTTTCTTTATCTCGGTGCTATTTCGCAGAAACTGAATCTACAACTTTTTTGAAAATGTCCGGATGTTTCTCCGCGAGCTCCGAGAGAACTTTTCTGTTTAAGCCAACGTTGGCTTTTTTGAGTTTGTTGATAAATTTGCTGTAAGACAAGCCCTGTTCGCGGACGGCCGCGTTTATTTTAATATTCCAGAGCGCGCGGAAGTTTCCCTTCTTTTTTCTGCGGTCGGCAAAAGCGTGGTGCCCCGCGTGAAGCAAAGCCTCCTTTGCGGCGCGCTCTTTTTTGCTTCTCTGCCAGCGGAAACCTTTGGTTTGCGCCAGTACGTTTTTTCGGCGCTTCAGCGCCATTTTTCCTTTTTTTACGCGTGTCATGTTTGTTTATTTGTGATAAAGATAAGTTCTAAGCTGGACAGAATCCTCGTGAGTGACCTGCAGGTTTTTTTTCTTGCCAAGCTGCTTGGAGCGCTTCTTTTTGGCCTGAAAATGGTTAACACCCCCCGGCATGTACATTATTTTGCCGGTTTTGGTGATTTTCATCCTTTTTAGTATGGATTTGTTGGTTTTTGCCTTATTACTCATAAGTTAATAGACTATATCACTTCTTTGGCCCAATAATCAAGGAGAGGCCCCTTGGCCCTTTTTTGATGTCCTCGCGGTCAAAGGAATGGGCGATTATCGCCAAAAAACGCTCAATCCGCTCTTCCAAAAATTTTCTGTCCAGATATTTTTCACGGCCTCTTAAAGCAAGGTCCACTTTGGCTTTGTTGCCCTCGGCCAAAAATTCATCGGCCTGTTTGGCTTTGAGTTCAAGGTCGTGGAGCGAGGTGCCTATGCCTATTCTTACGCTTTTTATTTCCACATCCTTTTGTTTTTTTAAAGCCTGCTTTCTTTTTTTCTCCTGCTCATAAAAATACTTCCCTTTATCCATTATTTTTGCGACAGGAGGCTTGGCGGTGGGGGAGATCTCAATAAGGTCCAGCCCCGATTCGCGCGCTCTCGTTAAAGCCTCTTCAATGCTCAAGACGCCGAAATTTTCGCCTTCAGGCCCTATTACCCTGACTTCCCGCGAGGTTATTTGATTGTTGAGTCTTAATCTTTGGATAGGGATATACTAGCAGACTTTCTTTGACCGGTCTACTTATTAATGTTTAATATTTAAGAAGATGAGAAAATATAAATGCTGAAGGTTATAGTCGGACGGCTAAGCCTCCTTCTTTTTAAGCTGATATCTTACTGCTTTGGATACAACAAAGGCCCTATTTCTATGTCCCTATACCCGCCCCAACTCAAAGATCCAGCCGATACACCTTGGCCAAATGATCCCAGAGCCAGAGCGGCCTTGAGGGTTTTGCGCAGAGAGCTGGCACGCTTTCCGATAAGGGCCTTAAAGGTTTTGCGGAGATTAATATCAAAAGGTTTTGTGCCGGGCACGGAATGGAATGACAACAGCATTTTGTCGTTCCGCAATGGTTTTCACAATTCCGCCGTCAGGGATTCCAGAGGAAGAAAAAGAAACGCTTTTACGATTTATTACAAAAAACATCGCCGTGCGTTGCTTCCGGAAATAGTGCTCTACGAAATTAAGGCCAAAATCCCGCTCCTATGAGCGGGTTTTTTAATGGTGTATAATGGACTTATAGCCGTTTTTATTATTAATTTATTAATTAACAAAAAAAACATGAAAAAAAGTGTTTTTAATGTAGCGACATTATCGTTCCTGCTTATTGCGTCCTCGGCTCTTGCGGTTGCAACAACCGGCAAAGGCAAGGAAATAAGCGCGGAGCACAAGAGCAATGTCGCGAAAGTGGTGGAGACTTTGACGGCTCTTGCCGGCAAGGACAAGAATATCGGAGAAGAGGTACGCGCAGTGGCGCAGGAACAGGCGACTTCAAGTGACCGCGCGGCGGAAGCTATTGATGCGGTTGAGACGCACGGTTGGCTCAAAACTTTCCTTTTCGGCACCGACTACAAAAACCTCGGTGCTTTGAGGAGCGAGATTGTGACCACGGAGAACAGTATTAGCCGGCTTACCAAAGCAATGGAGCGGACCACGGACCCGGCGGTAAAAGCAGATCTGGAAACACAGATAAAGGCTTTGCAGGATGCAAACGCGAAAGCGCTGGAATTCATCAAAACCAACGAAAGCAAATTCAGTCTCTTCGGCTGGGTGATGAGGCTTTTGCAATAAGAATTTCCCGTCAACAAAAAAACCCCCGGACAAAGAAGTCTATAGGCTCTTTGTCCGGGGTTTTAAGTGTTACCACACAATTGCGAATTTGAAATTTTTACGGTCGTAAATATAGCTTTTGGTCTTGACGATTTTTGGCAGGCTTAGCATATGGAACCGCGCGCTGACTTCGCAGTCAATCGGACGCAGTTTCGTTTTGAGCTCGCCGATCATATTCGTGTATTCATTGCGCATCGGTGATGACAGTCCGTCGGTTCGCCAGCCGGAATCGTGGTCCGATTCTACGTGCCAGCCTTTGAAATTCTGATAAGATACGCGAGGGTCATCGGTCACATTCCATAAAACCTTTGTGTAATTAGAAGGCCTGTGGAACAAAAGATGGATATAGCGGCGCACTTTTTTGTCGGTGTCGGACGCTCTTGCTTCAACGTCCAGGCTCAGTTGCAGGACATTTGCGCCGTCTGAAAACCTCGGCAAAAGTATCTCGACCAGATTTTCGATGACATAGCACACATCCATTTTCACACCCATGTTTTTCTCCTTTTCTGTATTTTTTTTGTCCGATATTAAATTTTCAGGGGACTGTTTTAACGGTTCTAATTATAGCACCGATTGTGTTATAAGTCAAGGATAAATTTGAGTTTATCAGAAGATGTATTATTATTCATATTTAACCTATATCAGCGCATCATGTTGATATAATGAACTTCAAATAAAAAAAACGGCATTATCTTTCGCCGTTTGCAAAGTTTTGCTCCTGTATGAAACGCCATCCGGCGGCAGAGGCGGCTCCGCGGTCATTTGATCCGCCGAAAACAGCGGGGTCGTTGCCCACGAGAATATATTCATTTGCCTTACAATATTTTTTAATCTGACGGAGAAATTCTTCCTTTGAAGTCCCAACCTGTCCGAGAAACGAAACAAGGTTTTCCCAGCCGGGGACCGCGTTTGTAAAAACAGCCCAGTTTCCGCAAAGTCCGACGACGTGGCCCTCCAAACGAAGCCTGCGAAGTTCACCGACCGGAACCGGGCCTTTCGAAATTTCCAGCGTATCGTCAACGTCAAATGCGTATATTTTTTTATTGCTCATGTTTCTTCCTTTCCATTCGTTCTGATTTAGATGATACGATGTTAATATCTTGAGCGCAAATAAAAAAACCCGGCCATCAGAGGCCATGTTTTTTGATTTTACGTGGTGGAAACGTCGGGTAAAATATTGAACTTAATGAAGACCTACCTTTCCGGTTTTTTGGATCATTTCTGCGGAAACCCCGCTCTGCAAAAAGCGCTTGTCATCTATCGGAGTTCCTCCTTTACAAAAAATTCAAAACATATATACTCTGCATTAGAAATAAAAATTATTCAGGGAGTTTGAGATGAACGAATTTAAAAAGGTACAAAGTCTTTTGAAGAGTCTGATTCGGTTGACCTATGTGCAGCATCAAACTTTAATTTGGGGCTTGGCTCCGGAACAATACGGCTTATGGCTTAATCGTTTCGTGCTCGGTTTTCAGATGCAAAAACAGAATAAGATTTGGGATGATGAGGAATGGCCTCTGATATTACTCGATGTACGAGATGCTTTTCAGTATTTACCGCAACTACAGTTGACTTGGAAACGAATTCGAAAATACTATCCCAAAGACGCGCAGAAATTTATTGATGATGCCATTGCGTCCGCGTGCAAACAACCCAAAAATTCGTCGCCAACAAAGGTCGGGCGAAAGCGAAAAAATTAAATACGGCCATCGGCCGTTTTTTTTGTGCGTGCACTCCGAAGCCTTGGCGAATAATGCCCTCCTTCGTTTTATCTTATTTGTGCTGCGCACTTCGAAGCTCCGAAGGAGCGAAGTAGTGGAAACGGCGGTTAAAATGTTGAGCTTAATGAAGACCTGTCTTTCAAGGTTTTGGGATTGCTTTCGCGGAAGCCGCGCTCTGCAAAAAGTGCTAATACATTAAGCGGCGTTTTTGACCAAAGAAGATATTTGCTATAGACTATCTCTCAGATATTGTGAAAATCCCAATGTATGAAAAAGAAGAAGGTTTGCAGTTAGCAGTCGGAACAAAAGAAGCGGCAGACGCATTGATAGAAAAACTTTACAAAAATTACAAGTCCTTAGAATGGGTCCCCGAGATAACCCCTACAGAAGAAATGGATATCATACAGGCTGGATGCAATGCTTCGCTCGAAAACACTGTCGTTAACCTCTGCGCATTGTGGTGGGGCATATGGATTTTGCAGTATGGAGCAGGTCATCCTGAGAATTTTATAGTGCAGGTAGCTGTACATAATGGACACCCGCTCCATAAAAAAGTGGAAGAGATAAATGCATATGCATGGCAACGATCCAGCCGCATATTTAAAAAAGAATTCCCCGACTAATAGTGGTCTCAAAGCAAAAAATACGGTCGCGACCGTATTTTTTATTGGTGGAAGTGCAGGGAATCGAACCCTGGTCGGAAAAGTTTGAAGTCGGCGGTTGACAGGCTTAGTTGCCTCGCAATTTGCGGGGACTTTTGCCCATATTCGAATGTTAAGTCGGGCTTACAAAACATCGCCCCGCTAATATAACACCCTTACACTCCAGCGAGAATCAAATGTTCGGATGGCTTACGCTAATGCGTATGCAGGTTGAAGAGCAACGCCTCCAACGTCGTTGAAAGCAACTCTTAACTTAGAAAATAAGTTTGCACTTATTGTGTTGCAAAGAAAGATTTAAGAGCAAACCTTGCATGCTCTGCCTGAGCGCGTGAAATCGTACTCTTCCTCGAGGCCAATCACTCCCATATTTAAATTTCTTTCAAAGTTCTTTCAATCTTCCTTTTGTCCTCGCGTTCTTTGATGCGCGCGCGTTCGTCGTATTTTTTGAGGCGCCTCGCGACCGCGATTTCAAGCTTGATTCTGTTGCCCTTAGTATACACCCTTATTGGCAGTATTGTCAAGCCTTTTTGCGCCACCTTTCCCAAAAGATAATTTATCTCTTTTTTGGTGAGCAGTAGCTTGCGCTCTCTTGTGGGGTTGTATTCTTTGGGAGTGTTGTTGGGCTGATAGGGTGAAATGTTCGCCCCGACCAGAAAAAATTCGCCGTGCCTCGGAAAAATGTAAGTGCCCTCCAGATTCATCTTGTGTGTTTTGACGGATTTTACTTCCAAACCCAAAAGACTGATGCCGGCCTCGTAGGTTTCAAGCATCTCAAATTCGTGCCACGCTTTTCTATGTTCCGCTAAAACCGTCATAGATATATTTTTGCATTATGGCGACTCTAAGTAAATAATATCGGCCCCGTTGACTAATAGGTTAACATTTGTTAACCTTATCAATATAAGAGGTTAACAAGCTTATATTATGGAAAATAAAGAGAAAAAAGCCGCATATGTGTCTGTAGCAGAGCTGGCCAAAATGCTTGGCGTAAGCCGTATTGCTGTTTTTAAGCGTATCAAAAAAGGACAAATTCCGGCGATGAAAATCGGACGGTCTTACGCTATTTCGGCGGAATACGTGAATGAGCTTATGCATAAAGGCGGTCCGAGGATATTAACGGAAGATAAAAAGAAGGAGATTAAGCAGGCGGTTGAAAGGGTGGTAAAGGAATATGGAGAAACCCTGCGTCTTCTGGGTAAAGAATAATTTATGCTCATACAACGCATAGATATTAAAGATGTTGAATATGTTGCGCACAGACTGGCCAGAGAAACAATGCAATGGTCTGAGCCGATTCCGGATTTCAGTACCCGTTTTACAAATACGCTTGAGCGCTCAATAGCCGCGCCGTTCCAGTCGTTTAGCGGCAAACAGCTTTATCGGGGGCTAATAAAAAAATCCGCGATTCTTTTTTATTTGATGATCAAAAATCATCCTTTTCAGAACGGGAACAAGCGTATTGCGATGACAACCTTATTTTATTTTCTAACGCTGAATAAGAAATGGCTTAAGGTGGACAACCAGGAGCTATACAACTTTGCAAAATGGGTGGCCGAAAGCAACCCAAAAATAAAAGCCGCGACAATAAGTGCCATTGAAGCTTTTTTGTCCGCCTACATTGTTGATAGCAAATAATAACCGGGCCGATTGACCAAAAATAATCCGCTGTGCTATGCATATTTTCATGAATCGGCGTATTTTTGGGCTGTTTTTGGCCCTTTTACTTGTATCCGCGTTTTCCGCCCCTTGGGCACACGCGGCGCCGACTTACATATCGGGCGCAATAACCTCCGACACGGTCTGGAAAGAGATAAACAGCCCTTATGTGGTTTCGGGCGTTTCAATTGCCATGGGAGCGACTTTAACCATTGAACCCGGAGTTGTTGTAAAAATGAGCAACGCAACTGTGCGTTTCGAGGTCTCTGGAACATTGATTGCCAACGGAACGCCGGACAAAAAAATTTACTTTACTTCAATTTCAGATGACGAAGCTGGCGGAGATACAAATGGCGACGGTTCGAATACCTCACCGCAAGCGGGCAATTGGGTGCATATTGTATTTAACGAGGGCTCAACCGGCCAGTTTGCCAGTACTGTAGTCCGCTACGCGGGGAGTTATTTTACTTGGCAAGTTTCAAGCGCGGGCATTTACAATTTAGGAGGCGATATTTCAATAACCGGCTCCGAAATTTATAAAAACGCGTTTTATGGCGTGCGCCAAGCTTTGGGTACTACAACAATTAATTTTTCCAATCTTCACGACGAAACTAACGCTTTGATATCGGCGGGCGGTTTTGTTGAAATTACAAATTCAAATTTGTACAATAATACTTCGGATGCGCTTGAAGCAAGCAACGGAAGTCTTACTCTTATCAATAATAATTTTCAAAATAATTCACAATCCGCAGGTTTTATATACGGCGCGGTAAATTTTAATCATTCGCAAAATGGTGCAAGCGGAAACCGATTCAACGCATTCACAATGTTCAATGTGATGACGCATGACCAAACTTGGAATGAGGATTTGGTTTATATGGCCGAAGGATTTTCCGTCGCGTCCGGCACGAAGCTCACAATTTTGCCGGGCGTTGTTGTGAAAGCGCGGAGCGTTAACGATCAAATAAATGTGCGCGGCGGGCTTGATGCTCTCGGCACGCCTGATAAAAAAATATATTTTACTACGATTTTAGACGATGAAGCAGTAGGAGATACAAACGGCGACGGTTCGGCAAGCTCACCGCAAGCGGGGAACTGGGCGGAGATATATTTTCGTCCGGGAGCTATCGGTAATTTTTCAAATACTATTGTGCGCTATGCCGGAAGCCCATACGGCATAAACAGAACAGGCGCCGGAATTGCAAACGAGAGCGGAACGGTTTCGATTTCCGATTCTCAACTTGCGAAAAACGGCCGTTTCGGGTTTTTCCAATATTCGGGTTCTGCAAATATCATACATTCTGAAATTGCGGACAACGGTCAGGAAGGAATAAGAAATTACGGAGGCAATATTACGGTCTCTCAATCAAGCATTCACGACAATCCGAATTACGGCATAAACAATCTTGGGTCAGGTATTGTTATGGCGGAAAACAATTGGTGGGGCGCCGCTTCAGGCCCCCGCCATCCAACTCTCAACCCACTAGGACTTGGAAACGCGGTTTCCAATAACGTGGATTTTGACCCGTGGTTGGGTTATGACCCAGTTAATGCGCCCCCGCCTCCTCCGCTTCCGACTTGTTGTTCAAGTGTTTTGTTTTTACCTGGACTTGAAGCGAGCCGTTTATATCTCAACGGAGGAAGACTCTGGGAGCCGACATTAATTCACGCGAATAATACCGAAAAATTATTTTTAAATTTTGATGGAACTCCGCAGACACCGGGCATTTATACAAATGATGTAATTGACGAATCATACGGCTCGAATATCTATAAATCTTTTATAGCAGAGATGGACCAAATGGTTGCGGACGGCAAAATCAACGCATGGAAATCTTATCCGTACGATTGGCGGCGAGATATTAACGATATAGTCGAGCACCCGACATTATTTAACGATACTGCAGTTTTGCTTATTGAAGAATTGGAAAAATTAAAAGCTACTTCGCAAACAGGCCAAGTTACTATTATTACGCACTCCAATGGCGGACTTGTTGCTAAAATGCTGATAAATAAATTAGTTGCCGAGAGCAAAACTGCCTTGGTGGATAAGCTTATCATGGTTGCTTCGCCGCAGTTGGGTACGCCCAAAGCCGTTGCAGGCTTGCTTCATGGCGAAGGGATGCCTATTGAAGCATTGCCGTTTATGATGTCGGCTGTGACTTCACGCGCGCTCGCCGAAAATATGCCCTCTGCATATACGCTTCTTCCTTCAAGCGAATATCTCGTGCGCGTTTTGGACCCTGTTGTTGAATTTGACCCTCTTTCCACACTCACCCAACCTTTTATAAATAATTATGGCCTTGCAATTACAAATAGCACGGAGCTTAGGGGATTTTTGCTTGGTGCGGAGGGACGGGAGAAACCGGCAACTTCCGACACAATGACGCCAAATATTTTAAATACTGCTTTACTCGCTCAAGGCGCGACGTACCATGTTGCATTGGACTCTTGGCAGTCGCCTCCTGGTGTTGAAACAATCCAAATTGTTGGTTGGGGCATCCCGACTCTCCGTGGTATAAAATATTTTGATAAAACTAAATTTAACTGCATATTTGATTGCAAATTTTTAGACCACGAACCGATAATGACTGTAGATGGAGATAATACGGTGGTCGTGCCAAGCGCGATGGCGACGAATGTACAAACTTATTATCTTAATTTAAAAAGACTAAACATTGATGAATCGCTACTCGGGATTAATTTATTTAGCAAGAAACATGTTTCTATTTTAGAAGCTCTCCCCTTGCTTTCGTTTATTAAAGAAATAATTCAGGAAAATCCAACTTCACTAGCATACATTACCACAACCAAGCCATTGTCGACCCCAGGCGACAAACCAACCCTCCGCCTCAAAGTTCATTCCCCGGCTTCATTGGATATCTATGACGTTTTTGGCAGACACACTGGCATTTCCACTACAACATCATTTTTCCCGGACAATTTGGTTGATGAGCAAATTCCAAATAGTTACTATATGGAAATGGGCGAAGGTAAATATGCAGGCGTCGATATGTTTGGGACGACCACAATTAGCCTTGTAGGCCAAGATTTTGGAGTATTTACTTTGGATATTGAAAAAATGAATGGCGACGCTTTGGTTGCCACTTCAACCTTCAAAGACATCCCTGTTGCTTTAGGCTCGTTAGCCTCATTAGATATTGCTGATAATACTAATGTGCCGAAACTTAATCTAGATATCAATGGCGATGGCATAGTGGACTCCTCAATTTTGCCGGGCGAAGGACTTACAACAGAAGAGCTAATCGGCATATTAATTGGTTTTATTAAAACTTTGCATCTGCCGGAGGATAGGGAAACCCAGCTTATTAGGAAGGTTGATAAGCTCGCAAAAACTCTAAATGCAGATTATTACAAAAAGCAAAGAACTGACGCGGCCTTCGCAAACCTTATTCGTGCAATTGATGGCTATGTGAAAAAGGGTTTGCTAACTAGCACTGAGGCCGCCGAGCTCAAAAGCTTAATTGGGAAAATCCAAGGTGTGGTGGTAGAATAGAGGCATGAAATATAAACAAAAATTGTTGTTATTGTTGATTTTATCTATCCTTATTGGTGGAGTAAGCTTTGTTTTTCTTGTCCCAGTGGGCTTAGGATTATGTACAAAGACTGATGATCTTTGTATTTATAAATATGCTGATTATGAAAGACTCACATCGCCTATTTTATTATTTTCGATTGCCACCATAATCCTAATCTCCATCTTATCATTCTTCAATGAGGCCATTTTTAAATTTTGGTCAAAATTTGCCATAACATGGGTCATTGTATCTGCGTATTTCATAAATAAAGCATCAGATTATTCTAGTGGGTGGGGCATTAGCTTCCCATCAGAAAAAGAGCTTTTAATAGTCTTGACGCCAGGATTATTTTTCCTCATCTCCCTCATCCTCATCGCCCGGCAATCTTGGAAACTAAAAAAATCAGCGTCCTAAAGCCGAGAATTCCTTTATTTTTCCAGAGGCACCGCAATCAAAAAGCATGATTGCAGGCAGAGCAACTGATGAGCCCTGAAACGGGTTTTGCGGCATTTTGGCATGGTCACCGCAATCAAAAAGCATGCTGTGGTAGCCTGGAAAGTGTTGCGACATGATTACCTCTGGAGCACGACCGGTGCGAGGCAGAAGGTTTTTCCAGCAGGAAAAAACCCGTGTAATCATATCGCAAGGCTTGAGGAAGGCTCAGTATGCTTGAATTGGCGAGAATAGGTTTAAGAACTCAGCAGTTGCCAGGCCCGGCTTTTTGCTGAAGAGATAAATTAAATGCTACTCTTGTAACATGACGCAGGAAAACGAACACGAATACGAAATCCCTTCGGTTACTCCCGGTCTGGAAGAAGTCCCCGTGGAAATGCCCGAAAAGGATAAATACAAAAAACCGCCCATTCCGCCCGAAAAAATCCGGGAAATAATCAATATGATAGATCTGGATGAAAAAGAAGACAAAGAGCACGAAAAAGAAGTAGAAAACATCATAAAAAAGATTCATCAGTAGACAGGTTTGCTTGTTTATTTAATCGCAATGAGCTAGAGTGTTTTCAGAGTGAACAGTAAAAATGAAGCTCGTTTCGATTGCAATAATCTTGGTATCTTATTTTTTGTTAAAGAAATTCTTTGGCGAGCCGGCAGGCGCACTGGGCGTATTTGGATTCGCTTTGGCTTTCGGGCTTTGCTCAATGTTTGCATTTTTTGTCGGCAATCAAAGCAACGGCGGCCACCCCGATGTAAATTTAAAACGGCTCTTTTCCGCTTTTTTGCTTGTTGTCGCAACCGTGGTTTTTGCACCGCTTTTAAGTCTGTTCTTTGGGACTGTCGGTCCGATACACTATTTTTCAATGGCAATCATCGGGCTTGCCCCGGTTCTTGCGTTTTACGATTTTTTTTAACGGCTCATATGTGCGGGCCGTTTTTTTGTTGAAAAATGATTGAATTTGTGATAATGTTCACAGATATGTTTAATACAATAAAAATATTTTTAGCATTTGCGGTTTTGGCGGGCGCGTCGGGAGTTGTTTTCGCGGAGGAGACAACAGGCAGCTCGGCCACGCTCGAAGTCCGGACCTCGGCTACGGTTGAGGCTCAAGGTTCCACAGGAGCTAGGACCGAGCCGGATTTTGGAGGGGGCTATGAGATCAGCGTGTTTTCTGCGGTGGCGGGTAAGGCCTTTATTCTTGACGGCTCAAAGAGTCAGGACGACGGAGTTGTCCATACTTTCATCTGGAGGCAGGTTTCGGGGCCGTTTAAATTTGTCTTAAAAGAAGGCATTACGGCGTCTTTTACTCCGACCGTTGCAGGCACATATGTTTTTGAACTTGTTGCTACCGACTCAAACAATAGAAGCACCGTTGCGCAAACCAAAACGGTCACGGTAACCGTGGTCCCGGCGTCTACGGCCAA
>Ga0209541_10005816_pt1 | contig 21364 bp, 22 predicted proteins | sample RifCSPlowO2_01_FD_184027 | JGI IMG/M metagenome (GOLD analysis project Ga0209541, IMG submission 184027) | Groundwater microbial communities from Rifle, Colorado - Rifle CSP2_plank lowO2_0.1 (SPAdes) (version 2) | ecosystem: Environmental > Aquatic > Deep subsurface > Groundwater | place...
ATAATTATTTGATTAATAAGACTGAAAGTACTGATTGTCAAATAATATTCTGTGATCGATTTGCTCCAACCTCTCAAGAATGTTCTTCTTGTGGAAGAATACAAAAAATAAAATTATCCAATAGAATATATAATTGTTCTTGTGGTTTAAGTTTAGATAGAGATGTTAATGCAGCTAAGAATATAGTTAATTATGGAAGGTTAGGAATTAGCCTTAATGGAGAAGAAACCAATACTCAATCAAATGAGCAAATATCTTCTATGAAGTCAGAAGCCCATCATTTCAATGGTGGGTGATTCACGACAAGTAATTAGAAAAACTTTATTTACCTTCTTTTTATATTTAATTCAAATGGTCATATTTAAAAAAGCACAAAAACCTGGTGAACACGAAATAATTAAAGAAGGTTTAGACAATGTTATGCACGTTAATTATCTAAATTATCCCGCAATCCCTTCTATAGAAGATAATACATTAATTATGGCAAATATAATTGAAAAACTAGCTCAAACTCAAAACGTTTCAAGAATTATTTTTCATCAAAAAAGAAAATATGAGTATACAAATTTACAAACAACGATGCTTAATGAAATTGCTCAAATTTATAATGTATTCATAAAACAAAAAAAAATTTTAGTACAAGCAGCCCTAGGGTATTATGGTGAACATTCAAACTTTCAAAGAAATCTTCAAAATCTACAATATATAATCTTAAATCTATTAAAAACAGATCCATTAGGAGCCTATGTAGAAGTAAAAAGGCTATTAAGAGAAGAAAAGATAAATATAAAAAATTTTACTGAAGATTATAAACATTACACCAAAACATATATAGAATTACTCGTAGAATTAGAAAATATTCTAGAAAATACCTTAATAATTAGATATACAAAAGAGGAGTTAGCTGGCTACTCTTTAGGTGATAGATCATTATATAAAAAAATTCTTTCACCAGTTATTTCCCCAGACTTTTTATATACAAGATTACAAACAGAACCACCAATTGAAGGAGAAGAGATAGATGCATATCAACTTACAAAAAATACTCATGTTCAAATCTTTAACACAAAAGACACAATTAAACCACTCTATCACTTAATACCTCCAGAATTTCAACTAACAGAAGAAAAATATGAACTCATAGAGCTAGCAAAAAAAGTCTTAGCAGAACATAAACCAAGAAGCGAAGAATTCATTGAACCTGAAAAAATGAGAGAAAATTTCTTTAATATAGGCAGAGATTTACTTTTAGAATTAGCAGCTCATAAAAACATAGATCTAGACTTTCAAGAATTAAATGAATTAACAGAAATTTTAATTAGAGCTACAGTTGGATTTGGTTTTATAGAAACATTACTTCAAGATGAAAATATACAAGATATCTCAATTAACAGCCCTGCAGGTTCAACACCTATTTTCGTAGTTCATGGTACTCATGATGAATGTGTAACTAATTTAATTCCTTCCCCTGAAGACGTAGAATCCTGGGCATCTAAATTTAGATTAGTCTCAGCTCGCCCACTAGATGAAGCAAACCCCATCCTAGATACTGAATTAGTTTTACCTCAAGCAAGAGCAAGGGTTGCAATAATCGCAAAACCATTAAACCCAACAGGCATTGCATTCTCAATTAGACGTCACAGAGACAAACCTTGGACTCTACCTTTGTTCATAAAAGCAAAAATGCTTACTCCTCTAGCAGCAGGACTTTTAAGTTTTATAATTGAAGGTGCAAGAACAATACTAATTGCAGGCACTAGAGGTTCAGGAAAAAGTTCACTTTTGGGCTCAGCACTAGTAGAAATCTCTAGAAAGCATAGAATAATTTCAGTTGAAGACACCCTTGAGCTTCCTACTGAACAGTTACGACAATTAGGCTATAATATTCAACAAATGAAAGTAAGAAGTGCTTTAGCAAGAAGTGGTTCTGAAACTTCTGCTGATGAAGGAATTAGAACTTCATTAAGAATGGGTGATTCATCTCTAATTGTAGGAGAGATTAGAAGTTCAATTCGTGGAAATGAAGAAGTATTGATTATAGAAAATGGTATGACCAGAAGAATACAAATAAAAGATTTAGAAAATAAAGATTTAAAAAATATTTACATACCTTCTATAGATTTTGACTTAAAATACAAATTAAAAAAATTAAAAGGATTTATAAAACATCCGAAAAGAGTAGAATTATTAGAAATTACAACTAAAACAGGCAGAAAGATTTGTGTTACTCCAGATCATAGTTTATTCACACATAAGGATTTTAAGATTGTACCTATAGAGTGTCAGATTCTAAAAAAAGGCAATAAAATTATAATTCCAGAAAAGCTTCCTTCAGAATATAATGATATAAAATCAATAAATTTATTGGATTTATTTAAAAACGAAGAGTGCAGGATATTAAATTACAAAGTAGATTTAAAACAATTAGGATGGAAAAATACAAGCAAAGTATACAATTGTACTAATGATATTTATCAATATTTAAGAAAAAAAATACAACAGACAAATTTACCTTTAAATGATTATCTAAACTTAATGAAAAAAACAAATAGTTTAATAGATCTAGAAAAAATAGCAATTAAAAATAAAACCAGTAAAACCCTACCAGCAGAAATTAAAATTACACCCGACTTCTGCAGATTTTTAGGGTATTATACTTCTGAGGGGTATACATCTAAAAGGAACTATGTTATTTTTTTAAATAACGATAAAATAATTATAGAAGATATAACAGAGTTATCCAAACAATTATTTAATATAACCCCCTATATTAGAATAACAAAAGGATTAGGAAGATCTACACAAATTGTTCTAAAAAATAAGATATTAGGATTATTATTAAAAAATTTAGGATGCGGTAAGATATCTACTGAAAAAAGAATACCTTCTTTTTTATTTGGTTTATCAGAAGATAAAATCTACGAATTTTTAAAAGGATACTTTGATGGAGATGGGTATCAAACATCCAATATTTCTTCAGGCAATAGGATATCTTGTAGCACAGTCTCTAAAGGATTAGCTAATGATTTATTATATTTATTTTTAAACTTAGGTATCGTAGCAAAAGTTTCAAATAAAACACTAAGAGGTATAGGAAAACATGAAAGCTATCTCTTAGAATTTAAAGAAAGAAAATACGTTGATTTATTTCTTAAAAAAATTGAATTTAAAAAGTATAATAAAAAATTAATTAATAGAAATGTATCACATAGTAAAACAAATACTATTAATTATGATATAAATATTTTAGAAAAAAACTTAAAACTAAAAAGAAAATTTAGGCATTTAAGAAAATATTCCTCTTGTGGAAAAGATTATTTAAAACAAGTAGTAGACGAAACATCAAATGCAAGTAATTTAATAAAAACTTTTGTAAATGGAGAATTCTTTTTAGATGAAATAAAAACAATTAAAGAAATAAAATTAAACAAAGGAGAATATGTATATGATTTATCTGTAGAACCAGGTCAAAATTTCATAGGAGGATTTGGAGGAATAATGTTGCATAATACAGAAGCTGTCGCCCTCTACGAAGCAATGAGGGTAGGTGCTCTAGCAAATGTAGTTGCAGGAACAATTCATGGAGATTCCCCTTATGGAGTATTTGATAGAGTAGTAAATGATTTAGGTGTTCCAAAAACCTCTTTTAAAGCAACAGATTTAATTATCGTTTGTAACCCAATAAAATCTGCAGATGGTTTACACAGATTTAGGAGAATAATTCAAATAACTGAAGTTAGAAAAGAATGGGAAACAGATCCAATTGCAGAGGGTGGCTTTGTAGATCTATTAAAATATGATGCTAAAACAGATGAACTAAAACCAACAAACGAATTAATAAATGGCGACTCTTATATAATAAAAGCAATAGGTGGCCAAATAAAAGAATGGGCTGGAAGCTGGGATGCAATCTGGGAAAACATAGAGCTAAGAACTAAAATAAAAAAAACAATTGTAGAATATTCAGAAAAAACAAATATCCCAGATCTTTTAGAAGCGCCAACAACTATATTCATGAATGATGAATTTCATAGAATTTCAGAAAAAATAAAAGAGCAAACAGGAGCATTAGATTCAAAAAAAATATTTTTTGATTGGGAAGAATCATTAAAAAGATATATTAAAAGAAACTATATATTTTATTAAAAATGCCAAAAAAAGAAGTAGATGAAATATTAAGTAAATATAGAAAACGCCTAGAAAAACATATAGATATTGACACCTTAGGCGAAGTAGAATCAACCAATATAAGTGAATTTTCTCAAGAATATACAACCTTTAGAGAAGAATGGCTATCAAAAAGTACAACAACATATGAAAATTTTTGTAATACAGCTGAAAAAATATTTCCATTAAAACCAGCATCAAAAGATGAAATAGAATTATCTAAAGCAATAAAAACTGCACATTTACAAATAACCCCAAGTGGAGCAGTAAGTTTTGCAGCCCTAATTGGTGGATTATTTGTAATTCTTGGTTTATTAATTGCAGGTTTAGATTATGGATTAACACCCGATCAAGGAATTGCAGGTATAGGAATATTTCTACCCCTGTTATTCATAACATTTGGTTTAATTGCATTAAAAATATTTGCTAAATATCCCACCTACCTAGCAACAAAATGGAGATTAAAAGCATCTAATCAAATGGTTTTATGTATTTTATATGTAGTCATGTACATGCGCCATACATCAAATTTAGAACATGCAATAAAATTCTCAGCACAACATATAGATGCCCCGCTATCTTTAGATTTAATGCGTATTTTCTGGAATATTGAAACAAGTAAATTTTCAAATATTAAAGATTCTTTAAATGATTATCTAGAATTTTGGAGAGAGTATAATCTTGATTTTGTAACCTCTTTTCATCTAATCCAATCCTCTTTGTATGAACCAACAGAATCAAGAAGAATAGATCTTTTAGATAAATCCCTAAATGTTATCCTTGAAGGAACCTATGAAAAAATGCTTAATTTTGCACATATATTAAGAAATCCTATAACCACACTACACATGTTAGGAGTAATTTTACCAATTTTAGGTTTAGTTATGTTCCCATTAATAGGCTCTTTCTTAGGGGGCTTAGTAAAATGGTATCATCTAGCATTTTTATATAATCTAGTTCTGCCTATTATTGTTTTTGGATATGGTACATCAATCCTTTCAAAAAGACCAACCGGTTATGGAGAATCAAAAGTATTACAAAAACAACTAGAAGAAAGATTTAATCCACTAGGAATATCAATTTTTCTAGCATTATTTCTATTCTTTATAGGTTTAATTCCAATTATCCTACACACACTTAGTCCAGGTCTAGATTATGAACTTCCATACATAGGACTAGTCTTAAATTATGTATCTGTTGGTACATTAGAAACAACCTTTTATGGTCCTTTTGGTCTAGGTGCTTTAATTTTAAGTTTTTTTATTCCATTTGGTATCGCTACAGCAATCGGATTTTATTATAAAACAAGAAGTAAAGGTTTTATAGAATTAAGAGAAGAAACAAAAAAATTAGAAAAAGAATTTAGTGCTGCTTTATTCCAATTAGGTAATCGTATTGCAGATGGAATTCCAGTTGAAATGGCATTCTCAAGAATAGCAGAAAATATGCAAGGTACACCAACTGGAGATTTTTTCAGAACAATTGATATAAATATTAGAACATTAGGCATTAGTGTAAGAGAAGCAATCTTTAGCCCAGAAATAGGTGCAATAAACAAATATCCCTCTTCTCTAATTGAAAGTTCAATGGAAGTCTTATTAGAATCATCAAAAAAATCCCCACAAATCGCTGCAAGATCCATGATATCAATCTCAAATTACGTAGATAGAATCTATCAAGTAAATCAAAGACTGCAAGATTTATTAGCTGAAATAACATCTTCAATGAAATCTCAAATTAGTTTTTTAACACCGGCAATTGCAGGAATAGTTGTAGGAATCTCTACAATGGTTGTGACTATCATAGTTCAATTAAATCAAAGTATTACAGAAATGGCTGGACAAGGCTTTGAAACAGAAGAGCTAGCTACATCACAACTATCAACAATTAGCTCGATCTTTAGTGTAGAAGGTGTTATTCCATCCTTTTATTTTCAATTAGTTGTTGGTATCTATGTAGTACAAATCGGTTTAATTTTAATTATTTTATATAATTCAATTGAAAACGGTGCAGATGAAATAAACAAGAGTCATTTAATCGGAAAATTATTAAAAAGATCAACAATAACCTATATTTTAATTGCAGGAATAACAACCGTTTTATTTAGTATGCTAGCAGCAAATATTGGGGGAGGCCTGATTTCATAAATTTTATAAAAATCAAAAACAAATTAAAAAATGATGAATAAAAAAGGTGAAATAAACGAAGTTTATAAAAAAATAATAATTTTTAGTCTAGGATTAATTATCTTATTTACTCTAAGTATCATCTTTTACAAGATAATTAAAGGAGGATTAGGATGAAAAAAGGAGCAGGTATTGCAGTAAGTGCCTTAGTAGTTGGAGTAATTGCTCTCTTAACATTTGGAGTTATTTTTTTAATAAATCAAAATGCAGCAAACGAAATAAAATCTGCATCGGAAAGATCAAAAATAGAATTTTGGGTAAATTCAAAAGCAGATATTAAAACCAGTTCATTTACGTCTGATTATCCTGAAACAGACACATTATACAGAGAACCAATCAAAATAACTAAAGAATCGCAATTCAAAGTAGATAGTAAAACAGGAGTCTCTCCAGCTTCTGAATTAATTGTTAATGCAATGTACGATTGTTGGTCTGCCTTTGGAAGTGGAAAAATTGATTTTCTAAAATATTCTAAATTAGGAGCAAAACCATTTTGTTTTTCTTGTGCACAAATAGTTTTCTCTGATGAATTCAAGAACGCAACAAAGCCTTATGTTATCCAAGACTATGGTTATTACTTAACTTATGGTCATCCAGCTACATCTTCCAAGAGTTTTATAGAATTAATTTATAATTTAAAAGATAATCAATTAGAAAAACAAGAACTAATTATTAAAGAAGATTTAAGAATAATATTTATAGCAACTACAAGCACATCAGGTAAAACAGCTACACAATTCCTTGAAAACATAGATTCCTTAAGTTATGCCAAATATATGATTGGGGGAATACCAGCCTTAATTATCAAAACAGCAGCTGCTAACCAATATACTATACAATTACTTTCAGAAAAAGAGATGAGGATCATATGCACAGGATAAAAAAAGGGGATATTGAAATTAGTTTTGTAATTAAATTATTAGTTGGATTAATAGTTTTATTAGTTTTAGTTTTGATAATTTGGAAAGAAAAAGATAAAGCATATGATATCTTAAAATTCTTTAAAAATACTTTGAGGTTTAACTAATGACTGAAGAAGGAACAAAAAAAGTAGTATATCTCTTAATAGCTATAGCTATTTTAATTTTAGCAATTTTATTAATCTATAAACTTCCAGCATTAGATAAAGCCTTTAGAGATTTATTTAAATTAGAAGGACCAGCATCTTTTATTGAAAACAAAAGTGAAATATTATACCAATTTTATGAAGATTACAAAACTTGTAAATTATCCCCTACAGACAATTGTATTTGTGATATTAATTTAGAAACAATTCCTAATCATGTAATTAGATTAACAAATAATGGGATAGGAAAAACAGAATTTATTATGGTAGAAGGTTCTGTTGATATAATTAGTGATAAACCAACAAGTAAAGAACCAACTGGAGGATTTAGAACTGGATCTAAAACACTAGATTCCAATCAAAAAGAAAGTTTTACTAATCCTTATGTAGAGAATGATAATCTTTACTTTGTTAAAACTACAGAATCTGGTTTTTTTCAATTTGGAACCTATCAAGAAATAGAAGAAGCTGAAAAAAAGCAAACAATAACTTTCAATAATGCTTTTCCATTATCTGAAATTTACATTACTAAAGAAAATAGAGAGATATATGCTTACCTAAAACAAGAAAATAAACAAGAAATTAAGCCACCTTATTTTATATATAAAGAAGGACACAAAATGGAGTTCTTTACTTATAATGATGCCACACCCCTTTCAAATATTAAAAAATGTGAAATGCCTACAAAATTAAGACCACCTCTATTAGAATTTGACAAATTAATATCAATGATTAAAAGCTGTACTCCAACAATTAACGTCCAAAATATGTTCTCTCAAGAAATTAGAGTTTTCTTGCCAGGAAAACTAGAATCTGAAGAATTAATTTATGATATTGGAGATGAAAAAGCAATTAATCTAAAGTGTACTTTAGATTCTCTAGGAAAAAGCTCATGGTCTATTGTAAAAAACTATAGGATAAGAGAATCTGATGTAATTGGACAACTCGGCTCTTCTTTCATTTTAGAAGAATCAAGTACTAATTATCCAAACCCCCTAGAAAGAAAAACCTGTAATGAAGGCTACGCTTACTTACAAAAATCTGATTATTATCCTATAATTTTAAAAGGACACGAGCCAATAATATATAAAAACGGGCTTCTATCCCCAATGTATGATATGGAATTACCAAAATCAACAATTCCTATTCAAAAGGTGTTAGAATTAGAAACAAAAATTTCGAAAGGAGAGAAACTAAACCTTGAAGATTCCAATTACTTTTACAAAGAGCAAACAAAAAGATATATAGTTGGCATATATTACTCTTTAGAATCAGGAAGAGGTTCTTGGAATTCCTTCCCCAAAAAATATAAAACAGAATTAGATCAATCAAATAATATCCTTATACTTTACCAAGACTTAATGCCAGAATACCAAGGAGAAAAAATTGGAATGATAGAAAAATCTATAATTCTAAACCAAGATCAAGAAGCACAACTAAATAATCTAATACAAAAATTAAATCAAATGTCTTTTACAGATGCATTAACTTACCTAAAAACAATAGAAATAGAAGAAAAAAATACATTTCCAAAATTAATTTTAGGTAATCCATATCTTCCTTTTGATATAGTACAAGAAACAATATCTCAAGCACAAACAAAAACCACTGAAAAACCAACATATTGCAATGAATATAAACCAATATCGTTTCCAGATTATTCTATAAAATATAGTGCAAATACATTCATGCTATATGAAAAAGATCAATTAAAAAAATCAGAATTAATTTCTATAAATCTATGTCAACAAACAAGTTTAAATGATAAAGAAACCATTCCTCCATTTGAAGATCAACTAATATACTTACCAGCATTCACAGTTGAAGAAAAGGTTTCAATACAATTAATTTCTTATCCTAAAAATTATGTTTGTCTCTACGCATTAACTAGCGATCAATTAAAAGAAATAGACATTAAACATAGAGAAAAACAAGCAGAAAACATTGTTAAAAACATAGTTTTGTAATAATAACCTTTATTAAGAAAAACTAATTAAATTTAAAAGAGGTGTTTGTAATGAATAAAAAAGGTCAAAGTTTATCCATGAATACAGTTATCATAGCTATTCTAGTTATAATTGTTCTAGTTGTCATTGTTGCCTTCTTTGTAGGAGGTACAAGTTCTGTAGTTTCTAGAATAAAAGCAATATTTATAGGTTCTGCAGGAAGTAATTTAGTAGAAGCTAAAAATTTCTGTGAAGGTTACTGTGATTCAGCCTCGCAATTAACCCCTGAAGAACAAAGAGTATCACCATATTGTACTAAATATCAAACAGTAGATATCGATGGAGATGGTAGTGCAGAAAAGTCAACCAAAGCAGATACAAAAGGAAAAGCATTGCATTTCTATTGTAGTGCAGTTCATAAAACTGGAACAGGAGCATCTGTAGATACTCTAGATGCAGTCGATGGTAATTTCGATAGCACTGATCACAAAGGTATCAACCATCTAGGTGTTATTTGTCCAGGTGTAACTTGTAAATAATTTTTTTCAATTATGAAAAACAAAAAAGGAGTGGAATTAACCCTATCCACAGTAATAGTAACTATAATTATTTTAATTGTTCTCGCAATTGCAATTATTTTTATTATAAAATATGGTGGCAGTCTAAGTGCAGCATATAATGATCTAATTAACAATACCATAACAGCTACACCTAAAGAAATTAAAATTGGTTAAATTTTATAAACTACCGCTTCTCTTATTTTACAATGAGATCAAAAAAAGGGATGGATACTATTTGGAGTTTTTTAACTGGTTTAGTTATTGCAATAGTAGTTACAATAGTTCTAGTTAGCTGGCTTAGAAGTTGTACTAAACTTTCAGAATGTGAAAATCTACCTTATTGGGAAGGTCTAACTAAAGAATTAATCTCCCTAGACAATGGAAAAATCTCTGAATCTAATTATTTTTTCATCAATAATAATTGCAAACTAACTTCTTTTATATATAGTCAAGGTATGAATATACATCCAGAATCATTACCCAGTTTAGAAAAGCCATCTATCTGTTTATGTAAATCAATTGAAGAGAATACTTGTCTTTTTGATAGAAACCGTTGTTTTATTTTTAAAAATATTAAAGGTATAAATACTCAACAATTCACAACAAAAGATTATGGAGAAACCATTTCATTAAAATTATCAAGAAAAGATGATCAACTTACAATAGTTCCAGAGGGTACAACAATAACAACCAAAGACTACACCATCCCCGTAACAGTCAAAGATAACCTTTCACTAGAATCGGTTTCTTTAATTATTGAATCCTCAGAAATCATAAAAGAACCAGAGGCTTATATCTCCCCAGCAAACTGTATACAAACAGGATTAATAAATCTAGACCAAAAACAAATATGTTTCAAAATAGATAAAATAACATCAGAATTAGATGCAAATATTGAACTTTCGCCGTTATCAATAAAAAGATTGTCCTTAATATTTACAACTAAAGAGATTGGAACTGACAAAATTCCAGTCTATTACTCTCAAGAAAAATCAAGTATTTACACAAAAGAATTAATCCCTCAAGGAGATAAATTTATTCTAATTCATAATTTAGAAGGACTTCCATCATCTTTCCTTATCACAGAAGAATCTTGTTTAAACTTTAAATTAGAAGAACAAAAATCCTCAGAAGAATTAAAATTAACAATAGACGAAGAAGCAATAGGATTCAAATATTTATTAAACAAAGATTTAAAAGGAAGCTGGGTATTTACTAATTATTATAAATTAAAAGACAATAAATGGCTAATTATAACAACCCCTTCAAAAGAACAATTAGTTAAAAAAGAAGAAATACAGGGTAAAATTAAAGATCTAGATGCAGCAAGTGGATATCCTCTTATAATTCCACTAGTCCAAGAAACAATAGATCCAACAAAAATTAAAGAAATAACTATTCCAATAAATGAAATAATCTTAACACAAAACAATCCATCTTGTAAAAAAAATGAATAAAAAAGGTGAAAAATTACAAAATTATCTAGAAGATCTAATCCTAGCAGCATTTATCACTTTTTTAATCTTTGGAATATACTTCACAATCAAAGATAACTCTTTTTTTGAAGAAAAAGCCATAGTAAGAGAAGCAGCTTATTTATATGATACAACCCTTCTAGCAAAAGGAAAATTAAACGTAGAACTACAAACCCCAGAGCAATACACCATTTCTAGAGATCCAAAAAATTGCTTATACAAAATAACAGAAAAAACAATAAATATTCAAACATATTTTTGTACACAAAGCAAAGATAAAGAAAAGTATAGTGAAATATTCACGGAGGGATCATATAAACTCAAAAAAAATGAATAAAAGAGGAGATTTCGATTTAGGATCTAGAACAATCACTTCAATATTTAAAGTGCTCTTTGTACTAGTCTTTATCTTATATTTAGGTATCATAATCTATCAATATAGAACACAAGAAATGAATCTTTATCCCCTAGAAACAGAAATCTTAACCGCTCAACTATTACATCAATGTATTACTGATGAGAATATAATAAACTTAGATAAATTTAATCAAGAAACAATTCAAAATTGCATAAACAAAAAAGGAATGGGTTTCAAATTAACATTAACAGATTTAGATAGGAATCTAATCAAAAACCAAATAAATTTAATGCCAGAATACTTAAATTCACTATATCCTATATGTGATATTGTTAAACATAAAACCTGTTTAGTAAAAAACCAACTAGTTTCTTTCAAAGATAAAGACCAGATAAATCCAGGAATATTAAAAATTGAGGTAATATTTGAAAATGTATAAAAAAGGAGCTGTAGCGTTATTAATTTATGGTCTGCCAGTCTTAATAATCATAGCCATAACCTTCTTAAGTTTTAGTATTTATTTTTCTACATTTGGTGGATTAACAATAAATAGTTTTGCAGCCCCAGAAACAGAAGAACAAATATTTACATTAACATCCTTATTGGAAACAAAAGTTTCAGCAGAACCATTTTTTACAGAGCCTATCGCAGTTAAAGAATTATTAATTGAAGCACAAAAAAATTCAAATTTAGAAGCCCAATCCAGATTACTTTCTTTATTAGAAAAAACACCCCATCGTCCAGGATTTACTAACAACTTAGATAGATCTAAATTAGAATTACATTGGCAATTAAAAGTAACAGATTATAATTTAAAAGAAAAAAGCGAATCAAATATAAAAATATACGGCGATACCTTGATTTTTAGTGGAACAGAAATAAACCATAAAAAATTATATTTTCCAACAAATAATCCAAATATTATTACAATAATTAATTTATATGAGGTATATAAAGATGAATAAAAAAGGAGAAATATTCATCCCAATAATGTTAATAGTGTTTATCACACTTTTACTCTTATTTGCAATGTTAATTAGAGATAACAACAAAAAATTAGAGCAGATAAAAATTGCAGAAGTTCCATTAAGAGTCCTAAATACATATGAAAAAGATATACAAATAAAGACATATCTAACAGAACTATCTAAACAAATTTCAAATACTAATCTTGAATCAAATGGAGGTTATCTAAAACCATGTTCATTTTACAAAGATTTCAGCTCAGGTCTAACCTACACACAATGGCAAACCTGTCCAGAATTAAATACAAAAAAAGATTTTGAAGATAATTTCAAAACAAAAATTAATGAATATACAGAATCCTCTAATCTATTTATGCAAAATTTATTAAATAGAGAACTAGATAATAAAGAAAAAATAATAGTAAAAGATATAAAAATTGAAAAAGAAATAACTGTTATTTATGAACCAATTATTCTAAACAACTCAATAACTAATCTCTCTATAGAATACACTTTTACACCAGAAATAAAAACAAAAATGCCAGATCTATCCATCTATTCAAAATTCCATGATCTAATCTCAATCAACTGTATAAATAAACCTCAAACAAACTGTAAATCCCTCTTAGAAGAGAATTTTAAAGGAATCCTTATCAAATTCCAAGGTAATAATCTCTTAATCAGCTATAATAAAATAAATCTTGCTATAGATACTACAAAACATTTGCAACCTAAATTCAACCAATTCACTTAATAATGAAAACAAATATTTTTATAAAGAAACTTTCAAATACAGATTATGTTTAAATTAAGTTATGAAAAGATAATAGAAAAAATATCAACTATAAAAAATGTTTCAAAAGAAGAAATAGAGTCTAAAATACAATTTAAACTGGTAGAACTCCAAGATTTAATATCAAAAGAAGGAGCAGCACACATAATTGCTAATGAACTAGGAGTAAATTTATTCGAATTAGAATCACAAGACCTAAAAATAAAAGAAATAGAACCTGGTCAGAATTCAATAAACACCCTAGGCAAAATAATTAACATTTCAGAAATAAGAAGCTTTTCTACTCAAAATAGAATAGGAAAAGTAGCAAATGTAATGATCGCTGACGAAACAGGATCAATAAGACTAACAATTTGGGATGAAAATTTAATTGAAAAGATAAAAGATTTAAAATTGCAAGAAATTTTGCAAATAAAAAATGCCTATTCTAAACAAAACAATCAAGGATTTAAAGAATTACATTTAGGCTCAAAATCTCAAGTAAATATAAATCCAACAGGCGTTATAATAAACGCTATAGAATTTACTAATCAAATATCTAAAAAACAAATAAAAGATCTAAAAGAGAATGAAACAGGAGAATTATTAGCATACATAGTTCAATTATATGAGCCTAAATTCTATCAAGCCTGTCCAATATGTAACAAAAAAGTAAATTTTAATGAAGATCACTATGAATGTACACAACATGGTAATATTCCTCCGAAACAAATCCCTATAATTAATATGTTAATAGATGATGGTACATCTAATATGAGAGCTGTTTGTTTTAGAGACCAGGCAGAAAAAATTATAGGTCAAAATCCAGGAAGTTTTGAAATAATTAAAGCCCAAACAGTAGGTAAACAATATATTCTCAAAGGCAGAGCAAAAAAAAATGAAATATTCGACAGAACAGAGTTTACAATCTCAAGTATAGAAGAACCAGACCCAAAATTAATCCTAAAAGAACTTGAATCTGCAATAGACACAAAGGCATAATCCTTTTAAAGAATATTTTTAAACAAAAATTATGTTATTTAGAACACATTTGCTTTTTGGAATATTTATTTCCTTAATCATAACAAAAACATATAATCCCTCTTTATTATTTTGTTTTTTAATAATTTTTGCTTCAACTTTGCCAGATATAGATTCATCAAAATCAAAGATATCTATCCCATTTATAAGTAACTTTATAGAAAGAGTATTTGGACATAGAGGAATTCTACATTCAATTTACCCTCTATTATTCTTTTTATTTCTTTCAATCTACTCTTTTTACTTCCTAGCCATTTTCATAGGTTATGCATCTCATATTTTAATAGACTGTCTAACAAAAGAAGGCATTAGAATACTCTATCCAATAATAAATATAAAAATTAGCGGTTTTATTAAAACAAATTCTTTCTTAGAAAATTTATTCCTAATCCTACTCTTCCTAGCAACCCTTCTTTTAATCTTTCTTTAAAAAAACCTTTTAAACTTTACTCTTTTAATTAATTCATGAAAGCCTTAGCACTATTTTCTGGAGGTTTAGATAGCACCCTAGCTATAAAACTAATTCAAGATCAAAGAATTGAGGTAATAGCCTTAAATTTTACAAGCCCTTTTTGTACATGCATAGGAAAAGGATGTTCTATAATCAATTTAGCTAATAATTTAGGAGTTAAAATAAAAACAATACATAAAGGTTTGGATTATTTAAGAATTATTAAAAACCCAAAACACGGTTATGGAAAAAACCTAAATCCTTGTATTGATTGCAGAATTTATATCTTAAAAAAAGCAAAAAACTATGCAAGAAAAATAGATGCAAAATTCATATTCACCGGTGAAGTGCTAGGTCAAAGACCAATGTCCCAGCATAGACAAGCTTTAAAATTAATTGAAAAAGAAGCAGGTTTAAAAAACAAAATTTTAAGACCTTTATCTGCAAAATATCTTCCAGAAACAGAAGCAGAAAAAAATTGTTGGGTCAATAGAGAAAAATTATTAGCTATCACAGGAAAGGGAAGATCTCCTCAAATAAACCTAGCTAAAAAATACCAAATAGAAGGAATTATGTGTGGGGGAAAAGGTTGTAGATTAACAGATAGAGAATTCTGTATAAAATTAAAAGATTTATTCAAAAACAAAAAAAGAATTTCAATGAAGGACATTTCCCTTTTAAAATGTGGAAAACACTTTAGATTCGAAAATAACAAGATTATAGTAGGCAGAAACAAAGAAGATAATAATTTTTTATTAAAAAATAAAGGTTTACTTTTCGAAACAAAAGATATAGCTGGTCCCGTTACCCTTTTATTAGGAAAGCCAAATAAAAAATCGATTGAAATCGCAGCAAAATTAACCGCTCGTTATTCAGACTCTAATAGAGAAAAAGTTCTAATCAATTATGGAAAAAAACAAATATTAGTTGAAAAATTCAAAGACCAAGAAATTGAAGAGTTTAGATTAAAAAAACCCACTCCCAAAAATTAATTTAAACAAAAAAGTAACTAAAAAACCAATACCTAACCATTTTTTTAGATATAAAGAAACAACAACTAAAAGACCCTCAGAAATGTATCTAAACATCTCTACCTGACCAACATAATTCTCAATATATGGGACAGCAACATTAAAGCCATAATAAAATATTGCTGGCAATACAAGTAAACCAATTAAAAATTCAATAAATAAACTAAATTTAGAGCCTTCATTATGACTCCCTTTTATACGGCTAGTTTCTTCCACATCACTTTTATATTTTTTAAATTAATAAATATTTACTTTTCTAAAAAACCCAAATACCTAGAAACACTAAATAATTGAGGGCCCATCTTTAACACCCATTTAGGATTCTTAATTACAAATTTACTTAATCTCAATAACACTTTAGGTTGACTATAAAATCTTTTCGAAGCTAACTTACAATAATTATTAATCTCCTCATAAGATAAATTACAAACCTGTTTTTCTTTATAATTCTCTTCTATTTCAGATCCTCTCAATTTAGATAAATTATAAAAATTAACCAATGTAGGTTGTAATTTAGTTGCATAATTCATAGTATATTTAATAGTTTCTTTAGTATCTCCTGGTAACCCAAAAATAAAAGTTACAGCAGTAATCAACCCTAATTTATTTGTAAATTTTATAGTTTCTTGTAACTCTTTAGCTTCATTTTTATCTCTTCTAATATTACTAAGTATCTCTGGATGTGCAGATTGCAAACCAAAAGTTAAAACATCACAACCTGCTTTTTTTAACATAGCAAATCCTTCTTTACGATTGCTTTTCAAGCTAAAAGGATGTAATATACACATCCAATGTAAGTCATAATCTCTCTCAATTAATTTATTACAAAATTCCTTAAGCCACTCTTCATTTAATCCAAAAACATCATCTTGGAATGCAATATATTTCACACCATATTTCTTAACAACTTCATCCACTTCAGTTAGTACATTATCTACTGATCTAATTCTTAATTTACTCCCCCAAATTTTATGGCTAACACAATAAGTGCATCTATATGGACAACCTCTTGAAGTAATCATTGTAGTATATGGTTTACGCATAGTAAAAATAAAGTAATCATGATAATCATTCATCTTAATTTTACTTCTATCTGGCATAGGTAAACTATCTAACTCAAGAATTAAGTCTTGAGGGGGATTTTTAACAACTTCATTTTTTTTATAATAAATTCCTTTTACTTCTTCTAAATTCCTTTTTCCTTCAGAATATTCTAAAATTTCTTGTATTGTTAATTCTCCTTCCCCATAACAAACAATATCACATCCATTTTCTAAATAAGAAGGATTTTGAAAAGTTCCAGGCCCACCCACAACAATTAAAATATTTAAATTTTCTTTTATTTTCTTAGTATATCTTTTAATTTTTTCACTTAAAATATCAGCAACATAAAATCCAACAATATCAAAGTTTTTTAATCTATCTAATAATTCTTCAAAAATAAATCCCTCAACCGATTGATCAAAAATACTAATTTTTGCTTTATCCTTTAAAGTAGCAGCCATATACAAAAAACCTAATTGAGGCCTTCTTTGAATATTATAATTTATTTCATCAGAAAGTAAATATTCTCCCTTCTCTTGACCTAAATAAACAAAAGCAATTCTTTTCATCAAATTAAACCAGAATAATCAATTTTTAAATTTTTAGGTATTATCGTAAATTTTACGAAAAAATCAAGCATACTTATTTAAATCAAAAATTTTAATCTAAAACAAAGGTTTGGCCAAACCTCCAATAAGGAGGTAAAAATGAAAAAATATATATTATTAATCTTGTTAATACCAACAGTATTAGCAGATATAGAAATAACTGAAGTGTTATATGACCCAATAAATACAGAAACAGGTGGAGAAGCAATTCTATTGCATAATCCAACAACACAACCAATCAATATAAGTAATTATATAATAAAAACAGAAACTTCAACAACAGACGCAACATTACCCAGTAAAATCTTATTACCAGGAAAATTTTTCTTACTAACAGATTTAAATTGGAGTAATTTAAAGGATAATAGTACATTTCAAGATGCAGATTATGAAGAAGCAATAACTCTAACAAATACAAACGCAGGTATAGCATTACTTAATGCAAATAACGAAATTATAGATGCAATTGGTTGGGGAGATCCCACACAAATCACTATAGGCTTGTTTCAAGGCACTCCAGCTATACAAGTAAAAGAAGGCAACTCTTTAAAAAGAATCTCTTCAACAAACAACAATTTTAATGACTTCACAGAGAGTTACCCATTTCAAAGTACAGAATCAAAACAAGAACAAAATCAATTACAACTAAATGCACATGTTTCTTCATCAACACAAATTAATTCATTATTAATACAAGATGAAGATCTAATGACACCAGAAATCCAAATTTTTCCTGAACCAAAACAACAAAAAATAATTCAAGTTTCAACAAATATAACCGGAAATCCAATCAATACAATGGCCTTCCTAATAAAAGATCAACAAATATTAGCAACAATAAACTTAACTAAAAATAATGAAATCTACGAAGGATATTTACCGATAAACTTCTATGATGCACCAGGAAATTATACAATTAAGATTCAAGCAGATACAAAAATTAGAGAAGAACAATTTACATATCTACCTTTGATAGCAATTGAACTAGATATAAATAATCTAAATTTTGAAGTAATTAAAGGGAAAACAACAAGATTAGATGGAGACCAAGACACAACAACAAATAAAACAACAATAAAAAATATTGGCAATACAAATATTAACTTGGGCTTATCAGCAACAAATTTCATTTCTTCAACATCAGAAATAGCAATTAACAACCTAAATTACTCTTTAGATTCATTTATAATAGAAAAACCATTATCAACACAACTAGAGTTCACAACATTAACATTTAAAGCTGGAGAAAATTCTCTATTGCCTTTAAGCTTTAAAATGTACACACCAGAAACTACATTAGAGGGAGATTACACATCAACAATTTCAGTAACAGGGGTGGTAGCATGAAATACATAATCTTATTTTTTCTTTTTTTACCATCAACATTAGGATCCTCTTTAGGAATCTCACCATCAGAATTAGAATTTACATCTCCACTAAATGAAGAAACAATCACAAAAGAATTTATTATTTTTAATCCAAATCCTTACACGCTTGTATTTGAAATTTCAGATGAAAAGAATCTATTCAATTTTCAACCAAAAGAAGGTACAATTTTAGAAAACAAAGACTTAAAGATAAAAGCCACTCTAAACCCCACAATAGAATTAGAAGATCTAATTATAATAAACTCTTATTCAATGGAAGACCAAAATCTACAACCATCATTAGCCATAAAAACAAAAATTAATCCATTGACAGAAAAAATAGAATCTTTTGAATTTAAGGAAATAGAAATAATTGAAGATTCAATTTACTTAGAGATTTTAAACAACGGAAACATAAAATCATCAGCAACCCTAGAGATAAAAATAGAAGAAAAAATTATTACTGAAGAAATCTCAGGATTAAATTCAGGAGAATCAGAAGAGTTAGACATAAAATTAAATCTTCCTTCAAGAAAATATAACGCTTTTCTTATACTAAGAAATGAAAACAAAATATTTTCTGAAAAACAAAAATCATTTGAAATTAGTAAAAACCAAATAACAGGAAATTTTCTTGGTTCAAAATATTTTGATAAAAAAGAAATGTATATTTTACTAATAATAATCTTAATAGGAATAGCAGCTTGGTTTATGCAAAGGCATAAAAATTCAATCAAAAAAAGATTGCATATTAAACAAAGAAGAAAACAAAAATTTAATCGTAAAAAAACAAAAAAATATTCATAAAAGATTAGAGGATCATAAGATTAAATGAGCTTTAGTTGGAAGTACAAATATGCGATTACAAGGAATGAATGTTCAGCCTCACGATTTGGATGTTATTGTTCAATTAAAAGATTTGGGAAAATTGCGAGCCGAGCAATTTGCCTTTTATCCCTTGTTATATGTCCCGACGACTGAAAGGAGGAGAGCACAGTGTGGCGGATAGTAAGCGAGTTAATTTGGAGCCCTCTATTTTCCGATTAAAACTTTAATTGGATGATCTATCATATAAACCGTTGTATTATGACATGTAGAATAACATAATATCTTTTTTTGAATCATCAAATTCAAAAATACTATCAACTGATAATTCGATATAATCTACTCCAGTTTCCGCAATTCTTTTCAGGTATTCCTCATTAAGCAAAGTTCCATTAGTAGTAAAGTATGAAAAAATTCCTTTGTCTACAGAATATTTCAAAATCTCACAAAAATCTCTCCTTAGTGTGGGTTCGCCACCAAAAAAAGCAATAGCTCTTATTTCAAGTGAATATAATTTATCAATAATTTTTTTCACTTTTTCTGTAGAGATGTCTTTTTTTGTGTTGTCTTTACTATCGCAGTAAACGCAATTAAGATTACAATTTCTAGTCAAATAAAAATGAATCCACAATGACGTCTGAAATATTCTGGATTTTATTGTGGCTGGCAAACAACACCTAATGGTTCTCAAAGATTTTTTTAATGATAAATATGTCATAATACCACAATTATCCAATAAGTTTAAAAATCTTTCTTTAAAGAGGCTCTGAGGTTTTTATCAAAAATGACCTTGTTTCTTTAGTCAGACTATCTAAAATGTAAAATAGGATGGTTCGATAAATTAAAAACATTAATAAAAATAGATATAGATGGACCATTCTTTGTTTTCAATATTGAAAGAAACAGTTCTTGAATTACTAAAAAATTCAAGAGGGAGCATTTAGCTCCCTTTAAGTTTACAATGCATGAAAAGGGTGGGTGTACAAGATAAAGTCTAAGTGCGTGGCGTAGCATTATTGTACATAACGATGTTATGTACCCGAGCGATAGAGAGGTGAGGAGCCTAATTAATTTTATTCATTATGCGATGAGAGTGCCCGAATAATCTATTTTAGTTCTACTTTTAAATTATTTAACTTTTTTTCCCGATAGTTTCACTTTTCTTATTTTCTATGAGGGCATTGTACATAACTCTTTTTATGCGAAGTCGTTAATATAAAGCAGATATAACTCGTAAAAACCTAAAATAGAATACCTCATAAACAAATTTTTCATATCTACTAAATAATGATCCTATTGAGCGAAGCGAATGTAGGACAACTCTTCTGAGGTTATCGGAGAATTTTCGGAATTTTCTAACAAACAAATTTAAAGCCTAAAAATAAAACTATAATATGGATGTAATAGAATTAATAAAAAAAGAAGGAAGAAGACAAGGATTAAGTAATAAAACGATTATCACTTATACTTTTTGTGTTAAGAAATTTATGAACTATAATAAA
>Ga0209541_10005818_pt1 | contig 21358 bp, 27 predicted proteins | sample RifCSPlowO2_01_FD_184027 | JGI IMG/M metagenome (GOLD analysis project Ga0209541, IMG submission 184027) | Groundwater microbial communities from Rifle, Colorado - Rifle CSP2_plank lowO2_0.1 (SPAdes) (version 2) | ecosystem: Environmental > Aquatic > Deep subsurface > Groundwater | place...
AGAAGGTTTTTGTTTTCTTTTGGGAAATACAAAGACCTTTGCTTTCCTAAAGAAAAGGGATTTGTCATGAAGGAAAGAATTTTCATACAGAAAGCTAAGGAGCTGGTCAATCTGCAGGAGTTTATCAGGAAGCAGTTTACTCAGGCAAAGTGCGGCGAGATAGAAATACAGCACACTCCGATAGTAACGCGTATTGTTATTCATACGACAACGCCGGGATTGGTTATCGGCACGGGCGGGGAAAAGATAAGGGAAACCGCAGAATTGCTCAAACAGAAGTTCAAGATAGAAAACCCGCAAATAGATGTCCAGAAAATAATGGATCCTGACATGAATCCAGCAGTTGTCGCGCAGGCAATTACAGCCGCAATAGAATCGGGAGTGAACTACAAGCGGCTGGGAAACCAGTATCTGCAGAGAATAATGGAATCGGGTGCCATAGGCTGCGAGATAGTATTTTCAGGCAAGGTTTCCGGCCAGAGGAGCAGGACACAGAGATTCACTGCCGGTTACTTGAAGAAAGCAGGAGACCCGGCAATGAAAGATGTTATTACCGGTTTTGCTGTGGCGTCGCCCAAGCTCGGAAGCATCGGCATAACGGTGAAAATAATGATAAATCAGCCCGAACTCATCACGATGAGGAAGATTGAAGAAAAGAACATTGACGCTGCTCCAGAAGCTGCAAAGGCAAGTGAGTAAGAATGGCCGAACTAAAGACAAAAAAGATTCGCCAGATGAGCGAGAAGGATATTGAAACGAAGCTGCAGGAGTTACGGCTGGAACTTGCTAAAGAACTGGCCGCAAGTGAGATAGGGACTGTAAAGAATCCTGGCAGAATCGGCCACATAAAAAAAACAATAGCAAGGATACTGACTGTAAAGACTGAAATAGGAGGGGTGTTGAAGAAGTGAATTGCCAGAAATGTGGTCTTCCAAAGGAATTGTGCATATGCGAGACTATAGCAAAGGAAGCGCAAAGAATAACAATCAGACTAGTCCAGAAACGGTACGGCAAGCATACAACCGTCATACGTGGAATAGATTCGTCAAAGATCAACATCAGGGATCTCTTGAAAACTTTGAAATCCAAGCTTGCGTGTGGTGGCACGTATAAAAACGGCGAGCTCGAGATACAGGGAGACCACAGGCAAAGGGCAAAGGAGATACTCGTGAAGGAAGGATTCCCTGCAGATATAATTGAGATCAGCTAGGTGCCTGAAGCATGAGGATTCCTAACAATATACTCAGGCATGAGCTCATAGGCCTGGAATGCGAAGTCGTCGCGTCAAAGAACAAAAGCCAGATAGGGACAAAAGGAAAGATTGTTGACGAAACAATGAAGACTTTGATAATAGAATCAGGCAAAAAAGAAAAACGCATCCAGAAGGATGGATGCGTGTTCAGGCTGAAACTCGATTCACATATGGTTGACATAGAAGGAAAATATATCGTCTCGAGGCCTGAAGATCGCATCAAAAAGAAATTCAGCAAGTGGTAATGGTGATAGTGTGGCGAAAACAAAAACACAGGTAAAACACAGGAATATAGGTGTTGAAGCAAAGCCTCCAGGAAAAACATGCGATAATGACAAATGTCCCTGGCATGGAAAGCTTGGAATACGCGGCAGGCTCTTCAAGGGAAGAGTTGCGACAGCAAAAGCCCTGAACACTGCAATAGTTGAATGGAACTATTATCATTTTTCGCCTAAATACGAAAGATACGAAAGAAGGCATTCAAGGGTTGCAGCTTTCAACCCGGCATGCATAGCTGCTGCGGAAGGCGAGATCGTAGTGATAGCAGAATGCAGGCCGCTGTCAAAATCAAAGCGTTTTGTCGTGATTGAGAAGATAACCGAGGCATTAAAATGAAAGGCTTGTCTGCAAACATAACAAAGTCCATACAGCTGAAAACCCGGCTCGTTTGTGTAGACAATTCAGGCGCCAAAGAGCTGGAAGTGATATCTGTAAAGACGTACAAGGGAAGGTTGAGGAGGTTGCCGAAGGCCGGCATAGGCGATGTTGTCATTTGTTCCGTGAAAAAGGGAAAAGAAAAGGTACGCGGCACTGTTGTCCACGCTGTCGTTGTTAGGCAGGCAAAGGAATACATGCGCAGCGATGGTACTCGCGTCAAGTTCTCTGACAACGCAGGTGTCTTGGTGAATCCAAAGACATTTGAGCCGCTGGGAACAGAAATCAGGACTGTGATAGCAAAAGAAGTCATAGAACGGTTTTCAGCTATCGGGAAGATAGCAAGCATAGTATTGTGATGATTATGTCAGGTGTCAGAAATATGGTTCCTGTTATGCAATAAGGGTTATCAGGTGAAAAAAATGAGGAAAACGTTTTCAAAGTTTTGGGTGGCGAGCAAGCAGCCAAGAAAGCAGAGGAAATACAGGTATAATGCGCCATCACACATCAGGCACTCCATGCTGTCCGCTCATCTTCAGAAAGGATTGAGGAAAGAACTGGGCAGAAGATCCATGGTCCTGAAAAAAGGCGACGAAGTAGAAATCAGGCGCGGGGAATTCAGCGGAAGGCGCGGCGCAGTTTCGGCAGTTGACATGAAGCGCCTGAAGATTCTCATAGAAGGCATTAAAAGGAAAAAGGTCTCCGGGCAGGACATCCAAGTCCCGATAGACCCGAGCAATGTCGTCATAGTCAAAGTCAATCTGGAAGACAAGAAAAGAAAAAAGATAATTTCAAGGAAAACCCCTGAAACCAAACAGTGATGATATATGTCAAAATTGAAAAGACACGCAGCGCCAAAATTCTGGCCGATTGAAAGGAAAACAAAGAAATACAGCGTGAACCCCAGTCCTGGGCCGCACTCGAAAGAGAAATGCATGCCGTTGGGCGTAATACTGCGCGACGTCATGAAAGCAGCCGATAACATGAAAGAAGCAAGGGAGATATTGCTCAATGGATTCGTGAAAGTCAATGGCGTCAAGAGGTCCAGGCAGAATTTCCCCGTGGGCCTGATGGATATACTGTCTGTCGGCGACCAGGAATATCGCATGCTTGTGTCAAAAAACGGTTTGTACCTGCAGAAGATCGAAGGAAAAGAAACGGGCGTGAGGCTTTGCAGGGTGGAGGACAAGCACTGGATTGGTGGAAAGTTGCAGATTAACATGCACGACGGGACAAATATGATTTCAAACGTGAAATGCTCCACAGGAGACGTTCTTGTTATTGGCTTGCCTGAAATGAATGTAAAGGAAGTGCTGAAACTCGAAAAGAATTCTGTGGTGCTTGTGACGGCTGGCAACAACAGCGGCGACGTTGGAAAGATTCAGGAAATAATAGTTACGAGAAGCGCCAAGCCCAATCAGGCAGTTGTGTCGCTCGGGAACAGAAGCGTCAGTCTTCCAAGAGATTTTGTGTTTGTCGTAGGCAAAGAAAAACCCGTGATAAGTGTTGGTGTTTGAAATGAATCCCATGAAAAAGATACGAATAGAAAAAATAACCCTGAATATTGGATGCGGATCAACCATGAACCCTGAAAACGCCAAGAGCATATTAGAAATGATCACTGAAAAAAAAGCTGTCATAACACATTCAAAGAAACGCTCAACTTTCGGCGTTCCAAAAAACAGGCCTATCGGATGCAAAGTGACTCTTAGAAAAGATGTGGAAGATATGCTCAAAAGGCTTCTCGAAGCGAAAGAAAACATGCTGCGAAAAACCAGCTTTGACTCAACCGGGAATTTCTCCTTCGGCATAAAGGAATACATAGATGTTCCCGGAACTGACTATGATCCAAAGATCGGGATGGTGGGCTTTGATGTTGCTGTCACGCTTGAAAGGCCCGGATACAGGGTAAAAAGAAGGAAATTGCCAAATAAACTCGGCAAGTCACACATGATAAGTAAAGAAGAAGCAATAGACTTTGTTGCTGAGCGTTTCAATGTTAAAATTGAAGAATGATACTTATGGTTCGCAGAAAAATTATTAAAAGGAAATTCGGCAAAGGTTCCAGAAAATGCATCAGATGCGGTTCAATGGATGGAATAATAAGAAAATACGGCTTGATGTACTGCCGCCGCTGCTTCAGGGAAGTGGCGCAGGATCTGGGCTTCAGGAAATTCGGGTGAAAGAATGAGACATGACTTGCTTGTTGACGTTTTGCACGTGATATCTAACGCTGAAAAGACTGGAAAAAGGGCATGTGTAGTGCCTGCTTCATCCCTAGTCAAGGACGTCCTCAAGGTCCTTCAGAAAGAGCGTTACATAGGCAAATTCGAGTTCATAGATGACGGAAAATCCGGAAGACTTGAGATACAGCTGGTTGGCAAAATAAACAAGTCAAGGGCTGTAAAGCCGCGGTTGCCTGTAAAGAGGAATGAATACGAGAAATGGGAGACAAGGTATCTTCCGGCAAAGGACTTCGGGCTTCTGATAATATCGACATCGAAGGGCGTAATGACGCAGAAGGAAGCTGTCAAAGCCGGCCTGGGCGGCAGGCTGCTTGCTTACGTATATTGAAGATGATAATCATGGACGACAAGAAAATAGAAAAGAGAATAATGGTTCCTGATAACCTGGATGTCCAGATAGACGACAAAAGAATCACCATTAAAGGACCAAGGGGCCAGATAAGCAAGGATTTCAGTGATCCAAGATTTTCAAAAAGAATTTCTATTGGAAGATCCGGCAATGAAATATCAATAGTCGCAGATTCCAATGAAAAGAAAATAAGAAGTCTTTGCGGCACCATAGCCGCACATGCCCGCAACATGATCGGCGGCGCGACAAGCGGTTACAAGTATAAAATGAAGGTTTTCTATACGCACTTCCCGATTACAATAAGCGTGAAGGACAAGGAAGTGCAGATAAGAAATTTCGTGGGCGAGAAAGGCGCGCGAACTGCAAGAATAATCGGTAATGCTGAAGTCAGTGTCGGGAAAGATGAGCTTGAAATTGTTGGCGTGAGCATTGAGGATGTTGGCCAGACCGCTGCAAATATAGAGCAGGCATGCAAGATCACGAAGCGGGACAGGCGCGTATTCCAGGACGGGGTTTATCTCACTGGCAAATATCTGGAGACAGGCGAAAGAATAAAGGGATAAAATATGAGCAAAGTCTTAATAGTCGATGATAAAGAATACTGGTTAGTCAGGTGCAGAATTCCATTGGAGAGGGCAGGCTATGAGACAATAGAAGCAACCACTGCAGAACAAGCAACCGCAGCATACTTGAGAGATAATCCTGATGCAGTCTTATGTGACCTCCGGTTCATTGATCACAAAGACGAAACCGGGTTACAAATTGGTTCAGAAATTAGAAGGCTTGAAAAAGAAGGATCACTACCAAGGCGTTATATGGTTCTGATGAGTCAGGATCATGTCCGAGAAGACGAATGGAAACCAGCTGGATATGATGCATTTTTTGATAAAATATATTTTGAAGGCCAATCAGCAAGACTGACTGAATTGTTAAGAGGTGCTGGTGTATGAGCAAGAATTTCAAACAACAGGATTATTTTCGTTATAAAAAACTTGGAATTAAATGGCGAAAGCCTAGAGGCAGGCAGAGCAAACTTCGCCTAGGCAAGGGCGGCTCCGGGCGAAAGCCTTCGGTCGGTTACGGAACAGAAAAGACAAAGATGCATATGATCAGAGGCCTTAGGGTTTTCAACATTCGCACAGCTTCGCAGCTGGGAAGTCTTCCAGAGAATTCAGGCATATTTATTTCAGGCTCAGTTGGCTCGAAGAAGGCTGTTGAGATATACAAAGCAGCCAGTGAAAAGGGCTTTACTGTCCTGAACATGAGGCGGGTGAAAAGCCTGCTCAGAAAAGAGAAGGTATTGAAAAAGATTGCAGAATCTGCAAAGAAGGAAGAAAAACAGGTGTGAAAATGTTTGTTGCATTTGGCGATGGGAAATGTCCGTTTTGCGGGGACGCTAGTAAACAGCTCTCGAAGGAAACATATCATTGCAGCAGGTGCGACATCGCTTTCAACAAGTATTATGTGTCAGTACTAGGCAAGCAAAAAGAACCCCAGACAAAATTCTGGACGTAGGAGGAAAATTAGATAAGAAATATAATGAGAAAGTCCTGTATTTTCTTTTTGGAAATACAAAGACTTTTTCTTTTGAAAAGAAAAAGGATTTGTTATGACATTGAAAACGCAGAAAACTATTGCAGCAAGATTGCTGAAATGCGGTAAATCCCGCGTCTGGCTTGATCCAGAAAGGATACATGACATAGAAGAAGCAATAACCGCCCAGGATGTAAGAAGGCTGGTCAAAGACGGCCTGATAGAAGCGCTTCCAAAACAAGGTCTCAGCAACGCGAGGAAAAAGAAGATAGCGCTGCAGAAAAGGAAGGGACGAAGACGCGGTCCCGGGTCAAGGAAAGGCCATCACGCCGGGGAAAGCAAGCGGCACTGGATGCGGACCATACGTGCCTTAAGAAGCCAGCTTAAACAGCTTCGCAGCGAGCAGAAGATAGAGAAAATCACGTACAGGAAACTTTACATGAAATCCAAGAGCGGTTTCTTCAGAAGCCGTGCGCATCTTATGACTTATATTGAACGAAACAACCTGATGAAAAGGGATGACGTGTCAAAATAAACATCGAGAAGAATTGGTCTTTGATGGTTCTTTTGGGGCATATCTGCAAAAGCCTAAAAGGCTTTTGAGATGCCAAAGAAGCTATGCTTCTTTGAGCACAAAGACCTTTTCTTTCATGTGCAAAGAACCTTTGGTTCTTTGACACGCCAAAAACCTTTTGGTTTTTGAGCGAGAAAAGGGATTTGTTATGGAAAATGGAAAAACTATGAAAGAACTTGCAAAGGAAATTCACAGCACAGCAAAAGAAAAAGGTTTCTGGGAAGGCGGCGACAGGAATTTCCTCGAGGCCCTGATGCTTATAGTCAGCGAGGCAGGAGAATGCTGCGACGCTTACAGGAAACAGGAAAAAGGAAAGATGGCAGAGGAGCTGGCGGATATCATAATCAGGACAATAGACCTGGCAGAAGGCTTTGGGATTGACATTGAAAAGGAAGTGCTTCAGAAGATGGAGTACAACAAGACAAGACCTTACAAGCACGGCAAGATTGCGTGAGCCCCTTTTCTTGCTCAGAGAAGCGGAGCTTCTCTGGCATCCCAAAGAGCCCCGTTCTTTGAGGATTTAGGAAAAGAAAAGGCCCTCGGGTTCAAAAGAAAAAAGAACTGTGATAGAATGATGGTGAAAGATCTGCAGAAAAAGTCGGGACGATGACTATGTTAGCATTAAAACGCAGGAGAGAACTGAAAACGGATTATAAGAACCGTTTAGCCTTGCTGAAATCAAGCAAGCACAGGGTAGTTATCCGAAGGTCTTTGAATGGGGTAAGAATACAGGCAGTCGAGTTCATGGGTTCAAGCGACAAGACATCCGTCGAAGTTTTCTCTAAAATGCTTTTGAAATACGGCTGGAAAGGACATCTTGGAAACATCCCGGCAGCTTACCTGACTGGTTTTCTCTTTGGAAAACTCTGCCTTAAAGCTGGCGTCAAGGAATGTAATGTTGATATTGGATTGAACAGGGCAGTGAAAGGCTCACGCATATTTGCTGCAGTGAAGGGCTGTAAAGACGCCGGTGTTGGCATAAATGTTGCTGAAGAAATACTGCCGGATGACAACAGGACAAAAGGCGTGCATATTGCCGAATATGCAAAAAAGATGAAATCAGAAAGCCAAGACAAATTCAGAAAGCATTTTGCTGCGTATATCAAGGCCGGCAGCGATCCGGAAAATCTGCCGGGTATTTTCAATCAGACAAAAGAAAAGATATCTGAGGTCTTGAGGTGAATTCATGTCAACGGAAAATTGGAAACCCAAAACAGAGCTTGGAAAACTAGTGCTTGATGGCAAGGTAGCCACGCTTGACGAGGTTTTTGCAAGCGGCAGGAAGATAAAAGAGCCGCAGATCGTTGACAAGTTGCTGCCAAATCTGCAAAGCGATATAATTTTCATAGGTGGAACTCCGGGAAAAGGCGGCGGCATAAAAAGAACATCTACAAGGAGAACAGCAAGAATGCACAGGTCAGGAAGACGGTTCAAGATTTCAGCCTTGGTGGTGGTTGGCAACGGAGATGGATATTTTGGCGTTGGAAAATCAGAAGCCCAGGAACACAGGGTTGCAACAGAGAAGGCATCCGAAGCTGCGAAACTCAATATCATGCCAGTAAAGCGCGGTTGCGGCTCATGGGAGTGCTCCTGCGGCGGAAAACATTCGATACCTGTAGAGATCCAGGGCAAGTCAGGATCTGTCAGGGTTACGCTGATGCCTGCACCAAAAGGAATAGGCCTTGCAGTTTATGATGAAGGCAAGAAGATAATGCGTCTTGCTGGCATCAGGGACATATGGTCAAAGACTTTAGGCGATCCGCGAACCCGGATGAATTATACTCTTGCAGTTTTTGATGCGTTCAAGAAGATAAACAAGATGAAAATTCACAGCGAGAATGAAACCAAGCGTGTCGTTGAAGCTGCTGAAGAACCTGAAGAAATAACTGAAGAGGTGCGATGAATGGAATTAGCTGTTTTGCGCGTGCGTGGAAGGGTTGGCGTAAGGGAAGACGTAGAGCGCACGATGCGCATGCTTGGCTTGCATACGAAACACGCGCTTGCACTCGTGCCAAAATCATCGGAAATTGTGGGCATGATAAAGAAATCAGAAGACTATGTTACATGGGGAGAGGCAGAAGAAAAAACGCTTGAGATGCTGAAAGAAAAAGGTAAAGGCAATGTGTACAGGCTTGCTCCGCCAAGGGGCGGGTTCAAGACCCTGAAGAAACGCTGGCCAAAAGGCGATCTCGGTTATCGCGGAAACGACATAAATGATCTCATAAAGAGGATGCTGTAAAAATGCCCGAGTACAAGGTTTTCCTGAAGCCTGTCAGTGATTTTGGCTTTCTCGGTTACTTCACCACGGAAACACAGGCAGACGAAAGAAGGACTGTCTTTGTTGACATGAGCGGTCGTGAGAAACTCGTCTTGAGATACGGGGAAAAACCGACTGAATCCGTTGTTGATGACAGAATCCGTCATTTTTCTGCCCTGAACCCAAGAGAGGTATACAGGTTTGCAAGGAAGAAAGGCGCAAAGGGCGGCCTGGGCCGGAAGGACCTGAAGATGCCGGAAGCAACAGCAAAACTGCTGGAGGAGCGATATAACGGCGGCATGAGGCTCATGGAATGGAAGAGGTATGCAATGATGAGGGTTAAAGCATGACACTACGCTTCAGGAAAAAGGACACAAGACAGAGAGGCACGCATACACACGGCTGGGGCTCGAAGAAGAAACACCGCGGAAAAGGCAGCAAGGGCGGGCACGGTTACGGCGGCTCGCACAAGCACAAGTATTCGTATATTGTAAACTACGAGCCGGAGCACTACGGATACAAAGGTTTTGTAAGGCACAACAAGAAATCCATAAAAATAATCAATGTTGGTGACGTGGAAAAGATTCTTTCAGTGCAGGAACATGCAGAAGTTATTGACCTTTCTTCAATGGGTTACCAAAAACTTCTTTCAAAAGGCAAGATCAGCATCGCCGTTAAAGTCAAGATTCCTAGTTATTCAGCAAAAGCAAAGCTCAAGATAGAAGAAGCCGGCGGAGTCATAGTAGAATAAAAAGAGGTAAAGAGATGGGATCTGACTGGATACAAGAAAAGCTTGAAGAAAGAGAGATACTTCTTGGCATGTACAGGGAGTTGGAGAGAAGATTTAGAGAAGCCGCGCTGCCTGCAGATTATTTAAGGGCTACTGCAGGGGTTGAACTCTTCAATACGGATGTAGCAAGCCTGATTCCGGACATGCCCTATGTTCTTTCTGCTTTGGCAAGAGCTGAAGAAATTTTATTTAGGCATAGAAAGTAGGATGATTCCAAATGTCCTTTTATGACAAGTTTGTTTCAGGCCTGCCCGGAATTGAGGAGCCTAAGACACATCTCAATTTCATCACCCGTCTCAAGTGGACTGCGCTTGTACTCCTGATATTCCTTCTCCTGGGGCAGATAACACTTTACGGGCTTTCAGCAGGAGCGCTGCCGCGCCTGCAGTTCTTTGAGCTCATACTGGGCGCATCGCTCGGCACTTTGATGACGCTCAGCATAGGCCCGATAGTAACATCATCTATAATATTGCAGCTGTTGGTTGGTTCAAAGATCCTGTCATGGGACACAAAATCCAAGGAGGGCAAGAAGAGATTCCAGGGAACGCAAAAACTCCTTGCAATATTCTTTTCGTTCTTTGAAGCTTACGCTTTCGTAGCTTTTGGCGCGTTGCCGCCTGCGTCGCCTGATATGTTCCTTATACTAGTAGCACAGATTGCGTTTGGCGGCGTACTTGTACTTTACATGGACGAGATAGTATCGAAATGGGGCATAGGCTCAGGCGTATCGCTGTTCATAGCAGCCGGCGTATCAAAGCAGATATTTGTCAGGATTTTCAACCCGATTACTCCCGAAGGCCAGACTGTTCCTGCCGGTTTGCTGCTGCAGTTTTTCACATTTATGACTCTGGGCGAGGTATTCCAGGCTTTCATTGCGCTGCTGCCTATCATTGCGACAATAATCGTGTTTTTCATTGTTGTGTATATCCAGGCAATACGCGTTGAGATACCAATAGCGTTCGCGTCGGTTAGGGGTTATTCCAGAAGATGGCCGCTGAACCTGATGTACACAAGCAACATACCCGTCATACTTGTCGGCGCGCTGATAGCAAACCTCCAGTTCATGGCAACACTCTCTTCAAGGGTTACCGAAAGCGGATTGCGTTGCGGCTTCCTGGGCTGCATAGATACGAACGGCTTGCCCGTAAGCGGAATTATTTCGTTCCTGAGCCCGCCGGGTGACCTGCAGACGCAGATTTTCTTCATGATACTTCTTGCTGTTGTGTTCGCGGCAGGCTTCCTTGCATTCTACCTGAAATACCAGAATGCGCTTAAGGTTCTGCTTGCTTCCATTGTCGTGGGGTTTGTTCTTGCAGTTCTTGTAACAAACTTTTCCATCGGGCTGCCTACAGCGGCAGCGTCGCTTAACGCCCTTGTCTACCTGACTGCGTTCGTTGTTGGTTCTGTAGTGTTTTCGGTTTTCTGGGTGTCGACAAGCGGCATGGACTCCCGCGCCGTTGCCGAGCAGATAAATGACATGGGCATGTCAGTGCCCGGCTTCCGCCGCGACCCGCGCATCGTGGGGCAGGTGCTCGACAGATACATACCAATACTTACAGTACTCAGCGGCCTCATAATCGGTCTTATCGCAGCCATTGCTGATTTCACGAGCGCCGTAGGCACCGGAACAGGCATCCTGCTGACAGTATCGATCATCCACAACATGTACGAACAGATAGCAATGCGCTACGCAGAAGACATGCATCCTGCGCTCAGGAAGTTCTTCAAGTAGAAAAAACTATGCATAAGAAAAAGCTCGCTGCATTATCTTAGAAAACATGCTCGGTCTGATAAGCCTTTCAAGGTTTATGGGAAAGTTAAAAAGAAGTTAACTATAAAGTAAATTCAATAACACAAGATGATTTTTCTTTAGGATTCTCAATGCTAATCACAGTTCTCATATAAACATCAAATTTATCTTCTTGATTACTTTCAGCAAAATCAATCCTAATGTTTGATTTAGGTCTAAAACTATACTTTGGTTGATTGAAACCTTTCGGTATTATCATATCTTCAAATCTTTTTTGTATAATCCTTGTACCACGTTCATCTATAGCTACAATATTCTTTATAGATTCGTCTGCAACCCAATGAACTCTCAATCTAAAATTACCTATTGAGATAAATTCTGCATTACCTTCGTTGAAAACTTCTCGTCCGTAAAGATCATAAATAGCATTGTAGTACGATTCCTTAAGTGGAATAAAAATATCTGTAGGGTCGTTAATATTTTTTAAAATAGCCCCAGATATTAATTGAAAATTAAAGCTATCTAGTTTAATCCTTGGTATTAATTCATCTTCAGATATTTTAATCATATGCTTTAGAAAGAAATTTTTCTCTCCTAAAACAACTGAACGAGCGAAGTCTGCGGCTAGTACTGTATTATCTATATCATTGCGTTCGAAGAATTCTTTAGGTAACAGTACTCTTTCTCCTATCTGAATAAATTCTTTATTTGAATATTGCGGATTATAATTTACAATATCAGCTATTCGTTGCAATATACTTGTAGCACTATATGCCTGTATTATTCGATTTGAAAAGTCAGCAATTTCTATATCATTAGTCATGTTGTATCCTCTTTTGAAGTCCTGCCCGTCTTATTTTCGTATACTTTAGGAACTGTATTTTCTGGTATAGCTTCTGCTGCTGGCGGGAACATTTGACCCCTTGACTCTATAGGGTTCTTTGCCTCTAGGGATGCCTGCTTGAATTCTAATCTTTTCACATTACGCTCAAGTTCTACAATATGAACTTCTGCACGTAACCTTCTGTCAAGTAGTTTTTGATTTTTATACCATTTTCTTAGCCCAAAACTCACTAGCACAGCTCCTAGTACCGCAAAACCAAAGTATATGTAAAACATCATTGTCCCAAAAAAGGTGTTACCTTCTCTGACGAAGAAATACGATGCTACTAAGATGCATATCAATACGAACAAAAAACCTGCCGATACTGAAAATTTATAAAAGTCGTCGTAATTGGGCTTCAGAATGTCTGACATGACAAAGTTATATCTCCAATCTTCAAAAGCGTTCAAAAAGAGAGTTCTATCTATAACCCGTTCCATAGATGCGCCCGCCGAGATTTGAATCCTCGCATTACTTCTTCACCTTCACTTCCCTTCTCACATCCACTAGCTTCCTTTTATTCTTATAGAATCTCCTAGCATCCAGAATTTGCGCGGGACAAATTTGTAAATACGCACAGGTGAGCTTCCTGTGTAATCGGATTGTTTCATATCCTTGAAATTATTGTTTGATTTACATCAGACTTTGAATTACCCATGAGTGCGCCCGCCGGGAATTTCGTAGGCTTCTCCTTATGTTTTTCTTGCTCAGAAACCATAGGTTCCTGGCATCTCAAAAAGCTTTCGCTTTTTGCAGATTTCCCAAGGATTTTCTTTTTTCTAAAAAGAAAAGCCTTTTCGAACCCGGATCATCAGCTTGGAAGGCATACCCCCTTACGTTGAGGTCCTACCGTTAGACTACAGGCGCGTGGTTACTAATTATGTCAGATGTTTTTAAAAAAGAAGCCCTGTTTAAGTTTGTGGTCAGCAAATTTCTCAAAAAGCGCAGCTTTTTGGAATTCTAGAAATTCAAAGTATTTCGGAATCTCGGAGAAGCTTCGCTTCTCCCAAGAATTTCTGACTACAATATATGGAATGCTCCCAGTACAACCAGCAAGGACAGCACGCCGAGTATGTCTGCAACAGCCGTTACAACAGGTATGGTTGTGTTGTCGGGGTCGAGGCCGAATTTGTAAGAGAGCAGTGCTATCAGGAATGTTGCTATTATTATTACAGTCGTGAGCACCAGTCCTGCCATCGATGTTATGACTATTAGCTTGTCTATCGGTATCAGCTGTATGCCGAAAGCGAAACTGAAGGCATAGACAAGCAGTCCTGTAAGCGGAAAGACAACGAGGGAAAGGAAGTAGGAAATGAAGAACTCCTTCTTTATCTCGTCTCCGATGCGCAGGTCTGTATCCAAAGTACCGAGATGAAGCTTTGTCGATATCCTTGAAGCCAGTGTGTTGCCTATGTTTCCGCCTTCCTCGAGGAATACAGGAAAAAGGACAAGCAGTATGGGCAGTTTTGTGAGAACATCAATCTTTGATTCAAGTAACGTTCCTACAACGCCTTCAATAAGGCCTACGCAAGCAAGAATAAGAACCGACTGGAATATTATTGCCCTGTAGGATTCTTTTGATTTCTTTGCGTCTTCTTTCCTAAGCAATATGTACCATATGGACACCAGACCGACAACAAGTATTATCAGGGACAGGCTGTCCACATAAAAGCCGTAGGACTGCACCACAAACGCGGCAAGCAAGAGGCAAGGTATTGTGAAAAGATCACCGAGCGCTGTTATGATTGGGGCCTGGATATTATCGAGGTCCATATTTTTCCTGTATGCAACAAAAGCGGTGATAACTGTCATCAGTGCCAGTATCAGGCCCGCAAGCATCCCGCCAACGGTTGAGATGACGATAAAGGAGAACAGGCTGATGCTCTTCAAGCCAAAAATCCCTGTCATGAATTTCGCAACGAATGCAAGGAATATTGACAGGAAGAAAGAAAGCATGATGGACGAGAAAACATTGACCCTGACTACTTTATCATTCAGGGAAAGCTTGTCTATTGTGCCGAGATGCAGGGCTGTTGAGAGCCTTGAACCCAGGGCACCGCCGATACTTCCGCGCATCCCCATCGCCGCAGGGACAAGCACGATCAAACCCGGAATGAGCAATAGTGTTTCTTCTGTCTTGCCCAAGAAGACGCCCGCAAGTATGCCCGTGATGATGCTCAGAATAAGTGCAAAAGAAGATTCCTTTATGTCCTTGAGGTTGGATTTTATATTAGACAGGAAAGTCCTGCCCTTTTCAGAAAGCGCGTCGTAAACTGTTGATCCGCGCGAAAGAGGCTCTTGTTCTGTGTTCTGCCGGGTCATCAATCTCACTCATAGCTTTTTCACCACACCTTTCGCTAGTTTACGCAGTTTTTCGCATGCCTGGGAAGGGCCGACGCCGATAAGCACGTCCTTTTCATATATTGCAGTATCTTTCTTCGGATTGAATATCCATCTGTGCCCGTGGGGCGTTTCGCGCCTGATGGCTATAACATTTGCCCCTATGTATGTCCTGAGCTTGATTTCGCCAAGGGTTTTGTTTTTCAATATTGATTTGCCTGCTACGTCTGCCCTGGCTATAGTCTCGTCGCTTTCTTTCAGGGCTTCCTGTATTATAGGATGCAGCTCCTTTCCTTCTATCACAGGCTCGCTTATATTTTTTGCGGCGATCGCTACGTTTTTGGCGCTCTCAACCAGGTCAATGACGCTTATCAGCTTTGTTTTCGACCTGCCTCGTGCAGCCGCAAACAGGTGCTCGTAAAGGCTTTCCTCGAGTTCCTGCAGCCTGTCGTAGGACAGGACAACTTCCTTCGCAATTTCCTTGCTTCTGAAAAGCACGGATGAATAAGCCAGATCAAGCATAAGCTCTGAAAGATTTTTTATCTCCTCAATAAGTTCCTTAACATTCTCTGGCATTATATCACCTAATTAAACTCTCCTTGCTTGTTTTTAAGATTAATTTCTGCCGGAAAGCCGGCTATAATTACGGCGAACAGGCAAATCTGGTTCTAGACAGCGGCTTTACACCACTGCCTTTATATATCACTATTGAACAATCTATAATCTAGTGGTTAGAGAAAGGCCGCCGAATGGGAAACGCAGCTGTTGTCATGGGTCTGGTTCTTCTACTTTGTGTATTCTCGTCTACCGCGTTTGCAGCTACTACATATGAACTTCAACTGATTGTTTCAAAATACGTGTTTGGACCCGGCGAAAATGTTACCATCATCGGTATTTTGAGCAATATCACCACTAATTCCACAACAAACACGACGACATTCGTAAATAATGCAGAAGTTGCTGTTTCAGTTATAAATTCCACAAACAATGCGGTCAGTAACTACACGTTTACCACAAACTCAAATGGGACCTTTTTCTCCCGCGGCAGCTTCAATCCAACGGCAACTGTTGTGCAGGCCCCGAATGCTTCAGGGACGTACACGGTTCTTGCCAACCACAGCAGCAATGTAACAGCAAGGGCGAATATTGTTGTCGTGAACACGCGCATAGATGACATACTCTTCCAGCTGCCGAAAGTAAACTTCTATTCGTCGGAAAACATGTCAATAACCCTGAAGACGGTGCAGCGCGTGAGCGACAGCTTTGTTTCTGTAAACAACGTCAGTGTGAATGTCACAATGAGGCATCTGAACGAAAGTGTAATAAGCAGTTACAGCTGCGTAACCAGTTCACGCGGTACATGCACAGTCAATACAACAGCTCCTTCCACAACAGGCACATTCATACTCGAGTCAAACAGTTTTGTAGGATTCACGAATTTCAATGTTGTGCCTTTCGATGTAGAAGCTTACATGAAAGACAGCTCGGCTACAAACTTTAAGAACATCTTCACAAGGGGCGAATCCGGCTTTATTGAAGTCCGTGTGAGCTTCAATTCTACAACGCCTACAGGGATCTATAACGTGACCGGCAATGTGGCTGATTCAAGCAGCAGTATTCTGAATCTGACAAGCATTATACTTAATTCAACAAACGGCTTTGTTGACAAGATACCTTTCACTGCCACGTCAGCCATGCGAGTCGGTCTCTACACTGTAATGATATCTGTAAGAAAAGAGGGAGGAGACACAGTAAATATTACCTCAAGTTTCCAGGTGCGCGACTGGTCCCTGACGTTCACAAAGGCTTCAAGGAATTCAGGTTTTGAATATGGCTACACGGCTTTTGTGAATACAACAGTGTTATTTGAAGCGTATCCTGTTGAAAGGGGCAACGGCACAGTGGTGCAGAACCTGGCAGGCAACTTCACCATTAACCTGAAAAACAACCTTGGCGTCATTCTTGGGAATTCAACTGTAAGATACAATGCAAGCTGCGACGGAAAAGCCTGCTACGAATTCAACATAACAACGCTCAATATAGTTGGTGACTACACACTGACTGTCGCCCTCAACCAGAGCGACGACTACCAGACTGCAGACCGCACAATTAAAGTTACGGATATAACAGCATCTGCACAGCCTTCTGATTCAGAAAGCGCGCTGAAAGAGCTTTTCAGCGCTACCGAGTTTATCTATGCGGCGCTTTCTGCAAAGAACAAGACAGCGGGCATAAATGTGACAAACGCTGAGGTTGCTGAAGTGTTCTATGAAAACGGTACAAGACTGTCGTATAGCGAGGCCAATCTGAGTAGTATGAACTTTTCTGATTCAACGCTGGCATGGGCATGGAATGCAACTACAAGCAGTCTTGTTATAGATCCGCCGAAAACAGGCGGTATCTATATAATTTCAATATATGTCAACAACAAATCAGCGTCAGTGACTACGAGGATAGGAATAAATCCATATGATATATGCACTTCAGCCAAGGGAAGCTCTGACACGACCACAAGTGATTATTGGTACCAGTTCAGGACTTCTGACACTATTTATTTTCACATCAAGGTAAATGAGGCGCAGAACGCAGCCGGCAAAAATCTGGCAGGAAGCAACCTGTCAGGATTCAGCTCAGTCTACGGAAGGAGCTCTCAGTGCAGCTTTGATTCAACCAAAAAAAGATCTATTAACAATGCAACTATTGTTATAGACAAGGTTTTGAATACACAGAGCGGCAAGACGGAAACGCTGAATGCAACATCATCTACATGCCTTGGCGTAGACAACACCGGAGGATACGTATGCACTGTGCAGGCCAGTGACGGTGCGTGGGATGGCGGCCGGCATGTTGTCACATTCAGCATACTTGGCGATGACAGGGAAACTTATCATAAGGCAAGCGGATTTTTCGAGGCCAGGGCATTCTACATATACGGCTACAGTTCTAACTGGGCCAACAAAGCTGCATCAAACATCACCCTTAATGTGAACGTTTACGAGGCAGGCAGCGGATGGTGGACTTCTGCAAGCGGCTTGTCAGGAACAGCCATAGTTGATAGCATAAACTTCTACGGCGGGATAGGCGAGTGGATATGGCCTCCGCTAAAAATGGATTACAATGTTACGGGGCTCAACATGACAATAACTAACGGCGTAGGCTCTGTTGCGCTTACTGCCAACCGCACACTTACAGGGAACTGGCCGGGAGGCTACTATTCTGCTGTCATCAAGGCTACGATCAACAGCCAGGTAGACTATGGCGAAGCTTGGTTCAGTATAAGGAACTGGGACGCGTATGCGTCGTCCGTGGAAATATTGAATTCTTCTTTTGACACAAAACAATCCATAAACTCAAAGCAGAACGCAACGCTCTACGTGAGGATAACAGAAGCTGGAGATTACGTTGATTCCAGCGGAGGCAAGGCACTTGGCAATGTCACAATAAGAGTGAAGAAAATACTTGACTATTCGCAGTGGCCGCCAAGAGAGCTCACGGCTGCAAATTTCACATCCAATGAAATAACAGTAAATGCAACAAGCCCGTGGTATTCAAATGCAAATCCCACAACACACGGGAAATATACAATAAATATTTCATCGTCGTCGGGCAGGTGGGAAGACGGCTATTACACGGTGATTCTGGATATCAATAACACCGAAAGCGGTTACGGCTGGTTTAATGTCATATCATTCTATATCTCCACGCAGCCGACAAATGCGAACGGGAGCGGCAATGTCTATAATAATAAGCCAAATCTTCCCGTTTATTTGAACGTGACCACAACAAAATCCCAGAAGTCCACATATTCTGCCGCAGATTACATCAACACAACCATAACAGAAGCTATTGTGCGGGCATGGGACCAGACAACCCAGTCACAGGTGGAATTCAAGTACCCGGATGACATAAATATCACCCCGCTGCTGATCAATGGAAGCCAGATAATAAACATTACATACCTGAGGGGAAGCTGGCCTACAGGCTGGTATTATGGCGAGATCAAGATGCGGGAAAACACCGAAAACACAACGTCAAAAGGCTGGTTATGGTTTTCTGTGCAGCCTTTCAGGATATCCTCTTCGATAACGTCCTATAATGTAGGCACGCGTGAAAACGCGACAATGAGTATGAGCATCTATGAACCCGACTATTCTAGCAGCATCTTTGTGAATGGCAATTACACCGTAACTAGCGTGCAGGACACCTCTTGGAACAACGGCGTCTACAGGATCACAAACTTGAACTACACCCTGCCTGATACTGACAACGCATCAAGATTTGCATCGACTTTCAGAAATGCAACAACACTGACAATAAATCCTCCCGGAGGAAAGTGGAGGCCCGGATATAAAAGCGGTACCATCATCGTGAAGGACAATCTGACAAATGATACACAGACTGCATGGTTTTCTTTCAGGGTAACTTCCTTTGTGGATGCTGTAACACGAACATCAGGAAGCGATATAGGGTCGAACACGAATGTTACTGTGAACATAACATTGACGACACCGGCCGGGGCGGCGGCGGCAGGCAACCTGTCGTCCGCATTTTACTGGGGATGGCCCAGCAAGACAAGGTACAGGTTTTTGACAGGAACTTGCGACTCGTCGACAAGCACAAGCTGCTTCATAAACAGCTCTGCGATTGTCACGATAGTGCCGCCATCAGCCGGGTGGCCTGAAGGCTACAATTATATTTATTTTGAGTTCACTGAGACCGATGATGCCACGGCAATAATAGAATCGTCCAACAGCGCTTACTTCTATGTCAGGCAGGCCCTGACAGGCTATATGTACACTGTAGACGACAACGGCTACTGGAAAAACTCATTCGGGCAGAGGGAGAATGTAACCATGTTTGTGTACTCTCTTCAGAATCTCTCTGGCAGCCTGATTTCCGTGAATGTAACCAACGTCCAGATAGCAAAGACAACTTCCGGCTGCTGGAGCGAAAGCTGCAGGATATACCAGAACGCAACCTTCGAAGTAGTGAACCTTACAAGCGGCTCTTTCAAAAACGCCGCACGGAACAACATCACATCGAGCGGGCATGTAAGAATCAACGCCTCTGGCGGCACATGGGAATTAGGTGATTATGCCGTCAAGATATTCGTAACCCATCAGGAAACAGGCGAGACAGGCGTTATCAAGGACGCCACGTTCCGGGTCACTGACAAGTCGCCGCCAAGCATCACAATAACATCGCCTACAATGGAGCAGATTATAAACGCCTCAAGCATCTTGTTCACAGCAACAACGACAGAGCAGGCGGTCTGCTACCTCAATTTTTATGATTATGGTCAGTATGACAGATTTTACTGCGGCAGCTCGAACGCAACAACTCAAGCCTCTTGCAATGCAACAAAATACAACAACGCAACTTCTGCTTATTACAGCTATGCAAGCAAATGGGGTAGTTTCTCAGGCGGATTTGTATTGACAGATTCAACATCACATTCATACAATCACACCACAGTCAATATGCCTGTTCCTCAGAATTTCACAATTAAAGTTGACTGCTATGATACAGACTGGAATTATGCAACAAACGCAACAACATTCAGCCTTATAGGCGGGCTGGGGCCGAATGCAACGTCAAATGTGACGAACACAACACCCAGCATCGCGATATCCTCGCCAGTAAACACAACCCATACAGCAACAAATATTTCATTGGGCTTTTCAATACTGAACTTCACGGCGTCGTCATGCTGGTACAGGCTCAATGCGAACACGACAAATGTTTCGATATTCGGCTGCGGAAACGTGTCATTTACAGCGTCTGAAGGGGCGAATAACATAACGCTTTACGCGAACAATACCGGCGGCTCGATAATCAATTCGTCCACCAGGTTCTTCACGGTAAATACCAGCGCGACACTGGCAGTAAATGTAACATCGCCTGCCAACACGACTTACACAACCACAAACATTTCATTGGCTTACAGTATTGCCGGCGGCAACGCATCAGCGTGCTGGCTTAGGCTGAACAATCAGACAAATAATACGCTGTCTGGCTGCGCAAACACCACATTCATAGCCATAAATGCAACAAGCAACAACGTAACTGTATTTGCCAATAGTTCAGCTGGCACTATATTCAACTCATCAATGATATATTTCACCGTAAACACAAGCATAACGAACGCCACAGACCTGACAATAACGGTAACATCGCCAACAAACAGGAGCTACACAACCGCAAACACCTCGCTTAATTTCACCGTGAACGGCACTGCATCCGCCTGCTGGTACAGGCTCAACTCAAACACGACCAATCTTACGCTAGCAAGCTGCGCTAATACGACATTTACAGCAGCGGAAGGGGCGAATAACATAACGCTTTACGCGAACAATTCAAACGGAACTGTGTTTAACTCATCGCTTGTCTCTTTCACTGCTGATACGGTGTTGCCTAACGTGACTTTCGTGTCGCCGACCCCAGCCAACGGCTCAACGGTAGCTGTAAATTATACGTTCATCAACGTTACTGTGAGTGAGGCCATAAATTTCATCAGCCTGGAATTCAACGGAACCAACTTCACAATGTCAAACGGGACACCGGATACATTCAGCCTTGCGTGGTTCAGGAATCACACAGGCATCGTTTCAGGAAACCAGTCATTCAAGGTTTACGCAAACGACACAAGCGGAAACATGGGTGTCAGCTCTGTACGCACTATAAATGTAACACTGTGAGGCCATGAAAATAAATATTTCTGCTTTTCTGA
>Ga0209541_10005821_pt1 | contig 21354 bp, 20 predicted proteins | sample RifCSPlowO2_01_FD_184027 | JGI IMG/M metagenome (GOLD analysis project Ga0209541, IMG submission 184027) | Groundwater microbial communities from Rifle, Colorado - Rifle CSP2_plank lowO2_0.1 (SPAdes) (version 2) | ecosystem: Environmental > Aquatic > Deep subsurface > Groundwater | place...
AAAAGGTAATCTTTCCGAAAAAGAAAATAGAGATTGGATAAAAAGCAATTGTCGTGATTATATTGAATTTTTTAAAAACATAGATGCCAATCTTTGGGAAGAATCTTTGCAATATACGGGAGCATTTAAATTAAAAGCCGAGGGCGCTTTATCAAAAATTAATTATAATCTTGGGGGAGGGGGGATTTATCCGATACTTTATTTTATAACTAAATTGACAAAACCTAAGTGCATTGTTGAAACAGGTGTCGCCGCCGGTTTTTCAAGTCAGATGTTTTTGAAGGCCATACAAGAAAACGGCCAGGGAATTTTGTATAGCAGTGATTTAGCGTATTTTAGGTTAAAAGATCCTGGGCAATATATCGGTTTTTTGGTCGAGAGCGAACTTAAGAAAAACTGGAAGCTCTTTACAGAGGGAGATAAGATTAATATTGCCAATATTAAAAAAGAAGTGAGTAGTATTGATATATTCCACTATGATTCTGATAAAAGTTATAACGGTAGGGTTTTTGCATTAAAACAGCTGGGAAGCCTGTTCCATGCCGGTACGGTCATTATTTTTGACGATATACAAGATAACTCCCATTTTCATGATTATGTCCAAGAAAAGAAAATAAAAGAATACTATATCTTTGAGTTTGAAAATAAATATGTCGGGGTTATTGCCAACTTATTTAAACTCAGCAGTACTTAAAACCACTAAAATCTTTAGAACAAAAAATCGTCCTGTTGAGACGATTTTTTATTACACTTTTAGTGCTAAAAACATTTTTCTTAGATATTCTCCAAGGCCAAAGTTTAATCCTATATATAATATAATTTTTAATGCTAAAACCTTTATTCTTACTATTTTTATATTTTCAAAGAATGCCCCAAAATGTTTCCATGAAAAAGAGGCATTGATTATTTTTTTTGCTTGATTAATATCTCCTTTTATCAAAAGATTCATAGCGCGCAATGTGTTGTCAAAATCTTTTTGGTATTTGTACTGCCTCAAACTTTTTTTATCTATTTTATTAATATAGCCCTTATCGGTCAAATAATAATCTACCACTTTGAAAAAGTCTGATTCTTCAGTGCGGAACTGGTTATACTTTGCCCCCCTGCCCCCATTTCTCCAATGAATAAGGTTTTCTTGAAGTATGCCTATCGGAGACGATTCTAATATTCTTAACCACATTTCTAAATCAGTTGAGCAGCCGAAAGGGCCATGGTCATCAAATAATCCTACTTTTTCAAATATTTCTTTTCTTGCCATAAATGTCGGTGGCAATAAAAAGGTATTGCCGTGTCGTAATACGGCTTTAAAAATTTCATCAAAATAATGTACATTCTTTTTTTTCAGTTCTTGTGGCAGCTTCCATTTGCCAACAATATTCCCATCTGCATTGATAATATTTGCAAGAGTGAACACGCCGGCAACTTTTGGATGCGCCATTAAAAAATCAACCTCTTTTTTAATGATATCTTTTTGGTAAATATCATCTTGGTGGCAGAATATGATAAATTCTCCTTTCGCCAACCCAGAATTAAGGCAACCATTGCAATGGTTTAAGCATGCGTCATAAGGCTTGCGATGTGTTGCCCCTGAGGCATTTTTAATATTTACATCGTAAAAATCGTCAATGTTTATGTCGGGAATATTTTTTCTGGAAACAATATTGGGATTTTTGTTTTGTATTTGGCGAATTACTTCTTGGGTGTTGTCGGTAGACTGGTTATCAGAAATAATAATTTCAAAATTTGAATAGCTCTGATTTATAATCGCCTGTACGGCCCTTTCTATTTTTTTTTCGTAGTTATGAGCAAGAAAAAAAATAGTTACTAAGGGATTCTTTTCCATATATTTTTTATGATAGTATTTCTTTTACTAATGTATTGGCAAAATGTTTTGTTGAAAATAGATAGCCCTTATCGTTTAAGAGAAAATTTTTAATGTTATCTAAATAATCTTGATATTCTTTGTCTGGCATATTTTTCATATAAGAATAAAGTTGGTCATAGGTGTTAAAATTCCTTTTATCAATAAAGACATTCTTGGGGATGTGGTCTGCAATATTTTGTGCACCTAAGTAAACCGGTACGCATCCTGACAAAAGACAATCAAATATTTTTTCAGTTATGTATCCATTAAAATCTTTACAGTTTTCATAGCAAATAGAGAACTTATATTTTTGATATGTTGCTCTCTTTGATACAACGCCTCCTTTATAGGAAGGATAGTAGGGTCTTAAAAGCTTAGTTAAAAATTTCAACCTGTTAAGCCGGGCTATTTTTATCCCCAAAAAAGTCCCTTCAAAGTGGTGCCTATCCCAGCCATTTCCATAGAGGTTAAAATCTTCGGGATGATTAGCTTCAAACCAGCGGATTGCTTTAATTCTTTCAGTGTAAAGTTCTTTTGGATGGACTATTGATTTGTTTGAAGATATAATGGTGCAAAGTTTTTCTTTTTGTCTTATATTAAAATTGAATTCAGCGGGAATTTGGTGTGAATATTGTATTTTAAAATATTTTTTATTATCAACTATTTCATCTTGCCAAGTGAATATTTTTTTAAAATAGGCGTAGTTTTCTTGTTTAAAATTATCCGGTTTTATAATGGGCGACTCATAAACAATAAGGTATAAATTTTTAAAGCCACAAGAAACTAATGTTTTCAAATAGGTATTATTAACGCCGGGAAAATCCAAAAATATCACCGCATCAAATTTTTCAATATCATCCATGTCAATGGTGTTTACTTGGTGGCCCAGTTTTTTTAGTTGTTCTGCTAAATAAAAAAAGGGGTACAATAAATTGTCTCCTATAGGCAAATGAGAAGAATCGGCAAATAGTTTATTTTTATTAAATTGTTTTGTATTACAGTAAAAACCTATATACATATTAGTGAGACCTACTAATTAAAGGTTTCCGTGATGAAATTTTGGAATTGCAATAGGAAAATCTTTAATCAGTAGGTCTGTGATATAAATCAATATTTTTTTCAAACCAAGCAACGGTTTTTTTAAGGCCTTGCTCTAAATTATTTTTTGGCTTCCAATGCAAGTATGTTTTAGTTTTAGAAATATCAGCCACCCAAATTTTTGATTCCAGTTGGGCGTTTTTGATTTTACTATATTCGGGTTTGATTTCTGAATGGGTGATTTGCTTTACTATTTTTACTACCTCGCTGATAGTATGTTGTTTCCCGGAGCCCAAATTAAAAACCTGACCTTTGATTTTTTTGACATGTTTGATAATTTTTAGATATGCCTCTATGAAATCTTCAATAAAAAGAAAATCTCTTACTGAATTAGGTTGCTGTGGTAATGTTAGTTTGGCGTTGGTTAGGCAGGAATTTATAATCGTGGGAATAAGTCGTTCTTTTTCTTCAAAATAGCCGTATGCCATAAATGGTCTTACTGTAATAATGGGCAAGTCAAATTTTTTGGCCATCATGCTGCAATACATGGTAGCGGCCGCTTTAGTTATTCCATACAGGTTGTTTGGTTCTAATGCGTCGGTTTCTTTCATGGGTTTTTGTTTTTGGCCGTATTCAGAATTACTGCTGGTATTAATAAAACAATCAAAGGCAATACGACTGCAAGCATTTATCAAATTGATTGTCCCCATAATATTTGTGGTTATGGTATCGTTTATATCTTTTTGTTTTTTTGGATATACCCCATAGGCAGCGAAATGTAAAATGATTTTCGGATGTAATTTTACAACAAGATTTTCAACTTCTTGGTAGTTTTCTAAGTTAATATAATGGATTTTTATTTTGTTTTTTATTTTTTCTAAGCGCCACAGACTTGTCCCTTCTTTTTCAATAATACCGACATTATAATGCAAATCAACCAGCCGGTGCGCAAAGTTTGAACCAATAAACCCTCCTGCTCCCGTAATTAATACTCTTTTATTCATATTGAGGATTTTTTTAATTTTTTAGCCATTTTAATAAAATAATTGGGAATAAAGAAAACCAAAGAAGTCATAAAAAGTTGTCCTGGATAACGATAAAATTCCTTGTAGAGAAGCCATAAATTTTTAACCGAACAATCAAAGTCGTAAGTTTTAGCGCTCAAAGTTGTCCTAAAAAGGCTTTTGGCAAACATATCTACTCTGCTATCTATAAATGTTTTACTATAGCCATAATCTTTTAATTTTCTCATAAATCTTCGGCCATAGGTGAGAAGATACAACGAGGTTCCTCCTTCATTCCATCGGTAATCTTGTCCTACAAAAAGTACCGGGGGTTTTAAACAAAGCAGTGGCAAAGATGTTCTGCCAATCATTTTAAAGATAAACTCAAAACAAGCCCACGCTTTTTCATATTGTTTTTTATCTACGGTAAGCCAAAGTTTACGGTTAAATATATGAACCCCCAGAGCCCCCGTATCATACTTGCTCAAAAGAAGCTCCTCGGCCGATTTCATGTATTCTACGCAATCATCCTCCTTAAAATGTTTCTTTTCGGAAGCTTGTTTGATGTCAATAAACGAATGGATATTAACGGTAAGCAGGGCAATTTCTTCTTTGGCCAAAATAGCAAGTATTACCTCAATTGCCCCATTCTGGATGATGTCGTCGTCTCCAATATTCCAGCAATATTTCCCTTTTGCTTTTACTACAGAATTAATAATATTTTCATCCATTCCAAGATTTTCATGGTTTCTAAAATATTGTATATTATTAAAACGAGATTGATAGGTTTTCACTAACTCTGTGGTGTTATCAGGGCTGGCATTGTCTGAAACAACCACTTCAATTGAATTTTTTACAGTTTCATTATCAAACTGCAAAACAATATTATCCAAACATTGTTTAAGATAGTGGGCCCTGTTATAGGTGGGTATGCAGATGCTTAATAAAATGTTGTCTTTCATATTTTAAACCACTAATATTTTTGGAATGGGTATAATAAATTTACCGCCATTTTCTCGATACGGTTTTAGTTCTTCCATATTCATTACTTCGTTAGCAATATTCCAGCATAATATTAAAAGATAGTCGGGTTTATTTTCATAAACTTTTTCTACAGGATACACTAATAAGTGGGTACCTGGAGTATATAATCCTTGTTTTTTCTCTGATTTATCAACCAAAAAGTCCAAATAATTTTCATTAATTCCAAAATAATTTAACAAAATATTTCCTTTTGCTGGGGCGCTATATGCTGCAATTTTTTTACCTTCATTTTTTAGCTTTTGCAATAAATTAATAATATCTTTTTTTAACTGGCTGATATTTTCATTTATTGCTTGGTATGTTTCAATTTTATCAAAACCGTCTTTTATTTCTTGTGTTATAAGATTTTTCACATTATCGCTAATAGGGAAGTTATTTGGATGACAAATAAATATTCTTAACGAGCCTCCCTGTGTCGGTGTCATTTCTATGTCATAAATTTCTAAGTCTGCATTTTTAAATATATTTATTAAGGCTATTAGTGAATAGTAAAATACATGTTCATGGTAAATAGTATCAAATTTATTTTCTATTAAGCCTTTTAGGTAGGGAAATTCAAAAATTGCTGTTCCTTTTAGCGCTAAAATTTCTTTTACTCCTTTTGCAAAATCCACAATTTCTGGCACATGGGCTAATACATTGGCCCCAAAAATGATATCTGCCCGGACATTTTCTTCTTCTTTTAATTTTTTAGCAAATGCGTAATTAAAAAATTCACAAATAGTAGGAATACCCTTATTATTTGCAACCTCTGCAATATTTTTTGCGGGATCCACTCCTAAAACTTGTATCCCTAATTCTTTAAAATATTGCAGTTGCGCCCCATCGTTGCTAGCAATTTCTAAAACTAAATTTTTTTTACCAAGTCCAAATCTTTTTGTAAGTTGGTCAGCAGTTTTTTTGCAATGTTCTAAAAAAGATTTTGAGGTGCTTGAAAAGTAAATATAATCTTTAAACATTTGATCGGGGGGTATGGTATGAGTAAGTTGCACCAAAAAACAATCAGGACAAAATGCAGTGGTTAAATCATATTTTTTTTCGCCAGGAATTTCTTCTTTTTTTAGAAAAGAATTAACTAAAGGTATTTGTCCTAAAGAAAAAAATTCTATTATTGGTGTATTGCAGTTTCTACAGTTCATTTTTATTAAAATAATTTTATTTAATTTTTTATTGAGTCTGTAATTTTTTCTGGGGTACAAGAAATTTCGTAGGGGTAGGGTTGTTTGGTGGCGTTTTGAGTGATATATGTATAATACAAAGCCCCACTAATCTCCATCTTTGCATATTCTTCCCTTCCCTCCATTGGAGTAGATAAGGGGAAAAGTCTTATTTTTGTACCTTTCGGAAATGGTTGATATTTATTGATTATCCGGAGAATACGCATCAAATGAGGGGCATGAGACACGAGAGCAATCTCTTTTTCTTTTTCAAATTTTTCTGGCAAAATAGTTGTTATTTGATCAAGCGTGTTTTTAATATCTTGCTCAATTATATCTACTTTTTCGGTTGGAATAATAACCCCTTCTTCAGATAAAACTTTAGCAACCGTTTCGTTTTCTATTGGTGTTCCATTGTAAATTACACGGGGACCGTAATTTAAAATGGCCTCTTTTATTTTTCTTTTTGCACTAATTATTTCAGACAAAGGAGCTTTAAAATTTTGACCACTTAACCTTTCGGTGATTTTTCTTATTAGTCTTGTTGCGTGATTTAATCGCTTTCTATCCATCCAGTTTGCCCAGGGATAATTTTTATACCGATCTTCTTTTTTTGGTTCAAAATAACTGCCTGGACCGGAAAAAACCCAGACAGTGCCGATGTTTTCAGCAATTTCTCTTGGTAAATCAAATTTCCCCTGATCGTGTTCAGCAACTTGTTCTAATAAATCTATTTCTTTTATTGCTTCGTCTATAAATAATTCAAGTTCTGATCTTGCAATACTTTTTAAGGCTTCATTTCTGCCAGTTGCATAATCATAGCAATTATTAATCCGATCCACCCTTTCTAATGTTTCTGGATTTTTAGCCACTAATTCTTCTTTCATAAATTTTTCGTGTATAGGACTTACCTGTTTGCAGCTTTTAGGGTTAATACACTTAAATTAGGAGTTTAAATTACCCTAAATCTATTCCTCCGTACACATAAGTCTAATATAAAATTAATATTTTACCAGTATATAATTATTTTACCACAAAAAGGAGATTTGCTATTAGTACGGGAATGTCTAATTATTAGAATAATCGTGATGTACCACTACTGTTTTGAAAAAAGATTCTATATTATAATATAACATAATAACATAATAATTTATGACACGAGAAATAAATCCTTTAGAGTCAGTGCCCGAGGGCATTGGAAAAACTCAAGAAAAAGGCCAAGAGGAAATTACTAGATTACTGAATCGTTCGGAAGGTCAATTTTCACCCGAATTACAAAAAACATTAGAAAAAATTGATTTTGCCAAATTAAGACAACTATTTTTAGATATTGCTCTAAGATTTGGTATTTATGAGGATGATTTAAACTTTTTAGATAAAAAAAGAATATTTGGTAGTGCAGTACGCAGTGTAGATTCTTATTACGACCTAGAAAATAATATTATAATGATTACCCAGGATAAAGCTAATATATCACACTATGAAGCTAGGCTAAAACTTAAAGATAACACAGGCTTAGTTGGAGATGAAAAGATGCTAGAAGTATTAAATCGGGAAAAGAAAGCAATGATAGAAACTTATGGTAGTGTTGATCTTTCAACCTTACAAACGCTCGTACATGAAGAGGTTCATGCCATAAGTAAACATATTTGTAAATCGTTATACGAGCAAAATGTGGACAAATGGACTGATGTTTGGTTAAGGGTTCATCAAAGTGGATATCGTAGGAATAATATTTATAAAAAACAATTGAATGCAGAATTTTACCCTGCTCCCTTAATGGAATCAGAAAAATTTCTTAAGGTATTTATGGTACTAAATGAAGCAGTGGTTGAAAAATTGGCAAGAGAAATAATGTTAAAATATTTAGAAAATAGTGGTTGGCCAAGAGAAGAAGCATCTGTATTTGAAGAAACAGTTAAAAATAAATCAAAACCTTTATCCTATGCTCGAGAAGTTTATTTATTGGAAGCAATAATAAAAAAACTATCCCAAAAAACTAAAAAATCAGAAGAATCTGTATGGCAGATATTTATCAAGGGATTATTAGAGGGAGAAAAATTTGATCGTCCAGAAGAGAGAAAAATTTTTGAAAAAAATTTCAGCCCAAATTTTTTAAAAGAATTATCAAATTTATCTACATGGCCTAGTTGGCACTCCAAGCGTCATGAATCTATTGAGGAATTAAAAGCGTTTATGGAAAGATACAAACTTTAAATTTAAAAAAAGAGAAAAAATGTCAAAAACAGCAGGTTATTCAAAGCCCGTTTTAGGGCTTGTGCAACGGCACTTTTAATATTTTCTAAATTTTCTTGCAATTCAGCTTGATTGTCAAATTTTTCACCAGCTTTTTCTACCATAAATTATTTTACAATGTATTAATTTAAGTTTCCTTTTTTATTTCCTAACCCTATCCCCAAATAATTTATTTCTGAAATATCTTTATTATGAAAAAATCCTCTGCCATCAATAAATAAATGATTTTTCATGTTGCTTTTAATAAATTCAGGAGTCAGTTTTTCAAACTCTTTCCAATTGGTCACAATTAAGCAGGCGTCTTTATTTTTAATTACTTCATGTAATGATTCTGTATGGTTAAAAGATAAATTTTTAAAGTGTGTGCCGGCGGTTTTTGGGTCAACAATTGGGTCGTAGGTAAACACATTAGCTTTTTTCGCAATAAGTTCTTTAATAATTGAAATGGCGGGGGATTCTCTTACATCATCAGTTTCAGGTTTAAAGGCCAATCCTAACACTGCAATATTTTTATTTTTTAAGTTGCCAATTTTTTGCTCGGTTAATCTTACCAGTTTCAGCGGTTGTTTTTTATTAATATCTAGTACTGCGGTTAAAAGTGCCGCATGATACTTTTTCTTTTTTGCAAAAGCCGTTAATGCCTTTACATCTTTTGGAAAACAGCTTCCACCAAATCCACATCCTGGGTTTAGGTAACTTAATATTTGAGTATTAACCCTTTTACTATTAATAATAGGATTTAGGCGCTTATCTAAAGCTACTCCTTTAAAGATTTCAAAGACATTAGCCCCTGGAATTGTTTGGGAAATGTTGGCAATTTCATTAGAAAAAGAGATTAAGGTAGCGAGCAGAGCATTATTGGTGTACTTAATCATTTCAGCATTATTAAGAGAAGTTTTTACAATGTCAGTTTTAAAATTTTTATACACTTTTTCTAAAGTATCTCCGCTCTTTTTATCAAATTCGCCAATGACTATTCTATCGGGATTCATAAAGTCATCTATAGCAACTCCTTCTCTTAAAAATTCTGGGTTCATACATACACCAAAGGTAATACCTGCTTTCTTTTTTGAATATTTTTCTAAAAGAGGCAATACTACTTTTAATGTAGTTTCTGGAGCGACGGTGCTTTTTACTACTACTAGGTGGTACTCTTTTTTACTCGCCAAAGCTTTTCCAATTTGCTCTGAAACTTTTTTAATATAAGTTAAATCAATATCATCATTTTTTTTGCTTGGAGTACCAACTGCGATAAAGGTTATTTGGCTGTTTTTTACCGCGCTATCAAGATTTGTAGTAGCCAAAAAAAGTTTTTTTGCCAACACTTTTTTTAACAGTCCGTCTAAATTTTTTTCGTGAATGGGGCTTTGGCCCTTGTTTATTTTTTCTACTTTTGCGTTATCAATATCAACACAAACAACCTTATGCCCGATTGAGGCCAAGCCAACTCCCGTTACGAGTCCCACATACCCTGTGCCAACCACCGATATATTCATAATTCAAAGACAGTGTGAAATTTTAAAGATTATAAGTAGATTTATACCAACCCATACTTTTTTTAAGTCCAGTTTTTAAGTCTACGGTAGGCTGATAGCCTAACAGCTTTTTTATTTTATCAAGATTTGGGGCGCGACGGCGCGGATTGTCCGTCATGTAATGTTTGTCAGTACTTTCTTTATGGATGATTTCAATATTATTCCCAGAAATTTCTTTTATCATATTGGCCAATTGCAACATTGAAACTTCCGCCTGAACGTCATTTCCCACATTAAAAGCTTCTCCGTTAAAATCGGATAATAAAATTTTAAAAAGACCAGTGATGGCGTCGGAAATATAGCAAAAAGTCCTAGTATCAGTGCCATCAGAATGCATTACAATCGGCTGGTTATGTAGAGCATTATTTACAAAATCCGGAATAACCCGCTTGTCATCTAGCCGAAGCCCAGGACCATAAAAATTAAAAGGACGAGCAATTTTAACAGGCACCCCGTATTGTTGCCAAAAAGCCATGCACAATGTTTCACCTAGTCTTTTGGATTCATCATAACAGGCGCGCGGTCCCGTGAAAGACACATTTCCCCGGTAAGTTTCGGGCGTAGGAATGTTTTCCGGGTTTGGGTCGCCATAGGTTTCGCTGGTACTCATAAAAAGGAAGCTTTGAGATTTTTTATCTTTAGCCAGTTGGAGTAAGTAGCGGGTCCCCATTACATTTGCATCAATGGTTTCCAGAGGATATTGGCGGTAATAGGTAGGTGAAGCAACGGAAGCTGCGTGGACAATAAAATCTATTGGCCTATCATAAGAAAATGGCTTTGAAATATCGTGCTTGATAAATTCAAAATAGTCTTTTTTTAATAAGTGGGCAAATCTTTTCTGGTCGCCCACAATGAGATTATCTAAACAGATTACTTTACATGGTTTTAAAAATTGGTGTTCGTTTAAAAAAGAAATGACATCTAAAAAATATCCGCCAATAAACCCGCTCCCACCTGTTACTAATAGAGTTTTTCCCTCAAGTTTTAAGGCGATATCTTTTATGTCGTTTGCTATTTCTTGCACATCTTCTGATATTGTTGTATCCATAGTTTTTAAAAAATTAACTAAGCTTATTATCCCAAATTTTCCACTTAGGGTCTTTTTCCCAAAGTTCATTTAAAAATAAATAATCTTTATAGGTATCCATTCCATACCAAAATCCTTCATGTTTATATAATGCCAATTGTTTTTCTGGTATTAACCTTGATAATGCGTCTTCTATCATATCTTTTGGTTGTAGGTAATTTAAGAATTCTTTATTAAAAACCATAAAACCCCCATTTACATAATCAAAAAGCATAGGCTTTTGAGCAAATTCAGTAACAAGATTATTTTCATCAGCATTTACTAGCCCCCACTTTGATGTTGGATGAACGCCCGTGATAGTTGCTATTTTTCCATGGCTTTTATGAAACTCTAGTAATTTATTAATCTTAATATCGGCAATGCCGTCTCCGTAAGTAACCATAAATAAATCTTCAGTAATATATTTTTTAAGTTTTAAAACCCTTTCTCCATGAGGGGTATCTAAACCAGTATCAGAAAAAATAATATTAAAATCATCAGCTGGATTTTCTGGTGTTTCGTTATCAAATGTTACTACTTTTCCATCTTTTGTAGTAACCACAATATCACTAGTATAGTGTTTTTGCCTAAGAAAATGGTCTTTAATGACATTACCTCTATAACCAAGAGCTAAAACAAAATCACGATAATTATAGTGACCGTATATTTTCATGATGTGCCATAAAATAGGAGCGCCTCCTATTTCTACCATCGGTTTTGGCTTAAATTCTGTTTCTTCTTTTAGGCGAGTACCCGATCCACCGCAAAGAATAATGGTCTTAATCCGGTTAAATTGCTCTGCACCGCCTTCGGCGGATTTAACTGGATGAATTTTTGCTTGATTACTATCTGTCATATTATTTAATGGGTAAATAATATAATAAATTAGCCATAAATACAAGCTATTTTTTAGATTCTATTTTCAAGATTGATCCCCGTATAATAGCTTTCTAATCCAATGCCAATATCTAAAACTTGGTATCCTTGGTCTGCCATATCGTATATTATTGTTTTTGATAATCCAGCAGACATCAAGACAATAAAATTATTTTTTGGCAGTCCGGATTTATCAATTACATTAGTAATATCTTTTTGTATTTTTAATCTGCTTTCATAGGTGTTTTCAGGTTCACAGGTAATATAAAGATAGGTGTCAGATGATAATGGGGAAGTCATTATTTTTTCTTTATTTTCTTTATTTGTTACAATAATTACTTTTTTATTTTGTATGTACGGTAATATAAGATTTTCAAAACGGCCAGGTTTATAAAAAGCCAGCGCATCAAAGTATTTAGCGTTTTTATTAAAAATTAATTCGTAGGTGATTTTTAGTTGCCTCCATACCGGAAAGCGGTTTATTTCTTTACCCTCCGAATTTATAAAATGTGTTAATTCTTTGTTGGTATAATTAACAAATTCAGTAATACCAAGGATATACGGGGAATTATTATTATAATTTTTAATAATTTTCAAAAAATCATTTCTTATAGCATCACTGTATACTTGGTAACTTACACGACAAAAATGTACTAAACCTATTTCTCCATCTCCTACTCTGATTATAGACTTGCCTATATTAATTAAATCGATTATCTCTTTGTCATTATAAAATTGACATTTATTGCGGTAGTTATTTTGAAAGTATCTATATATAAACAAAAAGAGATACTTGGTGTCGTAAAATAAGTATCTTTTAATGGCACCATATACCCAAATAATTTTTTTAATCATGAAATAATAGACTTGTCGCTAAATAAGGTTTTACTGCAAACTGCATATTTTGACCACAAATTTGCAATAATTTTTCAGCTTATGACAAGCATAAACTTCAAAATTCTATCAAATTTCTGGTTCAAAATCTTCCTTGACCCGCAGGGCATCCTGAAGGCTGATTTTCGTAAAAAACCTTATTTAGCGACAAGTCTAATTGATCTTTTTAGATATAAATTATATAAAGATATAATTAATCGCTCGGAAAGAATGCAAAAATGCGTTTTTTCATTCTTTTCTCGCTTATAATTATAGTATAATATAATAAATTAAGGCTAATCACAAGTTATTTTAATGATAAAAAAAGAGAAAGTTACTATTACTTTTTTTCTTCCTTCGCTTGAATGTGGTGGTACAGAAAGAAATACCGTTAACCTTCTTAAGAATTTAAATAAAGAAAACTACGCGCTATCGCTTCTTTTAGCAGAAAAAAAAGGAGATTTTATCAAAGATGTACCCAAAGAAATTCCTATAGTCAGTTTTAATGCCCACTCTCTTTTTAAAATATTTTTACATTTAATTGCATATTTTAAAGAAGAAAAAGCAGATATTTTTGTTTCTGCTTTTCCTCGTTTTAATGCGATAGTGTTGCTTGCTAAAAAATTTTCTGGCACTAAAACTAAAATTATTATCACCGAACACCTTAGTTTTTCTTTGCTTTCTAAAACTGCAAAAACTGTTAGCCATCGCTTTATTGCCCGCTTTTTATTTCCCTCTTTTATAAAACTTTTTTATCCAAATGCAGATGCTATTATATGTGTTTCCAAGGGAATTGCACAAGAGATTTCTTCTATGGCAGGTCATTTAGAAAAAATCAAGGTAATTTATAATCCGGTTGCTGATCATACTATTTTAGAAAAGGCGAAAGCGGAAGTTAGTCACACATGGTTTCATAGCACAGAAATTCCAGTTATTTTGATGGTAGGAAGATTATCAAAAACCAAAGATCAGCCTACCCTTTTTAGAGCATTAAGCATTATCCTTAAAAAACAGCCGGCTCACCTTGTAATTGTGGGAGATGGTACAGAAAAGTTAAAATTAATAAATCTTGCCACCCAGCTAAATCTTACTGAAAATATCGCTTTTTTAGGCTTTCAAGATAATCCTTATAAATATATGAAGAGAGCCTCGGTGTTTGTGTTATCTAGTTTACAAGAAGGATTTGGAAATGTAATTGTTGAGGCAATGGCGTGCGGCACTCCGGTGGTGGCAACTAACTGCGCTTCTGGACCAAGCGAAATTATTCAGGACAGAATTAATGGTTTATTAGTTGCGCCACAAAATGAAGAAGCCCTAGCATCTCTAATTATAAAAGTTTTAAATAATCCTTCTTTGGCAAAAACACTTTCAATTGAAGGAAAAAAAAGATCAGAATTTTTTTCTATTAAAAAAAGTGTAGAAGAATATGAGAAAATTTTTCAAACAATAAGTCTCACAATAAAATGATGCACCTTTTTAAAAATTTTATTAATACAATAACCACACAAGAAAAAAAACCCATTATTTATTCTGTGTTATTTTTAGCAATTTCATTTTGTATAGTAGGTTTTTTTAATAAAACTTTGGCGGTTGGCCTTCTGCTTCTTTTATTTTTAACTGTTGCAACGCTTTTTATTATATTTAAAACTATAGGGTATGATAAAAATACATACATAATTTTTTTGATAGCCTTATTGGTTCATTTTGGAGCTGTGTTGTTTATTTATTATGGCCATTTTAAACCATTTGGCGGAGGTGCGGATTTTGAAGGATATAATCAAATAGGAATAGAGATAGCTCATAGATTTGGCAATGGAAATTTTTCGTTGGAGGGGCTTTATACTGATCACTTTTTCCCAATTTTAATTGGAATTTTATATTTATTAACGCTCCCAAGTATGATTGTGGGCCAGCTTTTTGTAGTTTGGCTTGCGGCAATTTCTATTTTATTAGTATATTTAATAGCTCAAGAATTAGGGGCAACAAAAAAAGCAGCTTTTTTAGCAAGTTTAATTGTGATTGTGTATCCAAGCTACCTATATTTTGGCAGTATTTTATTGAAAGATACGGTAGTGACACCACTCGCCTTGGCAGGCTTATTACTTACTATAAAAATGGCTAAGAAATTTTCTTGGATAAAATTTTTAGTTTTTTTTATTATTTTAACCAGTCTCATTAATCTTCGTTTTTATGTTGGCTATGCTCTTATGTTTAGTTTTATCTTTTCTTGGCCATTATTATCTGCATTCAGCCCTAAGAAAAAAATAATATATTGGCTGATAATGGTGGTTTTGTTAGGTTTTTCTCCCCAATTCGTAGATAATGGTTATTATGCTTCTTCGAGCTTTAAAAAATTTCTTACTCCTAAAAATATTACCTATTACCGAGAAATTTTATATAGCAACAGTCCCGAATCGCCATTAAATACTAAACCCAGTGAGCCTCAAGTAGTTGCTTCTTTGCCAGTTGATCAAAAACCAATCATTGCTGAACCGACCGTTACTCAACCTAGTCAACCAGTCAATCCTAAACCTGTTATACCGGTTGCCCCTCAGCCGACTACTTCCGAGCCAACTATTGCTCAACCTAATACTTCTCAACCAAATCAGTCTTCTAGTGAAGAATTTGGGGGAAGCGCTTCAACTTTTTTCTTAGAAACTGGATTTACTAAGGGAGCTTTAGTGTTTTTAAAAAATTCTTCACAATCTTTTATTTATAGTTTACTGGGCCCGTTTCCATGGCAATTTCAATATAAAAGACAGATGGTGGGTTTGGTAGAAACCATTCCATGGTATATATTAATATTAGCTTCTTTTTATAGTTGCGCGAGGTTTATCCGAAAAAATGGGGTTTTAAGGTTTTTGAAATTATATAAGTTTAGTTTGCCATTGCTTTTGTTTAGCGTACTTGTATTAGGTGCGCTGTCATTATTTATAAACAACTATGGCATTATTGCCAGAATTCGTGTACCAGTTTTTATTTGTCTTGCGTTAACAATGTGTGTAGTATTTGATACTGGTCTAGAAAATTATTACCTTGAATTGCGAAATGCTTTCAGGAGATTTTCTTTAAATTCCAGAACGAAAATTTGATAGAATTCTAAAATGTAGTGAACTACATTTTAGAATTATTGCGAATTTGCAGTTGGAATTTAAAGAAAAGACCTGAAAATTGCCTTTTAATGGGGCATTTCATAATTCAAGGTAATTACAAAAAAATATATGCAAAAATATTTAATAATTGGGGGCGCTGGATTCATAGGCTCCCATTTGTCAGAAGAGCTTTTAGGGCAGGGCAATAAAATAGTTATTATAGACAATGCTTCTATTAAAATAACTAGCCCTAAAATTAAAAGTTACAAAATAAGTATTGATGATCGCAAAAAAGTTTTTGGTATTTTCAAAAAAGAAAAACCTGATTTTGTGTTTCATTTAGCCGGTGCAATTAATTTAAGAAGACCAATTGAAGACCCGCTTTTTATAAAAGATATAGATTTTTTATCAAGAACGGCCATTATTTTAGAAGCCTGCAAAGAAAATAATGTAAAAAAAATAGTGTTTGTTTCAAGTGGTGGGGCAATTTATGAAAATGCTAAAATAATTCCCACTAAAGAAGATTATTTTGCCAGCCCAAATTCTTTGTATGGCTCAGCAAGCTTAATGATAGAAAAATATATAGCTTTGTATTGTAATAATCACGCAATGCACTTTACAATACCTCGCGTAAGTAATGTGTATGGACCCCGCCAATGGCAAAGCGGTTTTATTCCAGCAACTATTACAAAACTTTTAAAAAAAGAAAGCCCTGTTATTTTTGGCACAGGAAACCAAACTAGAGATTTTATTTATATTAGTGATTTGGTTGAAGCACTAATTATTTTGGTAAAAAAAGGTAAAAACGAAATTTATAATGTGGGAAGTGGTAAAGAGATAAGTTTAAAAAAAGCATTTGCCGAAATAAAATCTTTGTCTGATTCAAATATTAGCGCAACATATAAAAATGCGAAAATTTCAGAAACGCAAAGAAGTGTAATGAATATTAAAAAAATACAAAAAGAATTTAATTGGAGTCCCAAAACAAATTTTACTCAAGGGTTATTAAAAACTATCGAATGGCATAAAGACCTCAGGAAAAATGGATAATCATAAAAACAAAATTTGTTTTGTGGTGGCGGCTGATATTACGCTGAAATTTTTATTACTTTCTGAATTAAAGTTTTTTAAAAATAAAGGATACTCTGTTTTTGTGGTATGCTCTCCTGGAAAATGGCTCAAAAGTATTAGAAGCGAAGGAATAGAGGTAAAAGAAATTACAATTAAAAGAAAAATATTTACCCCAATTTCAGATGTAGTTTCTTTATGTCAATTATTTTTTTATTTTAAAAAAGAAAAATTTGATATTGTCCTTACTTTTACGCCAAAACCGGGATTGTTAGGCCAATTAGCAGCTCGCCTAGCAGGGGTGCCAATTGTGGTAAATACTATTTTTGGATATTATTTTCATGAAAATACTCCATATATAAAAAGAAATTTTTTTATTTTCATTGAAAAAATAGCCGCTTGGTGCTCAAGTTTTATCTTTTTTAGGAATCAAGAAGATTTTATAACTGCAAAAAAAGAAAAAATTATTAAAGATAGTGTGGCACAATACATAGGAGATGGAATTGATATTGAAAAATTTGATAGCACAAGATTTTCAAAAGAATTTATCCAAGAAAAAAAAGAAAAATTAGGAATTAAACCAGAACAAGGCGTAATTGGTATTGTGGCTAGGCTCGTAAAAGAAAAAGGGTATTTAGAGTTATTTGAAGCATTTAAAATAGTGCTTTTAAAATTTCCTAATACTTTGTTGTTAGTTGTGGGCCCTTCTGATTTGCAAAAAAAAGACAGTCTTAATCCAAATATGGTGAAAAATTTTGGAATAGAAAAAAATGTCATATTTTTAGGAGAAAGAACCGATGTTGACGAATTGTATGCGGTAATGGATATATTTGTTTTGCCATCATACCGCGAAGGATTTCCTCATAGTGTTATGGAGGCCTCGGCAATGGCTAAGCCCATTATTACAACCGATGTGCGTGGATGCCGTAATGCAATTGAACCAAATATAACCGGTATTTTAGTACCACCTAAGAATGCCCAAGTTTTGGCTAGTGCTATCACAACTCTTTTATCGGATTTAAAAAAAGCAAAAATGATGGGCCTTTCTGGCAGAAAAAAAGCTGAAAAAGAATTTGATAAGAATATTCTTTTAGAAAAAATGGAAACAAAAGTGCAAGAGTTAATTAATAAAAAATGATTTTTTGTTTAGCAGAAAAAAATGATGCACTACAATTAGCCCAAGTCCATAAAACTGAAATAAGTGGAGGATTTTTAAGTTCGTTGCATATTAATTTTTTAAAAATATTTTATCTTGCTCTCATAGAATCAAAATATAGTTTTTGCGTGGTTGCCAAAGAAAATAACAAAGTAATAGGTTTTATTTCAGGAGTTTTTGATATGAGTAAGTTTTATAAGTATTTTCTTTCGCATTATTTTTTTCAGTCATTTGTGATATTATTGCCTAAAATTTTTTCTTCTTTTAAAAAAATATTAGAATCCTTCTTATATCCTAAAAAAGAACAATCTTTGCCTAAGGCAGAATTATTAACTATTGCCATAATCAAAAAATTCCAAGGGCAGGGCTTGGGAAAATTGTTATTAGATGTATTTTTAGATCAAATGAAACAAAGAAATATTACAGTATTTAAAGTTGTGGTTGGTGAAGAATTAATAAACGCCATAAAGTTTTACGAAAAAAATAATTTTACTTTTTTAAAAAATATTAGCATTCATACCAACGCCCCTTCGAGGGTATATTGTTATGAAATAAAAAAATGATAATAAGTATATTTTATTTTTTAGCACCTTTTTTTGTAGGCATTATTGCTATTTTTCTTTTATTAAAATTCTCTGAAAAAACCAATTTTTTGGTTGATGTTCCAGAAGGCGATGTATTAAAAATCCATAAAAAAAGCATCCCGCTTATAGGTGGGCTAGGGATGGCACTTGCCATATTGCTTGGGTTTTTGTTTATTACAACAAAAGAGATTGTCCCTCAACTTATTGCAATCATCTTAGGATTTTTAATTATTTTTTGCGTGATGTTGTGGGATGATTTAAAATGGAAGCATATTTCTACCATAAAACCATTTTTAAAATTTCCAATTTTGTTATTATCCGCATTAATTCCAGCCATTATTCTTTCATTTTCAGGTATTATTTTTAATTTCGTCCCTCTATATATTGTTGCCATATTATTGGGTTTTATATATATTTTTACCGTAATAAATTCAATAAACTATCAAGATGGTATGGATGGTTTAGCTGGTGGTCAAGTATTTATTTCTTTATTAGGTTTTGTAATGCTTAGCTTAATAACTGGCAATAGTTTTGTTTTATTGGTTGCACTAGTTTGCTTGGGAGCTGTAGCATCTTTTTTATGTTTTAATTTTCCTCCAGCCAAAGTTTTTATGGGTGATTCTGGCGCCTATTCGTTGGGTTTTTTGTTATCGGTTTTTGCGATGCTTTTTTCTCGGCCCTATGAAATTTATAGTGTGTTGGGCCCAATTTTTATTATTGGTTTGCCAATATTTGACGGAGTTTTTACCAATATAAGGAGAATAGCAAATGGTAAATCTATATTTTTAGGCGACAGGTCTCATTTTTACGATAAGCTTTTGCAAAAGGGATTTTCTACCAAAAAAACCCTTGCGATTTGTTACGGTATTCAAGTATTACTAGTTATTGTGGGAATTGCTATCTATTCATATACATAAAAAATATTAAAATATATGTTAGAAAGAAATATAAATCCTGACGATAAGTTAAAAGAACTTTCTTTATATAGTCCAGGAGAAATTGAACATCAGGTACAACCTGAAGGCGGGAGAGATTTGTCGTTATATGAACAACATCTTTTATTTAACAGGCAAGAATTAGAAGGTAAAACGGTTTTAGATTTAGGAGCAGGCCCAGAGGCAAAATTTGCCAAACAATTAAAAGAGTCGGGAATAAAAGCAGATGTTGTTTCGCTAAGTCCAGATTTTACAAAAGAAAGATACAGGAAAAAAGTGAAAGAATCTTTTCCTGAAGGTAAATTTGTGGCTGCCACCGGACAGGCACTGCCATTTGCAGACGAATCTTTTGACAGAATTTTTGCGTTTCATTTAGTTGAACATATATCCCAAAAAATGTTTTTGCGATGCATACTTGAGATAGCAAGAGTATTAAAGAAGGGGGGTAAAGCAACACTGGGTACAATGCCAGATGTTGATGATCCTGACAGTATTGCCTTAGGGAATAGTAAAGAGACGATGGAAAAATTAAAAATTTATGGCGTAAAAGTTATTCAAGAGAGTATTCCCAAAAAGAAATTGTTAATTAAGAGTATGAAAGTATATCACGATGAAGACGATCATTATGGTCAAAGAATTTACAATGTTACTTGTCATAATATTGTATTAATTAAAAATGATAATAAATAAACAATAAAAATATGTCAGAAAGAAATCAAAAGTACCATTTTGATAATCGAGAAGAGCCTTATCATTATATTCAACGCACGATTGATAGTTCGTGGCCACCAGAAGGCAGGGATTTATCAACTTACGAGAGAGAGCTTTTATTTGATAAACGGGAATTGGAAGGAAAAGTTGTTTTAGATTTGGGGGCAGGGTTGGAAGCAAAGTTTGCTAAGCAACTAAAAGAGGCAGGGATAAAGGCAGAGGTTATTTCTCTAAGTCCAGATTTCATAGAAGAAAAATATAGAACAAAATCATTTTTACTTTACGGTTCGACAAAGCTTTGTGGTGAAAATTTTTGTTCAACTATTTCAGATTTATATGGTCTGGATACCACGGTTTTGAGATATTTCTATGTTTACGGCCCAAGGTATTCCGTTTTTGACCATAGTGCCATGGTAAATTTTATAAATTTGGCGTTAAGAGGAAAGCCAATTTTAATTTATGGTAAGGGAGACCAACTTAGGGATTATACATATATTGAAGATGTCGTAGAAGCAACAATTTTGGCGCTGAAGAATGAAAGTACAAAAGAAAAAATTTATAATATAAGTTCTGGATTTAATACTTCTATTTCTGACTTAGCGGCGACAATTGTAAGATTAACTAACAGCAAATCTGAAATTAAAGCCGCATCTCATACACAATATAGATATATTGATTATTGTAGGATACCTATCGGTATAACCTCGAAGAAAGATAATCAATGGATTGATGAAAGGAATTACATAGCAGATATTTCTTTGGCAAAAAAAGAATTAGGATACTTTCCTAAGATTTCCCTGGAAGACGGGATTTTAAAAACTGTAAATTGGATGTCTAAAAAAATATGAAAGTTTTAATTATTGCTCCTCATCCCGATGACGAAGTGTTAGGCTGCGGTGGTTCAATAAAAAAATGGACGAAGGAAGGAAACGAGGTTTATTTATGTGTTGTGACTAAGGCATACGCGCCCGACTGGACAGAAGAGTATATCGAAAATAAAAAGAAAGAAGTAGATAAATCTGCCAAAGTTTTGGGTATCCAAAAAGTATTTTTTTTAAATTTACCAACGGTAAAATTAGATACAATTGGGCAAAA
>Ga0209541_10005822_pt1 | contig 21348 bp, 30 predicted proteins | sample RifCSPlowO2_01_FD_184027 | JGI IMG/M metagenome (GOLD analysis project Ga0209541, IMG submission 184027) | Groundwater microbial communities from Rifle, Colorado - Rifle CSP2_plank lowO2_0.1 (SPAdes) (version 2) | ecosystem: Environmental > Aquatic > Deep subsurface > Groundwater | place...
AATAAGACATTAAAATTTTCTTTATAATCTTCTACATAACCTACTTCAAGCTGCAATATCATTTCTGCTAATTTTTTTTCTAATGAACTTCCAAATCTTGAATAATTATATCTCTCTGTTTTTATATTACCTATTACAGGATCAATTTCTTCTTTTAATATAGAATTATCTTCAATTATAATTGGGTTATAATCATAACATTCTGGAGTTATTACTTTATTATTTCTTAATTTTTTCCATTCTTCAGAAAAGAACGTACTTTCCAATATGTTTCTTCTATACAATTTCATATTTGATTTATTATCACAAATTTTATAAGTCTATTGTTAATTTTATACTTATGGAAGAAAATGTTGAAAAATTTTTAGAAGGAATTGAAAGAGACCTTCCTAGATTATATCTAGATGAAATAGTATTCTCAAATGAAGATGAACAAAGATTAGCTATGATTAATCACAAATTTTATAAGTCTAGAAATTGTTATGCATCTAATGCAATAAGTTTATTGGCAGCAATACGTCAATATGTTTCTTTAAAAAAAATTAATTTCTCCGGCAATCCAAGTTATCATGATCTTGCAAATCTTTATTATTCATTAATGACTGGGAACAGCACTTTGGCTAACACAAGGGAATCTAAAAATTATTATAGCTCTGCTGTTTCAACTTTAAAAAATAGAAAAAATCCCAAGATTTTATTACTTGGTTTTTCTACAGTTTATTCTTTGGAAAATCTTGCTGCATTAATACATTTATCTAATCTTGATAATCCTAAAATAATTGCTTTTGATATAAATAAACAGCCACTTTCTGAAGCAAATGTTTATTGTGGAACAAAACTTTACAATGTTGAAATTGAATACGAACAAGGCAATGCTATTTTAAGCGAATTTTTTGAGGCTGATTCTTTTGATCTTATAGCCACGCATTTATTTCTTACTCACATTCCAGATGAAAGTAAAATAAGATTAATTAATAATGTGCATAAATGGCTTAAGCCTAATTCTAAATTTGTGGATGATGAAATAATTGTTCCAGGCACAATAGATCGAAATAAATATGCAAAATATTATAGAACACTTGGCAGGCATTATATTCCTCCTTTAGATCATTCATCAATGGAAAAGGTTGCTAATTGGATGGAAAAATTTGGTACATATTCTATTTTTTTCCCATATAATGATTTAGATAAACTACATAGAGATTTTAGTAAATTTTCTTCATTACGGTCTGACCATTTAAGAACCAGAAATATTTACTCTGAATCTGATTCTCTATTAAGATGTCCTGTCTATAATATAACCGCAACTAAAATGCGTACTTAATATTTTTTCGAAGAAAGCTATACAAATATCCAGCATAGTAAGTTTCATTAATTTTTGAACATTTGAAATAATTGGTTTTGTAAAAGACTATGCAACATTTAGAAGAATTATAACTTTAATCTAAAAATCTATGAATAAAAATAAACATTTCTAATTTTTTAAAGCTTCTTTTCTACAAATTTTCAATAGTGAATAAAATTTCCAGATTATATAATTTTAACTATTTAATTTTCTATTAAATTCTAATACATTTTTAGATCTCTCTTCATTTTCACGTTCATATGCAATTTGTATTTGATCTCCAATTCCCTTGAGTAAATTGCCGAATTGTTCTTTTCCTCTTTTCATTGTAATTTCTCCAAATCTATTAAGTTCTAAAGCAAGTTCCCCTAAATCTATTTCATTACCCCAACGATTATCGCGACCTGTGACATTAATTATTCTTACAACTTTATCTCTTAAATTGTGTATTCTTGGATCCATTCCTGCAGTTATAACTTCTAATTTATCTACTGTTATTCTAATTACTTCATCTGGTATTTTTAAATTAAAAAAATAATCTCCTAATTGATTATAACCATAATTTTCAGCAACTGTAATATATCCAAATAGCGAGGCTCCAACTGACAGATAAGGTCTTAAATCAACAGCTTTGCCTGAAGTAAAAATTGCTGCTTTATTTATTTCATCTTTAAGAAATTTTTTCATAATTCTAGGAACTCCATATAAGTATTCAACAGGTTCTGTTTTTAATCTTCCATAAACTAATTTAATAGGCACACTATCCATATTTTTATTGTATAAAGAAAATTTATAAACCTTACTATTTTATTTACCTATAAGTAATAACCAATTAAAAAATTTTTTATTAATGTTATAATTAAGCAGCTTGAACAAAATTTATTCCTTCTGGAACTTCAAAATTATCTTCAACTTTAAATTTTTCACATTCAACTAAAATACCTGCATCTTTGCTTTTTTCTAAAATGCTAACGCCCTTATCTAATTCTTCTTTTGTAATACAGACTTTTTCACCTGCATTCTGGTTTTTATACCAACCATACATACAATTTGTTGTGTCGCCTACAGAATTTATTATTCTGCCATCTAATAATTTTGCTTCTGCCCTGAATTTTGTACCTTTTATAGTCATTTCAACTGAATTTCCTGCTTCATCATGGCCTTTACATTTAAATTCACCATTTAATTTGAAAACACCATCTAGTTTGCCATTATATACTGATTTATTCTGGCAAGATATTAAAAAAATTAACATTAAAATAAGAGATATTGCTACAACTGCTTTTTTCATAAATTTAAAGTATAAACAAGGTTTATTAAGTTTTTGGACGTAAAAATTACATGAAAGTCTATATAGAAAGAACAGATGAATGGAAAGAAGTAAATGCTATAAATGTTCAAGAGATATTTCAGAAATTAAAAATAAACCCAACTACTGTTATTGTTACCAGAAATAATGAATTAATAACTGAAAATACAAAAATAAATGATAATGATGAGGTAAAATTGATTTCTGTTATATCTGGTGGATAGATTTATAAATATTTATATTTTTCTTAATGATATGGGCGAAGATCTTGAAAGGATATTGGATTTGGCTGATTGTACAGAATTTATGATTCTTTTACAAGAAAATAATATTGTTCTTGAGTATTATGAACAAATACAAAATTATGATCCTAAAAATTATAAAGTTCCAAAGATATGTGGTTATATTCCCAGAGAATAATTTATAATCTTTTCTTATTATTCTTATTAAATGGCATGCAAAAAATGTGTAGAAAATCCAGTAATACAATTGCCTAATAGCAATGTAAATTTATGTAAAAACTGTTTTATAAAATATTTTGAAAAGAAAGTAAATAAAACTATTGGAGAATATGATTTAATCGACAAGAAAGACCATATAGTAGTAGCGTGTTCTGGTGGAAAAGATTCTACAGTTTTATTGTATTTATTAAAAAAATTAACTGAAAAAAGAAAAGATGTTAAAATTACTGCTTTAGCAATAGATGAAGGGATAAAAGGTTACAGAGATAAAAGTTTAGATTTTTTAACTAATTTCTGCAAAGAACATAAAGTAGAATTAAATATATTTTCTTATGAAAAAGAATTTGGAAAACCATTAGATGAAATATTAAAATCTTATAATGGGGTTCCGTGCTCTATTTGCGGGGTTTTTAGAAGATATTTATTAAATAAGAAATCAAAAGAATTAAATGGAAATAAATTAGCTACTGGACATAACTTGGATGATGAAAGCCAGAGCATTATTATGAATTATTTTAGAAAGAATATTAAACTATCTGCAAGATTGGGACCAATTACCGGAATAATAGCAGACAAGCGATTCATACGAAGGATTAAACCCTTGTATTTCTTAACTGAAAAAGAAATCACTTCATATGCATTTTTAAAAGGCTTTATGGATAAATTTACTGAATGTCCCCATGATGCAGATTCTTATAGAGCACAAATAAGAGATATGCTTAATAATTTTGAAGCAAAATATCCTGGAACAAAACATTCTATCATCACTTCTTTTTTAGAAATATTGCCTGTTTTAAAAGAAAAATATAAAGATGAGCAAGAAATTAAAAGCTGCAAAATCTGTGATGAACCTTGTTCACAAGAAATATGCAAAGCATGTCAATATGCTGAAGAAGTTGTAAAGAATTTCACCAGATAAGCTTAAATGTTTTTTTAAATTTCTTTTTTTATGACTGAAATAAATTTAAAAGAAAATTATGTATGTATTAATATCTTAACTTCATCGCATGACAGGAATCTAATTTTTGAACTGCTTAACAGCAATATTGTTAAGGGGGGTTTAGTTTTTCAGAATAATAATACAAACGGTGAGTTATATATACCAAAAAGCGGTTTAGAAAAAGCAGTTGTATTTACACAAAGCAGGAGGAAAAGATCCAAGATATCAAAAATCATTGACTCTCTTGATAATGCCAATCAATTTATTTCTGGAGAAAATTTAGAAACCCAATTCATAGATGCAGAGATTTCAGCTTATGAAAAATCAAAAGAAATTCCAAGACTATATTCTGCTGTGGAATTTGTAAAGGGTTTAGAATGCAATGGAAGAAAGATACCTGAAGAAAAGATTAATAGATTTATTGAACATTTAAAGGATTATGGAATAAACCCTGACAAATCAGAAGATAAACTGGTTTATAATGAAGATCAAACAATGAGAATAGCATTAATTATTGATAACAATTTACAACCATTGCAATATAGGAATGTTAAATTTATTGAAAATAAGCAAGGCGGATTGGTTCCTATGTTATATGGCAGGGAACTTTTATCCAGAATAAGCAAAAAGTGCAGTTTTAGAGATTAGGCCTTAATTTTGAATAAGATTTAAATACTAATATTAATATCAATTTTAAGAGGTTGAAAATGAATCAAAATCAAGAGGTATTGGTTTCCTGTAAAAAATGCACTTTAAGAGTACCTGTTGGCAAAACAACATATGATAAAGAAGGTGTAAATTTAATATGTTTTCCCTGCTATAATAAATTAGCATTAGGTATAGAACCTGAGAGTTATAATACAATCCAATCTGCAGAAGTTCCAAAAAAAATTTATTATAAATGTGATTATTGTAAATATGATTTTTCAAGATCTGAAGATTTCCAGTTTAATGGTTTATGTGCTAATTGTGGAAAAGACCAAGTTAAAGTTAATGATCAAATAGTTGAAGTTGAAAAAAAGAAAAACCTTCTGGATTATTAGAAATTCTTAAAAATCTTTTAATTGTTCTAATTTGATATGGATTATGATAAAACTGCTTCAAGTTATAATAGATTGTATAAAGAAGAACAATTAAAAAAACTAAAAGCAATTGAGAAAATATTAAATGTTAGAAAAGAGGATTATTTATTAGATATTGGATCTGGCACAGGAATATCTACAAATTATTTTAAATGCAATTGTTTTGGATTAGATCCAAGTTTTAAAATGCTTAAATTTTCTAAAGATTTGAAAGTCTGCGGATATGCTGAAAATTTGCCTTTTAAAGAAAATACGTTTGATATAATAATTGCAGTAACTTCATTTCATAATTTTATAGATTTCAGAAAAGCAATTTTAGAGATTAAAAGAGTTTCAAAGAAAAATGCCAAGATTGTAATAACTGTAATGAAAAAATCTTCTTATTTAGAACAAATTACAGATTTAATAAAAGAGAATTTTATATTTGAAACAATAGAAGAAGAGAAAGATATAATATTTTATGGCAATTTAATGTAAGGATTAACTTTTTATATTGAATGCTTTTTTTAATCTTATGCCCCCGTAGCGCAGCCTGGAAGAACAATTCTAGGAAGGGCTTACCAATAGATTGTTTTGTGCAAATAGCGTAGCAGGTTCCTAACCTGTTGGTCGTGGGAGATTAGACTACGCGTAGTTTAATCAACGAATTCAAATCCCATCGGGGGCGTTATTTTTATTCTAAATTATTTTCTCTTTTACATAATTCCAAAAATTCTTTTATTTTATAATAATTTGATTCTAGCTCTTTTTTACATATATCTAATGTCAAAGAATTCCACTTTTGTTCTATTTTCTCTTGTGCAATAAACAATATTTCTTCAAAATTATAGCCTTGTGATTTTAGATTATAAAACATTTTTAAGATCTTTTTTGGTATTAAATATCTATAACAATTTGCATTTGCACATATTTCAGCTTCTCTGCAAGTAAATGTTTTTTCCCTATGTTCTTTTATACATGTTAAAACTTTATTCTTTATTGATTCATTTATTGGATAATTTTGGAAAAACGATAGTGCGAAACCCAAAGCCATATTTGTATGTTCTCCCCATTTTTTTTGAGAAATCGCTTCTCCCAATTTGGAATGCATAAACTTTGCTCCAAGGATTACAGCATCAATATCTGCATTTAATTCCTTTGCCAGTCTTGTAGCTATTGAAGTTACATCATTGTAGTCTTCTAAAGTTGGAGCCCCATATTTCATAATTTCCGGGATTATTTCATTATCCAAATCATTAACCAAAACTTCTGTATATTCCATAACATTTATTATGGTTTCTAGTATTAAAAGAATTTATATTGTTGTGAGTTTAGATTAAAATGGTAATATCTCTATATAGTAAACCGCACAATTCTTAGTTTAAATGGTTTACTGTTAGTCAAAAATAAACATTCAAAAAATCTAAAATTTTGTTAGTTGACTATAATTTAAAGAAATTTTTCAAAAATTATGAAAATATTATAAGAAACGTTTATTAATTCTTATTTCTAAATAACTCTTATGAAAATAGAGCCTTTAAGAATTGCAATTATAATATTGATTATTGTTTTAATAATCTGGTTCTTAATGAGGGTTTTAAAATGAAAATGTGGATAAAAATATTTTACTGGCTTTTAGTATTATTTATCATTTACTTAGCTTATGAAATTTTAAGGAAAGTATTTGGTGGCAGTTTGGGATTTGAGGAATTGGCTATAGGATTATTAATTGCTAATCTTGGATATTCATTTTACTTGAGCTCTTTAATGTCTAAACATATTGGCTGGCATAAGACACAGAAAAATTAATTATATTCTAATTTCATTCTATCCAATAATCTTTGCATAATTACTTTTGATTTTCTTGGCAATTCCGCTTGGACTAATTTATCTTTATGATAAAAAATATGACTTCCGGAAGGATAAGGGTGTGCTTCTTTATGAATATTATCTGGTAAATTTATCCACCTTGTTTGAATATAATATAATCTATTTTCTATTGCATCATAAAAAACATTCTGAGAAACTTGCCATTCATCTTCTATAAAAAGTGCACTTAATTCTATTCCTTTTATAATTCTAGGAACTGCTGCTTTTTCAGATGAACCATAAGGTATTAAAGTTCCCTCCTTTGACCATGAAGAAAATGGAGTTTTTACGTCAATAGAAAGATGTGTTTTAAATTTTACAGGTATTTCTGTAGAGTTTATATTTAATTGATAAAGCCCAGAAGAATTATTATATTGCCAATTCATAAATTATAATTAATATTTTGTATATTTAAAGTTTATTGTAAATGAAAAATCATTTTTAATATATACAATTTAACAGAAATTTAGATTAATTTATTTTTTACCAGGAAATCTTTTACAATTTCAAATATCATTTTATGTCCTTCTGAATTTGAATGCACTCCATCAGATAATAGTTCTTTATATTTCATTTTAGAAAATTTGTTATAAATTTCTATAAAATATAATTTATCTTTTTTACAAAGTTCTTCAGAGACTTTACTGTATTTTTGAATAAAATTATTATTATAAGAACAATCTTTTAACCATGGAATTGGGTTTGTCAAATCTTCATCTACCGGATTATCTCCTACAAAGATTATTTTATCTGAGTATTTTTTAGCAATTATGAATATTTTAGTTAAATTATTTTCAAATTCTTTTAAATCTATATAATGTTTTTTGGTTTTTAAATTATAAATTGAATCATTTGAACCTATTGATATTAAGAAGATTATATCTTCATCTTTTTCTAATAATTTAATTCTTTGTCTTGTTTCAAATTCAATTCTTTCTAATATATCTTTTGACGTATCTCCAGATATCCCAAGATTAAATACAGAAAAAAAGTATTTTTCATTTTCTAATGATTTTGACATCAAGAATTGTTTTAATCTGTCTGCCCAGCCACCTTCATAATCCCAAAAGCCTTGTACAACACTATCACCAAAGATTAATACTATTGTCATAATATAATTACTAATTAATCACCTAATAAACATTTCCAAATATTTATTATAAAAATATTTTTTTAATTTTTGTAAGAACCTTCTAGATTAATAAGGTATTTTGGATATTTTAAGAGAAGATTAAGAATAAGTAAATTTAGTATTTTTATTTTTATTTAATTTATAATTTTTAAAGAAATCTTTTTTAAATTGATTAAATTCATTATTTTTAATTGATTTTCTAATATCTTTCATTAAATTTTGTATAAAATACAGATTATGTATATTTCCATATCTGTCCCTTATTGGTTCATGTGTCCTGTATAAATGATGGATAAAAGCTTTGCTGAATTTTTTACATACTGGACATTTGCAATTTTCATCCAATGGATTTTCATCATTTTTATATTGCACTTTTTCAATATTTATTTTTCCTTGTGATGTAAATATCCCACCATGTCTTGCATTCATTGTTGGAAATCTTGAATCAAAACAATCTATACCCAAACCAACACAATCAATTAAATCTTCAGGAGAACCTACACCCATCAGATACCGAGGCTTCGCATTATCGATATGATGAAGTGCAATTTGTGCTGTGTTAAACATATTTTCTCTTCCTTCTCCAATTCCTAAACCCCCTAAAGCAATTCCATCAAAATCCAGATTATTAATAAATTTTGCAGATTTTTCTCTTAAATCTTTAAAAATTCCTCCTTGACAAATGCCAAACAACAATTGACGCTTAGCGTCGTGCGATTTGAGACATCTTTCTGCCCATAAATGAGTAATTCTTGTGCATTCAGCAATATAATCTTTTGAATTTCCGTAATGTGGAACAAAATCTAAAGCCATTGCAACATCTGAACCAATTTGTTCTTCAATATCAATAATATCTTCTGGTGTAAAAAATTTCTTGCTTCCATCAAATGGATTTTTGAAATAAACTCCTTTTTCATCTGCTTTATGCAAAAAACTTTTACTTAAAATCTGAAAACCACCAGAATCTGTAAATATAGTTTTATCCCATTTCATAAATTTATGAATTCCTTTAAAATTGTTTAATACTTCTAATCCGGGTTTCAAATGTAAAACAAATGCATTTGCTATTATTGCCTGACTTCCTATTAATTTTAATTCATCTGGAGAAACTTGTTTTGCTGTTCCTTTGGTTGCTATTGGCATAAAAAATGGGGTTTCTACTATGCCATGTTTAGTATATAATTTACCTGCTCTTGCTTCTTTATCTTCATAATTTATCTTGAACATATATTTTGGATTTGATATTTCTTTATAAATTTATTTTAAAATCTTTTTTTATGCAAAAATTAGTATTTAGAGTTTTAAATTGGGAAGATTATGGCATTATTGATGAAGATTCAGATGAAGTAAATGACTATGAAAAACTTCAGGGTTTTGTTAATCGTGAATATAGGGGATGGTCGAATAATTTTGATGATTTATATAAAATTACTGAGAAAAATCCCTGGGACGAATTTTATTTAAAAAAACTTAACTTAACTTCCCCTAGAAAAAATAATTATAGTATTGAACAAATTTTAATTATTAATAGAAAAACACCAGAATTTGGAGATATTGAGTATATTGAAGCTGTAAAAGCCTTTGATTATGCTAATTGTATTGTTAATCTGTATGAATTGAATTGTGGAGATCAAGGTTCGTATGCTATAATAGAAACGTTAAATGAAAAATTAGAAAATATCTGTAAAAGTATAAAGTAATTATTAAAATATTCTTCAATAACTTTTTATATCTTTCTAATTTATTTTATATTGATTAAAGATGTTAAAATTTGGATTTCAAAATAGAAGAGCCAGTGAAATTGTAAACACTTATAATTTATCTATAACAGATTTTACTGTTTTTAACGAAATTGTAAAAGGTGTTAATGGACAAATCAAATTGAATATTGTATCAAGAACATGCAATCCTAATTTATTGAATCCTTATTATACTAATATAAAGAATCTGGCAGGAGTTGCTGCAATATGCTATGAACTTATAGAAAACCCAATCCTTAGAATTCCAAGAGATTTAAACCGTAAAATTAATGGCAATTATATAGTTAACACAATTGACTATGAAAGACGCCGTTCTGTTTATGATTATCAACTTATTGCTCAATCTTGTGAAAGAGAAATTGAAGTTTTAAAAAGAAAACAATTAGAAAGATTAGAAAAAATATTAAAAGAATTGGATTAAATATTTAAACTGCAATAGTGTTTATATCTCATGTTAATTTTAGATTTATTGAGGATTATAAATATTTCGATAACTTGATTCTCTTTAATCTTCAGTTGATAGATTTTTACGATGTTATTTTCATGGTCTGGCTCTTCGATATATTTTTGTTAAAAAAATATTTTTTACATCATCAGCCGTTGTTTGAAGAGAATCCGATAACTTTAAGTTTCATCTTATTTTATAGAATCTTTCAGCAAATCTGGATTTGGTGTGGAAACCTGAAAAAATTGCTCTTAGGACTACCTGAATAAATAAAGAATAAACTGATATTTTTTGACTTTTGAACATCTTCATTGCCTGTATTTTCTTTCTAAATGTTTTTGATATATCAACATACATTCTTGGATGAGGTTCATTTACTACATTCCATACTTCAAATGAATAAACACTTGTTTTTTTATCATTTAATAGATTTAAAGATTTAAAGACAATTTCATTTGTTGACTTATGGTCTTCATGAGGATCTTTATTGCTGTGTGTAAAAATTATATTTGGCTTGTATTTTTTTATAATTGAAGCTATTTTTTCTATAGTTTTTTTATTATTAACAAAAGATTTCAAACCTTTATGCTTAATTCCTCCAAGTATATCTTTATCTCTTATTCCTATAAATATTGTTTTTTCGCAGCCTAAAAACTGATCTATATTAATTGCTTCTCTTATTCTTTCTTCTTTTATTACATCTTCTTTTAACCAGGGAGAACTGCTTTCTCCACTAGTCATTATCACACTTATAATTCTCTTTCCTTCTGATGCAAATTTTGCTATAGTTCCCCCCATTCCAATTTCTAAATCATCGGCGTGTGCACCAAAACACAAAATAATTTCATTTTCCATAGGAGTAAATTTAAAATGTTAAGGTTATAAATTTTACTAAATTATCTTTCTTATGACAAAAAAATTATCAGAATGTTATTCTAAAATAGAAAGGATATATACAGTGTTAAATGAAGAAAGAATGGAACATCTTGTAAGTGATTTAGAAGTTTTAATTTCAAAATATGACGGACCTGTCTTTTATGGAAGTTTGGCAAGAGAATTAAGGAAAAAAATGCAATTAACTCAATTTGAATTAGGAAAATTGGCTGGATGTACTACTAAAATTGTATATAATTGCGAGAATAAAACTATAATTAACAGAATCCCAAATAAAAGAACAAGCCTTAGATATTTTGAATATGTAGCATTTATGGGATATAATCCATTTAACCTGGATATAAACAGACTTAAAAAATAGCAAATTATCTAAAATAAAATGGCTTTAATGAGATTACAAAAATATTTATCTGAAAACGGAATATGTTCAAGAAGAAAAGCTGAAGAATATATAAAAAATGGAGAGGTTTCAGTAAATGAAAAAACAATAACTGAACTTGGAACAAAAATAGATCCTCAAAAAGATAAAATTTATTTCAAAGGAAAATTGATTAAGAATCAAAATAAAAAAATTTACCTGATTTTAAATAAACCTAAAGGGTATGTGACTTCTTTTGAGCATGAAGGAAAAAAAACAATTAAAGAATTTCTAAAAGGTTTTCCGCATTTAGCATATGCCGGAAGATTAGATGAAGATTCAAGAGGATTAGTTTTTTTAAGCAATGACGGTGATTTAATTAACAAATTAACCCATCCGAGATATGAACATGAAAAGGAGTATATTGTTGAAACTGAGAAACCTATAACAGATTTTGAATTAGATTTATTAACAAACGGCATAGAACTAGAAGAAGGCAAAACAAAAAAATGTAAAGTCTATAAAATAAATGATAATAAATTTGGCATTATATTGGAAGAAGGATGGAACAGGCAGATAAGAAGAATGCTTGCTAAAATTGGTCATGAAACAAAAGACCTTGAAAGAATAAGAATAAACAATATAAGACTTGATAATCTAAAAGAAGGAAAAATAAAAATCCTAAATGAAGAAGAAATTAAAAAAATGAAAATCTAAATATTTTAAGATAAGTTAATTAATTTATTTGTTTTATTTATAGATAATGAAAAAGACAGTAATAGAATTAAAGGATGTATGGAAAACTTATAATATGGGCAAGGTTAAAGTAAATGCCTTACAGGGAGTTTCCATAAAAATAAACAAAGGCGAATTTTTAGCAATAATTGGAAAATCCGGATCTGGCAAATCAACAATAATGAACCTCATAGGATGTTTAGATATTCCATCAAAAGGAAATATATTTTTAGATTCCAGAGATATTGCAAAATTAAATGAATCTAAATTAGCACAAATAAGGGGAAAGAAAATAGGTTTTATATTCCAACAATTTAATTTAATCAATACTTTAAATGCATTAGAAAATGTTACTTTGCCTGGAGAATTCCAAAACATGGAAAACAATAAAGTAAGTGAAAGTGCAAAACAATTATTGGAATTTGTAGATATGAAAGATAGATTACACCATAAACCAAGCCAATTAAGTGGAGGACAAATGCAGAGGGTTGCAATTGCAAGAGCCTTAATCAATGATCCTGAAATTATTTTAGCTGATGAGCCTACTGGTGCATTAGATTCAAAAACAGGAGAACAAGTGTTAAATCTATTAAAAGAATTAAATAGAAAAAAAGGCAAAAGTTTAGTAATAGTTACACATGACCACAGTATTGCTAAACATGCTGACAGAATTATTGAACTTAGTGATGGGAAAGTATTAAAAGAGTATTATAATGGGAGAAAACATGAAAACAATTAATATATTTATTGCAATGCTGATAATCTTAACTTGTGTTGCATTTGCACAAAGCACAGAACTTAATTTTAGCCAGACTAAAAGTGGTGAGATAGAAAATCGAGGAAGTTCGAGTCCTGTATTTAAAATTAAGGATATAAGACAGGAACCTTTTCCAGCAAATCCTGGAGAAACTGTAAACTTATATTTTAGAGTAGATAATGTTGGAGGGCAAGCATTAGATCCTAAATTTAATTTAATATTGGATTACCCTTTTTCATTAGACCCATCAAGTTATGAGGATTCTGATTTTACAAGTATACCTTCTGGTGAAAAAATAACTTTAAATTATAAGGTTAGAGTTGATAAGAATGCATTTCCCGGGGATTATGAAGTCGGATTTAAGGCATTTGTAAATTCGAATTTATATTATGATTATTATTTTGATATAATTGTAGAAGATGTAACTACAGATTTTGATGTGGCTTTACAGGAAATAAGTAATGATGGAATTGCTATTGCACTTTCGAATACTGGAAAGAATATTGCAAATTCTATAACTGTAAAATTAAAGGACCAAGAAGATTTTGATTTAATTGGTGCTAATTCATATATAATTGGAAACCTAAATAATGGAGATTATACAATATTAAATGTTCTTGCTGTACCAAAAGAAGAGAGAAATTCAGATAAATTGAAGTTAAATTTAGCAATAGATTACACAGATATAGTCGGCAATAGAAGAACTTTGAATAAGGAAGTGGATGTTCCATTAACTACAAAAACTAAAAAAGAATTAAATGATCTAACGACTTTTGCAGTTTATGATGAAACAGAACAGAATAAAAACGAACCAAGTAAATTTTTTATGTACCTTTCTTTAATATTGGTAATTGCAATAGTTGCAGTTATCTTTTATTATAGGGGGAAGGTTAAAAACAAAGAATGAGAATCCAAAAATCTATTGGCTTAGCATTAAATATTATTATTCATAGCAAGTTAAGAAGCTGGCTTACTATTTTAGGAATTGTAATAGGTGTTGCTGCTATAATTGCAATAGTTTCTATAGGCAGTGGCTTTGAAAAGGATGTACAAAAACAACTAGGAAGTTTAGGTTCTGATACTATAACTATAACTCCTGGTTTTGACAGGGCTAATGAATGTCCTGGACCACATTGCAGAGACAGACCTGGAGAAGTTAATAGCATAAGCACAAATTTATTTACAAATAAAGAAATCCAAGTTCTGAAGTCTATAACTGATATTTTATTAGTTAATCCTGTTATTAATGGTAAAAGTGAAGTTTATTTTTTAGGAGAAACTGCAAATCTTGATACTGATGGTGTAGATACAAGGACATGGAGAGACATGACTACTTCTACTGCTGAAAACGGAAGATTATTGAATCCTGGAGATAAAAACGTTGTAATTATCGGAAGTTCTGTTGCCAAGGATATTTTCAATGAAGAAGTAAAATTAAACAGAAAAATAATTATTAATGATAAACCATTTAATGTTGTTGGGATATTAAAACAGAGTGGAGGATTTGGTTTTGATGATAGAAAAATATTCATGTCTTCTGGTGATGCAAAGGAGATATTAGAAAAAGAAGAAGGTGAATTTGATTCAATAGTTGTAAAAGTTAAAGATCAAAATAAAATAGATGAAGTTGAGAAAAAAATTGAACAAAAATTAATGGTTGTAAGACATGTAACTGAAGAAACAAAAGATTTTACTGTTTTATCAATGAAAACAATCCAAGAAAGAGTCAGTGCAATATTAACCGGATTTACTTTGTTTTTAGGAGTGATTGCTGCAGTTTCATTAATTGTTGGTGCTGTTGGAATAGCAAATACAATGTTTACAGCAGTATTGGAAAGAACAAGAGAAATTGGAATTATGAAAGCTCTTGGTGCAAAAAATAAAGACATTTTGATTGTATTTTTATTTAATTCTGGATTTGTAGGTTTAGTTGGTGGAATAATAGGTGTTTTAATTGGAATTGGGATTGCAGTATCTATTCCAAAATTAGGAGTAAGTTTTGTACAGGGAGGAGAACCTATAACAACTTCTATTTCTTTTAATTTAATTATTTTCACTTTAATATTTTCAATGGTTTTGGGAATGATTTCTGGTGTGATACCTGCTTATAGGGCTTCAAAACTAAAACCTGTAGAAGCACTTAGAAGAGAATAGTAGTAACTTTTAAGTTGTTACTATAATAATCTTTATATATTTGTTAAATTTTCATAATTTATGTCAGAATTAAAATTCCGAACTGATAATTTTCAAGTTGATACAAACCATACTTCGAAATTATTAAATCTGACAACTGCTACAGGAATTATTGGCAGAACACATTATGATTTAGATGATATATTGCTTGTAACTGGGGGAAAATCACTTCAGATCTACAGTGCAGATGGAAAACTTGCAGCAGAATCCAAAACAGATAATAGGATTATAGATATTACAACAATAAATTTTGAAGAGTATAAAAATATTAGCAATGGTAATGGGGGAAATTTAATTGCCTGTAGTATTGCAGCATTAACAAAAAATAATAATGAAGATGGAAGTAATATTGAATTATTTTCTTTTGAAGCTGCTTATAATTCTGGTAAACTAAATGCAAATTTATCAAAATCAAAAGTTTATAAAATTGGATTAAATGTAGATAAGATTAGTTCAGATATTACAAATAAACCTTCTAATTTATATTGCAAAATTGGATCCAATATTGTAATTTATAGAGAAAAGAATCTACAAGAAGGAATAGACCCAACACCTATCTCTTATCAATATGCTATCAGGGGCTTTGTTACTCTTTATGATAATACAAGTATAAAAAAAGATATTAAAAGTACAAGAGAAGATGTTTTTCCAGGTATTGCAAGTCTTATAGGTTATTCTCCAGATTTAGCAATTGGATTAACTTATTATTTATTTTCAAATGAAGTATTAATTTCACCTTTAAATAGAGGGAATGTTAAATTAAGTAAATTTTCAACTTTGCCTGAACAGATAAATTTTTCCGGTTCTAATTCTGTAAATCAAATTGTCCAGATACCTAAAAGAGATGGTTTGTTATGCCTCAAAGAGGGTATATTAGAATATAAAGTTCTGACTGCGTTTAACAACACTATAAGTGTTAATTATATAAGATTAAAAAAGTTGGGAATTGATGATAAGTACGATATTTCAATTGCAAATTCTTTAAGAAATGAAAAAGGTAAAATAGGGTTTTATATTAGTGATGGAAATAGAGCTTTTAGATATTTATTAGAAGATTAATGCACCAGCCGGGAAACACGGCTTGAAAGATATGCACTGTAAAACTTTACTTTCTTAGAGATGAAAAGTTTAAATATTATATTAATCTTTCCTTTAAACAAGATGAAACTACAACAAATGAAGCAAGGAATCTTCTTTATTACACTTCCAGTTCAAATTGTTAGAGCTAAAGGTTGGAATAAAGGTGACGTGATTAAAGCAACTATAAATGATAAGGGAGATATTGTTCTGAAGAAATGAATACAAGATACAAAAAAATTCTATTTATGTTAATAGCACTAATCATTATTATCATTAGCACCAAAGTGGTTTTTGCGCAAGAAGAATATAAAATTGAAGTAATGTATATAGATAAGATCTTATGTACAGAAAGTAATGTGCCCATAAATTTAGTAAATGGGAAAAAGTTTGATCAAACCATGAATGATAATTTCATAAAAAAATTTGATGACTTACTTTATTCTGAGAAAATTGGATTTAGAAATAATGGGCAAACTTTTACTAATCTGAATTACAAAATAAATATTAATAAGCCTATAAATGGTAACGAATTTTTAGCTGAATATGATTATCACTTAGATGCTGATAATTTTCTGTATATTATTTCAGCTTTTAATTCAAATATTAGAGAAATTAAAGGCGAGGAAGCAGATATCTCGCACTATGTACCTGAGATTTATAATAAGACTCACTTAGCGTTAAGAAATGCTACTTATGATCAAAACTATACTTGCTATACAAGAAATGCAAATAAGCCAGTTTTAGAAATAATAAATATTATAGATCCAAATAAAATTGAAGAAATGAGAACTACTGATCCAGAATTATCTAATGCCCCAATAACTAAATTAAAAAATGAAATTTTTAAAGGCCTCTTAAAAAATTACTGGGAAAAACATCCTGATCCAACATCAATTAAAGTCTATAGATATAACAATTATATTTTATTATTTGATGAAAATACCTTAGGAAAACAAGATTATGAAGCTCTTTCATATATCTCAGAGCCTATAATTGTAATTTCCACTTTTGGTCTTTATGGTCAATCACTCCTTAGAGATAATATGGAGTCTTTAAAGGCCTTATCCAGTATTTCTATAATACTTGGGGAGCTTAATAGAAGTTATGATAATGCCTTAAATCATATTTACAAAAATTATGAGGAAACTTCAAAATTAAGTTATGGACAAAGAAATGGCAGTAATGTTACAGAAATAACTAATAATTATAATCTCAATTATACTGAACTAAATAATTTAATAAAAATTTCAGAATCTTTCTCAAAAGAAAAAAATAGAATATCTAATTTAATGCAGAATAACAAAAATCAGCTTATATTTCGCTCAGTGTTAAAACCACAATTGGAAACTTTGCAACAAGAATTGTCAAGCTTTGAAAAACAGATAGATAGACTGATACAAGTTCAGGCAAATTATGATTCTTTCTCTTTTGGGATAAAGAGCGATATAGCAAATAAAGAAAATTTAAAAGTGGCTATAGAGAGCAGCGTCTCTGCTAATCGATTAGCTGCAATTGCAATCTTCTTGACAGTAATTATTTTTTTAATAGAACTTTATATGGATCATCGAAAAGAATTTCGACATAATATGGATATATTAGAAGGTTTGTTATCCGATATAGAAATGCTAGCAGATGCGTCTGAAGGTTTTAAGGAAGTATTCGTAAATAAAATCTATGAAGTAAACAATAAAAATAATAAGGAATTTGAGTTAAATACTAACCAGCGCAAAAAGATTATAAAAGAATTTAATATCGAATTTTTGGATTATTCAAATATTCTAGGAGTATATAAAGATAGGAAAAAAAAGGTTCGTAGTGCTATAGCAGATGATCCGAAAATCTATTCAAAAATTGAAGCAATCATACCTAAAATAGTTAAGCTGATTCCCAAAATTAAAGCTGAATTTTCTAAGCCAAATACTGCTTGGAGTTACTTTAAAACAGAATTAGCTAATGAAATCTTTATTTTTAGGAAATTCTTTTCAAAAAAAATAGGATTGTTTTCTACTTCTGATATCAAGAAGAAACTGGATACACTATATCCAAAAATAGACAATTTATATTTGGAAATAGATAATAACATAAATTCATATAATAATATTAAACCTATAGATGAAAACTTGATAGAGCTTGTAAATGAGATTAGAAAGTTTTCGAAATTAGATAAGTATTACAAGAATAAGGATTTTAAAAATTTAAAAATAATCTTTGAGAGATATGAAAAAATAAAGAAAGAAAATATTTAATTATATTCAAAAAATTAAAAACAACTAAACTAAAAACCAATCATCCAAATCATCTTTAGATTCTTCCTCATCTGCATCCAAATCAATTTCTTCCTTGCATTCAGGACAAAATGGATTTTCTTCATTGTAAAAGAACAATGGCTGATCGTACCATGCTAAGTCATTATAGTTAAGCAAATTCTTAATAGGATTTTCAGTTCCACATTCTTTGCATTTTATTATACTTTCAGCTGCTGCTTCTGGCGTTTTGTCACTTTCAGCGAATTTGCTGTTATTTTCAGGTTTTTGCTGCAAATTTTCAGCTTTTGCACTAGCTACGTTTTCGCTAGAATTGCTATCATTTTCAGGCTCAACTTCAGCAAGAATATTATTAACACTTGTTCTGCTTATACCCAGCTCACGTGCAATAGCACCTTTTGTCGTTCCATCTTCGAACATTTCACATGTCTTTTCTTTAATTTCATTAGTTATTTTCATAGATTAAACACCTCAGAAATTAATTTTGTTAATTTTATATATAAGTTTTTTTCGACACAAACTTCTTATTTTCCTTTACATTTTGCCTATAGTCATTAATCAAATTCCTAAGAATTCCAATTTCTTCATTGTTTGCAAGCATGGAATTTTTAACAATTAAATTACTTAAACAACCATCAATTGCCATAATAAAACTATGCCCATAACTGGCTTTTTTATATTTTGACTTATTTCTTACTAAAAGATAGAAATGGTAAATTATTTGACTCTGACTTTCTGTAAGCCTATATTTTTTATCATCATCGATCCATACAAAATTTCCTTTTTGTGGATATTTTTTTATAATTTGGTTACTTTCCATACCTCACCCTGTATTTTTCGCGCATGCTTCGAACTGCATCTTCTAACACTTCGCTTACAGATTTGTAGCGTAGCGGATCCATAGAAACTATTTCTTCAGCTAGCTTGAAATAATAAGTTCCAATTTCTACAGTTACAAAGTTGTTTCTATTTAGTCTCTTCATTGTAGCTCTTTTTTACAGTAAATTTTATCTTTTCAGTATATTCTCTTTTGCGCTCTAAAGTCACTTCCACATTTTGATTTTGAGTTATCACAGTTTCTTCTCTTTTAATTTCAGTTTTACCAAATTCTACACCATCAACTAATTTTCGCCTGTGTTCGGTTTGAGTATGCAAGTAAATATTTGTACATGCTAAACTAGAATGCCCCAAATTATCTCTAATTGTGTCTAATGGTATTCCTTTCTCGGCAAGATAAGACGCGTAGCTATGGCGCAGTGTATGTGGGTGTACGGCAGAGTTTAGCTTAGCCATCTGAGCATATCTCTTGCACCAAACTTCAACCATTCTCGGTTTATACGGTTGATATTCTCCTCTACTGCTGCAATGAAAAAATAAAAATCCTTCAGCACGAGCACCCATAATAATTGGCAAATATCTATTTAGATCAGAGCTTGAAGGTATCGGAATCATGCGATCTTTCTTTCCTTTTCCTTGAACAACTTTTAATTCTCTATTTGCTAAATTAAGAGATTCAAGTCGCATAAAACAAGCTTCTGATATCCTTAAGCCACAATCAGACATTAGCCTGAACATGCATATATGCTCAATGTTCCTTATTACAGAAAAGAACCTATCAATTTCGTCTTTCTTTAAAACTATTGGGAGTTTCTTAGCTATACGTTCTCCTCTTTTACTTACAACCCTTATAGTAAGCTTCTTATCTTTTAGCAATTTATACAGCTCGTCTTGTCCTATTTTTTCTTTTATCAAACGCTCAATTCTTGTTGTCATTTTCTATCCCAAAGCCCAACTTATTTAGCTGACTTTTTCTTCCTTCTATACCAGTTTTAATATACCGCCCAGTAGTGCTTAATGTTTTATGCCCTAACAAATCTCTTACAACTTCTAGAGGCACACTATTGTCTAAAAGATAAGAAGCATAAAAATCTCTTAGGCTATGTGGTGAAAAATTTGAAGGCAATTCAGCAAGCTGAAGATATTTCTTAAACCACATCTCTACCATTCTTTGTTTATAGAGAATATGTTTATTCCAGACGCAATGCGTGAATATATAATCCGATTCTTGTTTTTCAAATATCACATGAGGCATAAGCCTATTCAAATCAGAACTAGGAGGTATAGTAACTTGTCTCAACAATTCTCCATTTTTATCTTTTATCGTAGCAAGAAGAGAATTTAAATCGAGATCTTCAGTTTTTAAGTTCAAAGCTTCTGATAATTTCAATCCACAATCGCTCATAAATCTGAATAAACATCTATGTTTAGTTTCTAAACATTTTGTAAAGAAATTATCCAATTGTTCTTTTGTCATAATTTTAAATTCTTTTTTTCTTTCTTGATTTTTAGAACTTTGTAAAATTTCAACACCTTTAGATTTCAATAAAGAAACTATTTTTTGAAGATCTTTTTCTCTTACTTCAATCCTCAATTTCACCATTGATTTATTTTTAATTTTTTCCATTTTTAACCATTTCTAATATTTTGTAAATTATTATGAATTCTATTAATAGTTCTATTAATAATTTTCACAATGCTATACTTTTTCCGTTTCTTTAAGCAAAATTTCCTTTTGCATTTCCTGCAATAGGATTATAGCTTTCTGCAAGTCGTTAACATCTAAGTTAATGGTTTGGTCTTTCCATTCTTCATTTACTTTGTAGCTTTTCTTCAAGCTAATTGTATTTGTTGTAAATTCCCTACCATCTTTTTGCTGCTTATTTTCCCATCAGCAGACTTCAAAGC
>Ga0209541_10005824_pt1 | contig 21345 bp, 21 predicted proteins | sample RifCSPlowO2_01_FD_184027 | JGI IMG/M metagenome (GOLD analysis project Ga0209541, IMG submission 184027) | Groundwater microbial communities from Rifle, Colorado - Rifle CSP2_plank lowO2_0.1 (SPAdes) (version 2) | ecosystem: Environmental > Aquatic > Deep subsurface > Groundwater | place...
ACCTTACGGAAAGAGGTGGGTAACTACGTGCCAGCACCAGCGGTAATACGTAGACCTCAAGCGTTATCCGGATTTATTGGGCGTAAAGAGCATGTAGGAGGCCTCGTGCGTCTCTGGTTAAATTCCACCGCCTAACGGTGGACCTGCCCGAGATACGACGAAGCTAGAGGAGGTTAGAGGTGCATGGAACTCACGGTGTAGGGGTGAAATCCGTTGATATCGTGGGGAACACCAAAGGCGAAGGCAGTGCACTGGGACCTTCCTGACTCTGAGATGCGAAAGCGTGGGGAGCAAAAAGGATTAGTTGGTTTTGCTTTATATGAGGCAAAACCCCCACTGGGGTAAGTGGGAAGATAGTCCCTTTAGTACTTGCGCGCGAAGTGATGGAATTAAAATGGGCTTTGGCCCGGCAATCTGTCCTTAGCCGGTTTTTGCCGGCGAAGTTAGGGCGGTGACGCGGTTCTATCCTATCGGGCGACTCTCTGTAACTCAATTGGAGAGTCGCCCCCATCACTTCGTGCGTAAGAAACCGACGCTGAAAGAAGGAGAATTTTGTTGCTGTAGTTTAATACTCGGGGCTAGCATTGAATTGCAAGTTCTGGGAAAACCTCCGACGGCGTGATGGTAACATTATGACCTCTATAGGTATCGGTGTTGCTCGGATGTCCGTTTTGTGAGATGTCGAATAAGTTTATGGAATAGGGTATGTACAGCCCGAGACCATCAGCGAGTTTCTATCAGCAACTTCTACTTCTGCGAAGCAAAAATTGCTTCGCACCTTCTTTCAGCGTCGGAAAAAAAACTAAAGAAAACTTCTCCCGATTATGTCGGGGGACTCCGACGTTTGCGCAAGCAAATTGTCGGAGCGGCTGTATGCTGGAATCTCCGCAAGTATCTTCCGGTACTGTAATGGACGTCGACTGATGGAGCGTGGCGCATATTGATTACGTATGACATTCTCCGTCACAACTGGCGACCCGATTACCTTAAGCCTGCCGGCCGTGGGTCGGGTCGCCTTCATCAGCCGACGTCTTATTGCAGTGAAAATCCGTGAAGCGATGTCCTCCTTTGCCAGCGATGGCTTCGGACGGACAGGCGGACAACCAGCAGGAAACCGTCTTGCATTTTGAAATATGGGAGGGGATGTTAAGTGTAATCTGGCGTCACTGGCCTACGGCCCGAAAGGGAAAAGTTTTTTCGTCGCGTGCGATTGAGAAATAAGTTAGTGCGTCTTCGCCCAAAAAGAGCGACAACAACTGCTCGTCCAGTTTGTTGTCGCTCCCATATTTCAAAATGTAAGCGGGATCCTCAGAGACTATACGCCGAGCGCGAGCGAAGCTCGCGAACTTTTGACTTATAACATTTAACTTCTGACTTCAGTCACTCGTTAATAGTTACTTGTCAATTGTTCGCGCTTTCGGCGCGATGATATAGTCCGAACTCACTGGCGACAGTGAGAATCAACCAGAAATGTGTTGATCCAGAAACAGTTGGTCAATTGTCATAAGTCATATGTCGATTGTCCAATTTTGTTACTGTGTAACAAAATTGTAGATACCCTTGTAGTCCACGCCCTAAACGATGCCTGTTTGCTGTTTCGAGTATCGACCCTCGGAGCGGCGGAGCTAACGCGTTAAACAGGCCGCCTGGGAAGTACGAGCGCAAGCTTAAAACTCAAAGGAATAGACGGGGACTCGCACAAGCGGTGGAACATGAGGTTTAATTCGACAGTAAGCGAAGAACCTTACCAGGGCTTGAAATACTTCTGGAAAGCCGCCGGAAACGGTGGCCCTCTCTCAAGGACCGGAAGCACAGGTGCTGCATGGTTGTCGTCAGCTCGTGTTTTGAAATGTTCCCTTAAGTGGGGTAACGAGCGCAACCCTTACTGCGTGTTACAAGTGTCACGCGGAACTGCCCCCGCTTTTGGTCGGTAGACCAAAAGCGGACACGTGACTTATGACAAATAACAATTTACAAGTTATTTAGTCGTTAGTTACAAGTTCGCTTTTGAGCCTAATGCTCAAAAGCGGGGGAGGAAGGAGAGGATGACGTCAAATCAGCATGGCCCTCTGATGCCCTGGGCTACACTCGTGTTACAATGGCCGGGACAATGGGTTGCCAAGCCGCAAGGCGGAGCTAATCCCACAAACCTGGTCTCAGTTCGGATTGAGGGCTGCAACTTGCCCTCATGAAGCCGGAATCGCTAGTAATCGCAGGTCAGCTACACTGCGGTGAATACGTTCTCGAGTCCTGTACTCACAATAAAAGCGCGCAGCAGTTTAGTTCTCTAAGCGGTTTAAATCCGCTTCTCTCCTTCCGTCGGAGAGCATAGCTAAGAAATAGTGCCGTACTGCGAGGTGCGACATGGAGGATTTCGCGGCAAAGGACAGCCTACGCACATACAGAGTCGCCGACCCATCATTGGCAGTGAGGATGGGGAAGGCACAATAAAGACTCGCGTTAGGATGCCCGGAATAGAGAGCTAAATAACCTGTGGAGATCTGACGCTGTTCATGGCAATCAGTCGTGATACAATAAAACTGACGCGGCGTCAGAAGTCAGCTGAGTCATAGTACCCCGATGTATATCGGGGGAAGGCACTCACTCAATGAAATTAAGCAAAGATTATATTATCGGTTTAGTGGATGGCGAAGGAAGCTTTACGGCTTTTGTTCGTAATCTTGATCAATCGACAGAGCGGGTTCGAAGAACCCGGATCGAGCCGAGATTCTACATTAAACTTATCGAAAAGGATAAGTTAATTCTCGATGCACTGCGCGATTATTTTGGATGTGGTAGTGTTTATTTCCAAAAAGATACGCGTAAAAATCATCACAATTGCTATCGTTTCGAAGTGTTCAACAGAAAAGAGCTTGAGGAAATCATCATTCCATTTTTTAGGAAGAATCCATTGCGATTTCCTTCGAAACGGAATGACTTCGAAATTTTCTGCGAATTGATGGTAGAAATCAAGCGGGGAGAGCATCTCACCGAATCCGGTTTGAAAAAGATCTTTAAGCTTAAGCAAAAGATGCATTGAGCTCGCCGCATACGGGAAATCCGTCCGTGCGGCCCTGCAAAGGGACCTCGTTGAGGTTGGGCCGTCCACTCTGTGGGCGAGCCTCGCCCTTTTGGGGCGGGAACATCAACTCTGAGTTTACAGAGGATACTTGCCCGTCAAGCCAAGGGAGCCGGTAATAGATAAAATTTCACTTCGGTGGAATCAGTCTAAGATCGGTGACATGGGCTAAGTCGTAACAAGGCACGCGTAGCGGAAGCTGTGCGTGGATCAATTAAACTATCTTTTGAAATTCTCGCGGCCCTTCGGGGTTGCTGAGCCTTCAAGAAGGTAGGTCGGCATGCGATACTTATTTGTACGTGTGCGTTCCGGGAAATCCGGAACAGAGTTGGGGCAGCTGAAAAACTCTTTTTACTGTTTTATATTTTGAGTTTTACACGCACAGAATGGAAGTGCTTTAAGCGCATTTCGCCTTTCTGCGCGCGGGGATATGTAGTATACTTAAGCTAATGAATGGTGCAAACAAAATCCTAATCATTGAGGATGACGCGTTTATTTCTTCGTTGGTTAAAGCCCGTCTTGAAAAAGAGGGTTTTGAAGTTGTTCAGGCTTTTGATGGCGAAGAAGGAATGCGGTTGCTTAAAGAGGATAAACCAAGTCTTATCATTCTTGATCTCATCATGCCTAAAGCATCGGGTTTTGAGACAATGGAACAGCTCAATTTAAACGTAGAGTTCAATAAAATACCGCTTGTGATTTTAAGTAATTTGGCGCAGGAGAGCGATATTCAAAAGGCAAAAAGTTTGGGCGCAAAGGAATTTTTCGTAAAAATCAGGACATCGATTGATGACGTGGTGGCAAAGGTAAAAGAGCTACTGGGCTGATCAATCCGAGGTTTAAATTTCAAAAGGGTTGACCAAAAATAACTTCTGCCGTATATTCATATCCTTATGATTTCAGAAGAAATATTAAAAAAGATTCGTCCCGGGGCGCGAGTGAGAGTTCACGAGGGCAAAGGGAAAAGTATGTTTGAGGGGCTTGTGATCGCCAGGAAGCATGGTTCCGAGCGGGGAGCGACGGTTACCATTCGTGCCATCGTGGCGGGTGTTGGTGTTGAAAAAGTGTACCCGATTCACGCGCCTACGATTTCAAAAGTGGACATTCTTTCGTCTCCGAAAAAGATTCACCGATCAAAACTCTATTTTGTGCGCACTATTTCAGGTTCGCGGATTCGGCAGAAGCTGGGAGTGTCGCTCTAGAGTCCGTTTGAATGCCCCCAATAAAAACGGCTGCCTTTTTGGGAGGGGCGCCGTTTTTCTTTCAGCCAAGATTTCTTTGGATGAGCTCTCGGCAAGCTTTGGGGTATTGTGGTGCGGTCTCGAAAACTACCGCACTGAAGACCGCGGAGACTTCAGCGAGGTAGGTGTGCTACAGCTAGTTTAACAGGATAGTTTCCGTATGAATAGCAAGGACGCTTGTTGGAAACTTTTTTGATCACAATCTCTCGAAGAGATTTTTTAAATCCAAAAATAATCACCGCATCAACGCAGTTGCGTTTGTTTCATGTTTGGCATACGCTACTACCTTGAGGTAAAATATATATGCAAGGTAGAGAGCGGAAAGAGCGGGGTCGATAAGAAGGGAAATATAAAAAGGATGAAGCCATTGGGGAGGGTAAAAATTGAATGGTCGCCGAATTTTGCTTATGCCGTCGGACTTTTAACGACGGATGGGAATTTATCTTCCAATGGCAGGCAATTTGATTTTACGTCAAAAGATCAAGCGCAAGTCGAAAACTTAAAAATGTGTTTGGGTATTAAGAATAAGATTGGACAGAAAATATCCGGTTCTTCGGGTAAAAAGTGTTTTCGGGTCCAATTTGGCGATATTCTATTCTATCGATTTCTCATTTCGCTTGGGCTCATGCCAAACAAGTCGAAAATCATCGGCAGGGTAGTCATTCCGAAAAAGTTTTTATTTGATTTTCTGCGCGGACACTTGGATGGAGATGGGAGTTTTCATTCTTATTTTGATCCGCGATGGAAGTCGAGTTATATGTTTTACACTATTTTCATGTCTGCGAGTAAAACGCATGTCGATTGGTTGAGGGAAACAATCTGGGGCGCGCTCAAGATTTATGGCCATATATCTAAAAGCATTACCGATTCAACGTATAAGTTAAAGTATGCTAAGGCCGAGTCATTGAAATTATTGCCGAAATTGTACTACAATAACGAAGTTATTTGTTTACCTAGAAAGCGCCGGAAAATTGAGAGGGCTTTGGATGTAATAGATATCAAATTATAAAACGCGCGGGTGGTGGAACGGTATACACGTACGCTTGAGGTGCGTATGCCGAAAGGCGTGCAGGTTCAACTCCTGTCCCGCGCACAAATGCGAAACCGAATACTCCGTAGGGGTATTTGGTTTCGCCATCTGCGGGACAGGAGTTGAACTGAGAGGAGGGGTCGGGAGGAAAGGTATTCCTCCCGTGTAGGAATATTTCAAAACCGAGGGTTTTGAAAACGGAACGAGCGAAGCGAGTGAGTAGTGAAATTCTCCTGTCCCGCGCACACATTCGACTCACTTCGTTCGCTCAGTGTGCGCTTAGACACCCACGCCTGTGCACAAAACAAAAAGCCCCGCCGTTTTCGGCTGGGGCATGATGGCTAATTACGTGATTGGTCGGGAGGTGCTACGACGGTTGCGCCATAGCTTTCGCCTTCTTTCGTTCTCCGAGCATCTCGGAGAGGATGTACTGGTCGGAATCAATAGGGGGAGGTTCGAAGAATGAGTCGGGGAGTTCGTCGGCAACGTCCGCCTCGATGGCGACGGCGCGGCACAAACAGATTTCCTGATGCATTCTTTGGAGTTCTTCGATTGGAAGCGCTTGAAGGTCCTTTTTGCGGGCTCGGTATTTTTGAAGTTGCTCAAGTTCTTTGTTGAGGCGACTTTTCGCCACTTCCGTCATCAGGAGAAGTGTCTGCCTTGATTCGAGGAGGGCGTGAATGTGGGTATCGGTTAGGGTATTTTGGTCATTGGCTGCTAAGAGGTTCCAGAGTTCATGCAGTTGCGCGGTCATATTGTTTCCTTTTGCTTTTCGGTTTTTGTGTTGACAGGTTGCTAATGTGAGATTATTCCCGCGGCTCCCATCTGTCAATCTTGACGGTGAGTGTGGCGGCGCGTTGACAAGGCATACTTTTTGTGCTACGTTTTCACCAGTTTGCACATCGGAATGTGCGGGCTTTGAAAAACAAAAAAGCATGTTTTGGTCAAGCTTGCGTTTACTTGGTCAAAACTGCGAGAAACACAGAAAGGAAGTTATGCAGATCAAAACAAATCGTCAGTCGGGATTCTCGTTGCTGGGCATCACGTTCGCGGTCGTCATTGTTGGTTTGCTGGCCGCTATCGTCATTTCAAATTTCGTGGTGGCGCGGGAACGGGCGCAGCTTAACAGCATTGTCACAAACTTGCGCATTACCGAGGGCGCTAAGGAACAATGGCGAATCGATCATAAGAAGGCAACTGGTGATACCCCGTCTCCACACGACCTTGGTCAGTACTGTAAGGACGGCGCCTATCCGCCAGCCACGGTTGTCGGTGAGATCTATAATATCAACGCCATCGGTATTACGGCTACGGCCAAGATTCCGGTGAGGCTTAGGAAGTATTCCGCTGGCAGTGTTGTGACCATTCCGTAATTACGCGACAACAATAATTACCCTTAACGAAAGGATTATCCTATGGTTAACTTCGCAACCGCTGTTTATGACACAATCAAGGTTTGCCAAAGCGATCGTTACCTCTTCAGTCCGGACAGCTTATCCGACGATTTGAAGCGTCTCGGTCCGTGGCGAATAGAAGACAAGTGTCTTTATGTTCCTGGCGATACGGGACTTGAGTTGACGGATGTAGTGCGTTTAGGCGAGAGCGTTGTGTCGGGTGGCGAGATGATGAAGCGTGCGAACGAACTTCAGTGCGCCGGTCAGGGCCATGCGGAGGCTATTACTCGGAACCACAGAGTTGTGCCGCGGAAATGGCATGACTTGAATCTTCTCTTTCCCGCGACGGTTTGGTACAGCAGGAATGATCGCGCTTACATCCCGGCTGTTCGGTGCAACTTCCGTCTTGCTCGTTTCTCCTTTATCCCTTCGGGCGAGCTTTTCAATGAGTTCTCGAAGCTCGTCGTATGCGTCGCCGATCAGCCGGTGGCGAATTAGGCGATAATCAAACAAAGTAGCCCCCGCGGGAAATCTCGCGGGGGCTTATTTTTTTCAAAAACAAATTTTTCGTGAGCATTTTTGCAATAAAAAATCCGCGGCTTTTGCTTGTTGCATGTGCCGCGGACTTTTGTTTTCTGCATCTATTCATAGGCGCCTCCAATTAGGGTTTTTGGTCCTGCTTTTCTGGCAAGGGCTCGAAGTGAGCCTGATGATCGGCAATGTACTCGGCGAGTTCGCCGATGGTGAACTTTCCGCTTAGCGGTTCACAAACGATAACGATTTTTCGTTTGAGTTCCTGGGATATGCGTCCCAATAGATCTTGGAAATCGCACTCGATCTCCGTATCTGCGTTCACAATTCCTGACATCCATCCCGTTGTTTCCTCGAATGCTACTATGACAATGCGCCGGACCTGTCCTCGCGTAAGACCCTCCGGCGGGTTTGGGCTGTTTTCCATACCTGCTCCTTTCTTGGTTTGCGCCTTCTATCTCGTATGAGGTTGTATCAATGAGCGAGGCTATCAATATAACAATTAACGGAATTTTTTCGCTTTGTCAAATTCAATTTGGTAAGTTTGGCGAGTAATCCAAAACCCAACTGGTATCGGGGCATGTGAACATTCGCCCAGCTATCCGGTAGAATGAATATGTATGAAATATGTTATAGGAATAGACGAGGTTGGTCGGGCCGCTCGAAAACGAGCGAGCCTCGCCCGAAGTCGTTTTGTGATTGGTTTAGATGAAGTTGGGCGGGGCTCTCTTGCCGGCGCGGTGGTGGTTTGCGCGGTGTGCATACCAAAAAATTTGAAACTTGTAACTAATAACTCGCAACTAGGAAAACTGCGCGATTCGAAAAAACTCACCCGAGCTAAGAGGGAGGCGTGGTACGAATATTTGAGGTTTCATTCCCGGGTACGGTACGCTTTTGCTCGCGTACATCCGGCAACGATAGATCGGATAAATATTTCTCGTGCCGCAAATCTCGCGGCTTTGCGAGCGTTTCGGAGGCTTTGCGGGCAATGTGCACTTTTTGGAAAATGCAGGGTGTTTTTGGACGGAGGTTTGTACCTTGGTAATAAAAAGATGAGCGTGGAAGACTATGGAGCGCAGACGATTGTTAGGGGTGACGAAAGAATAACCGCGGTAAAAATTGCTTCGATTATCGCGAAGGTGACGCGCGACAGGAGTATGAAGAAGCTTTCCAGAAAATTTCCCGATTTCGGTTTCGAAATTCACAATGGATATGGAACAGAGCGGCATATTGCCGCCGTTAAGAAATTTGGGCCAAGCCAGCTCCATCGGTTGACGTTTTTGAAGAAATACCTTAAGATTCGGGAGTTAGTGGTTAGAAAATAGTACTTAGACGAACACATCGAAATAGGTTGTATAAGCTTTTGTGTTAATTTTACATACTGTTTTCTAATTACTAGTTACTAAATCCATGGGAGGCGTACCAGTAAAACATCATTCAAAAGGCAAGGTTGGACGAAGGCGATCGCATTTGGCGATGAAAAAGCAGAGAGTTTTCGCGTGCGGTAATTGCGGCGGTCCAAAGCTTGCACATCGGACGTGTTTGCAATGCGGGAAATAGTTTTTAGCCACTAGCCACTAGGGTCTAGGTATTTTGAAAACATTTTTATGAATTCGAAAATTTATCTGTTACCCTAAGCCCTATTGGCTAAACCCTATTTTCTATTTTATGGCCACCCGACACCTTATACGAACAGTTATTCTCCAATCGCTCTACGAGTGGGATTTTTACAATAAAAAACACGATCTGGTTTCGATACTCGAGCGGAATTTACAGGAATTCGCGCCGGGGATAGACGAACCTGAATTCGCTTGGAGGATTTTAAAGGGAATAGCTGACCATCTAGACGACGTTGATAATATTATCGTCAAGGCCGCGCCCGAATGGCCGCTCGATAAAATCGCGATCATTGACCGGAATATTTTGCGAATTGGGCTCTACGAGCTTTTATACGCGGATCCGGAGGAAGTTCCTCCAAAAGTCGCAATTAATGAGGCAATCGAAATCGCGAAAAATTACGGAGGGCCGAACGCCGCGCGTTTTATAAACGGTGTGCTTGGGACGGTGTATAAACAAGTCGGCGACAGGGCGAAGGCGCATCCGCTCGAAGCAAAAGCAGCGGAGAAAAAACCTAACGACACGCGAAAAAAAGAAGGCTAGAAGTGTTTGAATCAAAAAAAACAACTGCGCATGTTATCACCTACGGAAGCGTTAGAAAAGAAAATTGGAATAGAGTTCAAGAATAAGGATGTGCTCACGGAGGCTCTTACTCACCGTTCGTATCTTAATGAATACGCGAACGGAGAGTTGCCTCACAATGAGCGGCTTGAGTATTTGGGAGATGCTGTGCTCGAACTCGTCATTACGCACGAGCTTTTTAAAAAATTTCCCGAATACATGGAGGGGCAGCTTACGGTTTTGCGGGCGGCGCTTGTGAACGCTCAAATGCTTTCCAAGATCGCCGAGAATATCGGGCTTGGGGACTTTATGCGCATGTCCCGCGGCGAGCGGAAAGACACCGGCAAAGCGCGCGAAGTGATTTTGGCGAATGCGATTGAGGCGGTAATCGGCGCCATATATATCGACCAGGGGATTGATGCGGTCAAAAAATTTATTCTGAAGTTTATCTGGGCGCATCTCGACGAGATCGTAAAAAATAAGAGCTATAGAGATTCAAAAAGCGAGCTTCAGGAGATTATTCAGGAGCGGTTGAAAGTTACTCCGACGTATAAGGTGACCGAAGAAGCGGGGCCCGCGCATAAAAAGATATTTAAAGTCGGCGTGTATTTCGGAGATAGGTTTATCGCGGATGGCGCGGGCGCTTCAAAACAGGAGGCGGAGGTTGAAGCGGCGAAGAATGCGCTTAAGAAATATAGAGAATAAGGAATAGTAAATAAAAAAATAGTCAGCATTTTTTAGTTTTTATTCAAATGGCTCATTTCTTGAAACGGTTGGAATTGAACGGTTTTAAATCTTTCGCGCAAAAGACGGTATTAGAGTTTCCGTCCGGAATCACTGCTATTGTTGGGCCGAACGGATCTGGGAAATCGAATGTCGTTGACGCGATTCGGTGGCTTCTCGGCGAACGCGAAGCGAAAAGCTTGAGAGGGGCGAAAGTGGAAGACCTTATCTTTGCGGGTACGCCGAAGCGCGCGCGGCTTGGCCAGGCGCAGGCGAGTTTGCATTTTGAGAACGGTAATAAGTTTTTTCCAATTGACGCAGCAGAGGTTGTCGTGTCTCGCCAGGTTTCGCGCGACGGGGCAAGCAGTTATTTTTTGAATAAGTCGGAAATTTTGTTGCGCGATTTGATTGATTTTTTCGCTGCCGCGCGATTGGGAAGCAGGGGGCTTATCGTGATTACACAGGGGAATAGCGACATATTTATTCGATCGAATCCTTCCGATCGGCGGGAGATGGTCGAAGAAATTTTAGGTCTTCGCGAATACCAGATAAAGAAAGCCGACGCGGAGCGCCGCCTTAAAAATAGCCAGGTGAATCTCGACAAAGCGCAAGCATTGATCGAAGAAATTCTTCCGCACCTCCGATCACTCAAACGCCAGACGTCCCGATGGGAAAAGCGCGGCGTACTTGAGGAAGAACTCAAATCGCTCGAAAATCATTTTTTTGGCACACAGTTTGGTTCAATCCGCGAAGAGATGCGTACAGTGCAGGTAAAGATTGACGGCCAACAAGACGAGTTGAGGGAACTTGATAAGGAAAAGCTCGCTGCGTTGCAACATCAGGAAAAAATCGAGGCGAGTCATCCTGAAGAGCGAAAGCGCGTCGGAAAGATTCGGGATGAGATCAGGCTGCTTCTCGAAAACCGAAGCAAAATCGAAAAGGAAGTAAACCGTATCGAAGTTCAACTTGAGCTTGCGGGAAAAACAAGCAAAAAAGCAGAACAATCCGCTGAGCGAATGCTTCAGTTGCTCGAAGAGGTGAGAGATCGCCTTGAGATGGCTCTGGAGCATGAGATTGATGATATGCGTGAGGCGATTGACGCGATAATTAAGGACGTAAACACCTTTTTTGAGTCTGACAGTGATGAAGCGCCTGAAGAGCCGGATCTTTCCGAGGCGCAGGCGCAGTGCAAAGCAATGAATAAGGATTTGGAGCGGGTGAAAAATGAGCTTGTTGCATTGCGCGACGAGGAAAAAAAGCTCGAAGCTCACCAAGAAGAGTTTTACGCGGAGTTCAAGCAAGCTGTGGCGAGAGTGGAAACGGCGCGAAAAAAAATCGAGGCGTGGGAACGCCGGCATAACGAATATGTGTTCGAAAAACAGCGGTTGGAATTGCGAAAAGAGGAATTAGTCCGGCAGATGGCGCAAGCCGGCCGGGATCCTAAGGATTTTGAAGGGGCTTTGCCGTTTCCGCATGCGGCTGGGCATGATTTCTCTGAAGTTGAGCGGAGGATTTTCAAATTGCGCGGAGATCTCGCGAGTATCGGGGAAATAGACGAGGCGCTGGTGAAAGAGGCAACCGAGACGGAAACCCGCTACGAGTTTTTGAAAAAGGAATCGGAGGATCTCGGGAAAGCCGTGGTTGATTTGAAAGAACTTACCCGCGATTTGAACGAAAAAATAAAATCGGAGTTCGAGGTGGCTATCGTAAAAATCAACGCGGAGTTTACCAGATTTTTTGAGCTGATGTTCGGCGGAGGCCACGCGAAGCTTCGGGTTATAAAGCCCGTGCCGCGTCCGCCGGTTGCCGAGGGCGAAGAGGCGCCAGCGGAAGGAATTGCGGAAGCAGAGTCTGCGGCGCAAGAAGGTGGTATTGAAATTGATTTCAAGCTCCCGCGAAAGAAAGTAAGTTCACTGGACGCTCTTTCCGGCGGAGAGAGAAGTCTTGTGGGAATCGCCGCGCTTTTCGCGCTTATTTCCGTAAGCCCGCCGCCATTTTTGGTTTTGGACGAAGTTGACGCGGCGCTCGATGAGCGCAATTCCAAGCGTTTTTCGGAAATGCTGAAAGAGTTTTCAAAAACGACACAATTCATCGTGGTTACTCATAATCGGACGACGATGGAGGTGGCGAATATTTTGTATGGTGTTACATTAAACGAGGACGGAACATCGAAAATCCTTTCAATGAAGTTTGAGGGTGATCCGACTGCGACGAGTTAGAATTTATTGTTGCTTGGTTTGAACTTTGTAGATTTTTTGTTAGGATAAGCTCAAAGTTTTTGGGCCCATAGTAAAGTGGTATTACGCGGCATTCGCATTGCCGAGGCGCGAGTCCGATTCTCGCTGGGTCCACAATGATTCGCGAAGACAGCCGGGTGGGCTGTGTGAGTGAAGCATCATTGCGTGATTTGAGCGGACTCGAACGCCGGAGCAAAATTTTTGGCAAAAAATTTTGTGAGGCGGTGCCCGGACAAGTTTTTGCGACGGCAAAAACTTAGTTGCGGCCGAGTCCGTATTGAAGCCCGACGCACTGCCCAGAAACTTCTTGGGCAGAACCCCGAAAGAAAAACACCCTTTCCTTTTTCAAGAAAAAATTCATCCCCGCCAAATCAGAAATGCACGGAGTGTTTTTTCTTTCGGGGTTGCTGGCGTACTCGCCAGTGCGCGGGGCTTTCTCCGAGCGTACGATTTTTGTCAGAGCCACCACGCGCTCCCTGCCTGCGCCGAGGCTTCGGCAGGCAGGCGCGCGTGGAATGTTAGTCAGGATTTTGCTGGAAATGAGTCCAAATTTTTTGGTATAATGTCCACCATTTCAGATTTGCAATAAATCTCCCCACCCTCCCGTGGAGTATTGTGCCCCGTGGGAAGGATTTGAAACTGCCATTTATCCCCGCGGCTCTGCCGTGGGGTATTCGGGAAGGTGTGGGGATAAATATTCAGATATTATTTCCTCCACTTCCTTCGCGTTTTCAGTTTCCATAAGTTTCGATCGGAGTTCTCGCGCTCCATCCCAGCCGGCGACATAGGCCTTGTAGTGTTTTTTCATCACGGAGAAGTTTTTTACGTCGCCTAGGAGTTTTTCAAAAAGCTCTGTATGTTCAAGTAGAACTCCAAGTCGTTTTTTTATTTCCACAACATTCTCATATACTTGAGAATTTAAGGATGTCGTTGATTTGGTTTTTTTATTGTTATTATCAGCGAAGAGCCGTGGATTTCCAAAAATAGCGCGGCCGAACATGGCGCCGTCCGCGCCCGTTTCTTTTATTCTGCGGCGGGCGTCCTCAAGGTTTACGAGGTCGCCATTTCCCAGAATGAGCGTTTTTTTGCCCAGCTTGTCGCGCCAGGCGACCGCATCTTTCACATGATCCCATCGCGCCGGGACACGAGACATTTCTTTTCTGGTGCGCGCGTGGATGGATATGGCCGCGAGGTCTGTTTCGAGGAGAGCGGGAATCCAGGTATCGAGTTCGACCTTGTTGTAGCCAACGCGAGTTTTTACCGAGATTGGGAGCGGTCCCGCGCCGCGTTTCGCCGCCGCGATTAATTCCATGGCAAGCTTCGGATTTTTTATAAGTGCCGCGCCGGCGCCTTGTTGTTCGATTCCGCGATCCGGACAGCCCATATTGATGTCCACTCCGTCGAAACCAAGATCGCAGGCAAGCTTTGCCGCGCCTTCGATCATCTCCGGTTTCCCAGAAAAAAACTGCGCGACAATCGGTCGTTCCGCGTCGGTAAATATGAGGTCATTTTTTAGGTGTGCTTTGCCGCGCTTGTCCGCAAGTATGAGACCGTCCGCGGAGACGAATTCGGTGAACATCACGTCTGGCTTTCCGTGTGCGGCAATTATGCGGCGATATGCCGCATCGGTAACATCCGCCATCGGCGCGAGCGCCATAATTGGCTTTTTGAGTTTTCCCCAGAATCCCTGTCTGCCGCCGGCAGGCAGGCGAAAATTGACCTCACGCATACGGCGAGTGTATCATTTTTCGGCCGCGGGAGACAAGACGGATTTTAACTTTTACCCTCCCACCTTCAGAGAATACCTCGCCGCCCTGCTTCGCCGGAGCTTCAGCCCGGCCTCGACTCGTCTAGGCGAGGCGGGCGAGGCGAGTCTGCGGCGGGGATGAACCCTCACACCTATGTATAGGCGTGGGGTTGAATGGGCGCAGTGAAATATCCTTTCCGCGGGGTCTAATACTCCGCGGAAAAGTGGGGGGATTTATACTTTTTTAGCCAGAGAGAAATATGTTTCGAAAAGCGAAAAAAGCAAGCTTAATGTAAGCGGGCCCAGAAGGAATCCAATCGGCCCGAAAAATGCAATGCCGCCGAGGGCGGAAAGGAGGATGAGGAGTGGGTGAATCCGAATCCCGCTTTCGATTAATTTTGGCCCGAGCATGTTATCGATGAGCCCTACCGCGGTGAGCGCCCATATGGTAAGGCCGATGGCAGGCCCCGTCGAGCCGCTCACGAAAAGAAACGCGATTGCCGGAAGCATGACTAAAGATGTACCGACTGCCGGAAGGAGGGCGGTTATTGTAGCAACGCTTCCCCAGAGTACGGAATTTGGAACGCCGAAAATAGTAAGGCCGATTCCCGTAAGCGTTCCCTGGATTACCGCGATAAGAAGGCTCCCTCTCACGACAGAATTGATAGCCGAGTGGAGTTTTTTGAAAATCTTTTCATCATCCGTATCGGCAAGCGGGCTTAAGAATAGTATTTTTTTCTTGATCTCGTCGCCGTCTTTGAGTATGTAGTAGAAAGAGAAAAGGAATAGGAATGAATGGAGCGCGAGCTGGGCAATGCTTGAAAAAAGAATGCCGAAGTGCCCCAAGAGCCAAGATAGTCCGCCTTTAAGATATTGATTGACGTCCGCGGATATGTCGATTGGTACGGGAATGATTCCACGGATTTGAGCGACGAAATCCTTCACTGCGTCAAAGATGCCGTTTTCTGCGCCATCTTGGGCGATGGATGTATACAGTTGCCACGCTTCTTGGAAAACTTGCACTCCAATGACTGCGAGGGGAGTGAGGATAAATATAACGACGAGGAGGGTTGTTAGAAGCGCCGCGATGCTTCTCCTCTCACGCGTGAGGGTGAGTATGCGTTTATGAATTGGCCAGAACACAACGGCGAATGTCGCCGCGAGAATGAGAGTGTAGAGGAAGGGGCGGAATATCAAAAACACGATGAGGGAAATTATGATGAGAGATACTGTAAGGAATTGAAGTTGTGGCACTCTGTCGCTCATTGTATTGAATATTGCTACTTGGCTGCGTGAGGTGATTATACCATAAGGAATACTTGCCGTCCGTTTCGCGCGCTCCGCGCGTTCCTTCAATTTCCGACAATGTCTCTCTTTGTGGACCTACGGGGAGTCGGACCCCGACTTCGTCCATGCCATGGACGCGTGATGCCGCTTCACTATAGGCCCATTTTTAAACTTTCCCTACTTAGAATAGGCCCGTCTATATTTTCACGGGAGTTGCGCCATATCCTAGTCTGACGGGCTAGTGCTTTTGTTCGACGGTGGGCTTCGTTTTTTTTGCTGAAAACGTAAATATACAGAATTTCAAGAATTCCGAGCGTGTTGATGAGAAGCAGGGCGACAAACCAGATTTTTTCTCCTTTGCGCGCCGCTTTCCACAAGGCTTTTCCTTTCCACGCAAGTGTCCATACAACGAGTATCAATAGCAATAATCCTCCGGCGCCCATTGTCCAGTTCGACCCAAATGACATCATTGAGCCGTATCCACTCCAATAATTGTTCATGTGTATTGTATGATTATCCGACCTTTGCTTCTGTTGCTCTTCCGGTGAGTTTTTGCCGGATTGTCAGCAAGACTTGTATCCACTATAGTGTATCTCGTAAAGTCTAGTTTCTCAATATCTCACGGTTTATAAGCCCTCGTAGTTCAACGGATAGAACGGCTCACTCCTAACGAGTCGATCGAGGTTCAATTCCTCGCGAGGGCACAAACAAAAGACATGGCATTGGTACAATGCCATGTCTTTTGTTTGTATTCACGGGAGAGGAATTGAACCGAAAAAGGGGTCGGGGGAAAAATATGAGGTTTTCCCCGAGGAGGTGACCTAGACGTAGTGAGGGCAAGAGGGAGGAAGCCCTATTGGGAGGAATTGAATGGAGGAGAGTGCTTAATAAATTTTCCATGTTGTCTAAATTCTTGGCGATGTTAATATCGAGATATGAGCCTTTAACAATTAAATATAGAAAGGAGCTTATCGTGTCAACGAAAGTTTGGAATTGGGGCAATGATCTGCGTTTACGAAATGGGGGCCTCTTTTTGCAGCACTCGCGGATATGGTTGAAAAATATTATAGTTTTCATTCTTTTGATCGTGTTCTGCGTTATCGTTTCTCTTGTTCGCGTTCTTGGTTCTTGCGTTGTTTCGGCCAACTGGTTAAAGAGGCATTTGTCGTCACGATGAGAAAAACCAGAAAAATGGGCGGTTCCTCGCGGACCGCCCTTAATAATTGCGCGCGAGTTTCTAAATTGCTACTATGGTGCCACACGGAAGCGTGGCTGAATGGGGGGCCTTGCTTGCTGGCTGGCAGGGAAGACGTTGTGTCTTGTTTTGTGTGAAGTGGTGGGTTGGCAGAGTGGTCTAACGCGCCGCACTCGAAATGCGGTTGGGGAGAAATCCCCTCGGAGGTTCGAATCCTCCACCCACCGCCAGATTTCCAAGTTTGAAGGCTTCTGAGTAGGTATGGACAATTTTGTAGGAATTTGGGAGAGACTTTTATAAGTTAAGACCCGAGTTTTTGCTCGGGTCTTAGTTGTCAGCTATTTTTCTGCGATGAGTTCCTTGCACCATCGTGCGGCGATTTCCGTAAAGAGGCACTTGTCCTCTCGTTCTTGCGATTTTCTATTGTGTGAGACGGTTTTTCGTCCGCCGATTTGAAAGAACCAATACTCGGCGGGGTTGTCGATTCCTCGGGTATGTCCAATTCGTGCGCAAAGCATTTCCGGCCTCTCGTCATAGAAATTCGCGAGCGTTCCGAATAGGTCGGTGGCGTGAAAACAGCCGTTCACTTCTTCTGCTGTGAGGGCTTGCTGAAGGAAGGCGATGCCCGCCTTGTCAAATTTTCGCATGATTTTCTTGAAGTCCTGCTCGCAGGCTTCAATTGTGACCGCATTCAGGAATCTTTTTTCCACGGAGTCGTTTTTCGAGGGGAAATAGCCCCCGCGCTTATTCGGTCCGCGTATTATTGTGTCGGTGATACGTCCTCCTTTTTTTTGTTGTCGAGTTGCTGGCTTCGCGTTTTAAAATATATCAGAAATCGAGCGAGCGGCGCAAGGTTTCGAAGTGCACGGTGTGGGGCGCGCACGCTTAAGTCCGTGCTTGAAGTTATAAAGGCGAAAGACAAGGAAGATGGAAGGTAGAATGTGGAGTATGGAAACTGGAGCCACCTCCCGGACTTGAACCGGGGACCCACGCATTACGAATGCGTTGCTCTACCAACTGAGCTAAGGTGGCACATATTACCAACGTTGATTATTACGCATACGGGACATTTCGTAAACCCCGTCCTTACTCGAGTATCCTTTTTACCTATTCTTCGATGTCCAGAGATTGGTCCACCAATCGGAGGGATTTTCTTTGTAGATCGCTTCGCCGAGCTTTTTTGCGGTTTTAGTTTTTAAGCGTGCCAGCCGCTTTTTCCCGTCTTTATTTTTGCCGTCGTAAAGCCACAAAGACGCTTCTTTATTTCCTTGCCATTCGTATTCACGGAGGAGAAGGAATTGGTCGAGCATGTCCGCGTCTTTCGCGATAATTGCCTCCCTGCTTTTCCGCTCTTTGTATTCGTCTATTAATTCTTTGAAATCTCCGAAGGGGAGCGTGCCGAATTGTTCTTTATGTATTTCATCCTCGTATATTTTGACGTATCGCTTGTGCACCCAGTTGTGATCGCCAGTACGGGCTTCCGCCATATCATGCAAGAGGCACATCATGACCGTTTTGTAGAGATCCACTTTTTCTTTTTTTGCCATATACCAGCCAATCATGGAAACCCGATACGAATGCGAGGCGATGCTGTCGGACATATCGTCGGTCAAAAGCATCTGTCTGTGCATTCGCATCAATTTCCGCATCGTTCCGACTTCGAAAAAGAAGCCGGCCATTCGCTGTTCTTCTTTCATGATTTTAAGTATATCAGATATAATAGTTTAGATATATTCATGGACGATATAAAAATTGGCGGGAAATATAGGCATTTTAAGGGAAAAGAATATCGCGTGATAGGTATTGCACAACACTCCGAAACGCTCGAGGAATTTGTTGTGTATCAGAAATTGTATGATGACGGCGGGCTGTGGGTTCGGCCGAAAGCGATGTTTTTGGAGTATGTGGAGAGGGATGGTTACAAGGGGCCTCGTTTCGTGTATATTACTGGATGATGGATATTAAAGAATTGCAGGAGTTGGAAGTCGAAGCCCCGCGACTCGCGGGGCGGCTTTGACGTAGCGGCGAAGAAAAGGGAAATGGCGGATATCGAAGCACGGATGGCCGGCGCTGGTTTTTGGACGAATCGCGAGGTTGCCGACGAAGAAATAAAAGCTTTCGGGAAACTGCAGGACATTGTGAAAAAATATGAGGAAATTGAAGCCGGAATCGCGGAGCTCAAAGAACATTTTTCAGAAGATAGATTTCATGAAGTGAAGCGGGCGTTTAGGGCACTTGAGCTTACGCAGCTTTTCGTCGGGAGATACGATAAGCAATCCGCGGTGCTCTCGGTGTACCCAGGCGCTGGCGGGGAAGATGCCGAAGATTGGGCTCGGATGCTCGGCGTAATGTACGAAAATTACGCGAAACTGCGCGGGTATAAAGTTGTAGTGCTCGATGATAATCATCGCTCGCGGACGTTTGAAATTAGAGGTGAATTCGCGTATGGATATCTGAAACATGAAGCGGGCGTGCATCGCCTCGTGCGTATTTCTCCTTTTTCGCCCAAAAAACTTCGCCACACCGCTTTTGCTTTGGTGGAAGTAGTGCCCGATCTGCCGCCCATGGAAGAATCCAAACTCCAGATTCCCGAAAAAGATTTGCGGCTTGATTTTTATCGGTCCGGCGGCCCGGGCGGACAAAATGTGAATAAGGTCGAAACTGCAGTGCGCATAACCCATATACCAACGGGGCTCGCGGTGAGCTCTCAAGCGGAGCGTTCGCAGGCGCAAAATCGGGAACATGCATTGAAGTTTCTTAAGGCAAAGATTTTTCACCTCATGGAAAAAAACCATATTCAAGAATTGGGAAATTTAAGGACAAAAGTGAAGCCGGAGTGGGGGAATCAGATACGTTCGTATGTGTTGAATCCGTACCAGATGGTTAAGGATCATCGCACCGAAGTGGAAACTTCCCGGGTAGACGATGTGCTTGAGGGAAATTTGGACATGTTTATCGAGGCGGAGATAGAAAAAATAGAAAATAGTAAGTAGTAAGTAGAAAGCGGAAGGCAGAAAGAATAAAAATGAAACTAGCTCGATTTTCTATAATTCCACACTTATTTCACTACATGTGGTATTCTTATTAAAGTGAGGTAAAATGGAAAGGCGAAGCATTCGCACTGTTTTCTATTTTCTATATTCCAAATTCCATATTCTATCCATATGATCACATTCCAATCGGTTACGAAAGCATACACAAACTCTACGGCCCTTGAGGACATGAGTTTCGAAATCAAGCAGGGGGAATTTGTTTCGCTTTCCGGAAGGTCCGGCGCGGGGAAGTCAACTGTTATTAAACTTCTTATCGGAGAAGAGAAGCCCACGAAGGGAAGGATCTTTTTTAACCAGTACGAAGTAAATAAGCTTAAAAACACCGAATTGCCGACGTTTAGGCGCCATGTCGGAGTTATCTTTCAGGATTTTCGTCTTTTGCCGACGAAGAACGCGTATGAAAACGTCGCGTTCGCGCTCGAGGTCGCGGGACGGCCGCATAGCGAAATCGAAGACCTTGTACCGCAAGTTTTGGACATGGTTGGTTTGAGCGATAAGGGCAAAAACTTTCCAAATGAGCTTTCGGGAGGCGAAAAACAGCGCGTTGCGATCGCGAGGGCGATGATACATAGGCCCGAGATTGTGATTGCCGACGAACCGACCGGAAATCTTGATCCCTTGAATGCGTTTGAGATTTTGAAGATCCTTCAAAAAATAAACGAGCTTGGCACGACGTTGATTCTTGCCACTCACGATAGAGATATTATTAATAAGCTTGAGAAGCGGGTGATTACCATTGATCGTGGTAGAATAATCCGTGACGAGGAGAAGGGGAAGTATATACTTGTTTAAAAATTACCAATTACCAATTACTAATTTTCAATTGAAAACTGATAATTAGAAAATTGAAAATTTTATTATGTTCACCATCATTTCTCGCATCATCAATTACGGTTTTAAAAATTTTTGGCGTAACGGTTTGCTTTCGACCGCGACAGTGGCAATTATGGTTTTAGCGCTTCTTGTGTTCACGGGTCTTCTTATTTTTAATGTCGTTGCCAATCACGCTGTTGCTTCGATCCAGGATAAACTGGATATTGTAGTCTCGTTTAAGAAAACCACCTCGGAGGATGAAATTTTGCGCATCAAGGAATCTTTGGCGAGTCTTCCTGAAGTGAAGAGCGTTGAGTATATTTCAACAGATAAGGCAATCGAAATTTTTAAGAATTCGCCGACATTCAAGAACAAACCGGAAATAAGCCAGGCGATTAACGAATTGAACGCCAATCCTCTCGAGGCATCGCTTAATATTAAAGCTCGACTTCCCAGCCAATACTCTTCTATTGCGAAGTATTTGGACGCCCCCAATCTCCAAAGTTCCATCAGTTGGGTAAGTTACGCTGAAAACCAAGTAGTGATCGATAGATTGATCGCCATCGTCAATACAATCAATAGAGGTGGGTTCGTTTCTACCCTATTTCTTACCTTGATCGCGGGGCTCGCCGTGTTCAACACCATTCGCATCGCGATTTATTCCAATAGAGACGAGGTGGGGATTATGCGAGCTGTCGGAGCATCAAATTTCTTAGTGAGGGGGCCGCTTGTGGTGGAGGGTATTATCGCGGGCGTATTGGCTGCTATTTTTAGCATAGTCATCACCGCTCCGATTGTTTACTTTTCTTCGCCGTATGTGCAAGCATTCATACCCGGGTT
>Ga0209541_10005826_pt1 | contig 21340 bp, 14 predicted proteins | sample RifCSPlowO2_01_FD_184027 | JGI IMG/M metagenome (GOLD analysis project Ga0209541, IMG submission 184027) | Groundwater microbial communities from Rifle, Colorado - Rifle CSP2_plank lowO2_0.1 (SPAdes) (version 2) | ecosystem: Environmental > Aquatic > Deep subsurface > Groundwater | place...
ATCGATTCGGGGTCCAGCAAAGAGCGGCTTTGGCCAAACAAATGGACAGTGAGTTGGTCCCCCATCTTCTATCTATGACTGCTACTCCTATCCCTCGCACTCTAGCCCTTACCATATATGGCGACTTGGACATTTCGCTTATAAAAGAAAAGCCTAAAAATCGCCAGAAAATAATTACAAAAATAGTTATGCCCCAAGAACGGTCGTCAAATTATCAGTTTGTTAGAGAAGAAGTTAAGAAGGGCCGGCAAGTATTTGTTGTTTGTCCCCGAATTGAGATCAGCGACCCTAAAAAAGAAATCAAGACTGGCACAAAACAGTCAAAGATGAATATACTTTGGGCCGATGTAAAAGCGGTCGAAGAGGAATACAAAAAGTTATCTGAATTAGTTTTTCCGGACTTAAGGGTGGCCATGCTTCACGGTAAGATGAAAGCTAAAGAAAAGAAAGAAATTATGGATAAATTTTCCGCCGGAGGAGGATCCGCCTCGGGCGGAAAGAATGGTATCGATATAATCGTTTCAACTTCGGTTATTGAAGTTGGTGTCGATATTCCAAACGCCACGATAATGATGATAGAAAGCGCCGAAAGATTTGGACTTGCTCAGCTTCATCAGTTTCGGGGACGAGTTGGTCGGGGTGAGCATCGGTCATATTGTTTGCTTCTTTCTTCGACGGCCGACAAAACAACGAACCAGAGACTCAGGGCCCTTGTCGAATGTGATGATGGATTTGAGCTGGCTGAAAAAGATATGAAGATTCGTGGACCGGGAGAATTCTTCGGCGTTAAACAATCCGGTATCCCCGATCTTGGCATGGCCGCCTTAGCCAATGTCGATCTTATTAAAAAAGCCAGAGCTGAAGCTCGGCTTATCCTCAAGGAAGACCCGTCACTTAAAAATTATCCCCTTCTTAAAGAGCGCCTTGAGTCGTTTCAGAAGTTAACTCATTTTGAGTAGTCGCTCAAAGACTGTATCCCGACTCGGACCGGGTGTCGATTTCTTCCAGCGAGAAATCGCACACTAAGTGCTCGGCATTTTGAAGAACCTAGCCAAAATGCCTGTGCAATTTCCTCCCTGGGATATAGTCTTTTCGCTCGATATTCTTAAAGGATTTGAGATTCAAAAGACTATGCTCCTACTATACTGTCTTATCTCTAATAAAAATCCCTCCTTTAAGGAGGGTTGTGGTTAGCTATATCTTATTACGCGGTAGTAGTTTCTAAAAGAATCGGTTGTTATGTCTAAACTTATGTAGTCATATTCTTCGACTAGATCAACCTTTCCGGTCGTAACCGCTCTTATTCTAGCAAGAGCCTCGCTAAGTGTCATGGTTTTTCCATTCAATTCTTCGGCAACTTTTCTTACTGCCGTTGGAATTGGAAGAAAAGCTCCGGCAAAACCAGGATGTGGATCATAGAAGGTTTTTAGTTTGTCAAGGTCTATTGGTTGTGAGCAGTTACCTATTGGTTTATCTTGCTCTGGCATATCAACCTTCTCAAAAAGTTCTGGAACAATATTAACAGAAACAAGATTAAACACAAATATGTTTTTCGTAGCCTTGCTTATTTCGAATCCTTTGAGCAACTTTATCCACCATCCACCAACTGGTGGAGGCGGACAAATCCAAGATAATTTAGATATTTTCTTATGAATATAAACATCGGGATGTATTCTTAGGAAGGGACCCAATTTTTATTCAAGAAAATGAGAAATTATCGAAGGATTTGTTAATGTTGCGAGCCGGATGAGAAATAAGCAAGGCGAAAGAAAAATCTATTTTCTATGTTTGGGCGTTACCCAAAACCCCATATACTTGCCGAGCATGAGACGGGTTTGGGCTTCTAGACCGGGGAGGAGGCCGAGGCCTATGGTTGTGATTGGAAATAAGAGCCACTGGAGAACCATCCACAAGTATTTAAATTTACCAAATTTCGGTGGACGGGGCGGGAGGAGAATAATTGATAGGGTTGCCGTGGAGATCAATCCAACCATGGCCAGGGTCATTATAAATCTTGTTATGTAGGGTAAGTTCAAAGACAAAATGGTTTTATTAAATTCTGGTCCACCCACAATTACCGGCAACCAGCCTAATAAAAATATTATCAAGGCGTTGGTTGCCCAAGAGTGAAACCCTTCAACAATCATAAATCCGTACTTCCACTTTTTGAGTTTTGGAATAGCGCCATTTTTTAAAAAACCGAAAAGAAAGTACGGGATATTTTCTACACCGTAACCCCATCGTCTTTGTTGTTTATAAACATTTTTGAATGTTTGCCAGGTTGTACGGGCAACATTAGCATCCATTGATACGGGATAGTATAAGGGCACGACTCGGTAGTCGCCGTCATATCTTAAAAAACATTGCCAAAAGATCCGCGAATCTTCAGAGACCATATTTTTTTGCCAGTAACCGACATCAACTAAGGCCTGCCATGGCATCGAGTGGGAGGAAAATGTTGTTGCTGTTTCATGTTTTTCCTGTTTGATGGTGTGCCAAAATGTAGCCGAGAAAGCTACCACCCTAGCAAATGATGGCGCCTCCCAAATATTGTTTATGTATAAAGGCACCGGTTGGTAGGAAGCTCGGAGGGGGTTTTCGGATGTTAAAAAAGTATGAGTTAGTATTCCAAAGTATTCTGGAAAGACAACCGTATCTATATCAAAGTTAGAAACAAGGATACGACCATACTTTATCTCAAGCGGATCAATTATCCTTTCCTTGACTACTTGGGCGGCATAGGCAGTATTTGAACCTTTGCCGGGGATTTCATCAATCAGGTTGGCAGGGTGCATTACTGAAATAAAACAATAGAACTTTTGACTGTAAACTTTTTCTACTTCTTGAGCAACCACTTCTGTTGTTTCCCCTCCCCTACTTTCCCAACATAGGACAACTATTATTTTTTCTTTAGGGTAATTTGATCGAAGCAACCCCTCAAGAGTTGCTGATACCAGAGACAAATCTTCTTTATATAGAGGAAGAAATATCAGATGATAAATATCTTGCCATGACTTGATGGTAGACAAAGAGTAGTTAGCGGTCGGTAGTTCATTTAGTCGGTGAAGCCAATCGACTTTCATATTCTCTTTTAGTTTGTTGTAAGATACCCGCAAATGAAGAGATAAATATATTGTTTTTATTAACCAGTAAGCGTCAAAAATAATTATAAAAACAGCTACAAAAACCGGAGCCAAGAAAGATAAAACCAGAATCAGTCCAAGCGTCAGCCAAGCCAAAAACCCGGGCAGTATCTCTAGGGCCCTGTAGATTTTCATGTCTCTAGGGTGTTGTAGTTGGTCTGCTCGCCCGACATGGAGATAGTCGTACATTCTGTATATTTTTAACACAAAAACAATCAAATTAAAATCCCGCTATGCGGGATTTGTCTTTTCAAAAACAATGTCAAGAACCTGGTCAATATTATTTACAAAATGGAACTTTATTTTATCTTTAGCAGATCGGGGAACTTCATCTAGGTCTCTTTTGTTGGTTTCGGGCATGATGACTTCTTTAATGCCGGCGCTTTCTGCGGCAATTACTTTTTCTTTGACACCACCTATTCTTGTTACCATTCCGGTAAGGGTGACTTCGCCGGTCATGGCAATGTAAGGTCTGGCTACCTTTTTGCGGGCGGCTGAATACAGGGAACAAAATGTCGTGATTCCAGCTGAAGGACCGTCTTTTTCAATTGCGCCCTCAGGAACATGGATATGGATAAATTTATTGTTCATTGTGTCGGCTTCTCCAACTTTCTCCAACACATCTCTTAACAAAGAAAGTGCGACTTGGCCAGCTTCTATCATAACCTTTCCTTGCATACCAGTTTGTAGAACAGAAAACTTTTGATAATTGTAAAGCTTACTCTGAACACGCAATATATCTCCGCCAAATGGAGTCCAAGCTAGACCTATCACTTCTCCAATCTCTGTCTTGTTGGCTCTTTCTTCTGAGTATTTAGGTTGACCGAAAACTTTGACCAGATAATCTTGGGTGAGGACGGGGCTCTTAAAATTCTCCTTATCTTTAAGGTATTCTTGAGCCAAACTCCTACAGATAGTACGTATTCTCCGTTCAAGGTTTCTTACCCCAGATTCTTTAGTATAGCCTTTTATGATGCTCAATAATGTTTCGTCAGGTTCGTCATTAAGCCAGCAAAGATTGATGTTGTGTTCGGTCAGTCCTACATTTAGGATAGCTTTAGGTATAAGAAATCTCTTGGCTATCTGCATTTTTTCATAAGTGGTATAGCCGGGCAGAGTAATTGGTTCTAACCTATCAAGTAATGCTGGACGTATTTCGGAAGTAGTATTAGCCGTAGCTATAAAAAGGACTCGGGACAGGTCATATGGAGCATCGAGATAATGGTCTCTGAATGAATGATTTTGCTCTGGATCTAAAACTTCAAGAAGAGCAGCTGAAGGATCACCTCGAAAGTCGGTGGTTATCTTGTCTAGCTCATCTAGAACAAAGACCGGGTTCTTTACACCAGCTCGACGCATTTCCTGCATTATTTGGCCAGCTAAAGCGCCGATATAAGTTTTGCGATGGCCTCTTATTTCTGCTTCATCTCGTACGCCACCTAAAGAAAGACGGACTAGTTTTCTTCCCAAAGCTCCGGCAATAGAATTGGCAAGTGATGTTTTGCCCACACCCGGGGGACCGACAAAGAGTAAATTATCGCCCCTTCCTTTCGGGTTCAATCTTTTAGCGGCTAGGTATCTTAATATTGGAATTTTCGCAAAATTAAGGCCGTAATGTTCAGCATCAAGAACTCTCTCGACTTTGTTCATATCTGCTTCTTCTTCTGTCTTCTGATGCCAGGGCGTATCAAGCATGAAATCGACATGGGTCATAAAAACTGTCCATTCTGCTCCCGAAGCTTCACCCCTGGAACGTCCTACGGATTTTAATCTTTTCAAGCTGTCCATAATAGATCTTATGGCGTCTTCGCTCATAAATTGCTTAATTTCCAAAAACTTCTTGTATTTCTCAGCTACTTCTGGGTGAGCACCTTGGATAAAATTATCACTATTTTTAGCTGGGCCACCCCCAGCGTTACCTGTTGTATTGTCAGACTTACTTTTATCTGCTGCTATCTTTTTTTGAAGAGCGTCACTAAATGCATCGCCTCCTTGTATTATGGCTATATTTTCAACCAATAACTTGCTAACCGCTACAATTCGCTCAAAGATACCATTGCTAATTAAAACTGCCTGTTTGTCTGCAGCAGTCGCATCGGGAATTACAGATAATAAAGCCCAGATAAGCTGATCCATAGCAAATTTTTTACTTAAGTCATAATTTTCGAAATTATCAAGAATAGCCCCAATAGCTCCGGCGTCATCTTTTCCCGATGCCTCGACGAATTTTTCAAGAAATTTTTTGAGTTCAGAAAATACTGCCTTGAAAAAAAGTCTGCTATCAGGGTGAACTACAAGTTCTTTGCCTTTTTCAATAAAAAATTCTTCCGACCTATCTTCCATTCTTTTAACTTTTGCTATCCAGTAACCCTCTTCATCGTTCGAGGCAATGCTTCTTTCCCAGCTCAAAACCTTGACTCGATAAAGTCCCCTTAACAAAACTGAGAAATCTTCTGGAACAACCTCTAAGTCGGCTACTACGCCGATATCATACAATCTGTCAGGAATATTTCTTACGTCCAATTTTGACATGGTTGTAAATACGCATGGGTGCTTGTCTTCCAAAGCCTCTTTAAGGATCGCCTCTCCAGCTTGACCCCGCAAGAAAACCTGGCTTATGACGTGCGGAAAAACCATATTTGCGGTGGCTAGGTTTATAACCGGGAATTTATCCGGAATAATCATCTTATTATCTGTCATCGTCACTCCATGTTGTCAAATAGCTGACTTTGAACTAGTATAGCCAGAATCCTAATAAAAGCAATTCATTCGACAGACTCAGGATTACCCTGAATTTGTCGAACGGCCAACAAATACCCCACTTGGTTAGGTGGGGTTTATTTGAGTTTATTGTTTTGGAGCTTTTATATTCACCGGATTAATTCCGTAAGACCGGAGCTTTTCTTCAAGAAAGGCGTTATGGGTCTCAAGCCACACCTCATAAATTCTCAGGAGATCTCGGTTGGTCATGCTAGCTTCTGATATGCAACGAGTCGCTTCCATCAGAATATTAACTGATTTATCAAAACTTTCTGACAGTTCTTCAAAAAGTTTAGTAAGATTCTTTTGTTTTTCGGCCTCTTTTTGATAAGAAAGACGACCCAATTTAATATAAAAGTCTATATCAACTAATTTTTTTGCTAGACTCTGCCACCATATTCCGGCAATGATTAGGGCTGAGTCGCCGATAGCCCTAAAAGACTCTGGCTCCATACTACCAAAAGCGGCCTCATATCTTTTTATTGTAGTCTCGGCATCGAAGCGCAGATCTTTTTTTAAACCTAAGCGTAATATGTCCAAAAGGTAAAAGGCTACCTTTTGGCTTATCTCAACACGCCGTTTTTCTATAGCAGTGTCTAAAATCTCTTTGAAAAAAGCATCGCACTTTTTACATTTTTCAATGAGCTCTTTGGTCTGGCTGTCCATATAGGTCCATAACTCCTAAAGAGCCAATTTATATTAGCTAGTATATTCTAAAAAGATATAAAATCAATATAAAACAAAAAGCAGCAATATTGCTGCTTAGTTTTGAATTAATCCCCGCTTACTTTTTAAGAAAACTTCTCCACTAACTTCTGGTCTATGACATAGAGACATATTTCTTTAGCCCCTTGCTCCGTATAACCAAATTTGCCCACTAAGCCGTTGATCATATGAGTAACATGTTCCTTGACCCTAGTGTCAAAAGTTTCAAATTCTTTAGTTCTGAAACACTTCACTGCTTCTATAAAATTACTCTTTTTAATAAACGGTTCCAGTGCCTTTTCCTTAAGGTTTCTAGTATAAGAAGAGAGGAGTTCCTTATACAGTCCAGTTTCCCTTATATCTTTGCTTCCTTCTTGAGCAACGACCTTAACGTACTTCTTTTGAGTATCTCGAGCAAAGTTTAGAGCATGTGGATCATTCATTTCTTTTCCAACAAAACAGGAGCCGGCAGCTTTCAAAAGTTCAATAGTAACTTCCACTTCTTGATTAGTCCAAGCACACCCTACTTTACTACCAAGATCATAGTTAACCGCCCAGATATAGTGCAGAACGTCTTTAGAAATTTGCTCTTCATTATAAAAATAAAGAGATTCCTTTACTTCGCCTAAAACCAGGTAGTTGTACCAATCAGTCAAAGCAGCAATGAAGTTTTTCGGTATATTGTCATTTCTTTGGTCTTTCCCGATATAATGTTTAAAATAATCTGCCACGTTGCTCATATTGATTAGGTCCGGCTTCTCGCTATAGTAGCGAAAGAACTCGCTAAAAAGTCTTATCGAATCTCGACCAGAAAAACCTCTCTCCCCTTCTCGTTCACCTTCTGCGATTAGCTTACGTCTGATTGAAGCGGTGAGTTTATTTCTATCTTCTTCCGATAACCACGATGGGATAACTCCACCATATATTTCCATTCTTAAGAGGAGCCCCGCCTCGTCACAATATTTTTTATATTTTGCCATGTCAGGAATCCATTCTTTTAGTGGCGCACAGTCGGTATTCATTCTAGAAGAGATGATTACCCTTGCGAAGTTCTCTAAAACTTTTGGAAGAAAATGTAAGCTCACATCGCTTCCAAAAACACTACAATAGACCTTGACTTCGGTTGGTACATCCATTACGTAACCAATTTTATTATACCTGATTCTTCCCTGAAATGACTTAACCCCGCCCTCTTTTACTATTACTTCTTTATCCTCCGGATTCATTATGGCGATAAAAAGAGAGCTGACCCTTTCTTCTACTGTTCCGTTAACTTTATGAACACCCTCTGAGATAATATTGTGAAGTTCCAGAAGCCGCTCTTTGTTGTGAGACTTGATGTCTGTTAAGACATAAATACCGTTGTTAGTTTTAGCGTGCAACGAAAATATATACTTTATGACATTGGGCCCAAAAATCTTATCTAGGTTTTCTTGAATTCGCTTGTCGCTCAAGGTAGCCCCATTTGCTGGTTTATCGCCGGGGTTGAAAACACTAATACCCTCTCCTAGGCGTCGGTCGAATTTATAATAACGTACCTTGGCCATAGCCAGAACCTTATCAAGCGAGCTGAGCTTATCAAGTAGGGCCCAAAAAATTGATTTACAAATAGTGCAAACCTCTCCTTCAAACAGCCACTCGTACTCTTTTTCATTAGAAAGCTTGTGCTTAAATTCGGTCATTCTCTCTGAAAGCAACTTATCTATAAAATCAGCACGATAATTCTTTGGAATCAACAGTAATGGGTGGTCGTGACTTGGACAAGGAACTCTCACCTTGAAGTTATCTATTTCTATGTCCCAGAAAACTTCGAAACTTCGTCCTTCTTCTGCCTCTGTATATTTTTCGAACGTCCTTAAAAGATTGTTCAGAAAAGTACTTTTGCCACAGCCGTGAGGTCCCTCGTAAGTGTATATACTATTCTGTTGGGAGCCTTGTCTTAATGATTCAACCTGTCGGACAAACCTATTAGCAAAAAGTCTATCGGCAAAGAAGGGATTGTCTGATCCCTCAACAAAAACTCTTGAGCAATCATATTTGATAAAGCCAATGCTCTCGGGATCTTCAGGATACTCATCTTTTCCACTACCAACATAGCTTTTGATCATGTCAGGAAATAGCTGAAAAATATTCCGCAAAACTTTTTGAGGCTCTTCCTTTGTTAACTCAAGAAATTCTTCATAACTAAAGATGCGTATTTTTTCTTTGTCTCTAAGACTGGCTCTTAGAGTCTCAATGGACTTCCTTACGTCATCCATGCTATCCACCCTCCTCGTCCCTTGAGATTACAGTCATATTTACATTTTGATCTGTGCAAGTATAGAGTACACGAAGTTTTTGATATTTAGGTCTGTACTCTGGATCTTGAAGCAAGAACAATGAGTCTTCTTTATCAAGTTCAAACTCTGTTGTCTCAAGTTTTGCCGTGCCTCCAGCCAGATAAGACAGGCCTCTTAAAACAGCCGGGACATATTTTGTAACGAGCGTTCTACCCTCAAAGACATGATCGAGGTACAGTTCTCCTTCTTCGGCCTTGTCTTGGTTTATTAGGATATAGGGCGGATGATATAAGCTGTCATTAAGCATTTTTCGATATTCCTTACCGTTTTTCGACTTAATATATACTTCCACAACAAGTTTATCGGGATTAAGACGCTGGCCAGCAACAAAAAGGTTGTGCTTATTAACCATGTCCTGAAAATCATCGTCCGAAAGAAAGTTTGTGAGCATAAAATCATCAAAGTTTCTGGCCGCTTCAAATAACGCTTCTCTACCGACTACTTCTCCCCGTTTTTGATCAAAGTCTTTTCTGGCCTCTAAATTCTTTAAGAGTTGATACTCATAGGAAAGTTTACCTTTCGCCGCTAACTCTTCTATGTACTCGAGGATGTGTTTGCAGGTGATGTATGGATTTAGTCCGATTCTTCGATTTAAAACCACCCCGGAATTGATTTTAGCAAACCCTATCTCGTGGGAGTTTATTCTGGGATCGGCTATATACAATCTTTCATGCATAGAGCTTGAGAAACTTTCATGAACCATCTTTGTCCTCATTTGAGCTTGAAAGAACAACGATGTCCTTCTTGCCACCCCTACTACTTCTTTCATCCATTTATTTTTATCCTTATTCATAAACTCCGAATTTTCTATAAGATATTGAAGAATGTCATTCGACCTTGGCTTTTTCTTCTTCTCACATTTCTTAAAGGTATCATTGAATTCTAGGAACTTGCTCTTGAATCCGGGGTCATCAAAAAAAATTTCCCCTCCTCTTTTCTGGCCGAATTGTTTTAGGCAGCCGTTAAGACGTTCCATCTCGTCGTAGTAGAATTTTAGTGTTATAGTTTTTTCGTCATAACGTTGTCTTAAAAATTCTCCAAAGTAGAAATTAATTTTGTCAGAGAACGTGCCTAAAATATTCTGCACCTGAACTCTGTCCCCTGCTCCAAGCTCCTGATAGTAGCCCACCAGGTTATCTAGACCTCTAGAAAATTCAATAACGTAATCTACCCATCTTTTTTCGATACCCATTTCTTCGCGGATCTTGTTTATCAGTCGCTTATCAGCCAGTGCTTCGCCACAAAAATCTCCATGCCACGTATTTTGAAAAAAAGCGTTGTTCTGAAAAAGATAGATATGGCCCAAAACATGATAAAAGATCATAATGTTCAGCCAATCGGGGTTGTTATCGTTATAAAACGATATTGGAGGTCTGGTATTTATAACCGTCTCGTAGGGATTATGGGGGAAAATATCGTAGAGCCACTTATCTCTGATTACTTCTAAGTCCTCAACCCAGTAATCGTAAAGGGTCGGTATCATAACTTTTGGCCCAAGTTCCAACATATTTTGGTTAGTGGCAATATATTCTAGTGTTTCACCTTGAACATCTAGGCCCTGGGTTCTTGCTATAACCTTGCATTCTTCCATAATTTTCTTAGTTCTTTGGCTGATCAATTCCATCGTTTTACCTCATTTTATTTTCAATGTTCTTCAAGCTAATCTACAGAATTCCTAACTTTTTAGCAAATTTTGTTGTTTAAAAATTAGTAACTAAAAACGGACAATCTAATCGTCCGTTATATTTTCGTTAATCTTGAGCTACCAGTGCGCTGATAGCTTCTTCATTATCTTTATCAGTTACGTTCTGGCTGGTCATAGCGTGCATCCGAAAAAGATTCTTTCTATCCAAAAGTTTACTCTTTTTAATGTATTTCTCAAATCCGCTATCTTTATCAGGGTTGTAATTTCTTTTTAAGACGCTTACGCCCATTCGGCTAACATAGCTCAATATTTTCTCTATTTCTGGGAGGGCAATTTCTCCATCATCACCATCATCACCATCTGTACCTTGGAAAACATATATATTATAATCTTTGACAAGATTTTCTTTTTCGACTATCTCATTAATCTTTTGATAACCAGCGGGAATAAATGTTCCGCCACCGTCATTCTTTGTAAAGTAAGCTCCAGGCGAGACTTCTTTGGCTTCAGTATCATGAACTATAAATCTCGGGATGACTAATTTTTCATACTCACTCAAAAGCCAGGAGTAAAGCATTAAATGTTGGCTTACAATCGCCTTAGTGGGATCGCCATCCATTGAACCAGAGTAATCTCTTAAGAAAAACACTACTGCTTTAGATTTCCAAACTCTTTCTTTGGATAAAATCCTGTAAACTTTATCTCTGGGACTAACAACCAGATTGGTAGTATCCGGGTTATTTATGTCAAACCGGCCCAGAATCATGTTGCTTTCGATAATATTTTTTAGTGTTTCTTTTTTGTCAATCAGCTGGCCTGATCCTCGGTGCCTATCCGTCAAATCGTATGTGTATTCATCGGTCGGTACTTTCTTGCTTCTATCTTTTAGGTTGGGTAGTTTTAATCTCTCCGAAAGCTCTTTGCCTAGCTGATAGGCTTCTGATTCAATTCCATGTTCACCCTCGCCTTCGCCTGCTCTAGGGTCGCCCTCATCACCTTCTTCGTCACCCTCACCTTCACCGTTGTCGAGGGGTATTTCAGCAATTACATCTCCGATCTCGCCCATGCCCTGTCCAGCTTCATCTTCGCCATGTTCACCATTTGGTTCAAAGTCTCCATGAATAAGTTTTTCCTCTTCAACGTAAGGAATGGCTATAATTTTGTTCTGTCCAACTAGGATTCTTCTTATTTTTATTTTCCTCTCAAAACCGTCTTCTTCCCGTTGTTTATCTCTTCTTAAAATTTCGTCAAGTGATTCACTAGCCATAGAGATTACCCACCCTTAACTCTCATCATCTTTTTCACAGAAGTATTCAATTGTCTTTTGGGCGCATGAAGAACTACAGTAGCCGAGCTTTTGTGCCATGGTTTCTAGCATCCTACTATAAATTTTTAGATTTTCGTCGTTAGTTCTGTTGGCTAAAGCACCGACTAAGCTTCCTGCCCCAGCCACATCCGATTCTAATCTGACCTCGGTGACTGCCTTAACTAGATCTTGATTATCCATAAAATCATAATTAGGATTTTTGGATACTTTCTGGCCATAGATTTTACGGATGGTGTTTCTGAACGATTCCTGCCTTTCATTACTGGAGAGCCCAAGCCGGCTCTCAACACTACTAATATAGTTGGTATCAATCTTTATTGACTTAGATTGGCCGGTTTGTGGATCTGTATAGTGCCATAATTTGTCGGGGCCAAGATTTTCTGCATCCATTCCGATTAGCATGTTGATATAAGCCATAACGTCCTTGCGAATAGCATGCGGATCGTCGCGGTAGGCATTAAAGATATCAGTTTTTATCTTTTCACGATAAAGACGTCTGGCAATTTTTAGGTCTTTTAGATACTTATCACGGTACGCAGCTTCCGGGACGTAATCAAGAATCACTCGTTCTAGAGCCTCGAAAACATCTTTAGCAAATAAGCACTTTCCTTCGTTGCTTTCGGGCATAGCTTCTAGAATCTGTAAAACTTTGCCTTCATCACGATGGCCCAACCCACTCTGTCCCCATCTTTTGGTAACATCGGGATTGGCGTTTAAGGTTTTCTTAACTTCTAAGAGCGTTTTGATGCCTTTTTCACCGGCTGTTTCGCCAGCTTCGAGCTTCATCATTTCAATGGGTGTAAGTTTTTCCGAGTGCGGTAATCGAGTCAAAACCATCCCAACGGAAACAGCAAAATTCAAATTAGGATCTTCGTGCATACTCTCGCCTAATATGGTTGTCTTTTTTTGACTACCCATAGAATATTTTGTCAGCTCTTGCTGAAGTATATAGTCAGTATTATGGCCGACATAGCAAATTCGACACCTATTTGTAAGTGGCGACTCCTCTTTCATATCCACAATCTTTTTATATTCGTCGGTATTAGAAGTCGCAAGTATTAAAATATCCAGCCACCATTTAAATGCTCCCAGTTCCAAAGTTCTATTTTGAATAACCTGGAGGTAGATATAATTGAAGTCAATTTTATTCTTGAATATTTCATCGGCGAAATGTATTCCTGAACCGCCAACTCTGGCTAGGGCGCCTAATTGCAGATCATATTTATTCGGATCTCCAATAGGTAACAGCAATAGAAGTTGTAGTGACTCCTCTCCCAAAAGATCAACGGCTGATGCGGTAATTTTATCTTTGGCTGAGTATTTTCCCGTGGTAACACCGAGACTTTCTCTCATCGGTACTGGAATGATCTGAATATGTTCAAGCACTTTATTAATGTCACCGTTATAACGCGCAAGCAGCTCATACCACAGGTACTCTGTAGAGGCACCCATAGAACGATAATTTCTATACAACTTCTCAATTCGAGCATCTTTAAAACCTTTTTGAGCCAGAAACTCTTTTGATTTGTCTTGGCTTTCGGCGTAATTCATAGCCAAAATCATGGGGTCTTCAAAGGTTAAAGACGGCAGCTTTGCAGCTTTTTTATCATAGTCAAGGGCTTTATCCAGATCAATAAATCTAAACGTATACTTTCTATTCTCTGGCCTTGCTAGAAACTGTCTGTAACCATTACAAATGTAATCAACAAAAAATGTCTTTCCATTGCCCGGTTCTCCCACAAGAACAAAGGCACTTTCCTTAGCTGAACCGTCTTCGGCGGCATTTTTGACAAAATGGACAAAATCATTGATCTCATCGTACTGGCCTATTAAATGTTTAGATCCCTGGCGAAAAAATTCAAAGTCATATACAGTTTTTCCTGCCCGTACTTTTTTCTCAACTTTCTTTTCAAGAATCATTCTTGAAGTACCCTGAGCCGCTGTTTCAAATTTTATCTGATCGTCTTTAACTGACTGAATATGAGAAAGTAATCCTTTGTTTTCAGACATTTGTCGCCTCTTATTGTCAAAGATCGATTACAGAAAGGTTAATCCAAAGATATTACAAAGTCAACTCTTTGTGGGAGGAGGTTTTTATGCTGTAACCAGGGTGTATAGCGAATCTTCTAGGTTTAGTTTGCCCAACTTAAAACCGTTGTCTATCGATAGAAGTCGGCCATATATTTGGGCTACTTCTTCAAATTGGAAAGGACTTCGTGCGGCTTTCTTAATTACAAAAGGATGCATTTTAGTTTTGGTTGCTATATCTGATTCGGAATATTTTTGTCTTTGTAAATCTTTAACCACGATAAGATTTCTAAACTGGTATGCAGCCATAGTTAAAAGGTAGTACGGGTCACGGCCGGTTTTAAGTTCGCAGTATAATAATTCAAAAGCTTTTTTGTTATTTCGTGAACCAATGGCATCGATCAGCTCAAATATATTTAACTCTTTAGACTGATTTACCAGAAGATCAATGTCGGCGATGCCTATCTCCCGCTCACCCGCATAAGCCGTTAGTTTATCTATCTCATTAGTTAGAGCCCAACTGTCGTTACCGATAGCATCTATTAATTTATTAAGAGCGCGATGATCTATTGAGCAGTTTCTAAATTTAAATTCTTCTTGGACCCACTGAGCCAACCTCGTTCCGTCTAAGGGATTAAAATTTTTAACCATATTCTTTTTATCCGTAACAAGCTTGAACAGGACGTTACTTTTAGTCGCAAGATCTTTTTCATTACTTGGTTCCGTGAGCATAAGGGTGATATCAAAGGCCGAAACAATATTATGAACACCGATCATCTCACCTACCTCGTCAGCCACCACCTTTTTGCTAAAAGTGTTAGAAAGGGCGACTAGTTTATGCTCATTAAAAAAAGATGAACTCTTGACGGTGTCTAATAGGCGCGCTAGATTACCGGCATCTGATAAATCAAAATCAAAAATATTCACTCCGCTTGAGTGTTTTTTTCTATATTCTTTTATTATATTCTGTTTAGTTTGCTGAAGCCGGTAGGCATCAGGACCATACAAAAAGATTATCAAGACAATTTCTAATTTCTAATTTCTAATTTCTAAACAAACCCCAATATCTAAATTTTGATCAACACGTTTAGACCAGTTAGAACATTTAGAGTAATTAGGTCAATTTTTAGTTATGATCTCTACCCAAATTTTACCAGCCAAGAATTTAATTTCACTTCCGCTAGTATCATAAAAATAAAGCTTTGCATTAAGAGCTGTCGAATCTTTTTGCCATCTGCCAGTTGACATGGTTCCACCCTGATAGATTACTGCCTCTCCGCCTCCCTGGGTATCCACCGCTACGTAATCTTTATTTAGATATTTTGACTTTGTTCTCATAACTACTACAACTTTGGCCGAAACCTGACTACTATTGTTTCGATCCATCTCGGGTTTGTTTCCGCGTAATCTTCTATACTCACTAATTTTACCATCATAAATCCACTGAACGTTATAGGGAAAAGCATAGTCTATTTTTATTTCTTCAACTACATTTGAAATACTTTTCTTTAACTCTTTTTCTTCATGCGGATAGCCACTAAAAACATTTGCTAAGCCATAACCTAACTTCTCGGCTTGGCCAAAGACCTTGTCTAAGTCAGTAAAGCCATCATGCGGCGTTGGGATTCCCCTCTTTCGATAAAAAATAGTGCCCTCGTATTTCATGGCATCAATATTGTCTATAATATGGCCGTTGAGTTTTTGAAGGACTTCTTTTTCCCCTCCCCAGTGGGCATAGATAGAACCCAAACCGGAAGCTAGTGGAACAAAGTCATTTCTAGCTGACCTAACCGAGCCGATCTCAGTTGGATTTTCACACTGAAATACGGCCATAAACCTAGTTATATCATTGGGCGTAACTGGCATCTCAAAAACCATATCAGCCTCACTAATCCCGGATAAAGGTCTTGTTTCCGGATCAGCCGCCATCATAATTGAGATTGGCCGGCGATCTGCATTTTCACACGTAATTCCTGAGATTGGACTTCGAGGAAGATTACTTGTTGTGGCAGAAATTTTCTCGTTTTTAATCTCTATCTCCTTATTCCCCCACCAAAACCAGAAAATGATAAGCAAAATCATAGCGATTGTGCCAGCAAGAATTAGTAGCTTGTTGAGGTTGAAATAACGCAATTTAAATCTCTAAATTCTAATCTCTGATCTCTAAATAATCTCAAATTTCAAAAATTTTAAAAGTTTTTTGAGATTTGGATTTTGAACTTATTTAGAGATTAGGATTTCGAGATTAGAAATTACAGTAGTTTTTGGTGTTTGGAACAGAAATGGGCTGAACGTCCAGCGACCATGAGTCTTTTGATTACTCCCCCGTCTCTTTTAGAGCATTTCTTTCCTGTTTGCTGGTAAGCTTTCTCCATCTCTTGATATCTTCCTTTCTTACCCGACGGCATTCGGTAGTCGTCAACACTGCTTCCTTTAGCGGCGATGGCCTTTTTTAGTATTTTTTGAGTAGACAGAAAGATTTTTTGTAGATCCTTTTCTCTAAGGTTTTCTACTCTTGATAGGGGGTGGAATCCTGCATCCCACAATATCTCATCTGAATAGATATTACCAATACCAACTATGAAGAAAGGGTCCATTAAAACTGGTTTAATTCGACCGCATTTCTGCCAGCCAGCGGATTTAAATAATTCTCTGAATTCCTTGAAGTTTATCTCAAGAGGCTCTGGACCCAGATCTCTGATTTCTTTTAAATTTGAAACATCCTTATCTTTAACCAGGATTACCCTGGAAAATCTTCTCAAATCCGACATTGCTAGCTGGTAGCCATTGCTCAGCATCCAGATATATCGTATGTACCCATTTTCTCGTTCTTCGCGCAAAGGACCAGGAATAGCACTCTCCCATCCCGTACGAAGTAGCCCGCCCAAGGGCCTTTGGCCTGTGCCTAAAGGCACAGGCGTGACTTCGTACGGGACCCATCGCCCATACATCAGATGACCGGATATTTTTTGATGGATAAAAAGTGATTTGTCACCCTCGATATCTATAACAATAAACTTAGCTCTCCTGGCTATGCTTAAAATCTTCTTATTTTTTATTTCTTTTTTGAACTTGGCGGTTCCCCCGGCCTGGCTAACCGGCTTTTCTTTATCAGACCAAAAATCAACTATTCGTAAACCGATAATTTTCTTTCGCAATTCTCTAACAATTGTTTCAACTTCCGGTAGTTCGGGCATATTTAAATTTCCTCCATGTCTCGCCAATTATCACCGTATTTAATATCAACGGTCAATGGGACATTCAACTTACAAACATTTTCCATTATGTTCTTTATTTGGGGTGAAATCTTTTGGACCAAGTTATTTTTAACTTCAAAAAGAAGTTCATCATGAACTTGTAAAAGCATTTTTACATCTTCGTCGTTATATTTTTCATGAATTAAATCATAGACCCTATTCATGGCAATCCTTAAGAAATCCCCTTCTGTTCCTTGGGTGGGCATGTTGATTGCCATTCTCTCGGCCTGAGCTATTAATTGGGGGATGCCAGAGTTTATCTCGGGCAAATATCTGCGACGGCCGAATATTGTTGAAACAAATCCTTCTTTTCTGGCTTTCTCTTTCATCTGGTCCATGTAGCGGGCAACTCCGCTAAACTCTCGCATGTACCGGTCAATAAATTCTCGAGCTCGATCGCGAGATACGCCCGAAGCTCTTTGAAAACCAATAACCCCCATGCCATAAATAAGCCCGAAATTCATGGCTTTAGCTTGGCGGCGCATGTCTTTGGTAACATCTTCGGCCCTAACCTCAAAAATTTCTGCCGCGGTTCGGGTATGAATATCCTCTCCCCTATTAAAGGCGGCGATCATTTTAGTATCTCCTGAAATATGAGCGACAATTCTCAATTCAAGTTGGGAGTAGTCGAATGAAACTAATTTGAACCCGGGTGAGGAAATAAAAGCTTTACGAAACTCCTGACCAACCTCGGTTTTTATGGGAATGTTTTGAAGGTTAGGGTCTTGGCTAGATAATCTTCCAGTTACTGTTCCGGTCTGATTAAAAGTTGTATAAAGACGGCCCGTTTTAGAATTTACAAGTTGGGGGAAGGGCTCAATATAGGTAGTCTTGAGTTTCTGTAATTCTCGGTACTTTAGTATTAAGTCAATAATCGGATGTTCACCCGATAGTTTGTCAAGTTCTCCGGCGGCAGTTGAAAGAGCGCCCTTGGCGGTTTTACGGACCTTACCTTTTAGGCCAAGTCGTTCAAACAGTATTTCTTTCATCTGCTTGGGCGAATTAATATTGAACTGGGTCCCGGCGTTAGCGTAAATTTTTTCTTCCAGTTCGGCTATTTCTTTACTGACCGATGAATTAAGTTTTTTAAGCGAAGCAGTATCTATCTTAATGCCGGTTAGTTCCATTTCTGCCAAAACAGAAATAAGCGGTAATTCAATATCTTCAAAAACATTTAATAAATCATCACTCTTGAGTCTTTCCGAAAATAAATTCTTCAGCTTAGAGATTGCTTCTAGTCTTTGCTTGTCGCCCGCAGGTAATTCTTTACCGAATTCATTCTGGAACATTATCGGCAAATCGTAATCTTTTCTGTCTGCTTTTATAAGATAAGCGGCGATTTTAGTGTCGAAAGAGATGCCCCTAGGATGAATGCCTTTCTCCATAAATTTTGCTACAAGAGGTTTGAGGTCATGGCCAGATTTAGCAATTTTTTCATCTTCAAATACTTCCACAAAATCTTTCCAAAGCTTATCATCACCCGACTTTTTAATTGTTAGGCTATCCAAGTCAAAACTGAAATATTCTTTTCCATTTTCAGTCCAAATAAATATGCTCTCGCGGATGATGTCAAAAATAATTTCCTTAGATTTTCTCATTCTAGCAATGCTTTTGCCAACCTCGTCTTTGGTTTTTAGGTTTTTCGCACCGGTAACTGATGTTGTCCCGATATCGTCTTGCGATATCGAGGATCCTCGATTTTGTAGCTCTGACTTTGTCGGAAACAAAATCGGGACCTGGATATCTAGTTCGTCCAGTCTTTTTACTAAACTGTAGAAGCCAAATTCTTTAAAGGTTAGCTCTATATTCTGTCTGTCTAAATTTTTGCGCCAGTCAACTTGGGCAATGTTAAAATCAATATCAACATCTCTGACGATTGTAGCCAGTTTTTTAGAAAAAAACGCCTGATCTTTGTTCTCTATTAATTTTTCTAACAATTTTGGGCTTAACTTTAATTTTTTATCTTTCGACTCTATCTTTTTATACATTCCCTCCATGCTGCCGAACTCTTGGATTAGAGCCGAAGCCGTTTTTTCACCGATTCCAGGCACGCCAGGAATATTATCAGATGGATCACCTTTTAACCCTTTAAAATCTATAACCTGATTGGGCTTAATTCCGTAGCGTTTTTCTACTTCTTCCTCGTTGTAAGTTACTGTATCGGTTAATCCTTTGCGAAGAGTAAAAACAACAACTTTGTTCCCATCCACAAGTTGAAGTGTGTCCATATCCCCGGTTACGATGACAACTTGAAGATCTCTTTCTTTCTTTGCTCTTTCGGCTAAAGCACCTATAAGATCATCGGCTTCAAACCCCCGCTTTTCGTATATGGGGATGCCAAAAGATTTTAATATATCTTTTGTAAGCGGGATTTGTTCATATAATTCATTGGGGGCCCTTTCTCGATGGGCCTTATATTCGGCAAACTCTTCATGTCTAAAGGTTGGGCCGGCTAAATCATAGGTAGCAGCGATATAATCGGGCTTGAGGTTTTTGATCATTTTTAGCAAAACCGAAGTAAATCCATAAACCGCGTTAGTCAAAACACCCTTCGGCGAGGTAAGAGTTGGCGGTAGGGCGTGAAAAGCCCGATGAACCAATGCGTTAGAGTCAATTAGAATTAATTTGCGCATAATTATTTTTTTCCGCCTGAGGCGGATCCGCCTAGGGCGGACATTTTTATTGTAATTTTTCTTGTGTGTTTATCTATGTGATCTATATGTATTTTAATGTGACCCTTGGGCAGGATTTTTTTGACTCTTTCTGGCCATTCAATCAAAATAATATTCTCCTTATTGTTTAGTATATCTTTTATTCCTAAGACAAGAAGGTCTCTGTGATCTCTTAGGCGGTAGCAATCGAGATGGTATAGATAGCTTTTAGCTTTTAGCTTATAGCTTTTAGGTAACCAATATTTTTTCATTAAAGTAAAAGTCGGGCTTTTTACTTTTACCTTTATGCCAAGTATCTTAGCCAAACCTTGAGTAAGCGTAGTTTTGCCTGCTCCAAGTTCCCCTTCCAAAGCTATGACCAATGCATTTTTCTCTGTTGTCAAACTTATTTTATTAAATAAAAAATGCCCTAGCTTCTGTGTTTCTTTTGGACTTTTAGTAATGTATTTCATTATCTTACTTGCCACGCCAACTCATTATTTATTAAATCGATTTATCTAAATGCTTATAAATTAAGCAATTGCTTAATTTATAAGCAATGTATTGATTTAATCTAATTTTATCTGATTTCTAATTTCAAACTCTCTTCGTACTTTATAACTTTTATCCAATTCCCTGGCAACTATAAAATTGACATAGGGCTCGACTTCAAAAGCTGTTGTTATGACGGCCAGTTCTTTTTGGCAATCAAACGGATGAACCCAAATGCTTTTTTGAAGCATAACAAAGCCAAGTTCTTTAAGTTTGGCCAATAACGTTTGGCGAGCCAATTTTTTATTGGCAGGTATATCAAAAGATAAGATTCGCCAATAACCATCCCATTGGGCAGGCTTTATGATCTTTATATTTTCTAAATCATATTTCTCGGCAATTTTCTTTCCTGTGGCTGTAGCTGTTACGGTAAAACTTCCATCTGGCATTTGGACTGCTTCTATGGCTCCCCTACTCCTTAGATAGTAAAGGGAGTTTTTTAATTTCCGCCAATTCTTTCTTTTTAAATCTTTTTGGAGAGCTTCTATGGCTCTAATTCCAAAATATGGATTTGTAACAGCAATTAAAACAACTCCACCTATTACTATGGATTTAAGCAATTTGTGAGAAAATGAATTTTTAATTCTTTCTCTAGCCATTTGTATAATATAGTACCCTCTGCTTATAAAAAATGCAATTGCATAATTTATAAGCACCGTGTTTAATTTGCTGGAATGCTTAATCTACTTGGATACAAATTTGGGTATAAAACCAATATTTTTGTAATTGAAAACCGCATTTTGCGATGGCCACATGAAGTGGTTGCAAAATGCGGTGTGATCGGAGAAATATGCGGTCAGCGCCTAAGAGCTGACCACATCTCGTTCCGCCGTCGTTCGGCGGAACTCAGTATCGGCGCCGGCGATGGGTTTTGATCCATCGTTGGTGCCTTGACCGGTGGTTCAGGCGGACACTGACAGGCCGGCTCGGCCT
>Ga0209541_10005827_pt1 | contig 21335 bp, 17 predicted proteins | sample RifCSPlowO2_01_FD_184027 | JGI IMG/M metagenome (GOLD analysis project Ga0209541, IMG submission 184027) | Groundwater microbial communities from Rifle, Colorado - Rifle CSP2_plank lowO2_0.1 (SPAdes) (version 2) | ecosystem: Environmental > Aquatic > Deep subsurface > Groundwater | place...
AGTTACTATGTTGCTTTGATAACTCAACTGTTGCTTGGTCTTGGGATTGCTTTTTTTATTTTTTTGCTGGCCAAAGAATATGGGAGTCCCAAAACGGGCTACTGGGCGGCGGCTGTTTTTCTTGCCATGCCTTTCTCTATTATGGTTAATTTGCGATTTCTTACCCAGTCCCTTTTTGCTTTTACTCTGATTATGGCGGTTTGGTTTTGGCTCAAATTTTTAAAAAGCGGCGGAATGAAAAACTTGCTGATAACAGCCATTCTCCTGCCCATATTGGCCCTGATTAGACCGATTGCCCAGTTTATATACTTACCGTTTATTTTATCGTTTATTTATTCAAACTTGATTAACGGGAATTTAAAAGTGAAGAATGTTTTTAGAGTCGGGGTTGTTGTCGGAGCCATTTTCTTTTTAGGAATCTTTCCGTGGCTATATCGGAATTATGTTGTGTTTGGTCACTTTTCCATCTCGTCAATAGTTCCTTCCCAGATGTATTTTTATGATGCGCCGGATGTTTACGCTTATAATCACGGAATATCTAAGGGTGAAGCTGCTAATATATTAGTTAGAAGAGCAGAAAAAGATTTTGGCGCCAAAATGGGGGAGTTTTCTTCTCTGTTCTCTTCCGGGGCTTACTTAAAGGAAAAAGCCCTTGAAATTATGTTTGAACATCCCAGCTCCTTATTTATTGTAAGGGGGACACAGTTTTTTAAGTTCTTCATTAGGGACGGGACTCATTATTGGTCTGAAAAAACATTGCCTTTGCCCCAAGTATCAATAGAATTTATAAAATCCATGACGCCTTTACTGTTTTTTGTAGTTTTAGAAAGATTTTTTCTGTTTTTATTATTTTTGGGTACGGTTGTGACCGCCATTTCGTCTTTTCGTAACACCGACAAGGGGAAGAAGGTGGTAGTGGGGCTCTTAACCTTGGTTATATTATATTTCGCCTCTTTAAGCGGGACGATGTCATCGGCCGGTTTAAGGTATCCGATTGAAGCATTATTTATTTTGACAGGGCTAACCGGATTGAGTAAGCTATCGAAATATGTGCAGTATTGTCGGCATAATTAATCACGAGGGGAATATTAAGAAGATGACTAAAATCCAGGAGCACCGGGCTCCGGATGAATCGGGTGTTTATAAAGACGACTACATTGAGTTGGGAATGGGGAGATTAAAAATTATTGACTTAAGTTCACCGGGGTTGGCGCCGTATCAGGAAGATGGTCTGGTTTTGTCTTATAACGGTGAAATATATAATTATCTTGAGCTTAAAAAAGAACTTCAAAAATTAGGGTGGAAATTCAACACGACTTCAGATACGGAGGTTTTAATGAAGTCGTGGCGGCAATGGGGAATTAAAATGTTTGACCGTCTTAACGGGATGTTTGCTTTTGCGGTCTATGATTCAAAGAGAAAGAAGCTTTTGTTGGCTCGTGACATTGCCGGCGAGAAACCCCTTTACTATTACTCAAAAGGTAAAAAGTTTTTATTTGCCTCGGAAGCCAAGGCTTTCAAAGACCAAGTGCCTCTTGTTCCCCGCCTGGACGAATTTTTTGAGTCTTTTCAGCACTGTCACCTGAATACTCTTTGGAAAAATGTTTACGAGTTGCCGGCAGGGCATTATCTATCTTATGACTTATCACGAGGCGATTTTGAGATAAAGCCTTACTGGAAATTAGAAAAACGGGATATCAATCCCAAAACAGCTCAAGAAGAACTTGAGGAACTGCTTAATGATGCCGTAGAAATAAGGACCAGAAGCGATGTGCCATATGGTTTGTATTATTCTGGCGGGATTGACTCCGCTTTAATATCGGCACTTTTTGATTTTGAGCACAAATTCTTTTTTGACGACTCAAAAAATTGGAAAAGCGATTTTAATAAAAAAATTGATAGAATTGCGTGGCATCTCGATTTTCCGGTTGGTTCTTTGTCTTCTTACCCCTTGTGGAAGCTGGCTGATAAGGCGGGTAAAAAAGTAAAAGTGGTTTTGTCTGGCGAGGGGGCTGACGAAGTTTTTGGAGGATATGTCAGGTATTTGCCCATTGCCCGGGAGTATGAAATGAATAAGAAATATCCTTCATATAGATTTCTTTTTAATAAGTTTTACTCTCCGTACTTAGATGGTTTTGCTCGGATTACAGCCAGGAATAGAAATATAGAGTTTGTTAAGAAACAAGTTCAGCCATATTTTGATATGTTCGACGACCCCATTAACGCAATGGGATTCTCTGACTTTAAATTAGTGATGCCAAGTTTATTGCAGATGGGTGACAGGATGGCCGGAGCGTTTGGTATTGAAAACCGTTGTCCTTTCTTAGACAAAAGAATTATACAATTCGGCTTTAGCTTGCCGCCGGAAATGAAAATAAACGGCCTTGATCAAAAAGTTATTCTTCGTAACATTCTGCGAAAAAAAGGCATTGAAGCGCCTCTTTATGCCGAGAAAAAAGGCTTATCTATTCGTTTTAATGAGTGGTTCGGCCGGACCGACTGGGACAGAGGGGCATACGTTTTGCTTCTCAAAGATAGGTGGAACAAACTTTACAAAATTTAAAAAATATGGCACCATCTCGATAGGTTTTTTACAACTTAAGGAGAATAATAATGACGAGAGTGCTGGTTACGGGCGTTTCTGGGTTTATCGGGCCGCATGTGGTTGAAGCATGTTTAAAGCATGGCTTGTGGACAACGGGTCTTGATGTTCGACCTTATGACCATACTCATGGCGCCATAGCTTTTCCTGACGAATTTTTACATAAAGACGTTAGAGAGCTGACTTTAGCGGAACTTGGAAAATTTGATTATATTGTTCACTTGGCGTTTGTGACCAACATCCCTTATTCAATTATCCATCCTGAAGAAACTGAAAGGGATAATATTGGTATGACGGTTAAGTTGCTTAAAATGGCCAAAGAAGCGGGTATAAGTAAGTTGGTTTTTTCTTCCACGGCGTCCTTGTATGGCCATAACCCTACTCCATGGCGGGAAGATATGCCATCAGATCCCGATCCGATAGAACCATACAGTTGGCAAAAACTTTCGTGTGAATATTTATGCCGGATGTGGAGCAAATGCTATGGACTTCCTACTGTAACATTGCGTTTGTTTCAGGTGTTTGGCGAAAACCAAAGGCCGGATACGGCGATGGCGGCATTCTTTCGGGCAAAGAAAGAAGGCCGGCCGATTACTCTTACTGAAACTACAGCCCAGTCTACATTTCGGAGCGGTCAGAGAGACTTTGTTTATGTAAAAGAAGTTGCCGATGCTTTTGTCAGAGCTCTTGAATCGGAGAAGACAGGTATGGGCGAGATAATCAATGTCGGATCGGGCAGGGTAACGACTATGGAGGCCGTGGCACAAGCTATTGGCGGCGAAGTGACATTTATTCCCAAGCGAGGTTTTGAGGTTGAGCGTCATGAGGCCGATATCACCAGAGCCAAGGAGCTACTTGGTTGGCATTCCTCTGTTGATGTGGTTGAGTGGCTGCATAAATTCGTACCGACATTGACGGTCTGAAATGAAAAGACCAAGCAAGAAACTGACTTTTGATTTTTTTAACTATAAGTGGAAAAGGGTGTCCAACTGGGCGTGTGAAACCGAAGACATCTATCGTCGATGGTATCTTAAAAGATATGGTTATCAAACTCTTCAACCTCTAAAAAAGTTTTTAAAGGATAAACATAGAATCCTTGAGGCCGGTTGCGGTTTGGCCCGGGATTCCAAAATGTTCGCTGAACTCAATTCGAAAGCCGAGATTGTGGCTATGGATCAAAGTCCGTCCGCTCTAAAGGTTGCCCGACTGACACTTGGGCCTTTCAAAAATTGTAAAGTGGTCAGGGCTGATATTACCCGATTCAGTTATGACGGATTATTTGATTTTATTTCTTGCGACCAGGTCTTGCACCATACTCCTGATCCGACACAGACCTTAAGGCACTTATATAGTCATCTTACTTTGGGTGGTGTGCTTAATTTTTTTGTCTGTCGGAAAAAGAACAGATACCGAGATCTGGTTGATGACTTAATTATGGATAGAGCGAGGACTATGACGCCCGAACAACTCTGGAAATTTGCGGAAACGATAACACATTTTGGTCGGGTTCTATATGAGCTTGGAATCAAGAATGTCAGATTTGACGGCCGGGAGTACGAAGATATCCAGCGTTTTGTTCACAACCAAGTATTTCGGTGTTGGTACAATCCCGACATCGGTTTTGATTTGTCGGTATCGTCTAACTATGACTGGTTTTCAGGAAACCCAAGATTCAACGCAGAAGAGGTAAAGAAAATGATGGAATGCGGCCTTGGTCCTCACGAAGTTTTGAGTTTCTACGAGGATGACGCCAGTATTTCGGTGTCAACAAGAAAGCTCAATGCGGTGCGATAACATCAAGCCGCTTTTTTAATAGTATTAAGTTGTTGACACAATGCAATTTCCTGATATATTTAGTGCCAAAGTTCGTTGAAATATGGAGAGAAGCGACTGTGACGAAAGTTCGAAACAGAACATGTCGGATATGCTCTTTCGACCAGTTTAAGACAGTGATTGATTTTGGCGAAAATCCGCTTGTCAATTCATTGCTTGAAAAAGAAGAACTGGGAAAAGAGAAAACCCATCCCTTGGTTGTTGAGCAGTGTCAGAGATGCTTTCTGGTTCAGATAGTGAATCCGGTTTCCTCAAGGCAAATCTATCAGGATCAAGACTATCTTTATTATACCGGAGACATGCCACAACAAAGTCAGTACATGCGGTCTTTCAATGGTCTGATAACTGATATTGAGAACATGACTGATCCCGGAGATTTTATAGTTGAGATAGGTTCAAATGACGGCACTGTTCTTAAAAAGTTCAAAGAAAGAAAAATTCTCGGTGTTGACCCGTCGGTTAATGTGGCGATTAGAGCTATTGCAAGAGGTGTTCCCACGCTATCGGCGGAATTTAATGAGCGGGTTGCAAGGAATATTGCCAAAGAATTCGGCCAGGCAAAAATCATCGGTGGAGCCAACTGCCTCGCTCACATAGATGACATTCACTCGGTTCTCAAGGGTGTTAAAACTCTTCTGGTTGAAGGGGGAATATTCTGGGTTGAATGCAATTACTGGGTGGGAATGGTCAAGAATAAACACTATGCTCTCATTTACCATGACCACTATTCTTACTTTACTCTCAAAAACTGGGTTGATCTTGCCGCGATGTATGGTTTAAAAGTTTTTGACGCCTACGTCACTGAAGCTCAAGGAGAGGGACTTTCTCTGCGTCTCTATGCAAGTTTTAACGGAATACCGACCAAGAGATTCCTGTCGCTGTTAGAAGAAGATATAAAGTATAATAACTACGAAACGGCTCAAAGGTATTGCATAGAGGTTACCGAAGAGGCAAAAAAGCTCGCCGGCTTGGTCAGGGGATTGAAAGGAACTGTTGCCGGCTATGGAGCGGCGGCAAAAGGTTTTTCCATCCTTAAGCTGGCCGGACTTGACGGAAGACATATCAAGTTTTTGGTGGATGATTCTCCGGCTAAACAAGGTAAATATTCACCCGTCACTCATATTCCCATTATTTCCAGAGCCGAGGCTGAAAAGCAGCTTCCTGATTATTTTATTATTTTGGCTCCGAACTATTCCGATGTCATAATGGAAAAAGAAGCGGAATATCGGAAACGGGGCGGAAAATTCATTGTGCCAACCGGAGACATGTCGGTAGTCTAAATTCAGAAGTTTAAGGCTTACTTTTTAACGGGGCAAAAATGCCCCGTTTTATATTTAAGCGGGCAAGCCGATATAAAATTACCGTGTAACACGTATGAAGTATGGCCGGAAAGCCTTTCCAAAGGACCATTGAACTGTGTTCTCCTTTGTAGTCGCAACGTACGGGAACTTGGCAGATTTTAAGATTAAAAAAACGTGCTTGAGCGATAATTTCAAAACTGAAGAAATAGTCAGAGGAGTTATTCGAAGTGTCTATTGTTTCTAAAAATCTTTTACTGTAAGCCCTAAAACCGGGAAAAAGGTCTCTTGAGTTAATACCCAAACCAATTCTGCCGATGGTTGAAAGAAAAATATTGCCAAGATATCGGGCTATATCCATGCCATCTCTCAAGGGTTGGAGCATACTATAAAATCGGTTGCCAAGAATCAGATCGCATCCTCCTTGGAGTTTTTTTATAGCTTCAGGCACAGCCGAGAAATCATATTGGCCGTCTCCGTGGAGTTCTATCATGTGGGTTCCGCCAAGTTCCAATGCTTTTCTAAGTCCAAAAAACAAATTGCCCCCGTAGCCGGTATGGGGGTGTGTAAAAGCCTTGACTCCCAAATGTTCGGCCACCTCTATTGTGTTGTCTTTGGACCCATCATCTACCAGAATAATTTCGTCAAAAAGTTGTTTTGGCAGTTTCCGATAGGTATTCTCAACAAGACGAGCGCAATTGTAGGTCATTATTATGCCGACAGTTTTCATGTTTAAAGTTTTAAATATCAACTTTTAATTTTAAACTTTGTTGTCAGTCCCGCAACTCCGACAACAAGATAGAGCCACAAATAGGGCGTGTTAAATCGGGGTATTACGTCAAAAAATGAAAGTACCACCCAGTGATATATTATATAAATAAGCCCTACATTGACAAGCAGAGATGGTCGTTTCTTTTTTGAAAACATATAAAGCAATGCTCCGCCGGAAAAAATCAAATAAGTTGCAAAATAAATTACAGCCCGTAAGGTGCGCGTTAAAAGAGATGAAACAGGCGGAAAAAGGTGTTCAATGAACATCATTTTAATAATTTCCAGCGGGTTACCCAAGATATATCGGTCGAGGTTACTTTTTATCTTTGCTATGCTTTCTTTTTTAAGTTCTTCTTCTGTGCGGCCTTTTTGTATCAATTCGGCATATTGTTTGATTAGGGGTCCGGGTTCATATTTTTCTAAAATCTCATCTTCTCTTCCGCCTAGCGCGCTTCGTTTAAACCAAGACTTATAATATTTTACCTGTTCGTCATAAGAAAGGGCAGATCTCTCTGATCGGGTGTATAGATGGAGATTGTCTCGGCCCTTAGTGATAGCGAAAAAGCCCGTATTTAAATAAACATAAGTTGCCCAAGATAGTGCAACCACCACGACCATTGCCGGAGGGATAACGAGGTATTTTAACGGCTTGTTTTTATAGTAAGACACAGCCCCAAAAACAAATGGTAAAAGAAGTAAGTGGGCCCGGGTTAAGCCGAGAATGGAAAAGACCACCCCAAGCAAAATGTAATATTTTTTATTCTTGTCATCTTTTAAAATACTGATAACCAGCAACAGCGAACAGGCAAGAAGAAAAGCGGTCCACAATTCGCTTTGAATAAGATTGGCCTGGTAGGCATAGAGAGGGAAAAAAGCAACAAGCGATCCGACTGCTACAGCAAGTTTTTTGTAACCTTTGATTTGAAAAAGTTTGAAAATCAGGAAGGAGATCAAAGCCAGCAAAACAACTTGAGCTATTTTAACCGCAAGAAAATTTTCAACTCCAAACAGGGAATATATGGAGGACACAAACAGGGAGTATCCCGGTTCTCTGTATAAAGAAAATCCGTTACCTTCGGAGTCCGCAGTGTATCCGTTTCCCAGAGCAATATTTTTTGCGTATAGATTGTACTGTTCCGAGTCTCCGCTTGGAATGGTATATTCATTTAAACCGAACAATAAAAAATTGGCGCTGGCCAAAAAAAACAACAATATAAACACGCCGAAGTCCTTTTTAGTGGCTGGTTTAAGTTTAAACACGATATAAATAATGGTACCTAAAAATCACGATAAAACAAGAGTTATTTCTCAAGTTATTTTTGTAATTTAAAAACCGCATTTTTTAGCGGTTCTGTAAATACCAAAGAATAGTTTTCTTAAGTCCTTCATGGTAAGGGGTTTTGGCCTTGAAGCCGAATTCTTTTTCGGCTCGTGAAGTGTCAAGGCATCGTCGAGGTTGACCGTCAGGCTTTGTGGCGTCCCACCTGATTTCGCCTTCAAACTTCATTATGCGGCAGATGTCCTCAATCAAGTGCCTAATGGTCACCTCAAATCCGGCGCCAACGTTGACGGGCTCGGCTTTGTTATAGTGTTGTGTCGCTAGGACAATGGCTTCAGCCGCGTCTTCTACGTATAAAAATTCCCTTGAAGCATTACCGGTTCCCCAGACTTCTATGAAATTTTGACCTTTTTCCTGAGCATCAGCAACCTTTTTTATGAGGGCCGGTATGACGTGGCTTTTTTCGGGTTCAAAATGGTCTCCGGGTCCGTACAAATTTACCGGTACTAAGTAAATTGCGTTAAATCCATATTGTTGGCGATAAGCTTGGCTTTGAACCAAGAGCATTTTTTTTGCTAGTCCATATGGGGCGTTGGTCTCTTCAGGATAGCCGTTCCAAAAGTCTTCTTCTTTGAATGGTACTGGTGTGTGTTTAGGATAAGAACAAACCGTGCCTATTGTTACGAATTTTTCTACACCGGCTTGGCGGGCTTCTTCCATAAGTGATACGCCCATAACAAGATTATCAAAAAATAATGTGCCCGGATTTTTTAGGTTATAACCAATTCCCCCTACATTTCCGGCCAAGTGAATCACAAGGTCGTAATCATACATGAAAAGTCTGGCGCAATTTTCTTGCTTTGTCAGGTTGAAATCATTGGAGCGGGGAGCGGTGACTCTTAAGGACAGTTTTTCCAGTTGTTTGATCACAAATGAGCCAAGAAATCCATTTCCGCCGGTTACTAAAATCTTTTTATTTTTAAGGTTCACTTTTGGTTTCTCCTTTGAAAAAGAACCATTTTATGCCATATTAGATAAATTAATGAATAAGGTCAAACCTAAAATTTTGGTTATTCTTGTGGTGGCGGTTATGCTTGTCTATTTTTTGCTGGCTACGCCGGTGATGATGGATGATGGAGAACAGTACGAGGGTTTTGCTGAATTACTTGCCCGTGGTCATCTGGATTTCAAATCTTTTTATGGTTTTCAGGGACTGTCATTTTTTGCCGTGCCGATTTTTTGGCTGACCGGGTCAAAAATGTCTATTATCATTGCTTCAATTATTTTTTCACTGCTTTCAATTCCTCTGGCGTATTTGGTGGGTAGGGACTATTACCAAAGTAAACGGGCGGGACTTTATTTTTTAATTCTTTTTTTATTGACTCCCTATCCGTATGTCACAATGATGCGTGGTTTTCAGGAGGCGGCACTTTTGTTTTTTATCCTCTTAATAATACATGCGGGTGTTTGCCAAAAGGTTTGGACGCCTTTAGCTTGGGCGATTGGAGGCATAGTTAAGCCTTTCGCTTTGGTCCTTTTGCCGCTGTTTGCCAAAAACTTTCTGACACCGAGTGTCAGAAAGTTTGTTTGGGTTTTGGCGGCGCTGATGGTCGGAGTTTTGTATTTAGGCGTAAGTTATTACCAAACCGGTCATTTGATTAACAATGCGGCGATAAACTCTTATCAGGGCAACTTTGATACCGGAAATCCGCCGCCGTTGACCGAAAGTTTTGTTTTTGGAATCAAAGGATATTTGAGGGTGGCCGCTAATTTGTTTTTATCTTTCAGGAAGATAATGATTCCGCCATTGGTTGTTGTTTTGGGAGCTTTAGCTTTGTTGTTTAATAAAAACTTGAAATTAAGAAAAGAAATAGTTTTAGCTGTAATTTTAAACTTTGTGTTAGTCGGCAGTTTGACCTTTTCTTTTTCAAAGTATCTTCTGCCGATGACAACTCTTTTCGCTCTGGCCTCGGTTGGCTATTTGTTAAAATATAAATGGCTGATGCTTCTGGTTTTTATTGACTCCTTTTTTGTTTTTCTTCCCATCTGGAATTATTTCGGCCATAATTTTTGGAGCAGTTACTTAATTTTTTTCTTACCGATGGTTTATGTTTTGGGTTTATGGGTGGTAATTCACAGCGCATCTGTATCAGGGTTTGGCGAATAATGCTTTTTCCGGACGCTCATTTTCCCCAGCGAGGAAAATGAGCTCGTTGCGGCCTATGGATTCCCGCCAAGAGGCGGGACCTCGCTCCTCGCTGTGAGGGACAAAGTTTATTCTGAATATCATTAAATTTTTTTCTTGCTTTTTTGCGAGGAGCTGTGCAATCCACAGTTCGCAGCGCCTTCAAAAGCGTCATTCGCCAAACCTGCATGTTTGACAAAGTAAAAGTTTAATGCTATCTTAATACTGCTCCTTAAAATGCGAAGGGTGTGTTTTAGCGGCAGAAGAACTGCTGGGACATAACGTCGGGAGTATTCCCTGAAGAACAGGAAAGGAGAGAGCTATGCTGGACATGGTGGTGCTTACGTTGGTAATAGCCTTAGTGATTAGTCTAGGTGTTGTGAAGAAGCAGCATGAAAAAGAAATAAAGCGTCGGGAAGAATTTTTGAAAGTTTTTGTCTCTCAAGAAGTTGTTGATAGAGTCTTGAAAAGTGAAGCTCAGTTTCTTCATCAGGAATTTTTGCGGGAGCAGGAGTGGCAAAGTGACTCTAAAACCAAAGCGACCAACGCAGAGTATTACGAAGGGATGCTGGAAGGATCAAAGCGTAGGGTATTAAGAAGTAAAAAGGAGTTTTTGCGGAAGGCAGACTTAGCCAAACGAGAAGGCTACCAGGTACCAGGAAGTTACATAGAACTTTTGCCGAAACCGGACGATCCCCCCACTGTGTCTACTGGAACTCAGGAAGGGCCTGAAACTGGAATTACAAATTTCCAAGGACGATCCGTGGATTACTAAAGCGGCTAAGAGGCCGTTTTTTTCTTGACTAGCAAGAAAGTTGATGGTAATATACGTAAAGTAAATTTGAAAACTGAATTTGGGGAAGGTTAGATATGATTATTCTTTGGCTGTTGGTTATTTTAATATCTTTTATACTTTTTGGATTTTGGGCGCCGATTAAGAACGAAACTCTAATTGAGGGTATTTTTGAAGAAGAAAAAACAGATTACGACCTTTTCAGAGCCAAACCATTTCGCCGTTTTGTCTTTCGTGATTTTTGCCGCTCTTGCATGGAAGAGTGGCATATTACAGGAAAGCGGCCATACCCCCTTCCTTTAGTAGGTGAAAATTGCTATGCCGGAGTTCCAATGCACTCTTTTAACATTGGGTTTTTCAAGCCAAAGGCTGGAGAGGCAACGAAAATGGTTGGAGCAAAAACTCTTTTTGGTCAAGTCAGACTTTTTAAATTTTTACCTTCTGATTTTGTCTGGGTCAGTCCCCACGAAGAAGAAATGCGTTTGGAGGCTCTAGCTGGAGGTTTTACTGATGTAGAAGAATACAAAAAAGTTAGAGATGCAGAGTGGCGCGAGAAGTTTTATCAGGAAGCGATGCGGGAAAACGGACTGACTCGCGGAGAAGCAGAAACACTCGAGACTCTGCCCTCGACCTTTGAGATATTTGACAAAGAAGCGAAGAGGCGGGGATTGCCCTTTCTTGAGATAAAAGAAAAGTATAATTTTAAGGATGCGAGGAGTCTTCTTTGCGACGTGGTAGACTTTGACGTGGCAGATTGTCTTGCCGAAAAGTTTGCTGTTAAAAAAGTTCTACCTGACGATATTCGAGACCATCTTAATAAATGCGAGGAGTGCAATGTAACATTTATGATGGCGGTCTGGAAAGAAAAAAGAATGCCACGATTGGATAATGGCAAAGCCGAACAAGCCGATCAGGAAGTCAGAAAAATAGCCGGTATTCGTCCGGCGTGGGAGATCAGAGCGGAGCGCCTCGGTCTGACGGTTGAAGAACTTGAAAAACGCGACAGGGAAAGTAGTATTTTAAGACATGGCGGCAAAGACTGTTTCACGCTTAAAGAAAGAATTATCTACGCTCGGACTGGACAACTGCCTCTTGAGCGGCTGGTCCACAGCGACGAATGTTTGGGTTGTCACGAAATGATTGCGGCTGATCGGGAGGATTTCCTTCAGACGGGTAAGATTGGCGGACTGGCGAGAAGAGCTTGGGATGCCGAGGCAATGACTAAAAAGCAAGACGCTTAAATTTTTTTAAAACAGGCCCCAGTGGTCTGTTTTTTAGTAAATTGCTACTATGTACTTATAGTTTAGAGAGTTATGGAACTTGGCAATAAAATTAAATATTTTTACCGAAATGGATTTATCCGCGGAGTGGCCACTTTGCAGGCGTGGAGTTTCAGCGGGACCATCATTCAGTCGGTAGTCAGCATTGTTATCGCCCGACTGCTTCAGCCGGAACTTTTTGGCGTTTACGCTTTGGCGATAGGAATGGCAAGCATGACCAGTTTAATACTGGGCATGGGCATTCAAGAAGCCGTGTCCAGCATGCTGGGCAGGGCTTATGCCCAAAAAAACGGAGCCGAGGTGGAAAAGATTTTAGGCTTTATGCTCAAAATAACTTTTTTCGCCGCAATGGTTGTTATTCTGGTTTCCGCTTTTCTGCCGAGTATTGCCGGTAAATTATACGGCAACTCGCTTATCGGAGTTTACGCCGCAATCGTTGTGATTGCCTCGGTTTTCTCGTCATTTTTGTTTACTGTCGCCTATTCAACTTTTCAGGTTACCGGCAGGGTTAAATTGTTGGGCATTTTGATTTTATCCGACCAATCTGTCAGATACACTTTATCGCTAATTTTTGTTTTGACCGGGTTTGGAGTGCTGGGAGCGGTCAGCGGCCAATTGGCCGGAGCGGTGGTTATGTTTTTGTTGTCCGGGGTGCTGTTTGGCAATATTGCGAAAAGTGAATCCGTTTTTCCCGGTTTACGCCGTTTGGTCAAAATAGCCAAACAAGCTGACATAAAGAAGTATTTCGGGTTTACTTTCTGGGTTGCTTTTGACAGAAATATGGGCAATGTTTACATGGCTCTTCCGGTTATTCTTACCGGTATTTTTGTCAGCGCTTCCGATGTTTCATTTTTTAAACTGGCTTTCGGCTATATGAGTCTGGTCTTGAGCCTGCTTGGTCCGATCTCTGTTCTTTTGAATGTGGAGTTCCCTAAAATTCAAGTTACAAACAAGGCACAACTCTACCGGAATTTTAAAAGAATTTCTTTGTACTCCCTGTTGCTTTCGGTGGTATTAAGCGTCGGCGCAGTGGTTGTTTCGCCGATAGCGTTCAGGGTTCTTTACGGTGAAAGTTATCTGCCAAGCATAAAGTATGTTTTCGGGCTGGTTGTTTATGGCTCTTTGTTTGGGATTGGCGTAGGATTGGGACCGATGTGGCGGGCGATTAACAAGGTAAAAGTTTCCATACTTATCAACTCGCTTATTTTGGCCGGCGGTATTCCGCTGGGCTTGTGGCTTATAAAAAACTACGGCTTGTGGGGCTCCGTTATAATGGTTACAGTATGGTTTACGGTTTCGCACCTTGCTTCTTTTATATATTTGATTCACAAGTTAAAGTAAAATAACCGGCAATAAATGACAGACAGTTTTGCAAAAACAATAATTTTAATCCCGACTTTTAATGAAAAAGAAAACATCGGGCCGTTGGTCCGTGAAATTTTCAATTTGTATCCGAGCATTTCCGTTTTGGTCACTGACGACAGTTCTTTGGATGGCACTGCTGAAGAAGCGCGCTCTTTGCAAAGCTTGTTTCCAAATCTTTTTCTTATTCAGCGTTCTGGCCGGCGCGGTTTGGGACGTTCTTATCTGGATGGTTTCAGAATGGTTGCGGGCGACCAGCGTTATGAAAATATAGTTACAATGGATGCCGACTTTTCTCATAACCCCAAAGAAATCAGTCCGATGCTGGAAAAACTATCCAAGGACTCCCCTTGGATAGTTGGGTCAAGATATGTTGATGGCGGAGGAGTTGAGAATTGGAGCTTGCGCCGGAAATTATTAAGCCGTTTTGCCAATTTTTATGTCGGATTTATTTTGGGCGCCGGCATAGCCGATATGACCGCCGGTTTTAACTGCTTTAAAAAAAGCGTATTGAAAAGCATTGATTTAGAGTCAATTTCTTCCGACGGCTACGCTTTTTTGGTGGAGTTAAAATACAAAGCCGTGAAAGCCGGTTTGCGCTTGAGCGAACACCCCATAACTTTTTTGGAACGCAGGGAAGGCCAGTCTAAGATGTCTTCAGGTGTAATTTGGGAGTCTATGTGGTTGCCGTGGAGACTGAAATTAGGAATTTAAAATCCCTCACCACTTTGGAAATTTCCAAAGTGGTGAGGGATTATGCTTTTGGCCTATTGGATCTGGCTAGCGCGAAGTCAGCCAGGGCCATTTCTTCAACCAGTTGGTTAAAAGTTACTTTAGGTTTCCAGCCTAAAACTTTTCTGGCTTTCTGACTGTCCCCGAGCAAAGAGTGAACTTCTGACGGCCGATAAAACTCTTGATTGACTCTTACGATAACATCTCCAAACTGGTCTCTGCCCACACAATTTAGGCCCTCGTTTTTCCAAGCGATGTTGGTTCTCAAAACATTGGCTGCATTTTCTACAAACTCTTTGACCGAGTGGCTTTCACCTGTTGCTATGACAAAATCATCAGGCGTTTCTTGTTGGAGCATAAGCCACATCGCTTCCACATAATCTTTAGCATGGCCCCAATCTCTTTTGGCTTCCAGATTACCAAGTTCTAAACATTCCTGAAGGCCAAGTTTTATTTTGGCCAGAGAATGAGTGATCTTTCTGGTGACGAAATGTTTGCCCCGGCGCGGAGATTCGTGGTTGAACAAAATACCGGAACAGATAAACAAGCCATGTTTTTCTCTGTAGCCAACGACATAATCTTCATGCGCTCTTAATTTTGCCTTTGCGTATGGACTGACTGGCTGAAAAAGCGAACTTTCATTTTGCGGAGGAGGTGTTTCGCCGAACATCTCGCTGGTAGAGGCTTGATATATTTTTGGTGAAAGTTTGCTTTCTAAAACAGTGTTAACTAATCTGCCCAAACCATGATAATTAATTTCCCACGTTTCTTCCGGACAACGAAAAGAAATACCGACATCGGACTGCGCGGCCAGGTTGTAAATCTCATGAGGCTGGGCTTCTACCACAGCTCTTACTATTGCTGCTTTGTCACGCAAGTCGCCGTTAATTAAGTTTATTCTTTTATCTAAAACCAACTTTTCTATACGCAGTAACGGTTCGGTGCTGGAGCGTCTCATAAAACCAAAAACTTCGTAACCTTTGTCCAGCAAAAGCTCTGCCAGATATGAGCCATCTTGGCCGGTAATTCCGGTGATCAAAGCTCTTTTTCTGCTCATTTAGACCTCTTTTGTTTCAAAAATCTGGAAGCATTGTAAAACATAAAATAAAAACCCGCAAGTTTTATGTTGCGGGAATATTGGTGCTGTTTGTCTTTCTGACAATAATCAGATTAATAAAAACTATTTTATTGTCTACTAACTTTGCTCTTATAATTTGATTGGTTTTGACTGTCCCTTCAGTGATGAGTTTATTAAGCGGGATTTTGATTAGGCTATTAAACTCTTTTAACAAGCTTCTTGCCTGCATTTCCGGTTTTTCCATGGCCTTTTTTACAATGTGGTTTTTTGTTTCTTCGGGCATATCCAACAGAATGCGCCAGTTTTCTTTGAGGTTTGCCGTAAACTCTGACAAATTGATTTCAAGAATGCCCTTAAGTTGTTCTTCTGATAAATCTTCAAAGGTGACCGTCTCGTCTATTCTATTTAAGAATTCTTGATTAAAAAACTTTTTGAGTTCTTTTTCCGCGATTTTGGGGATATCTTCTTTGCCCTGCCCTATAAAACCAATTTTTTTAGTTTTACCTTGCAGAATGGTAGAAATTGACTTGGCGGCGATATTGGAGGTCATAAATATGAAAGCTTTTCTAAGGTCAGTTTTTTCGCCATTAGCAAGAGAAACGATACCTTCGTCAAACACATTAAGAAAAAAGTTGTGGATGTCGCTATGAGCTTTTTCAATTTCATCAAGAATTATTATTAAAACCGGTTCTTCGTCATCCTCTTTTTCTTCTGTTTCTTGTTCGGGTTCGTATTCTTTGATTTGATTTTTTTCTGATCTATTTGCCGCCGCCTCTTCTGCCGCTTCGACTTCTTCCTTTTCTTTCTGCTCGGATGCCCACCTGTTGTTCAGCATGATTAGGTATTCTACAACCAGCTGTCTTTTTCTAAGATTCAGCCGGTCCAAATAATGATTTTCAGCTTCCAGTCTTTCAATATTTTTATCGCGTGTTTTTTTGTCTTCAACAGCAATTTGCATCAGTGAGTCAACCTCTGCTTGAATTATTGAAGCCGACACCTCTATTACATGCAACTCTTCCAGTATTAGTGACAACTGTCCTATTTTCAGGGACTGTATGCTGTTTTGAAAATCAACCGACTCCAACGGCCCGAGAGTTACTATTTTTTGGTTTTTACTGCCGTTGGTTTTTTGTTCCGGTTCAGGCTTTTCAGCACTTTTACCGGAGGTTGTTTTCTTCATTCCCGGTATGGTGCTGTATAGTTTTTGCATTGAGAGTTCGGGCGGATCGCCGTGTCCAATATATCCGGGCGGGGATCCGATCAGCCTGGCCACGTTGTGTTTTTCTCTGTAGCCCTCCATTTCTATTTTGGTTACGGCTTTTCTGGAGCCGTGGAATAACTTGGCCAATAGTCTGCCCATCTCGGTTTTGCCGACACCAGACGGCCCCAAAAAAAGAAAAACGCCGATTGGTCTTTCTTTGTCTCTTTCATTGAAGTTTTTCAAACCGGAGTGAAAAAGTTCATATTGTTTGACAACTGCTTCAATGGCCTTTATCTGGCCTTTAAGATTTTTCTTAAGAAAAGCTTCCATTTCCGAAGGAGTAGGAAGCTTGTTTCCAACTTTCTCTTCAGCCATGTTTGTGCCTCCTCTTCCTTTGATTTTAAAGGTTCGGTTTGTTGTTCTGTCTTATAACACTTATCTTCCCGCCTGTCTAATGACTATATTGGCGGTTTTTAGGACTATTGAAAAATCCAACATAAAAGACCTGTGTTTGATGTAGAACAAGTCATATTGCAATTTTTCCGCGGCGTCTTTTATTGAAGCTCCATAGCGGTATTGTGTTTGAGCCCAGCCGGTAAGGCCGGGTTTGATTAGGTAGCGTTCTTCGTAAAAAGGAACGCTGGTTTTTAGCTGTTCGTGAAACTCCGGTCTTTCCGCTCTTGGCCCGACAAAAGACATTTCTCCTTTCAGAATATTCCAAAGTTGAGGCAGTTCATCTAATCTGGTCCGGCGCAAAAATCTGCCGACTCTGGTGATTCTCGGGTCGTTTTCTTGAGCCCAAACAGCGCCGGTTTTTTCTTCGGCATTTACTATCATTGTTCTGAATTTTATAATTTCAAATTTCTTACCAAGTTGGCCAACTCGGGTTTGTTTAAAGAGTGTCGGGCCTTTCGAGTTGAGTTTTATGGCCAGCGCAATAAGCGGTGAGAGGATTATGGCAAAAACACCAAACAGCAGAGAAAAGAATATGTCCATAACCCTTTTACCGCTTTCGTACATTTTTCTTCCTCCTTCAGAAAAGTTTTCCAGAAACCAAAGTTGGTCCAGATTATCCAGTAATATTTTGTGGGCAATTTTTTCATAAAAACCGGACAACGGATAAAAATTAATTTTTTTCCGGAGCAGTTGATATAGAACCTCTATCATCCGGGGTATTTTGTATGCTTCCGGGCTGACAATAATTGTGTTAATGGTTCTTTCTTCCACCCGGTTTTTTAGTTGGTTTATGTCTCTTATTATTTCCAGCTCCGAAAATTCGTTTGAGTCAAATCCCCGGGAAGTATCCAGAATACACTCCAGCTGATAACCGATTTGCGGATTATCTTTTAGGAATTTTGCCAGTTGGGCGGACTGTTCATTGAGGCCCACGATAAGCATGTGGTTTTTGAATCTCTGTGAGGCTATGGTTCTGTTAAAGAGAATTCTGAACAAAAAATCCGTGAGCGAGAAAACCAACAGGAAGAGAAAAAGATTCCTTCTTGGGGCGATGCCCCACAAAGGCAGTAAATAGAAAAAAGCGATTCCTATCACAGCGTTGACGACTACCGTTCTGAAAAAAATGCCGTAGAATTCCGCCACGTTTTTTAAGTAGAAAATTTCGTAAAGATTAGCCGTGTAGAAAATAAATAACCAGATTATGAACAAAATGGAAAAGGGCAGTAAATGAAAGCTAAGTTGTTCTTGCATTCTTTCCCCATACCTAAAAAATAGCGTTACCCACAACGCCAGATAAAGGATTAAAATGTCTCCTAGAATTAAAACAAACTTACGCATAGCTCTTTATATGTTGTTATCTTATCATACATTATTTTAAGGGTTTTGTCTATTTTGTTTGCAAAAGATCTTTCGGGGTGTTATAAAAAGCCAAGTTGCTTGAAAATTTTGTATTCGGGAGTAAAAATGTCGGAAAAGAAAATATCCATAGGAATCATTGGTGTGGGAATGGTAGGTGAACCGAAGCGCCGGTGGTTTGAAGAAGTTCAAAATTACAAAAGAGGAAGAGAGCTTTTTTTATACGATGCGGATCCTAAAAAAGGCTACTTTGACGATGTGAACAAGGCCGATGTTGTTTTTGTTTCCGTACCAACCCCGCCTAATCCGGACGGAAGCTGTAACGTTTCTATTGTAAAAAGTGCTGTTGAGATGGTTGGGGACAACAAGGTGGTTGTTATTAATTCTACTGTGCCGCCCGGCACCACTCAACTTTTCCAAATTCAGAATCCAAACAAAAGGCTCTTGTTTAACCCGGAGTTTTTAACAGAGTCCAGGTTTTGGGAGGATTTTATCCACCCACCGCGTCAGATTGTCGGTTATACACACAAAAGTAGGCAGGACTCGATATTGGTTTTAAACTTACTGCCGCAGGGTCATTTTCAAAGTCCGCACCATCTTGACTATTGGAGTTTTGCTTTGACGGCTACCGAAGCGGAAGTTGTTAAATACGCCTCTAATGTTTTTGGTGCCTGCAAGGTGGTTTTCGGTAACATGTTTGCTGACTATTGTAATGTTCTTAGCGTTCACTTTGGCACAAATGTTGACTATGAAAACGTAAGAACGGCTCTTAGCGCTGATCAGAGAATTAATTCTTCTTGGCTTGATGTTAACCATGGTTCTTATTGCGGTTTTGGCGGTTACTGTTTTCCAAAAGATTTGAGAGCGCATATCCAGTCTTTGAAGCTTCATATCGAAAAATTAAAACCCTCGCCTTTGGCAGAATTGCTTAAAGGCGGCGTAGGAGTGCTCGAATCGGTTTGGGCTTACAACGAAACTAAATTAGCGTTTCAAAATCTTACCATAGAAGATGTTTCTCGACATGAAAAAGAAATTATCCTTAAAAAAAGACACAAGATAGAAAGTTAAAATTATAGTATAATAACACTTGATGAGTTCTATCAGAAAAAAAATTATTTTAATTATTACAACGGTATTTATTTCAATACCGTTTTTTGTTTTGCCAGAACCGGTTTTGGCTGTCGGTATTGGTGAGGCTTTGGATTTCAATATCAGCAGCAAATTTGATTTTAGCGGACGGACCAATGTCCGGGCCACCCTGCATTTTGTCGGCCAAAAGGCCCAGTATTTTTTTGAAGATAACTATTGGAATAGTCGTTCATCTTTGGAGCAAAACGAGATTTTAAGCAAAGCAACTCGCCTTGCGGACGAATTTGATAACAGAATTTATCCACAAGAAATTAACCTCTGGGGAGCGGAGCCGAATCCGGGGATAGACGATGACTCTAAAGTTTATATAATTTTTACTAATTTAGTTGATACCGCCGGAGGTTATTTTGACACCAGCAATCTGTATTCAAAATCGCGGGTTCCGGAGTCAAACGAAAAAGAAGTTATTTTTCTTAATATAAGATTGCTTTCCAGTGCCAGCGACAGACGGGTATTTTCTTTTCTTGCCCATGAGTTTCAGCACCTAATTTCTTTTAATCAAAAAACCCTTTTGCGCAACTCCGATGATGACATATGGCTGAATGAGGCACGATCAGAGTTTTCACCGTCTTATTTGGGCTACGATGAAACCTATGATGGTTCAAATCTGAAAAGAAGGGTGGTCGCTTTTTTGGAAGAACCGACAGACAGCCTTACCGAATGGTCAAACGAGTCAAAGGATTATGGGCAAGTGGGTCTTTTTGGGGCTTATCTTACTGAACGCTTTGGTTCAAGTGTTTTAGCTGAATCTTTGCAAAGCGTTCAGAGCGGTATAGAATCTTTAAACACCGTTCTCGCCAGAAACGGTTCAGGTTTTGACTTCGGAGATATTTTTTTAAGATGGGCCGTGGCCAACACGATTAACGACTCAACACTTAATCCGTTTTTTGGGTATTTAAACGCCGGACTAAGACAGGACGTGCGCGTTTCTCCCACGCAGATAATTTCGGGAGTAAATGACACATCAGAGCTTCTTGTATCGCATGATTTCAAAGACTGGCAGGCAAAATGGATTTGGATAAATAATCTGCCGGTTGGCTATAATAATTTTTTACAGATAAATTTTTCCGGACCTAAAAAATCTTTTTTTGAAGTGGCATCAATTATTTTTTATCAGAACGGGACTAAAGATATAAGGTTTTTTAATTTGGCGGATCCGGCAAGCGGTACGGATATATTTTTTGATTTGACAAATGGTGTTGAGAAAATTATTTTAATTCCCGTAAAAATGGAAAAAGTTTCAAATTTTACGGCACAGGAGGAACTGTCCAGTCTTCACATGAACATGAAAAGAGTTGCCGTCCCGCTGCCGATATTGACTGAAGTTGCTAGCAAGCCCCAAGAGGTGCCGCTGACAATTTCGGGCTCGTCAACTTCAGAAAAGGCAATTTCGGGATCGGGACGACCATCTGACTTTGGGCTTAAGGAGGGGGATTTTATAAGAGCTGAAGGCGATAATGATATCTATATTATTAACGATTTCGGCTATAAGAGACTGGTTTTAAGTCCGAAAATTTGTTTACAGTATGGCCATCTGGGGGCTCGCGGTTGTTTTGGCGCTGTAAGAGTCGTCTCATCTTTTGTTCGCGATGCTTTTAAAACGTCATGGTATTTTACCAATGGAGAAACCGGCGACGGCAAGGTTTATTTTTTGGAACAGACCGGTGAGGATGAGGCTATTCTGCATCATTTGAATATTTCCGGAAATGATTTTGCAAATCAAGGCGGGGATTTTAAATCTGTTTTTATTTTTAACAGCAGGGAACAGAATTCATATTTTGTCGGAGGGACCCTAGTAAAATTACCCGATTAAATTTTTTAAAGGGGAAAATAATCAGCATAAAGTTATCAACAACTTTTCTAGGAAAAAAATATTTTTTATTGTAAAATTAAATAGTAGAAAATTATTTTACAAGCGTTCTTGTAAAAGATTTTTAAAAAAATAGTTAAAGTTGTAACG
>Ga0209541_10005829_pt1 | contig 21330 bp, 21 predicted proteins | sample RifCSPlowO2_01_FD_184027 | JGI IMG/M metagenome (GOLD analysis project Ga0209541, IMG submission 184027) | Groundwater microbial communities from Rifle, Colorado - Rifle CSP2_plank lowO2_0.1 (SPAdes) (version 2) | ecosystem: Environmental > Aquatic > Deep subsurface > Groundwater | place...
CCGAAGCAGGAGCTTCGGCGGGCCAATATTTTTTGAGTGCAGTTTTTTGTTCCGCAGAAAGAATAATAGAAAATTTTTCAAGCTCATCGATACTTCCAATAAGTATAATGCAAGGTTTTTGAAGCGCGCGTTTTCTCAATTCATAAATGCGGTCAACCACAGAAATATTTCGTGCCCGACCCACGATACCGTATAAGGTGTCTGTGGGCATAACCACGACACTATCTTCTTTCAAAACTTTAATAAGACTTTCATTATTCCAAACATTCATATTTATATGGGGTGCCTATTCGGTTACGCTCCGAATCTAAGAGCTCCACAAGCTCTTGTGCTGCTATTACACTATAGGCACCATGTACTCTAATTTATATCAATAAACGAGGAGCATATGCAAGTTCACTTGCATAATGTCCGAGTGCCATTGATATATGGTAATCCATATATCAAAAAATATCTGCAAACGCTACTTGTTTACAGCCAAATCATTTTTACTACGCAGCAAATATTTCGCGCCCTCAACCAGAAGAATATTTAAGATTAGCCAAAAAATTACAAACGGTATCCAAGCGAGCGGTAACGGCGCAATTTGAAAAATATTCCTGATAAATGGCACGGTCATGGTAATAACTAAAATTACTACCGCAATCACAATGCTAATATTCAATTTTTTATTGGAGAAAACATCATAGGAAAAAAGAGGGCGGTTCAGGCTCCGAAAGGAAAAAGCCACAACCAGAATATAGGAAGAGAAACAGACAAAAAATATTGATCGGGCAAGGGCTAGATCTAGGCCGATTTGGAGCAAAAAATAATATAAAGCAAAAAGGAGAAGTGAGCTTAAGACACCAACGCCGAAAATAAATACTTTCACCTGCCTGGTGAATATAAGGTGAATATTTTTCCCTGATTTTTTTTCTCTATCCATGTCTTCATCAAAGGCAAAAGCCAGCGCCGGCAAACTGCCGGTAAAAAGATTCGCCCAAATAATCTGGAGCGCCGTGATAGGAAGCGGGAGCCCCAAAAGGAGGCTCCCGCCGATAACAAACACCTCATCAAAGGAGTTGGACATTAGATAAGTAAAGCTCTTTCGGATATTAGATAGAATCCTGCGGCCTTCATCTATCGCGAGCGATATAGTTTCAAAATTATCATCCAAGAGCACGAGGTCGGCCGCGGATTTCGCCACATCGGTCCCCGTGCCTAAGGATATGCCTATGTCCATTGCCTTGAGTGATGGAGCATCGTTGACTCCGTCTCCCGTCATAGCTACCACTTCTCCGAGCTTTTGATAGAGTTGCCCTATCCGGAGTTTGTCTTCCGGCGTTACGCGAGCAAATATTTTTATTTTAGGAATTAGCACCAAGAGCTCTTCGTTGGAAAGAGTTCGCAAATCAGCGCCAGAGAGGAATTCCCCTTCTCCTACCTTGAAATCCAAGCTCTTGGCCACCGAAAGTGCCGTCCCTAGAAGGTCTCCGGTTATGATAACTATCTTTATCCCATGAGATTCAATATTTTTAATTGCAGCCGGTACTCCTTCCCTGACAGGATCGTAAAAAGCGAACATTCCTAAAAAATTAAGCCGTTCCACATCTCCAATTGAAAAATGTCTTTTGCCATGTTCTTTGGATTCCTTGTGTTTCTTTGGGACAGTAGCAATGCCAATAAGCCTTTTGCCTTCCCGGCTGGTAGCATCAATGAAGGCTTCAGCTTTAAGATATTCTTCTTTGGAAAGATTGGATTTTAAGAGAAGAATATCCGGCGCTCCCATGATCACATAATTGCCATCTTTCTCGGCAACAGAAAATTTGTTTGTTGAATTAAAGGGCAAAACCAAATGAGAAGCAAGAGAGTGAACCGTATCAATGGGTATATTTTGCGCACGGCAAGCTTTCACGATATTTACTTCAAACGGCCTGCCTCGAAAAATCCATTTTGCCTTATCCTCGCTGGGGTTTTCAGTGGAAACATCTACGTTTAAGAGCGCCAGCGCCAGCAAGGTTTTTTGCTCCAAAGAAAATTTGAAGAATTCTTTACTCTCTGGCATATGGGGCTCCCTTCCTAGTATGCGCGAGAGTTCATATACTCCGACCAGTCGCATATCTGCGAGAGTCAGGGTGCCGGTTTTGTCCGTCATAATAACAGTTGCAGAACCTAGTGTCTCCGCGGCAGTAAGTTTTCTGATAATTCCCTTTTTTGATGCAATACGTTCAGCGCCAATTGCCAAAATAACTGTCAGCGCGATGGGCAACGCTTCGGGTACAGCTCCCACTGCCACGGCGGCGGAAAGAATAAGCATCGGAATCAAGGGCTCGCCGCGCGATACTCCTAAAATTAAAATTCCTACAACAATAATAGACACTATAAAAAAAATAAACCACGCCAAATGCCCGATACCTCTTTGCAGCGGAGTTTTGGTCCTCTCGGTTTCCGACACTATGTCTGCGATCTTACCAATTTCGGTTTCGTTTCCTGTCGCATAAACAACGGCAGTAGCATATCCCTGCACCACCAAAGTTCCCGCGTGAGCGATATTTTTACGCTCCGCAACTAAAGAGCTAATGCTTACGGAATCGCTCTTTTTGCTAACCGGCAAGGATTCTCCGGTCAGTATCGCCTCATCTACGCTAAAATCATTCTCATTAAATATGCGCGCGTCAGCTGGTATTCTTGCTCCATACGAAAGCTTAATTATGTCGCCAGGCACTAAGAGAGAAGAATCAATTTCTTGTTCTTGCCCTTCGCGAATAACTCTGGCTCTGTCTTTTATATAGGTTGTTAATTTATCAAGCGTGTTTTCAGCATGATATTCATGATAAAATCCAAGTAGCACATTTAAAAATACCGCTAGCGTAATAATCAGAGTATTTATCCACTCATTAAGTATACTAGTAAGAATGCCTGCGCCAATAAGTAAAAATATAAGCGGACTTAAAAATTGCTTCAAAAACAAAGCTGTAATATTCGTTTTCTCTCGGTTGTGGAAAGTATTATTCCCGTACTTAGACAAACGATTTGCTGCTTCCTTATCTGTAAGGCCGGTTTCTTTTGTGTGTAATTGCTCAATCAACTCTAAAGGAGACAGAGCCCACGGTTCTATGAGTATCTCTTCTCTGTTGTCTTGTTCGATATCCCTAGTGTTGTTTTTTATATCGGACATCCCAGTATTAATTACTAGACAAAGATTCCTATAATATAGCTAAGGTGATAAGTAACTACCGTTAAAATAAAAATAAGAGCTGAAATAAGGGCAGAGATGATGCACCAAGAGCATCCTTTTCTTAAAATAAAGATTTGCACAAAAATAAGATAAAGAGAAAAAACAAACGCCGTTACAGAAAGAGCTATCATAAAACCGACTAAAAGATTTGGCAACAAACCAGGCAGAAAAATAAAAAAGAAATAAGAGATAAATACTAAGCCATAATAGGCCATCCCTAAGATCTCAATGGGTATACCGAAGAACTTAGAATAGTCACTATTAACAACAGTACTGCAATCAAACCTTATCGGGCAAACAAGTAACTTACCAGTTTTCTTATGATGACGAATATGCTTCGCCACCATGAAACCGCACAATCCTAAAACAAAAATCGCTATTCGCACTAAAACATCGTTGGAAAATGGCATAAAAGGATTATATAACTTTATTTAACCAAAAGTAAATGTAAATGCTTTAAGACCTGGCTTTTTGATTTTTAACATAAGAGTGTGTTCGCTATAATCTACACCTTCGATGAGTTTGTACAATGTTTCATCTTTAATAAATAGTGTATTGTTTAATTTTCCATCCAGATAAACTTCTACATTTTGGCCTTCATTAGAGCTTGCCACCATATACACATTTTTTGCTTTGTATCTAAAAACAACAGTGCCTTCTCCTATATTTTCACTATACTCGGGAGTTATAGACCACGCACCGCCAAGGTAAAGATTATTCAGTTTGATGTCCGAAGGAATAGTCAGAGTTTGAATACCGGAACGCCTTGCATCGCCATTGGCCAAATAAGTATTCCGCGCTGAACCAAAATAAATCTCCGGACTGCCCACCTGGCCGGGTGAAACTTTAATTTTCCCGGATGGATCTGCAATCCTATCATCCATAGATGCCTTGACTCCGAGGTGACTAGCTCTTTCCTTTAAGACTTCTTGGATTGCGCGTTCTGTCTCTGCATACTCACCCTCTCCCGCATGGTCATAAACAATATAGCCGTCTATGTCAATTAAATATTTCCTCGGCCAATATTGATTCTGGTAAGCGTTCCAAGTGGAAAAATCATTATCCAGAACAACGGGATATTTTATTCCAAATTTTTTAACCGCTTGTTCCACATTTTTTAATATACGCTCAAAAGCAAATTCCGGCGTATGTAGACCAATGATTACCAGTCCTTCATCCTTATATTTTTTGTACCATTCGTTCAAATATGGTATTGTTCTTTGGCAGTTGATACAGCTATAGGTCCAAATATCCAAAAGTACCACTTTTTTACCCTTGAATTCTGCTATAGTTATTGTTTTCCCGTCTGTATTGATATATCCATCTATAGAACTCAAATCCGGAGCTAAAATAAATTTTTTCTTTTTTTGTTCAATAGTTAAAAAATCATTTGGGGGTATCTCTTTGATCTTGCTCTCGGTTGGTAATGATATTTCGTCAGTTTTAGATATAACTTTTGTCTCTGTATTTTCACTTTTTGCTTTTGAATCCAAAAGAGTTTGTTCTACTTTGGTAACATCAAAAAATCCTGCATCTAGAAGCGAAATTTGAAGTTGTTTATCATAGCCGGTCAGTATCCCAATAGCGACTAAAATAAAAATCACGCCCAGAGTTCTCTTAAACCAGCCGCGAGGATCCGAAACAATATTCAGTTTACTCATAATCTTCTGGCCCAAAATTGAGACAAAGAGAAGAGCTAAACACAACCCGAGAGTATAGGTAAAAAGGTAAATCATCCCCACTACTGGTCTGACTGGAAGCACGGTTGCCAAGATGACGAAATAGGTAGGACTGCAGGCGGAGAAAATAGGTCCGAGCGAAGCGCCGACAATAATATCTCCGGGGATACTATCTTTACTATAACCTGCCATTAACGCTTTGTTTGATTGGCGATTTATTTTCGAGGCAAAAGAGATACTTTCCCAAAGATTAGGAAATAATGTCACCAAACCAAAAATGAAAATTATTCCCCCGGATATATACTTCCAGAAGTCTTGCGGAATATCTACAAAAAGAGCGCTCGCTTTGAGAATTAGAGTAAAGAGAATGACTGAAATGCCCAGAGACAAAATAACTACAAAGACTCTCCTCTTGCTTAAGGTCGGGTCCGAAATGGATCTTCCGACAATCACCGGCAAAAGCGGCAAAATGCACGGCGCCAGAATTGTCAGAACTCCCGCAATAAAAGATATAATAAAAAGTGTCATATGATGATACAGTATATTTTCTTATAAACAGTTTTAGTATATCATATAAACATATGCTTAGTTTTATCGAGTGATAAAATCCGACGGAAGTTTCGGCAATTATAATCGCGGAATGAAAAATAAAATAAAACTTTTGCGCCAAGAGGGAGCAATAAGGTAAAAAATAGCTAGTGCGCGGGGGGAGATTTGCACTCCCACGCCCTAAACGGGCACAAGAACCTCAATCTTGCTTGGCTACTGTTACAACACCCGCGCAATATTAGAATTATACCAAAATCTGAAATTATTCTGCAGCTTTTTCGGGAATTTCTGTATCGTCTGTATCCATAGCCACCGAACGCATTTTGCTGCGGACGTCTTTGATCGCTTTAGTGCGGATATAATAAAGTTTTGACCGGCGAGCGCGAGACTTTTTGGTGATTTCAATTTTGTCTATCATTGGAGAATAAAGCGGAAAAATTCTTTCCACTCCGACACCGGAAGCGATTTTTCTAACGGTAAAAGTGGCTCCATTTTCTGTGCCGTGTTTCCTCGCCAGTACCATACCCTCAAAAGCCTGCAGACGAAACTTGCCTTTTTCATCTTGAATTTTGGATACTACGGAGACCGTATCTCCAGCTTTGAAACCAAGTTTTTTCCGAGCTTCTATGTCCACCGGACTGAATTTAATGTTGCTTGTATTTGCTGCCATTGCCAAAACACTTTAGCATGAAAAAATAAGCTAAGCAAATTCCTGCTGATAACATTTTACACAATAGACTATTTCCAGTCTATCGGGGGCATAGGAAGTTCGGATTGGATTGCTGCATTTCATGCACATACGGTCGTAAAGCTTAGGCATTTGAAGCTTGTCAAAGCGAGATTTTTCTCGGCATTTTAGACATCTATCCGGCAGTGGCATATTCATTTTACGCAAAAGGTCAAATTCGAGAGAAGCTATTTTGTACTTTCTTTCGCAAGTAGTGCAGGAAATAACTTCATTTAGTATTGATGCATCAACTTCGCCTATAGTTTCCGGTAGATTATTCCCAGAAATAGTTGCCTCTGGTTGCTTTTCTACTTCATCGTTCCAATTGTATCCTTCTTTTAGAGCTTCTTCTTTTGTCTTCGGGAAAAATTTCATTGCATTTGAATTATTATAGGCAAATTTACTAAAACCGGCTCCAAAAAATTCCCCATACGGCCATGCACGCCCATGTTCATCCATATATGGATTTTTTTTCATATCTTCTATAATCTGCGCCTTCAATTTTTTATATTCTTCTTTACTATATTGCTTATTTAAAATTGAGTAGCTCTTGCGTTTTAAATTAACACAGCCGAAATTATTTTTGGGCGATATGCACCACTGGCAATATTCGATATTAACCACATCAGGAAAACAAGAAACTGAAAATTTAACGTTGCTGACATTTTCACCTACTTGACCTGAATCATAAACAAGTTCAGAATTATTTCCCCAGCCAGAATAATCCCAGCAATCTTTTGCTGTGGGAAATGTGATAAATTGACACCATTTGCAATTTTCCGCACTTCCAACGTTATACATCTCCTTTGAATTTTTTGATTCATAGACATATTCACCAGTAACATTTAAATTAAGCGAATTACCTGTAAAGAAACGGTGTGGAAACTTTTTCCAGAAAATTTCTGCTTCTTTTTTAAATACATCTATACCCGAGCGAGTGTCTAATTTTAACTCCTTTAACTTTTTCGCATATTCCTCTTTAGAATATTTCATGTTGAAGATATAATTAGAGGCTCCGCGAAGATTTACACACCCAATGCAATTGGTGCAACTGTAACAATTACGGGAAAACCACACGTCTACGCAAGACTCACATTCTTGGGAGTAAAAAACTCTATAAGCTTTGTCTTGCCCAATTGATTCATAGCATAATTCAGAATTAAAAATTCGTAGGGAATCAGCCGTATCTTTTACATAGAATAAAAAGGAGGAGAAATATGTATTTTCAGAGTAATCCGCCCAAATTACAAGTGTGCAGTTTTTAGAATAAGCAAGCGCATTACTGTAATCACAATTCTTTAAATTCAAATATGTGCTTTCAAGAGCAACATAGGGAGTTTGTTCCGATAACTCTCTCCACTGCGCTAAAAATGGCCTACTGAGATCATAATCCATCGCATACTCAGTGCCGTCCCAGCTATCGCTCCACCAGCAGGGCTGACAATAGACGGTAATTTTCTGCGATGGTGGACCCGCCCGAACGGCCGAGGCCTCTCGGTCGGGCGGGTACATAGATAGCGTGCGTTTTCCACATTTATCGCAATTTCGATAAAACAGAGACCAACCATTAACTGAAGCAAGACGTCGAATCATTCGGCACTCCGGGCACCAAGTCGGTGACGGAACTTTCATTTTTTCGTAGAAAGAAAAATCTTCCGGTTCGATGGTGAAATCCTTTTGACAATTCTGACAATTCGCAGATACTGAGCTTGTCGAATGTGTCTTGGTTTCGCTTTCCATAATAATTATTCTATAATTTCAGCTTTGAGTTTTTTTGCTTCCTCTTTGAAAAAAGAAACCCACTCTTTTTTCTGAACCTCCACAACCATTCTTGGTAAATCTTCCGCCTCTTCGGCTCTTAAAAATTGTACTCCGAGCTGAATCAAGTCAATATGCCAATCAAACTTTATTCGCGCGTCTTTAATCAAATCTTCTATTTTGTATTTTTTGTTTTTGATAATTAAATACAGATCAATATAATCTCGGGCTTTTGTACGTTCATAAATAGTAAAAAGCTTGTTTACAGCAATATCAAGAATCGAATCTATGCTCATTCCATATTCAAGTTTACCTAATTCTTTCACGGGAAAAGGGAAATAAGTAAATTCTGTTTTTAAAATTTCATTGTCAAAATGAAGAAATATTATATTTCGATTAAAAGAATTTTTATGATCAATCTGCTTATATCCAAGCCGGTCTTTATTTTTCTTTAAAAAAATCAAAATAGTATTAATATCAAACTCTTCACTACTAAAAAAATCCAAGTCTTCTGAAAAACGATGTTGTAAATAAAATCCGGCGAGAGCCGTACCGCCAGTCAGATAAAAGATCTTGGATAATTTTTTATCTTCACCTAAAAGTTTTAAAAATTTTATTTGCCTTTTGGTTAAAATAGATTTATCCATGGATTAAAAAATTGATATAATCCTTTCTTTTTTTATCCACAAAAATTTCAGAAAAATATTTCAAAAAAATTTCCGCATTTATTTTGTCTTTAAATAAACCATAGTTTATTTTCTGCTCAAGCTCAAAAATCTCCCTCTTTCTGGGGTTTTTATCCATATTTTTCGCATCTGTAGACCAGTTGTACATGCTTCCATTATACCATACTTTTACCAAAAAAACACAGTAAAATTCATTCGGGTAAGGTTTCAAACACATGTCTGACATGTGGGGAATATATTTATTGTCGCAGAATTAGTCCACAAATAAAATTACGAACTGGGTAATGAGCCGAACCTATATTTAGCATTAGTGGACGATCGTTTCTTATTGCTAAATTAGTTATGCTTGTATTTTCTTAATTCTTTAGGTAAGGGTGATTCTACTTTGACAGTCTTACCGGATAAATTTTGGAATTCTATAGACTTTGCATGAAGCGCCAAGCGCTTCATGCCTTTCGGGCAAGGACCATTTGGATTATAAAGCGAATCGCAAGCGACAGGATGATTTAAATATTTCATATGAACACGGATCTGATGCGTCCGGCCTGTTTTGGGTTTAATTTCTAGATAGGTAAACTTTTCCCCCTCTCCTTTATAAGGAGAGGGGCGGGGTGAGGTAAATCTTTTTAAAACTTTATATTCGGTAATCGCTTCGCGCAACTCCCCTCTGGCGCCTCGGCCGGCAAGATGTCGGCGGAAGTCCCTCGGGCTTCGGCCGATCGGCTTATTGATTATTCCATGGTCATTTTTTACCCAACCGTTAACAACAGCAACATAAGCTTTCTTTGTTCTATCTTGCCTGTCCGCCAACCCGCGGTTTCGCATTTCCAAAGCGGGGGCGGAAAATTGCTTTTTTAGAAATGCGTGAGCTTTTTGATTTTTAGCCAAAAGCATCACACCAGACGTTTCTCTATCTAAGCGATGCACTAACTCTGTTTTTGGGTAATTTTTCAAAGCCCAATCAAGAATTGTTTTATCTTTAGTTTTTTTATCAAGATAAACCAAAATACCAGACGGTTTGTCTATCGCTAGAATATCTTTATCCTCATATAAAACTTTTATTTTCATTTGTTATTTGTGGCTACAAATAATTTCTCGCCCTGAACTCTGCCCCCGGCAGAATCCAGCTCGAAATTTTCGCAGCCCGCCCCTCGCGGCTTTGCGTACTCGCAAAACACCGCTGCGGTCAGCACAAAATTAAAAAAGATAAATCGCTCTATCTTTTTTAATTTTGTGTATCTCTACCATTCCGTTAGAACCTATTTCAAGAATCAAACGGACTAATGCGCACGCTCCGCGTGCCTCTTAACTTTAAACTAATTACCACGCTCTACTAATGTGCTAATTCAAGCGGACTCGGAAAAGCGGAAACAAAAGTTTGGGGATTAGGTTTCCGCTTTTCCTCGGCTGAATGTTTTTTGAAATTTGGCGAGATTTGGAATTCTGCCCGCAGGAGGGATTTGGGGAGGAATGCGGGAAACTCAAAATTCAAAATGCTTGGTGCCTTCGTTCATCATATCATATTGTGTTTGGTCTAAAGGAATCCACCCTCGGCATCCGCCTCGGGAATTTCCGCTAGGGCTACGAGCGCCAGTTCTAGGTAGCGGGTCTTTTTCGAACGGCTCAAATACCGGTAAATGAGCCGTTTAAGAAAAAAACCCGCAGCTAGTTGGGGAGAGGATTCTCCTCTCCCCAGCGCGTTGTCTCGGTTCGTGCTCCCTACGGTCGCATTCCGCAGAGCGGAACAGGGCTCACCCCACCCGACCGCGCAAACCCCTCTCTGGTTTTTCATGTCATATGTTTAGTATGTCGCTTTCGCTATGAGATTTATGTATTGCATATTGCTCAGGCGCTCGTCTTTAGCCCAGACACCCTAGCGGAAATTCCCGAAGGCGCATACCGAAATGCGCTTGACCCGCCCACCCTTTCGCGCGCAAGTTCTGCTCCCTTAAATTTTGCAATCTTAAATTTTTAAATTCTTGAATACGAAACTCCTTTTCCTGTTTTTCCGTTTTGTTTAATTTTTCCTTCTTTCTCGAGAATTGAAAGATACCGAGTTGCTGTGGCATCAGATACGTGCAAAAACTTTTCCACTTCGTCATTGGTGATTTTAGAGTGTTGGAGAAACATAGACATGACACGATCCAGTTTCTTTCGCTTTCGGAATTGAATTGCATTTCGAGCTGTGATTAAAAGTTCGCGAGCTAGAGATGGTTTAGAGTTTTCACGAACAGGCTTCGCCTGTTCGTTTTGAGAAGTTTCCGATTCTTCTAACGGCTCATTTACTGGTATTTGAGCCGTTTGAGGTTCAGAAGTTTGTTTTGGCTCAAAAACTGGCTCAGAATCAGCTTCATTTTGGGCTTGTTTTTCTTCAGTTTTTGGCTCGCTTACTGCTTCCGTAGGGGTAAAATCAGGGGGTGGTATATCATTACTTTTCACTGAAAAGTCGTTCGGTGAGCTTTCTAGGGCCTCAGAAGGTGCTTCAGTAGGCTCGGAAATGCTTGTGTTTTCAGGTGCAGGCTCGGTGGGCTCCTGGGGGCTTGCGGGTGAAGGGTTTTCTTCAGAAATTGAGTTTTCAGCTGTTTTTTCTTCGTCCGCCATATTTTATATATTATTTACTCACAAAATACTACTTCCTCGGGTGCAATTTCTAATTGCTCCGCAAACCATACTCGCGCAGTTTCTTGATCACCGAGCGCATCAATCAGTTTATTTTCTAGAGCAAGCGATGCCGGCATCGAGGAACCATCAGCAAGTTTCGCAACTTTTTCAATAGGTAAACTCATATTTTCCGAAACCATTTTTACAAAATACTCATGCCAAATTTTCAAATCTCGCTCAAGTAAATTTCTTTCATCCGCAGTAAGGGGCTTGTTGGTGTTTCCATAGTCTTTGTATTTCGCGGATGTAAGCGGAATATATTTTAGTCCGTCTTTTATATTCTTTGCTGTATTTTCTAAATAAGACATTGTCATGCCGATACTTCCAACATCAGAAAAAGGCGAAGCAATAATTGTTTTCGCGCCTGTCGCAACAAGATAACCACCAGAAGTTGCGATTTCTCGTATGAGTGCCACAACTGGCAATGAGGAATTTTTTAATCCATTTGAAATAATTTCGGAGGCCACCGGTGAACCACCACCGGAATCAATACGAACCAAGACACCGAAAATATTCGGATCATTTTCCGCCCATTGGAGTGTAGAGAGCACATCGTCAGGATTTGTAGAGGGAGGCAGTTCATTTCCACTTCCGTCTTGGTCAGCCCCGGCGTATGCGATAATATCTCCAGTTATTGGTATCACAGCAATATTGCAAGAACCATCACTTATCATCGTGCTCGCATTGTATCCGCTCCATTCGTCATGCCACGAACCGAACATCCGAAGCCCAACAGCAAAAACAACGATTATCGCCAAAGCCCACAATGTGATTATCTTAAGCTTTTGCTTCATTGTTTCCATTAACTTGATTCTAACCTTTTTTACAACTCTTGCCTAGCGGAAATGCCCGATAGTGCACTAAATAATCCCATATATAATTTATTAAAATAACCAATTAAAAAATCAAACAATCTCAAACTTCGAAGATAAGGAATCAAGAAATTCTTTCTTATTTATCATATAAGCACTTAAAGACCCCCTTACAAATAACATAATGGGTAAATTTTTACCTGTTTCTTTTTCTTTGAAAAAATTATTACAAAATACTTTACCCAGCGCTATTTGATTAACCCCCTTGGCTTCAATTCTTAATGCTTCTGAATACTCTTTGTTTCTTTCATAATATAAATCATTAAACTGTTCTATCTCTCCTGATTTTTGAAAATATTTACTTAGAATATCTCTATAGAATTTATCAAGAATGTTTTTGGTTATTTCGGAATTTCCAAAAGCAGAATTAACCGTTATGATAGTTGCCATCACTGGAAGAACTAACAATTCTTTCTGTTGTTCTTCACTGATTAAAATTTTATCATCTAATTTTTTAATACCATCAATTAATGATTGATAGTCAGCATCAAAAAAATCCAATAAGGTTTCGGTAATTTTTTCGGTTGTTATCTTTTCTTTTGTAAAAAACCCCATAAATTATTTTAAATTAATATTGGTATTTTTTTCGGAGTTTTGGGATAATTTTTCATATTTAGCCATTGCCCAAAGCAGTGATATTACCCATAAAAATATAACAAAATTTACGATCCGAATGAAGGGAGAATAATTAATAAGGGAAATCAATGTAAATATCAAATACAATGAAGATGTTAATTTTTGTGTTTTCCATAAATAAACTACAGCCAAAATCATAAATGTAAGAGATGCTAATCCTGATACAATAATTAAAATGGGTGGCATAGTATATTCTCCTCCCGAATTTTGTGCTGACGATATAACCTGAAGTATGTAGGTTATTATTCCAAATATCGCGAGTTTTTTATATTTCATAATTTTTCTTCTTTATTAAACTTATAAAAATAACTACTGCTGTAGCAACATCAATTACCTGCCAAGTTTCTTTAGTAAAGTAAAATGGGAAAATTGGGTTGAACAAAACAGCTATAATTCCAAAAATCCAAGCCCAAGTGTTGTTTTTATGCTCGTATGCTAGGTAAGCAGAATAAGCTCCAGTTGCCGCTACAACCCACCTTAAAAGCTGGTAATAGCCAATTGGATGGTTCCACAAAGCTCCTATCAGTATTCCGATAGCTATTAATTTAAACCAATTTTCTTTTAAAAAGTTTTTCATATTTATCCAAAAATCCCGAATAATTTTTTTGTTTTCCCATCCGCCCCCAAGTAGTTAAAAATAGACTCATTGAACTTACTTAAAAATAACGTTTGAACCATCGCTAATTTTTTATCCATAACTTGGTCCAATTCTTCAATTAAAGCTCCGCAAAATGCCGCGCTTGTGTCAGGTGGCAAGATCTTCTTTCTAAGATTATCCTTCATTTTATTTCTTGTCTTTTCCCAATCTTTTACATAATTACTATGTGTTTTTGCAAATGAATATGGATTATTGCATTCAGAAACCAGCTCATATACTTGAGCCATCTCTCCAGCCTCCATACTTGAGACCATTTGTTGCAAGTTTTTAGATTCTGCTTCGGTTAAGTTAGTGTCATTCATATTAATTTTAACTACCTACTGAATCCAATTTTGGACTTTTCTTCTACCACAGGCTTAACTTTTTCCATTTCCTTTTTTAGTAATTTTTGATCTATTGCCGTATCATTCATGTTTGCAGCAATTCTTGCCGCACCCTCAACTACACCTTCGATAATATCTGCACTACTATAACCATCAGTTTTTTCTGCTAATTCATCGAAGTCAATTGCCTTGTCGTACGGTCTTCCAGATAGACCTAGTTTAAACAATTCTTTTCGAGCTTCGAAATCGGGAGGCGAAACATAAATCTTTTTATCCATTCGTCCCGGACGAAGTATCGCAGGGTCAATTCTATCTATGAAGTTTGTTGCCCCTACTACTAGAATTCTATTATCTGCAGCATCATTTAGTTGCATTAAAAATTCATTTATCTCTTCTTCTTTATGAGAACCTTCACCTTGCAAATTCTGCCTATTTGGCACAAGTCCACTGATTTCGTCAAAAAATACTATTGCTGGTGCGTTATCTTGAGCATTAGCAAAAACTTTACCAATATTACCAACTGAACCATGAATATATGGAGTAGCCAGATCTGAGTGTTTTACCTGCACAAAATTGTACCCCAACTCTTCAGCTAGCTTTCTTACAATAAAAGTCTTACCGCAACCCGGTGGACCGTATAAGATTATTCCGTTAGGAATAGATACTTTAAATTTCTTAAATCTCTCAGGATCTCGGAGAGGATTAATAACCTCAGCTATAAGTACTTCTTTTAGCTCGCGCATTCCGGCGATACAATCAAACCCTCTTAAATTAGTTAACTCATCGACAATTTTTACTAACTGGGATTGAGAATGATTTGCCACTATTGCCCCGATATAGTCATTTCCGTTACTAGAAATTTTCGCTAATTCAATTTTATCTTTTTGATCAACTACTTCATTTGGCTTTACTGATAAAAATAAATAGAAATATTTTCCATCCGACAAAGAGTATATTTCTGTAAAATAGACTTTGTCGGTTCTAGCAACGATAATGACATCGCCTTTTATTTTGAACCCGGGATATAAAATTGGTTTAGTGATATTACTCATAACTATTGTGGGGTGCAGTGTGCATCTAGATAATTATTATAGGCATCAACCTTTGCATCAAATGAAGCTAAATCAGATTTAAGACGATTATTTCTATAATTAAAATTATCGACAGCGGCATTATAGGTATCAAGAGAATCTTGGTCGTATTCATCAACATACATGTCCTCGATTTCCGCTTTTGCAGTCTCGCTCGCGCTTATTCGGTTATCCAACGCTGTTGATTCGGCATCAGTTGGTCGCATGGCAATTGCTTTATCGTAGTTGTAGTCAGAACAGCTGAATGTTTGTCCTGAACCCGATGTAAAAGTGTGATCTGAGGAAGCTGTGGTGGTAGGAGTACTGCTTGTACTAGGGGTACCACTATCGTCAGAAAATGCGCCAATCACAATAAAAAGTAAGACAATCCCAATTCCCCAAGCCCATTTTTTAGCAGAATCACTCATGCCGCTAGAACCTGAATCAGGAGTTTTTCCCCTCGGAGTATCTTTGTGATAAACCCAATTTGGATCTTTTGAATCACCACTCTTTTGCTTTGGTGGTTGCTTGGGTTTCTCCTTGGTATTCTCATCCAAGAAATTCAAATCAAAATCAATTTTTTCTTTATTTTCCATATTTAGTACGGTTGGGTACAATTATACTTTCCATCTGTGATCGTGCCTGAATATCGACTATTTCGGCCCACGTCTCGTTCACAAATCTGATTTATGGAGGCAGTTGTCACACATGATTTTTGCCCTATATCCCAATCGTACCCGTAGCTACAATCGCAGTATCGCTTACCGTCAGTAGACGATGGGCTTGAGTAGCTTCCTTCGCCATAAGAAGTTTTACAGGATTGGCTAAATGATGCCGGCGTGAAGCACGCGGTTCTATCATTATTCCAATCATACCCTGCCTTGCAATCACAAATATTCGTTTTACCATCTGTGTCATATTTTAGAAAACTGGTATTTGAATATTTTGCAGAACAGCTCTCATCTCTAGATGTTACCAAACTAACGCACTGTTTCGAGGTCACACCATAATAATAGCCGGCGGCACAACCACAAGAATTATCAGATGCATTGTAGGTTCCGTATGGACCGTTCATATCAGTGCAGTATTCTTCATTGGTCTTTGGTGCCGGAGGCGTTACTATCGCAGCAGTCTTTTTTGTAGTGGTCTTTTTTTCCTCCTTTTTTTCTTCTACGACCGGAACAATCGATTCAAAATCTGCGGCTGAATCGCCGCTATAAGTATAGGTAGAATTATCTGTTGCGACAGTCGAGCTGTCATTCTCCCCACCTGCCACAATCGCTATCGTGATTACCGCTCCAATAAGTACAACAACAGCAATAGCTTGATATTTACTCATTCCCGACGAAGAATCTGGCTTTTTTTCAGCCTTATGTTTGGGTTTTTCCTTAATATTTTCGTCTAGGAAATTTAAATCAAAATTTATTTTATCTTTATTTTCCATAGTTAGGAATTAAAGCCCCAAATTACTAGGCCAATGATTATTATAATCGCCACAGTCCGCCAGTTTTTTTGTTTCTGCGTAAGTTCAAGTTTCCCATAAAAAGTGTACGTACCGTCCCCATGATCTTCACAAGACCATCTAGAAATAGGAATGAGTGGTATAAATAAAACCACAAAGTAATTTGTATCGCCGTACATTTTAAAGCCTACAGTATTAAAAGTACCCATGCTAGGCGTTCCGGCCGGCTTTCCATGTTTTGCAATTCTAGCCTCGATGATCTCTTTTAATTCTCGCAATTCTTTCTTGAGCGCTTCTTCAGTTGTGTCGTTATATATATGCTCATTTATTGATTTCAGCGCGCGCTCGGCATTACCGTTCTTAAAGTCTTCGAGAATTGGGTCTGTGATCTTTTTGAATTTTTCCTCATTTTTATTGTGGTCATCATTCTTTTGGATTTGTTTAAGGTCTTCTTGTAGTTTATTTTTAAAGCCCTCTGTTCCTGAAATTTTATCAGCAATTTTACTAAGTCCTAGTGCCACACTTGTTTCATTTAAATGGTTATTAAGATCAATACTAATTGACCTTAATGCTGCTGCGGCCCGATCTCTGATAACTTTTGTGTGACTATCATCATAAAGACCCAACTCAATCAATTTATTACAGCCATTTTGAATTATGGTTACATTTTCTTTTAGAAAAGCACTTTCTTCTTTATCGAGGACGCCGTCTTCAGCAACTTTTATTGATTCTAATTTTTCAATGGCGACTGTCATGGCATCAAAAATTGGGGAAAGGACTGTCTTTGATGTCTTATCGCCCTTCATATTGAAAACGCTTGAAAATTGAGCAATATATTTGTTATCCTTTCTTGCTCCGGCAATCTCGGTATACAAATCAGAAAGATAAGACACGCACTGTTTTTGGAATTCAGTGACAGTCTCTTGGCTCGTATTTAGTTCATCGTTGAGTTTATAAACTTTTGTAAAAGCTGGCCAAAATTTAGGTGAGTTTAGAATTTCGTGCCAAATCTTAAGAGAAGATTTTAAATAGTGCTCATCATCTTTTTTAAATATTAAGAGACAATAAAGGATCGCTAAATTCTTTTTATAAAAAATTGCCTTTGTTGAATCGCCCTCAGAGTGATGCTCCCAAACACGAGCTGCACCTTCCGGGTCATTTTTTCTTAATATGCCCACAGCTTGCTCGTCAACACTATCTGCAATATTAAACCAAAAGAAATAATCCTTGATTTGTTTTTTAGGTGATGTCAGTTTGTGAACTGCTTCTTTTACTGTATCTTCTGTTCTAAAATTCTCAAAAACATCGATATCAAAATCGTAGTGAGGAAGATCATCTATTTGTATCAATTTAATGATATCTTTTGAACGTTTCAAAACATCCTTCTGTGTTGCAGAGGTATCTAGTCCAAGTATGTGATATGCATTGTTTTTGAGTAAGTTTGACATAATTAATTTGTTATTCCTGACATACCACTTTTCGCTTCAGCCTGCTCGCTTACAGGAAGTAATAATAAGAGACTACGGACACATCTTTGTAATTCTTCAGTATCACCAGCTTCAATTGCTCTCTGACCCTTTTGTAGATAGTACTGGGATTCCTTCTCACTGATCCATTGATGGTCTTGCTGGAGCATATTTTTGAACTGATACAGCCACCACGCAGGATTAGATTGTATTATTTTTTGTTTTAGGTCGTTGAGTTGTTCAACTACTCTGGACAGTAATATTTTATCTTCGTTTTCTATCGCTTCATATCCTTCAGTTTTTAAAATAGATAATTGATCGGTGTGAATCTGTTTGTCTTTTTGATCACCAAAGTCATTCATTATTTGAATCATTGATGTCGTCAACTCATTAAATTCAATTTTCAACTGAGGAAGCTCTTTTACTTGCTCCATTTGATCAAGCTTATTTTTTAATTCCCTTAATTCTTTGTCAGCTTTTCTCTTTTCATCCTCATCAACTTTTCCAGCTTCCAAGCTCGCACCTGCAGATTTAATAAGATTATTCAGCTTTGATTTTTCTTCAGGGTTGCATGTTTTTTCAAGTTTTTCCGCACGCTCTGATTGAGTATTAAATTGATTTTCCATTTCTTCAATATCTAAAATTTCTGCATATTCGGTTCCTCGAGCATTAAAAGTAAGATCGATAGATGGTATAAAAGCCTCTACAGTCACTTCTCTCGATTCATTCATTATGATTGTAACTTCAACTTCTGTGCCTTCAGGAAGGTCATACGGCAAGTTTTCACCTGTTAATTTTAGATCGCAAAGAAATTCATTTTGTTCAGGATTTAAAGATTCACCCTCTCTTACTTTTATCGGAAGTCCATTTTCTTTGTCACCCTTTACTAATTTTTTTGTTGTTCTATATGATTTAGTTTCCTTCAAAGGAAGAATGCTATTTCTTTCGAAATAAATATCAAATTGTTCAATTAAAGATGTTGTTTTGCCACCCGAGTAATTTCTACGTGCGACACCGACACCAATTGAGTGTGCGATAGGAGCTCCTGAAACTGACAATCCATGAGTAATAGAAAAAGAATCAGTATCTATTGCGACAGGATTTCCTTTTTTATCAAATAGATAGATCCAAAAAATATTAGTCTTATTGCGTTCTAAGGTAACAACATCTTTGAATTTTCCACCTTTTACTTTTTGCTTTGTGCCATTAAAAAATCCGCCCTCACCTTGTATTTGAATATAATATTCTGCGTCTGAATCTTTTAAATTTTCTACAACACCAACTACCATTTCTTCTGTCTCAGAGGTCAAGGTGTCGTAGTTCAGATGTAAAGACATGATAGACTTATCTGACTGTTCTTTTTTCTCTAGTAAATCTTTAGGTATTTTTTGACTTATACCATATATACAAGCCCCCTTCGCAACTACAGTTAATGGATCGGATGATTTATCAACCTCAATTTTTAGATCTGATTCAAGTCTCTTTTGTATGAAAGGCATTACTGTTGGACCACCAACAAGAATAATTTTGGCAATTGATGAATGATTAATACCAGCTTCTTTAACAGTTTCTTTACTTAATTCTATAGTTTTATCAACAAATGGCTTAATCAGTGCCTCAAACTTTTTTCTAGTAAATGGAATATTCAAATATATTTCTTCACCTGAATCATCTTTAATATTTTCTACCTCAATAGTTGTCTCTTCTTGCTGTGAGAGATAAATTTTTGCCTTTTCCGCCTGACCTTTTAGCTTGGCAAAATCAGTACCGTATTTTTTATTACCTCGATTAAAATCTTCTATTTTATATTTTTTTAATATTTCGGGTACAATAATCTTATCCACAATTTCTAGATCAAAGTTTTTACCACCAAGGAAATTATCACCGTTATGTCCCAATACTGACAGAGCCCCATCCTTTGATGATATAAGTGCAACATCAAATGTTCCACCACCAAGATCGTATACAAGCCAGTTCTCGTTTTGAGAATTCATAAAACCATAGGCCATAGCTGCTGCAATTGGTTCTTGTAGCAAAACCACATGCTTAAATCCTGCCAAACTTCCAGCTCTTTTTGTTGCTTCAGCTTGTAGCACAGAAAAATAAGCCGGTACGGTTATGACCGCACCAATATTTGAAATATCCTTATATTTTCTTGCCACATCTTCTTTTAAACTTATTAAAATTTCAGAAGAGATTTGCTCAGGAGTCATATCTTCGTTTGTTCGAGGAAAATTTACTGTCTCAGAAGTTCCCATAAGTCTCTTAATTTCACCCTTATTATTTAAAAATTCTTCTGGTGACGGATCTTTATAAAGTCTCTCGTAGGCAACTTTACCAACAACTTTATTTTTAGATTTTCCTATACCAAAAACAGATGGAGTATATTCATCATTAAAAATATTTTTTACAATTTCTATATTGCCCTTATTATTAACAGCAACTTCTGAATTTGTTGTTCCTAGGTCAATTCCAATTTGTATGTTTTGTGTACTCATAAAAAATTAATTGCTTTTAATAACAACAACCTTACCTTTCTTTACGACGTTACCTTGACAGATAATCGTTGGTTCTACGGTTTCTTTTATCATCGGCTCTGTCACACTCGGGTCATTTTCGAAGGACAAAACGTCTACGCTCAATCCTTCATTATATTTTTGATCTGTATGATCAATTATTTCAATTCGGAAATTATCAAGATATTTACGCAATTTTTGAACTGACGACTCTAGTCCTCTTTTTTGTACATCCTCTAAATTCGAACTTGCCTTGATTAATCTATTTTGTATTCGCCAAATTTCTACAGCCAATTCTACAACTTGAGCTGATTTTGGAGACAAATCTACAAAAATTGCACGGTGTTGAGGCATCGGTGGCTCATTTCTAAATTGTGGCATCCTTGGCTCTGGTATTAAAACTCTTTTTTTAAAACGTCTATAAGCAACAGAAAATACAAGGACCGCAAAAACTGCAATCAAGATTGTAATTAACACAAATTGTAGCGTGGTTATTGCAGTCATGTAGTGTAATAAATATAGCAAATTTTAATAGAAAATTCAATCTAATGTTCTTAAATATCAATTAAATAACCCCAACAAAACCCGCCCGCATTCCTCCCCCGACCCCTCCTGCGGGCGGGCAGAATTCCCAATCTCGCCGAATTTCAAAAAACATTCAGCCGAGGTTTTGCGAATCATCTCCTCCCCAAATTTAGTTTCGCACAACCGAGTCCATTGAATTAGTACATTGGTGGAGCGTAGTAATTAGTTTAGAGGAAAGAGGCACGCGAAGCGTGGCACATTAGCAGTAGTTTAAGAAAATATTCAGCTGAGGTTTTGCTAAATCCTTGTCCGTCCTTTGGCGGGATTCCTCCCCAAAAATCGTTTTAGCAAAACCGAGACCTTGTTTTCGTTTCGGGTTGTCGCAGAATTTTCAATGAAATAAGTTCGAGCCGAGTTTAGTAAACACACCAAAGTTTAGATAGATTTTATTTTAATGCTGTTTTTCTTGCCCTTATCCACTTTCTCCAGGCGGATGGTGACCAGGCCGTGGCGCTCGGTGGCTTC